>Ga0209989_100232_pt1 | contig 10741 bp, 12 predicted proteins | sample Antgeofumaro1A2B_FD_188083 | JGI IMG/M metagenome (GOLD analysis project Ga0209989, IMG submission 188083) | Geothermal fumarole subsurface microbial communities from Mt. Erebus, Antarctica - 1A2B (SPAdes) (version 2) | ecosystem: Environmental > Terrestrial > Volcanic > Fumaroles | place: Mt....
GCCCCGAGGTCAGACTTGCAGCAGGTTTTAGCCTGCTTCGTTTCTTTAGCCACCGAACTTGGGTCGGTGGAATTACTTGAAAGCGGGGGATGAAAGATGAAGGTGGCTGGCTCAACACTGTCCTTTTGCGCAACTCCTGGGCGCTGAAGCCATGATAGCCAGCAAACTCCACACCCTCATACCCCATCTCCGCAATCGCCTTCAGCGTCCCCGGCAAATCCCGCGCGCAGTCTTCCCGAACCGAATAAAGTTGCACTGCCACCTTAATCTTCCGCATCTTCATCCGCCTCCTTCACAAGGTTTCGCCACCACTATGATAGCGGACTGAAGCATCGTTCGCCATTAGGGAAAGCAGTAACGCTTTGAGTTTTTGCAACTCGGCAGCGATATCCAAATTGCCGACGGTGTCAATGTATTCGCACGAAAGCGCTCCTTCGTAGCCTATTTCCTTTAACGCTTGCACGATGGCGGCGAATTCAACCACGCCACTGCCCATCGGAACTTGCACTTCCTCCCACCCCTTCTTGCCTGCGTCCCGCAAATGCACATGAGTGACATAGGGCAGAAGGAAGCGGTAATCATTCAAGCACAGCCCTTGAATGGCGAAATGAGAGGGGTCAAGCGTAATGCGAAGCCTTGGCACTTGCTCTACCAATGCCAAAGCGATTTTCGGGTTTTCGGCGATTTGGGAAAAGTGGGGCTCAAAAGCAAGGGTAATGCCGAACTCCTTGGCAACCTTCGTAAGCCTTCGCCATCGCTGCACCTCTTTCTCCAACGGTGTCCCACGCGGCGCTGTTCCGAGGGTGATGACAGGAATTCTGAGGATTTGGGCGACTTGACACAAACCGCGCAGGCGGCGCTGTTGTTCCACAGGGGCGTCCGCACCTAAGCCAGCATTAAAGGCGACGGGAGTGAGTTGGAACTCATGGCAAAGGCGCTTCAACTCTTTCGCTACCGCTTCCGGTTGTGCCGCCATTTCCGACGGTTTCAGGTGCGCCCAGCCTTCTATCGCTCCGATGTCCACGAAGGCGAAACCCAACTGTGCCAGTTTCTCCAGCGCCTCCCTCAGCGGTTGCTTGGAAAAGGACAGTGTTGAGCCAGCCACCTTCATCTTTCATCCCCCGCTTTCAAGTAATTCCACCGACCCAAGTTCGGTGGCTAAAGAAACGAAGCAGGCTAAAACCTGCTGCAAGTCTGACCTCGGGGCAGAGGATTTCATTAAGGCAAGTTCAAAGCGTTCGCACCGTTGGCCTCCAACCCAACGAATTTAACGCCTGCAGGTAGTCGTCTGGCGTCAATTCTTCGGGGCGTCGCCCCAGATAAGCGACGATAACGCCTTCCATCACATTCGTGCCGAAAGTGCGCCCTTCTAATTCGGGCGTGGTGGTGATGAGCAGCACCACTCCTAATTCCTGCAGCAACCTCACATCGTCGGGTGTTGTGGTGTTGGTGAGGACGATTTTGCCCCTCAAAGGCTTCGGGGACTGTGGACTGGGAAGGGGTAAGTGCTTGCGGATAAGCAAAAAATCGCCCGCAATGACTTCCGCCCACTGGTAAAAGCGGTGGAACTTAGGAACGGGATGCTCTTGCTTTTCACCTGTCGGATACAACCAGCGGATAGGGAGTTGGGTAATCAGAGGCAAAAGGAGCATGCCCAAAGTTTCATAAAGGCGTTGGGAGCTTAGGAAGGCAGGAAGGCCTAACCCGAAGGCAAGGTCACCCACCCGCACATCGGCACCAAGCGCCCACAACTCTTCTGCCATCCCAAATCGGTCAATGGCGCTGACCAGCAACACTTTGCGAGAACGAAAGTTCACAATGCCGTTGCGCTGGAGCCAATGAATGGCTTCCCGCTCCATCGTGTCTTTCAGTCCAGAGCCATCTACGACAGGGGTGTGCTTCACCAATTGGGCTAACTGCCGTGCTTCCCGAAAGGCGTAGCGGCGTTTGCCGCACCGCACCCAAATGTCCGTGCCACCGAAGCACAGCGCCTCCACTTTCCCGTCTAATTGCAGGAGCAACTCAGCGAAGCGATTCACATCTCCATCCGTTCCGATGCGCTCAATCAGAAACCGCTCGCCCCAAAACTCGGCTTCCACCCGTTTGTCCCGTTTTGACGAACCTAAACTCACGCTGACGACCCGCTTCATCGCCTTTTCACTCCCGACTACTTTGCCCAACGGCATTATAACAGTGCAAACTTCGTTTCGGGCATCCTTAGGCATATCCCCAGCAGATTCTCCCGCCCGAAGATGAGTCATTGTTGGCGGACTTAATCGGGCGGCTCTGAAGGCTTTAATCAGTTCTGACGGGGAGATCCGTAAGATCACGGCTGCCTTTTTCGGTCTCGTTCTTTCTCGCCGCTCCCTTCTTGCCCAAAGTTTGCGCCGCAGACTTCGCACACCTTGACCACCCAACCTCTGTCCAAGACTTGAAACCGCCATTCTTTTTGCGGTTGCAGCGAGAGGCGTGTGCGACTTTTTCCCCAATCTTCAATCCCGACAAAAAAAGAGTAGTGCTCTTGCAAGCGCTGTAAGGTGTCTGGGTTCATTGGGGTCGGAGACAGTTGAACCAGTTGCAAATCGGGACGCACTCGTCGGAGAGTAGGGAAAGGATCAGGGACGCTGTGCAAAATCACTTTCGCTTGGGGCGGCAATACCTTCACAATTTCCTTCTGAAAGCGCTCGGTCTCCGCTTTAAGGGACGGTATTGCTGAAAAAACGCGAACGACCTGAACCGATTGAAAGCCTCCCCAAAGGATGCCAATTGCCAAAAGGATTTGTCGCTTTGGGCTCTGAGCCCACAAAAAGTTCGCCCAAACGGTCAGCAGGAGGTAGCCAAAGGGAATGAACCAGCCCACATACCACACTTCACCTCCAAGGGCTGCGGCGACATAGAGAGCCACCCACATTGCCACTTGCGCACCGCCGAACAAGCGGTGCCGATGCCACGCCCATAAGGAGACGGCAATAAGAGCAAACCAAATGGGCGGGGTGTTGACAGGGAACACTCCGAAAAGTGGGACGAGGCTTTGAAGGAACAACATTTTCACTGCTATCCCTGCAAAGTCTGTCTCTGCTTTGCGGGCAAATTGGAGCAACAATTGGGCAACAAACCCATGCCAATCCTGCATCGCATAGAGTAGCCAAAAGCCCCAGCCAATTCCGAAAGGCAGAAGGAAGGCAAGGCAAGCGAGCCATTGCTTCCGCCAAAAGAGCGAAATTGCCATCAAGGCAGTGACTGGAATGGCAAGAAAGTGGGTGAGAGTGGCTAATGAGCCCATGAAGCCAGCCAAAAGGGCTTGCCACACTTTCCCGTCACGACGATGGGCTTCCAACGCCAACCAACTGCCCAGAATCAAAAGAGCATTCAGCGAATCCATCCGTCCTCTGTTGGCGTTGTATTGGAAAGCCAAATCCAGAGAAGTCCAAAGCACGCAGAGGAAAGCAAGTCCGTTTGAGGCGCCGAACCTTTTCGCCATCGCCCAGAGGAGGAGCAAAACCCCCACCGCACAAAAGCGGCTGAACCAACGAGTTGACGCAATGGTGAACCCAAAGGCTTCTCCCCATGCCGCCAAAGCCAAAAAGTAAACGGGAGGTTGCCAATAGGTGCGTTGGGAAATGCCGGGGAGCAAATCATCCAAAGCGGGTGTGCCCATCCCTTGCCCTTCCGCTAAACTTTGTGCCGGCTGCAGAAAGAGGCTCTCATCGGGGAAAACAGGCATCATCGTTTCGCCGTAGTAGCAAAGCAAAGCGAGAAAAGTAACGATGAGGAAAGCGAGGCAAAAGGCGTTCGCCATTCCGTTGACAGCCCGCTGAGCGAGAGCGAGGCGCATTCACTCTCCCCCCACCAAAGGGGGGAGTTTGGTAAAGTCAGTCAAGACGAAATCAGGCATCACCCCTTCCGGCATCGGCTCGCCTGTTCGGTTCAGCCAACAAGTTGTCATGCCCACTTGCTTTGCAGGGACAAGGTCGTATTGGAAGCCGAAAGCCACATGAAGGATGCGGTCAGGTGCTTCACCCAACCTTTGCAAGGCGAACTCAAAAATGCGCAGGTTGGGTTTGTAAACGCGAGCATCCTCCGCTGTGATAAGGGCGTCAAACTCCACCCCCATTAACTTCACACTCTCCCGCAAAATGTCGTTATCGGTGTTGCTGATGATAGCGATGTGGACATGCCGCTTCAATTCCCGCAAGGTAGGGGGCACATCGGGGAACGGTTGCCAAGTGGGCATGGAAGCGGCAAAAGCGTCACCATCTGAAGGCTCATAGGGAATGCCGAATTCTTTCAGCGTCCCTTCCAAACTGAGCCGCAGGATGTCCTTGTAGGGGCGATACTCTCGCTGGATGAGGTCAAATTGCACTTCCTCCCATTTCCGGTGAAGAGTGTCAAGGTCAACAGTTGCATCTTTGTGCGCCAGCAAATTTTGCAAAAAGGAGCGGATGCCTGTGTCCCAATCAATCAGCGTCCCGTAGCAGTCAAAGGTCACCCACGCAAATCGGCTCACTTGAAGGTTGCACCTCCAATCGTGCCTGCCTTCGGGATTTTCAGCGCTTCAAACACGCTATCTGGCACACCTTTCGCTTTCGTCCGAATGGTTTCGCGGGTCAACAAGTTGCCGTGAATGACCACCTCCCACTGTCCCTTCCGCTTTTGCAGGAAAAGCACCAGCGTCTCCAAATCGTAAGCGATGGCGAGGGCATAGTTGCGGTAGATGCGAATGTCCAAGATTTGAGGGTTGTGGTAGAAATGCTGTGCCAGATACTCCTTCACGGCTTTGCGAATTTCGGCTCGCTCCCTCGCCTCTGGCGCATATTGCCAAAGGGCTCCCACAAGGAGCACCAGAAGAAAGACCGCCAAAATTGCCACTGCCCAGCGCATCCTTCATCCCTCCTTTCTCTCGCATCTTGTGGTGGGCTCTTGAAGGCGCTTTCGCACCAAAGTGACAATTCGGTCCGCCACTTCCTCTGGCGTCAGATTGGTCGTGTCAATTTCCACCGCATCAGGGGCTTTCCGCAACGGCGCAACGCTTCGTTCGCTGTCCCGCCTATCGCGCTCTAAAACTTCCGCCAACACTTCCTCGTAACTCGTCAATATTCCCTTTTGCTGCAACTCCCACCATCGCCTCCTTGCGCGCTCTTTAAGCGATGCGGTCAGAAAAATTTTGACCTCAGCGTCGGGGGCGACGACCGTTTGGATGTCGCGCCCTTCCATGACGACCCCTCCCAACTGCGCCATGACTTTCTGGCGCTCTGTTAACACTTCGCGCACTTCTTTATGGGCGCTCACGAGGGACGATGCCTCAGACACTTCAGGAGTGCGAATGCTTTCCGTCACATCCTCACCATCAAGGAACACCCGCACGCTCCCGTCGGTTTGCGGTTGCAGCCCTATGTCCGTCGCTTGTGCCAACGATGCCATCAGGATGGGGTCATGCAAATTCCATCTAAGTCGCAACGCTTTCAGAGCGACAGCGCGATACATAGCGCCCGTATCCACGTACAAATAACCCAGCCGTTGAGCCACCAACTTGGCAACGGTGCTTTTCCCTGCGCCGACAGGTCCGTCAATGGCGACAACGAGACCGTTGGGTCGTTTCACTGCCACTGCACCTCCGCCCCCAAGTCCGACAGCACTTGCGGGAATTGAGGGAACGAAACGGAGAGGCACTCGGCATCGTGAATGACCGTTTCGCCTTCCGCTAAAAGCCCCGCAATGGTAAGGGCCATCGCAATACGGTGGTCACCGTGACTGGTTACTTCCGCTGAGCGCAACTTCGCCCCACCGTGAATGACCATACCGTCAGGGAGTTCGTCCACCTGAGCGCCCAATTTACGCAACTCGCTCACTATCGCTGCAATTCGGTCACTTTCCTTCACCCGCAACTCAGCGGCGTTTTTAATGACGGTCATCCCTTCCGCAACGGTTGCGATAACGGCTAACACAGGGATTTCGTCAATGAGGCGGGGAATGAAGTCGCCGCTAATAGTGGTGCCGCGCAACTTGCTTCCCCGAACGGTCACATCGGCAACAGGCTCGCCATTCTGCTCGCGAAAGTTTTGGATATCCACCTGCGCTCCCATCGCTTTCAGAGCATCCAAAAAGCCCACGCGGGTTGGGTTCACGCTAATGCCCAATGCTGTCACTTCCCCTTCGGGCATAGTTGCCGCTGCGCAAAGGAAGAAAGCCGCTGAAGAAGGGTCGCCGGGAACGAGGACTTGCCGCCCACGCAGTTTGGCAGGTCCGACAATGGAAACGGTCAGCCCCTTGACAAAAATTTTTGCCCCAAAGGCTTTCAGCATCCGTTCCGAGTGGTCACGGGAAGGAGCCGGTTCCGTTACGACCGTTGTGCCGTCAGCGAAAAGCCCTGCAAACAAGATTGCCGATTTAGCTTGAGCGCTGGCGAAGGGCAATTCCCAAGCGATGGGCTTTAGTTTTCCACCTCGGATGCGGATGGGCGGTAGGAACCGCTCCGTTCGCCCTTCTACCTTTGCTCCCATGCGTTGCAAAGGGATAGCGACCCGATCCATCGGGCGCCGCTGGAGAGAGGAATCGCCTGTGAGGAGGGCTTCAAAAGGGTGGGCTGCTAACAAGCCCATCAAAAGGCGCATCGTTGTCCCCGAATTTCCGCAGTCCAAAGGCTCGGCAGGTGCCGAAAAATGGGCGCCGCCGACACCATAAACAGTAACTTTTGTCGTCCCCACACCTTCCATTGACACCCCTAAGGCTTGAAGGCAGCGAGCCGTGCTCAACACATCGTCGGCGATGAGACAATTTTCCACCACTGTTACACCTTCGGCAATAGCTCCCAGAAGGAGTGCCCGATGGGAGATAGATTTGTCGCCAGCCACCGTGAAAACTCCGTACAAACTAACGGGACCTCGCACCACAAGTCTCACCGGAACATCACCCCTCAACGATTGTAGCACGGGAAGAACGATTGGCAGAGAAGCAAAATCTTTTCACTTCAATCCCACTATGGTGCGATTGCTACTTTACTAACCCACAAATTCTTGACCAACTTGCCCGAGTTTCAATCCCACTATGGTGCGATTGCTACAACCTTAATGTTGTGCACTTTGAAAATGACACCTTCGTTTCAATCCCACTATGGTGCGATTGCTACAGCCCTTAAAACTCTCAAGAGTGTTGCCCGTAGTGATGTTTCAATCCCACTATGGTGCGATTGCTACCACGAGCCAAGGATGTTACATATCTCATTGAAGCCTGTTTCAATCCCACTATGGTGCGATTGCTACGAATGCCGACCTTTGGTTCCAGATATTTGAGTTGATGTTTCAATCCCACTATGGTGCGATTGCTACCGGTTTCGGTTTCGGTCTCGGTATCGGGTTCGGGTTGGTTTCAATCCCACTATGGTGCGATTGCTACCGGAACAGAATCGGGTGTTGCTCGCCAATGTCGCTTACGACCCACAGCTTGGCTTACTGCCAGAGGAGGTGGACTTGGATGTCCAGTTCCTTTGAGGCGCTGAACCCCGAAGAATTTGAAGACCTGAGGACGAATGGGGTGAAGGTGAATTACTGGGTCGTTTGCCGAAGGAAGGTGTGGTTGTATGCGAAAGGGCTTCGGATGGAGCCCCTTTCGGAGCGGGTCGCTTTGGGGCGGTTGCTGCATGAGCGGGCTTACCCTGACCTACCCCGTCGGGAGATCCTGATTGATGACCTCATCAAGGTGGATGTCTTAGAGACGCAAAGTAAGGTTTTGGAAGTCAAGCATTCTCGCCGTTGCATAGAGGCAGCACGCCTGCAGGTCGCCTATTACCTGCTTTACCTGAAGTGGCTGGGAGCAGGCGATCTAACTGGCGAGTTGCGCTTCCCGAAAGAGCGACGAAAAGAAGAGGTTCGCTTGACACCTGAGTTGGAAGCGCAAGTCATAGAGGCACTACGAGACATTCAACGCATTGAGCAATTACCGTCGCCGCCTGAAGTTGATTTCATGCCCCTTTGCCGTGTGTGTGCCTATTGCGAACTGTGTTGGGGTTAAGCCCTGGGCGAATCCACAAAGCTGACGAAAAGTTAGTGTGGTCCTTCAATCTGCTGGCGAGTATGGGGGGTGAGGAGTATGGCTCGCAGTTACTATATCTTCCGCAGTGGGAGGCTGCGGCGGCGGCAAAACACCCTTTATTTAGAGCAGGAAGGGGAAAACGATGAAATCCAACGGCAACCCATCCCCATTGAGGATGTGCGCGACATTTTTGTTTTTGGTGAATTGGACATGAACACGAAAGTGCTTAACTTCCTCGCCCAGAACGAGGTCGTTATTCATCTGTTCAATTACTACGGCTTTTACACAGGCAGTTTCTACCCACGCGAGGGGAATGTGAGCGGACATTTGCTAGTGCGGCAAGTGGAGCACTACCTTGACCCTCAGAAACGGTTGACCATTGCTCGAGAATTCGTATCGGGAGCATTGTATCACATCCGCCGCAACTTGGCTTATTATCAGAACCGTGGGAAGAAGTTAAATGAAGCCCTCGCCATCGTTGAAGATGAACTTTCAATGCTGGATAAACGCACGGATATTTCGGCTCTGATGAGTTCAGAAGGGCGCGTTAGAGAGGCTTACTATGCTGCCTTCAACGAAATCCTTGACCTTGAGACGTCTTTTGAAAAACGAGTCCGACGACCGCCTGACAACATGGTCAATGCCTTGCTCTCTTTCGGCAACTCTTTGCTTTACGCTGCTGTGCTTTCTGAGTTGTATGTGACGCAATTGAACCCAACCGTCAGTTACCTGCATGAACCATCGCAGCGGCGATTCTCACTGGCGTTAGATATCGCCGAGATTTTCAAGCCCCTCATCGTTGACAAGGTGATTTTCCGTATGCTGAACAGAGGCATGATGAGCGAGGAGGATTTCGCCAGTGTGGGTGAAGCAAAAGGCATTTACTTGAAAGAGGACGCTCGCAAAAAGTTCGCTCGGGAATTTGAAGAGACGATGCAGACGACAGTTCAACATCGGAAGTTGAAACGCAGCGTCTCTTATCGCCAACTCATTCGCTTGGAAGGATATAAACTCATCCGTCACCTTTTGGGGATAGAGCCCTACCAAGCCTTAAGAGCGTGGTGGTGACAGCGATGTATGTCCTCATCGTCTACGATGTGGAGCAAGCAAGGGTGGCGAAAGTGTGTCAGTATCTGCGGCGATGGCTTCACTGGGTGCAAAACAGTGCCTTTGAAGGCGAGATAAGTGAAGCACAGTTGGAACGCATTAAAGCCGATTTGCAGGATTTAATTGACCCTGATTACGACAGCGTTTACATCTACCGATTGCCCGGAAAGGAGTTTGTGAGAAAAGAAGTTTTGGGGCAAGAGAAAGCCTTCACTGACACCTTTCTGGAGTGAAGGGAATGCGGTTGCACATCGTTTGGACAAGCCCAACGCCCGTCAAACTGCCTTGGAACTACCCCCACCTGCTTCACGGCTTCCTTTACAATGCTATCAGCAAGGCAAGCCCCAAGTTAGGACGATTTCTGCACGAACAAGGTTTCGTGGTCGGAACTCGCCGCTACAAACTCCTCACCTTCTCCCTTCTGTTCCCCGAAAGCGTCCAACCGGCAGATAACGGTTTGGTGATGAACCCGCCTATCCATTGGTGGGTCTCTTCACCGTTGCTCGCGCTGATGGAAGCGTTGGCGCTGACCCTACTTTCGGAAGGGAAAGCGGAAATCGGGAAAGTTTTGCTGCAGGTTGAGCGAGTGGAAACGGAGGAAGAGCCAAAATTGTCAAGGCGGTGTTTGTTTCGGACGATGTCTCCCATTGTTGTGTCCACAGGGGTTAGGAGAGGGGAGAAGTTGGAGCATAAGTTTTTGAGCCCCGAAGACCCTCGCTTTTGGCGGATTTTGGAGGAGAACTTGAGACGGAAAGCAAAGGTTCTGGGCTTAAGGGTTTCTGAGGAACCGTTGCAGTTTGAGTTGGAGGGAAAGGAAAGATCGCGCCTTTTTGTCATTCAGGGAATAAAGGTAAGGGGATTTGAGATGTGGTTTTGGGCGGAAGGAGATGAATCACTGATACGGGTTGGCTATGAAGCAGGCTTTGGTGAGAGGAATGCTCAAGGATTTGGAATGGTTCGCTTGGTGCGAACGGTCAATATACCCGACCACCAGTAACCTAACTCCGAGCATTCCTCTTCAAGCCCATCGCAGGGGTAACTGGATGTTCATTCCACTTGCACTCGTGCAGTTTTTTGCACCGACCTTGCAAGGATTTGTCCTGTCCATCCAACCCGAAAAAGCAGGGGGGACCTGATGTTCGTTGAGCAACACAGAAGTTGATCGTGCAGCACGAAAGTAAAGCTGTGACGGTTTTATGAGACAATGGGACGCGCAGCAAAAACTGCAGGGTGTGAGGGAGGGTGTCTAAGGATGCAGATAAATTAGCGGGAAGGGAAGCAAAAATGGAGCCGCCGGCGGGATTTGAACCCGCGACCTGGGGATTACAAATCCCCCGCTCTGCCACTGAGCTACGGCGGCATTTTCGGGATTTTCACCACTTTCCCCGCTTTTGAGCCGCCTTTCGCTAACCCTCTGATGGTCAGAGGATTTCGTTCCCCAAATATTGCGCACTCCCAATGATAGCGCAACACCGAAACGGTGTCAAATAACTTGCCAAAGTTAAGGTCTTTAAGCCCTCGGCTCTCCCAATCTGAACAAGAGCCTCTGACCGTGATACTGCCCAACCTTGATGGGATGACAACGGGTCAGGCAGAGCAAGGTCAC
>Ga0209989_100233_pt1 | contig 10704 bp, 7 predicted proteins | sample Antgeofumaro1A2B_FD_188083 | JGI IMG/M metagenome (GOLD analysis project Ga0209989, IMG submission 188083) | Geothermal fumarole subsurface microbial communities from Mt. Erebus, Antarctica - 1A2B (SPAdes) (version 2) | ecosystem: Environmental > Terrestrial > Volcanic > Fumaroles | place: Mt....
CTGCATCGGTTCTCCCTCCTTTCCTCCTTTTTAGGTTCCCAAAGCGTTCCCGTCTAAGAGGGGCAGGGCACGGAAGCACCCTGCCCCTGACGGGAAGTCTGGGCTGCTCCTTCGGGCTACTTCACTACTTCTTCATCTCTGCTCTTTTCGCTGCTCTTTTTGCTGCTGCCGCTCTTTTTGCCGCTTGCTTTTTTGACTTCCGCCGCTTTTTTGACTTCCGCCTCATCTTTACGGCTTGCGCTGTGGAGGTTGGCGGGGTTGTGGGCGATGTGACAGCCGGCTTGGTCGGCTTAGCGGGTTGCGCTGGTTGAGCGGGTTTGGCGGGTTGGGCAGGTTGCGCTGGTTGAGCGGGTTTGGCGGGTTTTACCTGAGCAGGAGGCATCGGCTTGGCGGGGGCGGCAGGTTTCTTTCGCGGCTGAGCAACCCCGACCATGGGCAGCGCCAAAGTCGCCGCCAGCAGTGTCGCCATCCACCGTTTCACCATACGGCACGCACCTCCTTGACCGTTTTTACGCTCTTTGGACACCCCTTTCGGCGATGTCCACTTGCTAAAGCGTAACTGAGGGGCAAAAAGTTCCCGCTTGGAACTTTTCCCGCTGGCAAACGCTTTCTTCTGTAGGCAACCTTTTGTGGGAGGTCTGGGCGTTGCATGGACGAGAAGAGTTCGGCTTTTGAGGAACTAGTCAAAGCCCACAAGGAAGCACTCTATCGCATTGCCTACCGCCTGACAGGAAATCGGGACGATGCTGAAGACCTGTTGGCGGAAGCCTTGATGGAGGCATGGCGCGATTTTGAGCATTTTCAGCAAGGGACGGAGTTCGGGCGTTGGGTCGCCACCATCATGACCCACACTTATTTGGACTGGCGTCGTAAAGACAGCCACAACGAAACTGTTTCGCTGGACGAATTGAGGAGCGAGGAAAGCGAAGAGCCTTTGGACTTGCCAGACGAACACGATGCCCCGGAAAGGGAAACCCTTCGGCGCGCCTTTTGGCGTGCTGCTCAAAAAGCGTTGGAGGAATTGCCTGCTGAGTTCAAAACGGTCGTAGTGCTGGTGGACATGGAGGGGCTGAGTTATGAGGAGGCGGCGAAAGTGTTGGGTTGTCCTATCGGCACCATCCGCTCCCGCCTTCATCGGGCGCGGTCACTACTGCGGGAAAAGTTGAAGGACTGGCTGTAATGCTACTGCACGGGTGTCAAGCCCGTGCCATGCTTGAACTAAAGCGAGGCGATTAGGATGGCGTGTCCGCAATGGTCGGAGTTGCTCTCAGCATCGCTGGACAACTTGTTGACCGAAGAGGAGCGGAAAGCGTTGGAGGCACACCTGCGAACTTGCTTAAGGTGCCAGAAAACTTTGCGGGAATGGCAAACTTTGCGGGCAAGACTGCAAGCGATGCCTGTCCCTGAGCCCGAGCCGGCAATGTGGCAACGGGTATTCCGCCGCATCCGACGGCACACCGAACCGAAACGCTTTTTCTCCAGGCGACGGGTGGCGTGGTGGGGCATTGCCGCCGCAGCGGTTCTCGTCGCTCTCGCCCTTCCGCTTTGGCAATCATGGCTCAAGCCCTCGCCGTCCCAACCTCCCCTTCCCTTCCGAACCCTTGTGAGTTACCATGCCGACACGATGGCGATGGCGTTCAACGAGAGCCCTGCATGGCACCTGTTAGCGACGGCGGAACTTTCGGAGGCGGAGGGGAATGAGTGAGGGGCGATTAAAAAACCTTGTTCCCGCTGTCTTGACAATTTTTTGGGCGCTCGCGGCGAAGGGGGTGGGAGAGAACAACCCGCCTGACCCTTTAACATTGCTCCAAATTTCCCTCGCTCCGAAAGTCGCTTACACCTGCAAAGTTGTGGTGACAGCATGGCACAGTCCCAAAGGTGATACCGCTTTGCTACGGGAGTGGCGATTGCCCGACGGGCGCTACCGCATTGAGTATCTCGCCCCTAAGCGACTTAGAGGGACTGTGCTCGTTTCGGATGGCAAGCGGCGGTGGCGGTTAGTGAACGGTCAAGCCCTTTGGGATTTGTCGTTTAAGGATTTGCCTACCAAGCGATGGGACTTGCTCCGACGCAATTATCGGTTGAGCAAGCCTCGCCCCGTCACGGTGCTCAACCGAAAGGCGTGGTTGGTGGAAGTGCAACCGAGGGCAAAAGGGAAGCCACATCACCGATTTTGGCTGGATGCTGAACATGGCATTGTGCTGAAGCACGAATTGCACCGCAGTGATGGGATGCCCCTTGCCTTCACCATCGTGACTGACCTTCACTTTCTGCCACATAAGCGAATTCCCGCTTCCCTTTTTGCTGTGCCAAGGAAAGCGCGGAAGAGCGAGGTTCGCCTTTTAAGCGCTGACGAATTGCAGCAGCGTTGGCATATCCGATTGCCCAATAAGTTGCCTTTCGGGTTTGTGTTGGAGCAAGTGGAGGAAGCCCCGGTCCGGCTGCGCCAACCCGTGCTCCACGCCACCTACACAGACGGTTTGCTCTACCTTTCGCTGTTCGCCCTTTCTGGCGACTTGACCTTTCCCCTTCCCTTCTCCCGCTTCCCGATGGAGCGTTGGCGCAAAGGCGGCTACACCTTCCTGCTCATCGGCGGCGTGGACAAACCGCTGCTGAAGCAAATCGCCGCATCCTTGCGTTTAGGTGACGAACCAGAAAATCAGCACCGAAAGCAGCAACAAAGTGCCGACGATGAGGGCTGACGAGGAGCCCTAAAAAGAGTGCTGCCAACTACGGCAACCAGCGGAGGCGGACAGGAGCATGGGACATCAAAGCGATGGGCATGGGAGGGACGGGCTCACTGGGGCACTGTCACAAAGGTGTTCGTTTCAGCCGACTGATAAGCCGCCAGCACAACCGCCAAACTTTTGCGTCCTTCTTCCCCGCTCGTCAAAGGCGTTTTCCCTTCTTTTAGGCACTCGCCGAAGTGGCGAATTTCGTTGACAAAACTGTCGCTTTCTTCCACGGGCACGGGGATGTGCTTGCCTTGGCTTTCGGGCAATTTTTCGCTGGCGACGAACAGCCCGCCCACATTGTGAAAACTCCCATCCGTGCCGTAGAGCCACAACAACTCATACCAAGGTGCCGAGGGGGCTCCATAAGCCGACCAATTGCAGGTCAATTCGCCGATGGCACCGTTTTCAAATTCCAGCACCGTTACTGAAGCGGCTTCCACCTCATCGCTGAACCGTTCGGGCACGAGGCGCTGCTGATGGAACACCCGCACAATCTCTCCCACCAACCATCGGAGGAGGTCAACCCGATGGATACCCGAGCCGATGAGGACGCCGCCCCCTGCCGTTGCCTTTCGCCTTAGCCACGAATGGGGTTCCGCTCGGACAAACTGATTGTGGTCTGCCCGTGCCAAAAAGATGCGTCCTAAAACTCCTTGCGCTACTAACTCCTTCGCCTTTTGGTAGACAGGCATGAAGCGCTCGTTGTGCGCGACCATGAGCACAACGCCGGCGTTCCTTGCGGCAGCAATCATGGCGTCGGCTTCTTCCAAAGTGGTTGCGATGGGCTTTTCTACCAGAACATGCTTGCCCGCTTCCGCTGCAGCAATAGCCACTTCCGCATGCAAGTGGTGAGGGAGGCAAATGTCAACGGCATCTATGTCGTCTCGGGAGAGAAGGTCGTGGTAGTCAGTGGTGACGAACTTGGCACCCAACTGTTGGGCGCGCTCTTCCGCCAACTCCTTCCGCTCATCACAACAGGCGACCACTTCAAACAAGTTGGGCGATTGCAAGTAACCACGAGCATGGGCTAACGAAATGCCGCCACAACCGATGAGCCCAACCCGAATGCGCTCTGCCATCTTTCCTCGCCCCTTTGTTGCCAGCAAAAGTTCAGCAGCCCTTTAAAGTGTGGCGACGAAAGCGACCCAACCGGTGAGTTCCCGTTCGTGCAACAAGCGATAGCCAAGTTTGTTCAGCAAAGGTTTGACCTCCTTCCAACCTTCCGCCGAAACGCCAGAGCCAATCCAGACGCCGGTTGAAGCGAGCGCCCGATGAGACGACAACTGCCACGCCAAATCTTTGATGAGAGGTGTCAGCAAGTTAGAGAGCACCAAGTCAAATTGCCCGCGCACCCGCCGTAACAAATCGCTCTTGACAAAAGTGATACGGTCGGCAACACCATTTTGGTGGGCGTTCTCTTTGGCAGCCTCCAAAGCGGCGTCGTCAATATCGGTCGCAACGATTTCGGCAGCGCCCAACTTAGCAGCGGCAATGGCGAGGATGCCCGAACCCGTCCCCACATCCAAAACCCGCTTGCCCATCACTTCCCATCGCTCCAGAAACTCCAAGCACATACGGGTCGTCGGGTGATGTCCCGTGCCGAACCCGCCTAAAGTTCGCAGCCGCAAGACGCAGCGGTCGGTAGGGGGAGCAGGGTCATCCGTGAGGAGGACAAGGAAGCGATTTCCAATAGGCAATGGCGGTAGCATCTCCCAAAGGGGCGCTTCCCATTCTTCTGCCTTCAACACCCGTATCACCAACGTCGCAGGTGCGGAAAGCCAACCTTGCTCGTGAGCCTCATGTAACCGTTCCATTAGCCAAGAGAACCACTCCGTTGCGTCCTCGGTGGCGAACAGGTAGCCGATCAATTGCACCTTACCCTCTGCCTCTGCCTTTTGCGCTGCCCCAACGCAACCCATTTGCTCCAACAGGGCGTAAACCAACTCTGCCCCATCCATCGGCACCGTAATGGTCAATTCCAACCATCCAAGCATAGCCTTAACCTCTCGGCAAGTATTATGCCGAGCGTGTCAGCGAGCGACAAGCAAGATGGGGTGAACGAGTAGAGCAAGATGGCTTTTGGCTGACAAAAGGCGACGGCAAAGGCACACAGGCGATCTTCCTATCGCCTTTGCCGCCGCCGTCCTTGGTTTGCCTTTCCACCAAAACTTTAAGCGATTAGCCAACGGGGTGTTTACCTCGACTTTTCAGGGGTTGGAGTGGTCGGGGCAGTGGCACCATGAGTTGCTGGCGGTTTCGCCCACTCCCCTTCACCTGCTCGGCCACGTCCCGTCCTCCAGTAGACAAGTCCAATGATGACCAACACGACCACTATGACCACGACTGCTAACCAAACGGGCACCTCTCTCCGCACTGTCTGTCCCCCCCTTAAGGTTGTCCACCTTGGGTAGCATCGTCATGTATCCGCACCCCATCGTCCGAAACCCCACTCCCAAGGATACACTCCGCTCCCCAGCGCACCCAATGGAACGCTAAGGTGCCTCCCCGATGCCTGGACTTAATCTGTTGCCATCGGAACCACTTAGCATGTCCATCGGCGAAGACAAGGATGGAGCCAGCCAAGTGGCGAGTCGCTCCTTCCAGAATCCCACCAGCCGGGTCTTGCCGTAAGAGTTCCTCTACACTGGTCGTGGGGCAACCTGCCCACCTCCTAATCATCCCGCAAGTGCTCCCCCCGTCGGCGTTGGCGAAGGCTATGCGCGGGTTAATGCCTAACTGAACGCTGCGTGCCCAGGGTGTCAGGAAGGTATTCCAGTTGTCAGCGATAGCCACCAAGTTAACAGGTTCTTGCATCCGCGACAATTTTGTCGGCTCGTTGAAGAAGGTTTCATTGAAGCCATAGTTGACCCGTCGGTTCGGGCGCCCCATCGTCGCAGGATAGCAACTCGCTTTCCATTGCCACTCAAACCTAGCGGATGGACAGCGCAGGACTTCCCAGTTGCGCTTGTAAGGCTCAAGCAGTTCATACCAGTCCCCCGCACCTAAGAAGCCAGCAGCCTGGTAACGCCCACTCGTTGCTGCATCTCCCCCACCGACCCAACATGGCGTTCGGTGAAAGGGCATTGTCTCGTCGTAGTCAGTGACATACTGAGCCAGTGCCATGCCAATGTTGCGCATGTTGGAAAGGCACGAAGCCTGCCGCGCTTTCTCGCGAGCCTGGCTGAACACGGGGAACAGAATGGCTGCCAGGATCGCAATGATCGCAATCACCACGAGTAACTCAATCAGCGTGAAGCCACGAACACTCCTCGGGGGAAGCACTCCACGAAAAGAACGCCCTTTGCCGACACTGCCCTTCAACATCATCGCTCCCTCCTTTTCCGCCCTCTCGGGCGTTTTGGCTTTCCGAAGGGCGTTAGTTTGCTTTCCTGCCCTTCGGCTGCGGGCATTATAGCGCAAAAAAGAAAATGGTGTCAATACTTTCCCCCTTAAAAACTCCACCAGTTTGACGGCTTTTTGCCTTCATTTCCGCTGATTTTTGGAAGTGGCGCCTTCAAAGTGCCATCAGAAGCCTTTCTCGGCTTAACACTTCACGCAGAAACTGTCCTGTGTAGCTTTGCGGGGTTTCCGCGATAAGTTCAGGGGGACCTTCGGCGACGATTTCGCCGCCTCTTTCGCCCCCTTCGGGTCCAAGGTCAATGACCCAATCAGCGGTCTTGATGACTTCCATGTTATGCTCAATGACGATGACGGTATTGCCCATGTCCACCAACCGATGCAGGACATTAAGCAAACGCTCCACATCGTAAAAATGCAAACCGACGGTCGGTTCGTCCAAGATGTAAAGGGTTCGCCCTGTCGCCCGCCGGCACAACTCGCTCGCTAACTTCACTCGTTGGGCTTCCCCACCGCTCAGCGTCGTGGCTGGTTGCCCCAGTTTGATATAGCCCAATCCAACATCGTGCAGGGTTTGCAGGATGCGTTGGATGGGCGGGATATGCTCAAAGAACGACAACGCTTCGTCCACCGTCATGTTCAACACATCGGCGATGTTTTTGCCCCGATAGGTCACCTCCAACGTCTCGCGATTGTATCGGGTGCCTTTGCAGACTTCGCAGGGCACATAGACATCGGGCAAAAAGTGCATTTCCACCTTGATGTAGCCTTCTCCTTGACAGGCTTCGCACCGACCGCCTTTGACATTGAAGCTGAACCGACCTTGCTTGTAGCCCCTTGCTTTCGCTTCCCGCGTGGAAGCGAACAATTGGCGGATGTAAGTGAAGACGCCCGTGTAGGTGGCGGGATTGCTTCGGGGTGTTCGTCCAATGGGAGACTGGTCAATGTTGATGACTTTGTCAACCCATTTTGCCACTTCGTCCTTTGCGTTGCGGGTTTCGTCCCAGACGAAAATTTCATCGTGGTCGCCGGGCATTTCCATCGCTCCATGCAAGCGGCGGGCGAGGGCTTTGTAAAGGATGTCCACCACAAGACTGCTTTTGCCCGATCCGGAAACGCCTGTCACGCAAAGGAACAACCCCAGCGGGAACCGAACGGTAATGTTCTTAAGGTTGTGCTCTCGTGCTCCAGTGACCACAAGCCAGCGCCCTTTCCGTTGTCGGCGCACCTTTGGGACAGGAATTTTCCGTTTGCCCGACAGATATTGCCCGGTGATGGATTGCTCGCACCGTTCCACATCTTCTACCGTGCCCGTGACGACGACATAGCCACCGTGCTCGCCAGCGCCAGGACCCAAGTCCACGATGAAGTCAGCGCTTCGGATAGTTTCCTCGTCATGCTCCACAACGATGACGGTGTTGCCCATATCTCGCAACTTCTTCAGCGTCTCAATAAGTCGCTTGTTGTCGCGCGGGTGCAAGCCGATGGAAGGTTCGTCTAAGATGTAGAGCACACCTGTCAAGCCCGAGCCGACTTGGGTTGCCAAGCGGATGCGCTGTGCTTCGCCGCCTGCCAGTGTGGAGGCTTCTCGGTCCAGTGTCAGGTAATCCAAGCCGACATCCACAAGGAACTGCAAGCGGTTTCGGATTTCCTTCAAGATTTGTTGGGCAATCACCTGTTCCTTTTCCGTCAACCGCAAGGCATCCAACCACATCAACCCTTCCCGCACAGACAGTTGACAGACTTGAGCGATGTTCCAACGCCAAACCGTTTCGCTTCCCCATTCTTGCGGCTCTTCGGCAGGGAATGGGAGGGGCGATTTAGGCGGCATCGCTGCGCGGACGGTGACAGCGAGACTTTCGGGTTTCAAGCGTGCCCCTTTGCAAGCGGGACACGGACGCAGCGCCATGAACTGGCGCAACTCCTCCCGAAACTCATCATCCCCTTCCTGATAGTCCTGCTGAAGGACGGGGATGATGCCTTCAAAGTAGGTCATGATGGTGCGGTAACGCCCATAGCGGTTGACATAACTGACCCGAACAGGTCGGTCCGTTCCATAAAGGAGGGCGTTCAATTGCTCTTTTGTCAAGTCTTTAATGGGCGTGTGGATGCTGAAGCCATAGGCATCCGCCACTGCTTTCAAAATTTCCCGCTTGTAGTTGCTGGTGTAAAGTTTCCAGGGGGCAATAGCGCCATCGGCGATGGACAAGTTTTTGTTGAGGATAACAAGGTCTGGGTCAAACTCCGCTTTCGTGCCCAACCCGTCGCATTCAGGGCAGGCGCCGTAGGGACTGTTGAAACTGAAGTTGCGCGGTTGCAACTCAGGGATGTTAATGCCACATTCGGGACAGGCAAAGTGCTCGCTGAAAATTAATTCGCCGTTGGGGGCACCGGGCCCTGGGGACTTGGGGCTGGCTTTTTTGCTCTCCCCAACTTTTCGTCCCCCATCCCCAGTCCCATCAGACAGTTGCACAATGATGATGCCCTGACCTGCCTTAAGGGCGGTTTCAATGGAGTCGTGCAAACGGGAGCGAACTTCGGGCTTGACAACAATTCGGTCTACCATGATGTCAATCCAGTGCTGCTTGTAGCGGTCCAACTGCAATTGCAAGGCTTCGTCCACGGTCATGACCTGCCCGTCAACGCGGACTCGGACGAACCCTTGTCGGCGGATTTCTTCAAAGAGGTTCTTGTAAGTTCCCTTGCGCCCGCGCACGACAGGGGCGAGGACATGGATGCGAGTTCCTTCAGGCAAACTCAAAACCTGGTCAACGATTTGCTCTGGGGTTTGGCGGAAAATGGGACGACCACACTTGTGGCAATGAGGCGTCCCGACACGCGCGAACAACAGGCGCAAGTAGTCGTAAACCTCCGTGACAGTCGCTACCGTTGAGCGGGGGTTATGGTGCATGGCTTTTTGGTCAATGCTGATGGCAGGTGAGAGCCCTTCAATGAAGTCCACATCGGGCTTCTCCAACCGCCCTAAGAATTGGCGAGCGTAAGCGGAAAGGCTCTCTACATAGCGCCGCTGCCCCTCGGCGTAAAGGGTGTCAAATGCCAGGGAACTTTTGCCCGAACCCGAAATGCCCGTGATGACGATAAGTTTTTCCTTGGGCAGCACAAGGTCAATGTTCTTCAGGTTGTGTTGACGCGCCCTTTTAATGACGATATAACGGTCACCACTCATAGCCCCTATCACCGTGAAAATTTTGCAACAGCCAACAACAGCACACCGCAGTCGCTAAGTAAACGCCTGAAGGCGATAGAAGGGATGGAGTGTCAAAATTCTTTGCAGCAGTTGGGTTTCTTGAGGCGGAAGGAGGTGTTTGCAGGAGCATGAAGCGGCGGGATGTCTTGACAATGTTGGGGGTGATTGGAATGGCACCGCGGTCAAGCGCTCGCTTGAAGAAGGAAGGCGATCTCTCCGCATCGGTTGGAGGGGCTTCAGCCCCCACATCTTACGAAATCGCCAAAGGACCTTTTGAGCCTACTTGGGAATCGCTCCGTCAGTTTGAATGCCCCAGGTGGTTTCGGGACGCCAAGTTAGGCTTGTGGGCGCATTGGGGTCCGCAGTCCGTTCCCATGTTCGGCGATTGGTATGCGCGCCACATGTATGTGGAAGGGCACGACCAGTATCGCTATCACTGGCGCGTTTACGGACATCCCTCCAAAGTCGGCTACAAGGACATCATCCAGCAATGGAAGGCGGAAAAGTTCCAGCCAGAGGAGTTGATGGACTTGTATGTGGCGGCAGGAGCGAAGTATTTTGTCGCTTTAGCCGTCCACCACGATAACTTTGACCTTTGGAACTCCAAGCACCACCGTTGGAATGCGGTCAACTTCGGTCCAAAGCGCGACATCATCGCCCTGTGGCGCGAGGCAGCAAGGAAGCAAGGACTTTATTTCGGCGTTAGTGAGCACTTGGGTGCTTCCTTCCGTTGGTGGGTCGTCAACAAGGGGGCAGATAAGGAAGGTCCTTATGCCGGCGTCCCTTACGATGGCAATGACCCCGCCTACGAAGACCTCTACCATCCCAACCGAGACGAGCCCCGAGAAGGTTGGTATACCGAAAACCCTTGGTGGCATCAACGTTGGTTCCTGCGTATGAAAGACCTCATTGACCAGCACCACCCTGACTTGTTCTACACAGACGGCACCGTCCCCTTTGGGCGAAAGCATCCTGAAGCGGGTTTGCACATCATCGCCCATCTTTACAATACCAGTGCCCGCCTGCATGGTGGCGTCAATCAAGCCGTTTATACGCAAAAGGATGCCAGCCCCGACATTTACCCTGTCGGCGTGTTGGACATAGAGCGAGGCTACCAGCCAGACATCTTCCCGCACCCATGGCAAACGGACACTTCCATCGGCGACTGGTTTTACAATGTCCGCTACCCCTACAAGACCCCCGAGCAAATCGTTACGATGCTGGTGGATATCGTGAGCAAAAACGGCAACTTGTTGCTGAATGTGCCTCAACGCCCGGACGGAACCCTTGACGAAGAGTGCCTTTATATCCTGCAAGAGATGGCAGACTGGATGCGAGTGAACGGCGAGGGGATTTACGAGACGCGCCCGTGGAAGGTGGCAGGCGAAGGACCAAACCTGAAAC
>Ga0209989_100234_pt1 | contig 10617 bp, 11 predicted proteins | sample Antgeofumaro1A2B_FD_188083 | JGI IMG/M metagenome (GOLD analysis project Ga0209989, IMG submission 188083) | Geothermal fumarole subsurface microbial communities from Mt. Erebus, Antarctica - 1A2B (SPAdes) (version 2) | ecosystem: Environmental > Terrestrial > Volcanic > Fumaroles | place: Mt....
CCTAACTCGCACAGCCGAATGGGCAAATCTCGGTAACTGCGCGTCTGCGTCTTGTAGATGGTGATGTGGAAGGGGCAGTTCATCGGCTTCAGCAGATACTTGTGGGCTTCCACTTGCATGGTCGGGAACATGAACTCGCTGTAAAGGTCTAAGTGACCGCTCCGCCGCCACAACTCGTCGCGGGCGATGTGGGGTGTGTAGACCAATTGGTAGCTGCGCTTTAGGTGTTGCTCCCGCCAGAAGTCTTCAATGGTCTTGCGAATGAAGGCTCCGTTGGGCAACCAAAGGACAAAGCCAGACCCAATGGTCTCGTCAATGATGAACAGTAGAAGTTCCCGTCCTAACCGACGGTGGTCACGCCTTTGGGCTTCTTTAAGCCGCTGCAAGTATTCCTGCAACTGCTTTTCGCTGGGGAAGCAGGTGCCATAGATGCGTTGAAGCATCGGGTTGCGCTCGTCGCCCCGCCAATAGGCGCCGGAGGCGTGCAATACCTTCAATGCCTTGATGCGCCCCGTGCTGGGAACATGGGGACCGCGACAAAGGTCAATGAAGCCGTTTTGACGGTAAAAACTCACCCGCTCGTTGGGGATTTCGTCCAGCAATTCCAACTTGTAGGTCTCGCCCATCCCTTCCAGCAACTTGCGGGCTTCTTCTTTCGTCAACTCCAGTCGTTCCAGCGGGTAATCGGCGGCGACGATTTCCCGCATCTTCTGCTCAATCCGCTCCAAATCCTCAGGGGTGAAGGGGCTCGGCACGTCAAAGTCGTAGTAGAAGCCGTCTTCAATGGGCGGTCCGATGGCGAGTTTCGCTTCGGGGAAAAGTTCCTTGACAGCCTGTGCAAGGATGTGGGCGGTGGTGTGGCGGTAAGCATCGCGGGCGGGAGGGTCGTTAAAGGTGAGAAACCGCAAGCGCACTTCCCCTTCCGGCAAAGGGCGAAACAAATCCCACGCTTGCCCGTTCACTTCCGCCAGCAAGACTTCTTCCTCTCGCTCCGGTTGCCATTCCCGAAGCACTTGTAAAGGGGTCACCGTATCATTGTATTCTCGCACGCTCCCATCTGGCAGCGTGACTTTCACTTTGGGCATAAACGACTTTCCCCCCTTGCTGAGTTGCTCATGTCCACGAGCAAAAGGCAGTTTAGCGTCACCGTGCAGGAAAGGAAAGGGCATAATGAAAGCACAGGGACAAAGGACTGGTCGTCAGTCGTCCGTCCAGAAGGAGGCAAGGTGGTGTCAGCGGTGAACTTGTCCGTCACGGTCGCAGGATTGACGCTGAGAACGCCGCTCATTCTCGCTTCAGGGTGTTGCGGTTATGGCGAGGAGATGGAACGAGTGGCGGGTTGGCAGTGGGATTGTGTCGGGGCAGTGGTGTTGAAGGGGATCACCCTTCGTCCCCGTTCGGGCAATCCGCCCCACCGAATTGCGGAAACGGCTGCCGGGATGTTGAACAGCATCGGTCTGCAAAACATGGGCGTGGACGAGTTGGTGCACAAACTCAACGAACGGCTCTCCCACTTGCCTGTCCCGTTGGTCGCCAATGTTAACGGTGAAACGGTGGACGAATATGTGCAGGTGTGCGAGCGGCTGCGGGAAGCCGATGCCGTGCAAGCCGTTGAGTTGAACATCTCCTGTCCCAACATCCAGCAGGGTGGATTGGAATTCGGGTTAGCACCAGAAACAGCAGCGGAAGTAGTTAAGGCAGTGCGAGAGGTGTGGCGCAAACCTTTGTGGGTGAAACTCTCCCCTGAACCACACCACATTGCCGACATCGCGGAAGCCTGCGTGGCGGCTTCTGCCGATGCTCTCTGTTTGTGCAACACTTTCCCCGCGATGGCGATAGATGTCACCAAAGTGCCGCTGCGCCCAAAGTTGGGCACCCTGTTCGGCGGTTTGTCCGGTCCTGCCCTCAAACCCATTGTGGTGCGGAAGGTGTTTCTGGTCGCCCAGCGGTTGCGTCAGAAGTATTTGTCAACCCCCATCATCGGCATTGGTGGGATTTGGTCGGGGGCTGATGTGCTGGAATACATGGCAGCAGGCGCAACGGCGGTGCAATTGGGCACCGTTCTCTTCTCCGACCCGTTAGCGCCCCTTCGCATCGTCCGAGAACTCACCGAATTGCTGCAGCAATTTACCGAACAAACTGGCGATGAGCGTTGGGCGGACATCCAAAATTTTGTTGGGGCGTTGCAAACTTCTTGTCCCGTGTGCCATGCCCCTCGTCCCTGACATTAGCGAGGTGAAGGCGATGAAACGAGTGGAAATCATTGCGGCCGGCAACGAGTTGCTCATCGGGGATGTGTTGGATACCAATACGAACTGGCTTTGCCGTCGGTTGACAATGATGGGAGCGTTCGTGAGACGAGCGGTTTTAGTTCGGGACGAGGAAGAGGCGATTGCTGCAGAAGTGCGGGGCGCATTGGAACGGGGGACAGATTTGTTGGTCACATCGGGCGGGCTTGGACCAACGGAGGATGACCGAACGGTGGTGGCAATCGCGAAAGCCGTTAACCGACCGTTGCAGTTAAACGAGCAGGCGCTTCGGATGGTGGCTCAGCGCTACCGGGAACTTTACCTGCAAGGGTTTGTAGACAGCCCAGACATTACGCCTGCCCGACGCAAGATGGCAGTTCTGCCTGTGGGGGCTGCTCCCCTTTTCAACCCTGTCGGCACGGCTCCAGGAGTGTGGCTTAAAGTGGGTGAAACCGTCATCCTTTGCTTGCCCGGCGTGCCAGCGGAACTAAAGGGCATCTTTGAGCATTCGTTACCGCCGTTGCTCAAGCAGGTGTTGGGGAAGGGCTACTATGCTGAGCGAACTTTTGAAGCCACTTGTCGGGACGAGTCCGTCTTGGCGCCCGTCCTCAAGGAAGTAGCGAGCAAGCACCCACAAGTTTACCTGAAATCCAAAGCCCGCGTCTTCGGCAAAGAAGTGCGCATCACGATTTTGCTGGCGTCAACGGGCAACGAAAAGGAAGTGGTGGAGCGACGCTTGCAAGCCGCTATTGACGACTTGATTGTAGCGTTAGACCCGATGGGCATCCTGCTGGTGCCCATCGTTTCGTCATAGCCGACAAACTGAGAAAAGAGAGGCGTCTTTCCAATGCACAAATGGCGAATCCTTTGGTGGCTGTTAGTGGCTGTTTTCCTGACAATGGGTGGGCTTTGGTTGTGGCAGGAAGGAAAGCGCTGGTGGACGGGACAACGAGTGCGCGAATTGATGACACGCTTGACCGCCCGTGTCACAACGGTCACCCCGTCGCCAGCAGTCATCCTCATGCGAGTGCAAGCGTTGAATCGCTTGGAGACAGCCCGATTGGTGACCCAACACATTGTGGAAGCAAAATCGGCGCCTTCGTGGCTGCCTGAGTTTCTTGCCGGCGAGCGAGTTTTGCTAATAGCCCAAGCGGAAACGAGAGTCGGGGTGAATTTGCAACAACTTTCCCAGCGCGATGTCCAAGTTGACGGTGACGCGGTGACCCTCTTCCTGCCGCCCCCGCAAATTTTGTCCGTGCGCTTGGACGAATTTCAAACGCGAGTCTTCACTCGCGAACGCGGATGGTTGGTCTTCAACCCAGACCCACAGTTGGAAAGGACTGCTCGGCTGCAAGCCCTTCAGGAAGCGAGGCGCGCTGCGATGCAGAGCGAGTTGCTCTCCTTTGCCCGCCAGCAAGCCGAAGCAAACTTGACGGCGTTTCTGCATGCTTTGGGGTTTCGGCGAGTGGAAATTCGCTGGCGAACGCTAAAAATAACTCCTTCGCCCGAAGCAGCGAGGTGAGCGAGATGGCAACGGTGGAGGCGATGGCATTTCGCTGGACAGGCGATTGCTTGTTGCTCTTAGACCAACGACGATTGCCCCAGGAGGAAGTTTGGGTAACTTGTCGGACAGTGGAAGAGGTGGCGGGGGCTATTCGGGCAATGGTGACCCGGGGCGCTCCCCTTATCGGCATCACCGCGGCCTTCGGGATGGTGTTAGCCGTAAGGCAAGCCCAACAAGCGGAAATGCCTTTGTTTCCCACTTTAGAGCATGCTGCCCAAATCCTTCTCGCCGCTCGCCCAACCGCTGTCAACCTTCGTTGGGCAGTGGAGCGCATGAGGCGGGTGGCTGGCGAAACTATCACTTTGCCCCTTGACGAATTTGTCACCCGATTGGAAGAAGAAGCCGTCGCCATTTTTCGCGAGGATTTGGAAGCGAACAAGCGCATTGGCGAGTTGGGCGCATCGCTGCTTAAGGGCGGGGTGCGTGTCCTGACCCATTGCAACACAGGGGCATTGGCGGTTTCCGATTGGGGCACCGCTTTAGGGGTCATCCGCACCGCTTACCGACAAGGCAAAGTGCAATTTGTCTGGGTGGACGAAACGCGCCCTTTCTTGCAAGGGGCTCGGTTGACAGCGTGGGAATTGCTGAAGGAAGGCATCCCGTTCAAGGTCATCGTGGACGGAGCCGCTCCGTGGTTGATTCAGAAAGGGTGGGTGGACGCTGTGATTGTCGGCGCAGACCGAATTGCCCGCAACGGCGATGTGGCGAACAAAATCGGCACCTACATGCTGGCAATTGCTGCCCGCCTTCACGGCATCCCCTTCTTTGTCGCCGCCCCCACTTCTACCCTTGATATCACTTTGTCCAGCGGTGCCGAAATTCCCATTGAGGAACGCGACGAAGGAGAAGTGCTCCGTTGGCACAATGTCCAGGTGGCTCCAGAAGGCGCTCATGCTTTCAACCCCGCCTTTGATGTCACACCCGCAGAACTGGTGACCGCCATCATCACTGAACGGGGCATCGCTTACCCACCCTATGAGCAAAGTTTCCCCCAACTGCTTGCCCCTTCCCACCCGTGAGCCACCCCCTTTCTTGCCAAGTGGCATAATGGTTGGTGCTTGGAAGTGCTCAAAGAAGGTCATTGCACGTGTTTGCAGCGACGAGCGGCAAACCGATCGGGAGTTGGTGAGAACAGTATTGGAAGAAGTGAGCGGAGGCGAGCAGACTTTCGGAGGTGGAAAGAATGCCTTTGCGCGTCGCCATTATTGGGGTGCGAGGGGTCGGAAAGTTTCACGCTCAATGGTATGCCCAAATGGGGTGCGAAGTGGTCGCTTTTTTAAGTTCCCGTCCCGATACCCTTGCCCAAAATGAGGCTACTTTGAAAAGCGTGTTGCCAGAATTTTGCGGTCTCGGCTATGCGGACTTGCAGGAGATGTTGGAGACGGAACAACCTGACGCCGTTAGCGTTTGCTCGCCCCATGCCTTCCATGCTGACCATTGCTTGGAAGTTCTCGCTTACGGTGCTCATGTCCTATGCGAAAAACCCCTCGTCTGGTTGGGGACGGACAGATTGGAAGAAACTTTGACCCAATCGGGGGCAGTGGTCAAAGCCGCCAGCCAGAAAGGCATGGTGTTCGCTCTCAACACCCAATACATGGCAGCCGTCCCGCACCTGTCGGAGTTTTGGGATGCCCAGGGGCTGCAAGGGCTTCCGTCGCACCTTTCTTTGACGATGGAAGCGAAAGTGCGCGACCGAGATATCAGCGGTGTGGACTTGTGGGTGGATTTGGCACCGCATCCCCTCAGCGTCCTTTCCGCTCTTTTCCCTGACGGAATGCCCCTTTGGGAGGAAGCGGCGTTTGACGAAGGTGCTGACAGTTTGACAGCCCACTTTCCTTTTCACGTCGGTGCCCACCGCATTTCCGTCACCTTGCGCGTCCGTCGCCACGCAGGGGTGTTGGAACGAAGCGTGGAGCGGGACGGGTTCAAAGTTTGGTTTGAACCGTGGGTGGGCGATGACGGGATTTACCGCATCCGCATGAAGTGGAAGGGTGGGGAGCGCGTGGTGGAGGACTTCATGCAGGTTTCCGTTCGCCGCTTTGTGCAAACTATCTTGGGGAACGCAACTCCCTTGTGTGATGGAGCGAGGGCAATGCGGCAGATGGAGTGGTTGGTTGCGTCTGTGCAGCAATATCTGGCGAAAAGGCGGTGATGAGGACGGATGGCAGTGAAGTTGTTTGTGGACACGGACATCGGCGGAAATGTGGATGATGCCTTCGCACTGGCGCTTTCAGCACGGTTGCCAGAGGCAGAATTAGTGGGCGTGACAGCGGTTGGGAGTGCCGTTTCGGTGCGAGCCCAATTGGCGCGCAAGGTGTTGAACTTGGCAGGAAAGCGCGGTGTTATAGTGGCGGGAGGCTGCGCTCAAGGGTTTGTGGAGCCGCCTTCCCGCCACTTCCCCGAATTAGCCGCTGTGTTGGACGAGGTTGACAAGTTGTTTTTTCCACCTGCAAACGGGGTTGACTTTCTGCGCGAGTGCATCCGTCGCCATCCCGGCGAATTGGTCGTCGTCACCCTCGGCGCCATGACCAATTTGGCGTTGGCACTGCGGGCAGAACCTGCCATTGGACGGCTGGTGCGGCGCTTGGTGAACATGGCAGGAACAGTGGCTTTGCACTACGCGGAAACAAATGTCCGGAGCGACCCTGAAGCCGCTCACATCGTCTTCAACAGCGGTCTCCCTTTCCTTCTCGTGCCCAAAGACATCACCCAACAGGCGGTCATGCCCCAACCGATGTTGGAACGATTGCGAAAGAGCAATTCCCCGTTGTGCCAACTCCTTTGGGCGATGACGGAAATTTGGCTTCAGGTCACCGGAGCTAAAGCCCCCCTTCTCAACGACCCTTTAGCCGTCGCCATCGCCGTCCGACCAGAGTTAGCGCAAACAGAGCGCGTCCGAGTGGAAGTGGAACTGTGCGGCGCCTACACACGCGGCTACACGATTGTCAAGCCCGAACCAACAGGTCCTGGCTGGGTAGTGCGTTCGGTCAACTGGGACGAATTTTGGGCATTGGTGGAAGCCGCCCTTTTCGGTGATTGAGTTCTCAGGGCAAGGAGGGTGCAGGAATGGCTCAGCGAGTGGTGCTTCTCATTGGCATCTGTGCCATCTTAAGTTTGCTTGCCGTCTTCCTAACCGCTATGCAAAGGGGGGACGAAAAGGTGGAGCGTTCGTTACGGGTCATTCTCGTGACTGGCGGACATGACTTTGACCGACGAGAGTTTTTCGCTATGTGGGACAGTTTTGCGGATGTCCGATGGGAGGAACGGCAACACCCGAGTGCTAACGACCTTTGGCTGGGCGACACACTCCGTTCCTACGACGCTGTCGTCCTTTACGACATGTGGCAGGAAATCACCGATGCCCAAAAGCAAGGGATGGTTCGGTGGCTGAAGGAAGAAGGAAAGGGGCTGGTTGCCCTTCACCATAGCATTGCCAGTTATCAGCAATGGGACGAATATGCCCGCATTATCGGGGCACGATACTTTTTGGCTCCAGGGAAAGCCCCCGACGGGCGAACCTTTGACCGCTCCCAATTCCATCACGACATCCGCTTCATCGTCCGCGTCGCTGACAAAAATCACCCTGTTGTCAAGGGACTTCCGGAGCAGTTTGAAATCGTGGACGAGACCTACAAGGGATGGTGGCTTTCGCCGCAAGTGCATCGGTTGCTGGTGACCGAGCACGAATTGAGCGAGCCATGCGTGGCGTGGGCGCACCGTTACGGGAAGGCGAAGGTGGTCTATATCCAACTGGGGCACGGACCAACGGCTTATCGCAACCTCCATTTCCGAACCCTTGTCCACAACGCCCTCCGCTTCGTTGCTGCGCACTAGTGTTCGCCTCATCCGGTAGTGGCGACATCCACGCTGCGCTCCACTTGAGTTTCCAACCGCTTGAGCAAGTGGGTCAATCGGTGGTAGTCATCGCGGATAAGTCGGCACAGTTCCTTCCCCAGTCGGACCAGATAGTCGCGCTGCCCGCCGTAGGCGGCGAGGGCGTGACGGCAAACCGCTACCAACAACTCGTCGCTCAACCCCCTCGTGGCGTTCACGATCGTGCGCAGGAAGTGCAAATCGCTGGTGAATTGGCGCACTTCTTCAAGGCTGCACGCGTAAACGAAAGTGTGCAAGCGAGCAGGCACGGGCGGGATGGCTTGCACGATTTCATCGGGTCGCTCCTCTGAAGCGTAACCGACGACGAGGGCTTTAAAGTGGGTGCGAAGGAGGGCGTAGATTTGCGGTTGCTCCTGCCGCAACTCTTCTTCCGTTTTGCCGAAAGCCATCGGGCGGCGATAAGGTTCAATGCTTTGGGTGCTGATGTGGTGGACGACACCGTAGATGACCCAAGGGGAGGAGACGGCTTTGACAAGGGCGCCGAAAGGGGGTGAGCCGTGCAGTTCCCGACACTCCGCCGTGAATTCTGTCGTGCTGCTCTCAATCACCTCCGCCACCCACGCACCGTTGTCAGCATAAGTGGGTCGTTGGTTCACCAAAGCAAGTGACCTCCTTTGCGGCGGGCTTCCTTTTTCCCCTCGCCCCTGAGCAAACCAAGCCCTACTTAAGTTTGAGAAACCTGTGGGGAAGATGTCAAGAGGTGTCTTCCCGTTCCCGCACGACGAAGGTGCCGACAGCCAAGTCGTGCCATCCTTGCTTGTGCGGGTCAACGGCTGCCCAAAGCAACCCTGCCCCGCACGGCATTGCCGCAAACAACAACGCCACTTCCCGCCCCAATGCCCGCCAGAAACCACACGGTTGCCCATTCCGCCTCACCACTTTTAGCCCCATCATCGCTTTGCCTAAGGTGCGGCCGGCAAAAGCGTGAGCAAGGATGCGGTAAAGGGGGAAACCGGCAAAGAGAAGGGTGCTGAAAAGATGGTGCTCTTCCACGCGCAACCAAACAAACCAGAAAGGTTCGCCGAACATTCCGCTGAGGAAAAGAGCGTAGCCGAAGGTGAGCAGCCATGCCATTGAAGCCCAGATAGCAAAGTCAAGGAAGAAAGCAACAGCCCGCAACCACGCCGGCGCCAACTCCACATAAGTGGGCAACGGGGGATGAATGGGTGGCGGGAAGCGAGCGGGTTGGAAGGGGCGAGGGGAGGATTTCCCCAAAGGCAGGGGAGGGGCAGGTTGCGAAGTGACTGACAGGGTTTGCAAGGACGCCATCATCTCGTCCACAGAGGCGAAACGCTCTTGCGGGTTTACCTGCATCGCTTTCAAAATGACTTGCTCTAAAGCGGGCGGAACGGTCGGGTTGAGGCTGCGGGGTGGGATGAGTTTGTCTGTCCGTCCTGTTACCCGCTCAATGGCTTCGCAAGGCACACGCCCGGTGACGGCGAAGTAAAGGGTAGCACCCAGGGCGTAAATGTCGGAGCGTTGGTCCGTAGGGGCGGTGCCGTATTGCTCGGGCGGGGAGAAGCCGGGTGTGACAGCGCGTGCCCCCGCTTGCGTGCGGCTGCCCACCCGCAGGATTTTAGCGATGCCGAAATCCACCAAATAAGCCCGTCCATCCGTACCCAACTTAATGTTGGCAGGCTTGATGTCCCGATGGATGATGGGCGGATTCTGGGAGTGCAAGTAGCGGACAGCATCCATTACCTGCAACAGCCACCGCACGGCTTGCTGGGGCGGTAGCGGTCCGCGCTTCTCCACCATCTCCTGCAAACTCTCCCCTGCGATGTAGTCCATCACCAAATACTGCCGCCCGTCGGCGACGAAGTAGTCCTGAACGCGGGGCAGGTTAGGATGGCGCAAAGTCGCCAAAATTTGGGCTTCCGTTTGAAACTGCTTTTGGCTTTCCAAGGTCATGTCCAAATTTTCCTTGACCGCCACTTTGGCGTTCAATCGCAAGTCCGTTGCCAAGTAAACGGCTCCCATCCCGCCCGCTCCCACACCACATCGCAAACGGCTCGCAAAATCACGCCTTCGTCGGGATTGTGCAAGCCAGGCAGATACATCTTGCGCGCCACATCACCGACCCCAATCACGCCCACACGAACCATCTTCCTCGCCTCCTTAACAGAACCCAACATGACAAATCGGCGACGGCATTGGGGATGGGGGCAAGGTGTGGAAGTAAGGCATTTGCTGAGACGGCAACTCAACTTGTCGCCCAGCATTGTTTTTCGGCGGATGAATTTTGTCGCTCACTTTCCGCCGGCGAGGGGCGGGAAGAAACTGACCACATCCCCCTCCTTCAACCGCTTGCCCCGGTGGGCTTCTTGGTCATTGACAAGGATGACAGCACCGATATCCCCAATGCCCAAGGCTTCCGCCACTTCCTGCACTGTCGCTTCGTCGGGCACTTCCACTTCTATCGGCATCCGCCGCTTTTCGGGCGGCATCCGTTCCATCAGCGGTCCGAACAGTTTTACCTTCACGCGCATCGTGCCTCACCGAGCGAAAATTTTGGCAGGTTCGGTCGCTCAATGGCGAAAAGGGGAAGGGCAAAATAGTTAGGACGGTTGCAAGGTTTTTGGTGCGCTAAAGTAGTGGCAGCGCTGCTGTTTTCATCGCAAAAGTTTTGCCCTTTGGCATTGGTGACCTTGCACCTCTACAGGTGACCATCATGCAGATGTGTCCAGAGTGCAGTACGGACAACAAGGATATGGCTCGCTTCTGCATTCGCTGTGGTGCTCCGCTTAAACGCTTGCGGGGGCGAGGGACGATTTTGCACGGACGCTACCAATTGGAGCAAGTATTGGGCTGCGGCGGGATGGGAGCCGTTTACTTGGCAACGGACTTGCGATTGAACGCCAAAGTGGCGGTCAAGGAAAATTTGGACATGACCTTGGAAAGCCAAAAGCA
>Ga0209989_100235_pt1 | contig 10579 bp, 9 predicted proteins | sample Antgeofumaro1A2B_FD_188083 | JGI IMG/M metagenome (GOLD analysis project Ga0209989, IMG submission 188083) | Geothermal fumarole subsurface microbial communities from Mt. Erebus, Antarctica - 1A2B (SPAdes) (version 2) | ecosystem: Environmental > Terrestrial > Volcanic > Fumaroles | place: Mt....
AGGCCTCATGCAGCGCCCGGTCCAAATCGTCCGCGCGGGCCGGCATCTCGCTCTGGCTCGGCGGTCCACACAGCAGACAAGTCTCCAGCCGCGGAACGCAAAAACGATGCACGCGAGGAGCCTCGTCGAAGATGCCATCCACTTTTTGCAATCCGACCAGAAGCGTCGTGGAGCAGCGATCGGCGCTAGGATCCAAAAGTTGCAGTGTCAGCAGAGCATGCCACGAAGCGATAGCGAAGATAGCGGCTTTATTGGCCGGAATGCGCAACGCTGCCTGCGCGCCGGCCGGATCGGCATAGTCGGTGCGTGGTTTTTCGGCTTCCACCGAACGCTGCAAATAACTTGCCACGCACCCGTAACAAGGCCCGTCGGGCACGAAGCGATGGACGAATCCGCCGATGCCGCCGCTGAGGACTTCGCCCAGGGTCCAGGGTTTCCGCTGCCGACGCATCAAGCTATCGAAACAAAACTTGGCTGCTTCGTTATCCACTGCGCAAACGCCCAGATCGGCTTCGGCGACACGCTCTGCCAGATCCGCTTGGATCTGCGGGTCGAGAATATCCCACGGGAGCGTTTCCACAAGCAGATCCGCACGGCGTTCGTGAAGCCATTGCGCTGCCAGCTGTACTTTGAGCCGCCCCGCGCAGGTGGCCGGGAAATAGTGCCGCTCGGCATTGTGGGGCTTGAAGACATCGGGCTCGATGAGCGTCAGCTTGTGGATACGCGGGTCATGCGCGAGCAGATCGAGGACCACCATGCCGCCGCTGCCAGCTCCTACCTGGATGACGTGGGCCACGAGACGTTTCCCCTCCCCTCGTGCAGGCCTTGTCCCCTCATCGGGCTTCCGGCAAAGGCCACTGTCGCGTCACGTACCACACCTCGTAACAAGCGAGCCAGCGCCAGGCTGCCTGAACCGCAAAAACACAGGTGTGTTTTGCAGGATCCCAGCGACTGGTAGCAGACAAACTCCCCGTGCGCCACAGGCATAATGTCTGCCCCGACAGCAAATGCGGACACGGTTCCAAAGGAGTCAAAACCACTGTTTCCGGCGGGGTCACAGGATAATTGCTGTACAGACGGGTTTCCAAGTCGTAGTCATTGTGCGCCGGACGTAGACGGTAGCGCAACAACAAACCGTCCGCGTAGCGGACGACGCGAATACGATAGGCTGGTTCGCGCGTGGCATTGTATTTTTCAATGGCCGGCAACTCGACAGTGAGCAGCCGCTTTTTGCCCTCCTGCGAGTCGAGAAGTCCCACGCCGCAATCCCCCGCACGAACGTGGCACTGACCCACGGTGTAGCACGTCGCAGACTACCACAGAGCGGCACGAACCGGGGTTTGCCATCCCTTGCGCACCCGGCGTCGCCCCTCGAGTCCAGTGCCCGGCCTCGACCTTTACGCGTAATGGCAGGGAATGGATTTGATCGCCGAAATCACTTCCTCTTCGCGTACGTCGTCTGCGGTGCCGACGAAGCGCGTCGTGCGCGGGTCCATGACGATCGCGCGTCCTTCTTCGGCATTGGCTCGCAGCGCTGTCAAGAGCTGTCGGCGCTCGGTGTCATTGAGCGGTCGAAAATCCATTGCTCGCCCTCCTTACTTTGACCACCAACCGTTGACCATACACTACTCCGAGCCGGCGGCAGCGTCTTGGACCGTGCTTTTTCAGACCCGCGCCGGCGGTTCTAATCGGGTGTCAGCGCGGCTAAAATATTATATACAGCGCGATCTATCCGCAGCTCGTCGGTATCGGCGGCTAGCCAATCCCGTCCACGGGCCAAAAAATATTGCGGCCGCTCACCACCTGTCAGACGTACTTTCAATTCGCCTGCCTCGTCAGGCAGTCGCATGCTGACCAGCACCGCTTCCGACGTAAGCTCGAAGCGCACATGGCGCAGTTGCTGGCACAAACGCTCGATGCGTTCGGCGTGTTGCTCTATGGTAGACAGATGCGGGCGCAACGGCGTGGCCCAATCAGGACCGGGCAAGATCTGCAAGGGCAAAGGCCGATAGTTGGCATCGCCACGAGCCAAAGCGTACCAATCGAAGCGCACATCTCCATAACACAAAATGTGCGCCTCGGGCTGCGTGGCTATGTCCTCGCTGCCATCGGTACGCTCCGCCTCGATATGCGTCCCGATGCCAAAGATACCCTCCTGACCACGCAACTGCCGCACCCAATCGGCATCCCCTTCGTAATCCCCACTGCTGGGATGATGCAAGGCGCCGGGATGGGTGTGTACGATACCGATCAAATCGAGATCGTGATGAAACTGTTTGAGGATCCGGTAAAAAACCGCATGGCTGGGGCCGTGGATGCGCACATGAGCGACTCCGGCATCGCTCCGATCTCCAGCAGGCAATGCTGCCAAGGCGAGCGCCTGCTCTTGCTGACGTCTTCCCAATAGGATCCAGGCTGTTTCCAAATGACCCCGACCGCTGCGCAAATGCTCCTGATACCCTTCCAAAAGGGTGCGGCATAGCCGGTCACTGAGCACTACCTGGCGCAGACGCCGCAGCGACGCCGCGTCCACGGCGTGGCAGGCGGACGTGGAGCTCTCTGCCAGGTGCTCCTGATTCTGCCACACTTGTGGCACGGTCACTCTGGCATCGGAGCGTACCAGATGTCGGTACCAACTTCGCAGACGCTGCAACATGGTGTTACGTTCGGTTGCCGACGGAGCCTCGACGAGCCAGGAATTAACAGGCGCCTAAGAACACGACACTCCCAGCAGGTGCACATACTAACGGCGATTGTACCCGAGCAAAAAGCGGGTGTCAATCGCTTATCTGTTTTTTTGTTCAGGGGCGACCCGCCGCAGCGCTCGGAGGCTAGTTTCCAGAATCAACTGCCCAGCCTGCGGAACCAGTTTACTACTGCGTGCCGTGCGCGGTTCATAGCCGCCTGCAACGAATGCCTGTGCCGTGGGCACATAACCGACCCATTCGTTGGCCAGGGTAACTACCCAGGTTCTGGCGAAAGGGGAGCATTTTTTGATGCGCAGCCCGTATTCGCAAAAATACTCCGCGCCGTTGCTGACCACGCCCAGGGGCCCGATGCGCAATGCCTGTACCTCGCACGACACCGAGGGCGTCTGCTGCCGCATACGCGCCACGAGCTCCCTTTCGCGAGCGTACACCGGTTCGATGTTCGCGCCGCTGCCCAAGCCGTATGGCGGCCGCTCGCGATCCACGTCTGGATCGGGTCGAATCGGCACAGGGATCTCTTCGCTGTGCACAGCCAATGGCACAGCGCGCATCCAGTCCATGCGGCCGATAGTGCGCACCGTTTCCGCGGCCAACTTGCTACCCATCATGTCCGCATGTTCGGGCCCGAACTCGCGGGCGATGGACATATTGTCCACCTGGGTGACATCGCCGCATGGTCCTAACAAAAAGCAGACAGGCAACTTCATGCCGTACCGCGCTTGCAGATGCTTGCGCAGGTAGCCGGCATAATCCGGAGAGAAAAGGTCGCCACCCACCACCGTGCTGTGGCAAGCGTAACAGACCACCACCCCCATGAGCTGGCCCGAGCGGTCGCGGGCTGCCAGCACGCCTAAATCCGGGTCGGTCGGACCTGCCGGGTGGACGATGTCGCCGTGGTGAGGTGTCCCAGGTTTGCCAGGATGGGTGATCTCCCGCCCGTCGCGCATAAGAAATCGCCGATTGAACAAAATGCTTTCCTCACGGCCCGTGCCGACCCCTATTTCGGCGTCGTGCAAACTCTGCCAAGCCTCGGTGACGGCACCGACAATACCTTGTACGAGCATCTCCAGATATACCGGGTCGGCATCGCAGCCCAAGCAGTCGGCGACTGGCCCTCCCGAATGGGTGTGACTGGCACCGATAAGTACGTGCTCTTCGGGTATACGTGTACTCTGCCGAATCCCTCGGCGCGCCGCCGCCACCGTGTCTTTGGTGACAAACAGCGTGTCAATCCCCACGACAGCTAGCGCCTTGTCCCCGTCGAAGAGAACACACGCCACGGCCAAGAGCGGATCGCGCACCCCTTTGCCCACGCGCTTGAAAAAGCCGCCGGGCATTTGCATGCCCGGCTTGGGCGAAATATCCCGTACGCCAAAGCCCACCTGCACCATGTGTACCTCCCCTCCGTTGCCCTCGAGCAGCCTGCCCTTGCACCGTGCGCTTGGATGGAACGTAGTATATGCAGGCGCTGACCGAGCCCCGCAGAACGATCAGCCACGGTCTACCGTCTATTGATAGGAACAATGCTCCGGTACATCGAGAAAACCGCCGTACGAGGCTGCCACGAACCCTGTTATCGGGCCAGCCTGGTGCAGATCGAAGAGCGACTCCTCTGGCGCCGGACGTGTTTTGGCGCTACAGTGTGAACAGAGCGGATGCGGGCAAAGGACAACACGAGAGATTTTTCCTATGCCTCCAGAGCACAGCGTAGTCCCTGCCAGCGATGCGAGTTTGATCCGAAGCTATCTGGCCGGCGATCGCCACGCCTTGGACCAACTGCTGAGGCGTTACGAAGAGCCGTTGTATCTCTTTTTGCTGGGCCTGTTGCGCGACCGGGACAGTGCCCAGGATGCCTTGCAGGAAACATTCGTAGCCGCCTTGGAACAGGTACACAGGGTAGATCCCGACCACTTCCGCGGATGGGCCTTTACGGTTGCGTTTCATCAAGCCATGCTGGCGCGCCGACGGGGCAAGATCGAAGCGCGTGCCCTGCACGCTTTTGCCGGCCATTTAGCGGGCCAGGCCGCCACGGCACCGGATCCTGCACACCTGGTCGAGAGCGCCGAGATGCAGGCCCTGTGTCGGCACCAAATAGCTCTTTTACCCGAAACCGAACGCCGCGCCGTCTGTTTAAGATACTTCGAGGGTCTCAAGTTTCGGGAGATAGCGCGCAAGCTCGGGTGTCCGCTGGGCACCGCATTGGCGCGACTCCATAGCGGCCTGAAACGTTTGCGTTCGTCGAGAGGCTGGTCCCATGAGTAACAAGCACTCCAGCAGTCCCAGTTCCGGCGACCGATTTTGTGCCTGGCTGTACCTCCAGAACGAGCTGAGCGACAGCCAGCGTCAGGCGTTCGAAGAGCGTCTGTCCAAAGACCAGAATGCCCGGGAGGCACTGGTGGAGGTGATGCGCCGTCTGCATTCGTGGCCGCCGCCCCCTTCTCTCCGGCCCGATCCCAGGTGCCGGGAGCACGCGCTGGTCCGGTTGCTCGAATTGCGCAGGCACTCGGTTTCAAGTATCTCTTGGCTGCGGCAGACGAGCATGACCATAGTCAGTTTCCTTACGGGAGCGGCCTGCGCGTTCCTGGTCCTTGTCGGTGTGGGTAATCTCTCGGTGCCGACACGTTCCGCAAGCAGCTCCGAAGATCGTCCCCCCGCTAGGGCGCCTGTTTTCCCACAACCATCCATCGTTCACGCTCCTAGCCCTGCTGCGGACAACATGGAGATCATCTACTGCGAGTTGACCAATAATGCCCGACTGGCGCGTTTCCGTGCAGAAGAGTGCGCGCGTCGAGACAAATGGGAACCGCAGCACGCTCCCCTGCGTGTTCAGCCGTTGTCGAAACCCGATGCGCCCAGAGGGCGTGTCATGTGACCCCCAAACCGCCCCTGCTCATTCGGAAAGGGCTGCTATGTGCTGGTTGCCGGTGTCGTGGACTGCCTATGGACGGGATACCTGCCAGATGTGTTTGCGGAACCACTGTAAAAAAGTGGGCAGACTCGTCTGGCCTCTGGCCGCCCTGACGATCGCAATTTTCTTGAACTCGGCAGGGCCCCCTGTCGTGCGGGCCTCAGACCGTCAGCTGCCCCCGGCGACTTACCGCCGCCCGATTTTGACCGAAGAACGCGAAGCGGCGGCCATGCACTTTGTCAAAAAGCACATACCCGATCTGGTCCCGATCTTGCAAAACCTCAAAAACCGCGACGCCAACAAGTACGCCGAAGAGATGCTGGAGATCTTTCAAGTCACGGAATGGTTCGCCGAGTTGCAGGCTACCGACGAAAAACGTTACGAGCTCGAGCTAGAGATCTGGAAGACCGAGCATTTGGCCAGCGTCCTGGTTGCCAAACTCGCAGCCGAAAAGGACAACGCCACCGACGAGTCGCGCAAGCAACTGCAGACCTTCGCACAAAGGCTCGTGGATCTGGAAATCCAAGTCCTGCGGCATCGAGTCGAAGTCCTGGAAAAGGAGCTCAGCGAAACCCGTGAAGAAATGAACCGTATGGAGGACCATCGCGCCGATCTAGTCAAGGAACGCTTCAACGGCTTTTTCGAACAAATCAAACGCTGGCAAATGAAGTGAACGACGACGAGCTGGGCGACCGTCTTTTTTGGTAGACCGTCTTTTTTGGCATCCGCTCGGTTCGCCCGCGCCTTTTTTGTGGCACCGCAGGCCCTGTTTTCCACTACGGATCTTCGGCAACGACCTGTCCCGCGCCGGTGCTCGGATGTTGCTCGCCCCAGAAGTCGGCTAGAAGCGGCCGGCCAGTGCGTCTGCCTTGCGGATCCACAACATCCACGCGGACTACGACGGGCACTTTGGGTTGCCAGCCCGCTTTGCGAGGTGGTTCGCTGGGTTTGCGCAGCAGTTGCAGGGCAAAGCGACCGCCCGCTTGAGGCACCGTGAAACGCACCACGCGCTCGTAGGTGACGAAAAGCGGCTCGTCCTCGAGAACGACCGGCGGCTCCGCAGACAAAGCCGCCAGCTCGAATGCATCTGCGGGCAAAGCGCTGGCTGCAGGATCTCGCTGCCGCAATACCCGCAGGGCGAGCGGCATCGTCGGAACATCTGCTGCATCCGTTTTCGGGGCAAGCTTGGCCTGGCGCCATTGTAAGGTCACCTGGATCACGACGTTGCCGGCGAGGTCGGCTCGCACCGTCTTGCCTGCCGCGTCGTAGGATAGCCAGGCCAAAAAGTTGATATCCGGGCGTCGTCCCGTCGCCCGGCCCCATTCCAGGACAGCATCTTCGTCTATGTCCGCCACGATCCCGCGCCAAACCTGGCGCTCGTCCAAGGGCAGGAGCTGGAACCAAGTGCCCTGCCGCACCAGCTCCAACGGGTAGTACCCTATTCGCCCGTACGGCTCGGACAAAAGAGGATGGCTAAAAGGCCAGTAGCTGCCGATCACCACTGTCGTGGTACCCCGGAGCGCCTGCAATTGCCGGTAGAAGTCCAGGAGCCGACCCTGACGCTGACCAAAAGCAACTTGCTGGGCATCGTGCTCTTTTTGTTTTTTGAAATACTCTTGCAAGCGTTTGCGACCTAAGTCATCGTCGCGGAACATATCCAAAACGAATTTCCTTTCCAGTCGCAATTCGAAATTCCCCTGCTGCAAACGCTGCTGCTGGCGGCGCAACTGCTCTTCCAAAAGTCTGCTAGCAGGCGTGCCCCACAGTTTGCCTTGTGTCGCACGCCCTACCTGTTCCAATTGCCACAGTCCGAATCGAGGCACGCGCACCAATAATAACTCGCGCGGCTGCCACACTCCTTGGACCAGCAAGGCTAGTTGTCTGCCTTGTCCCTGGTCCTCTTCGGGTAGGGGACGCACATCCGGATGCAATTCCACAGTAGCATCCACCACCTGAGTTTTGGCGGGAAGCTCTTTGCCGATATGCGCCGTCACGCCGGCAAATTCCGTGCCCACAAGCACCAGCCGATCTACCGGCGCCATGACCCCAGGCCGCAGCGGTGTAGCTGTTCCGCGCAGTCCGGTCCCTAGGAGCCTCGCACCTAATGCATCGGGGCTGTGCGGGTCGGGCAACAACAAAGGCGGCTGCGGCAAGCGGACGCTCGCCACCTCCGGCTGACTGGCCAACAGTTTCACGTCTTCGGGTACGATGCGAGCGAACACCAGTCTTCCCAGCCAGCCCAATACAGTTAGCGAAGGTACCCGACTGGTCAGCCCGACATGCCACCCGATCTCATAAGGCGCCCGCTCCTGAGTTAACACGATCTCGATTTCCAGTGGCTCTTTTTGCGGAACCTGGACCAGACCAGCCAGCACACGGCTCAAATCTGGGGCGATTCGCGTCGGCTCATCCTGCACCGCCGGTGCCGGCGCAGGAACAGCGCCGCCTTCCGGTACGACCCGTGCCAGTTTTATCGCGGTCCTCTCCCCTGCCAGCCGGTCCGATGCCCCATCTGCGCCGGACTTTCCCGGAGCGTCTCTTGCTACGGCAAAGGGCCGTGCCAGGGCTTTGGCAGGCACCCATCCCAGCCAGCGCCGGTACTGGCGGTGGTCCGCTCCCGGCGATTCCACACTTCCCAGATCCGTCAGTTGGGCGCGCACCGCATGGTACAGGTCCCTCTGCTTCTGTGCCGGCCCAGCATCGTTCAAGAAAAGTTCGACCATCATCATCTCGTCGCCGTCCGGCAAGTCCACATCCGCCGGCCACGCCAGGATATAACCGACGTATTGCAAGCGGGCTATTTCTCCCAGCCGGCTGCTCGGAACGATACCTCGCAGCTCCGTCGCAAAAAAGTCCTCGGCCGGCAAAGCAGCTTCTTGGACGAAGTCCGCTCTCATCAAACGTTCCTTCAGCGCTCGCATCAAAAGGACCCGGCGCGTGCGGTCTGCGTCTATCTGGACCTGGAAGCGTATCCGCATCGGCCTCTCGACCGTCGGCGCCTTGTTTTGGCCCTGAGCAGCTGTGTTCGGCTCACACAGACCGATCTCCGAAGCACCAGATGCCATCAGCAGCATCGCAACGGCTAGCCGATAAACAAGTGCCAGTTTCGTCGGCCGCCAAGATGCACAACGGGTGGCTGCCGTGGCTAGCCCTTTCCTTGTTCGCTGGTGCATAGTGCTCGTCCTCTGGCTACGAAGACTCGCCTGCGCCGAATCGGCGGCTTTATTTCGTCTCCCAATACTGCACGCTCATCACTTCGATCTGGATGCGCCCCAAGACGCGCACTACCGGCAAAAGTGGCGTCAGCGTCTGGACATCGTTCCAGTGATGATCCGCAAGCTTGATATGGGTGATGCCGACTTGGTCGAGGCCTAACGTGGGGTCCATAGCATGCCACCGACCGTACACCCACACCTCGAGCCACATGTGATAACCAAAAGCGCGCCGAGACGGCACATAGACCAGCCCGACGACGGGGCGTGCCGGGATGCCACTCGCCCGGCACATGGCCGCAGCCAGAATGGCATGCTCGGTGCAGTCCCCTTCCAGTCGGCGGGCAACTTCGTCGGCTGTGGCAAAAGCCTCGCTGAAGTTTTTGTCGCGGATATGTTCATTGACCCAGGCAGCGATACGACGTGCCTTGGCCCATGGTTCTGTCTCTCGGCCCACGGCTTGGCTGGCAAGTTTGCGGACCTGGGGACTGTCGGCGCGCACGTAATGGTTGCTTTTCAGGTACGGCGCCAGTTCCGCCGGTGCCGCACCCTCCTGGTCCTCGTGCGGCACAGCGGCCTGTTTGACCACGAGCTCCACCGTGTCGCCGCGGATACGACGCACATATTGGCGCTCGTCCTGTGGGAAAATCTTTTCTAGATCGTCCAGATCGCGTACCTGGATAGCGTAGACCGCCTGGATGGCTCGATCCGGCTGCCGGATCGTCTGCTTGACGCGAATCAATTGGCCCAGCCCGACATCTACCCGCGCTTGCACAGGCCGCGTCGCCACTTCGCGCGTGGTCCGGTAAGTGACCAATGTCCCCAAACCTGGCAACTCCTGTTGCCCCTTGCGCACTTCACCTTGCCGATCTATCCAAAGAACCGCCGCAGGCAGGTGGATATCCTCCACTTTCTGGGTACGTTGGACCACACGCACCAACCGGCTTTTTTGTCCATCCAAAAGGCCTACCTCTTCCTCGCCGATTACCTCCAGTTCACTGGTCAAAATGGTATGAAAGACTGGCTCGTACCGACGATAAGTAACCTTCTCCCCTGCCTTCAACGATAACCTTTTGTACAAAAGTTCCTGCTGGTACAGTCCCAGGGCCTTAGGATCCCAGGCAATCGGCTTTTCGATCGCCGGCTGATCGCCCACGCGCAAAGTCGCCAGCAATCTGTTGTTCTCTACCTTGCCCTTCAGCACCAACCGCTGATCTTTGCTGAGGGTTTGCCACATGATGACGGCAAGTACTTTGCCTTCCAATGTTTCATGGTTTCCCACGACGAATTGTTGGTGAAGCCGCTGGCCAAAACGAGCGATAGTCAAATCGAATTCGTTCACCGCCTCGATAACGACCCTTTCTCCAACCTGCAACTGTTTGTAGACAGAGTGTATATATCCGACATGACTGCCCTCTAGATAAGCAGCGTCCCAGGTATCCTTCAAAAGCTGTTCCGTTACTTGCGGCTGAGAACCAGAAGCCTGCAAGAGAAATGCCATGAGCAATGCATAAGAGAGCAAATCACCACCTCCCTAGCATGGCACTTCTGACAAAGAAGACGAGCGATCGTCAGACGCCCAAGCCTTTCTCTCGAGTTGGACCGATTGCCCTTCACAACCGGTCTCTCGGGGCAGTGTGGCGTATTTGCCGCCACCGCCATCCGAACACATCAGAGAGTGCGTTGAGTGCTCGATCGCTCTCGTCAAACTTATGAACACCCAGCAATCGTACCCTATATGGCGAGACAAC
>Ga0209989_100237_pt1 | contig 10504 bp, 11 predicted proteins | sample Antgeofumaro1A2B_FD_188083 | JGI IMG/M metagenome (GOLD analysis project Ga0209989, IMG submission 188083) | Geothermal fumarole subsurface microbial communities from Mt. Erebus, Antarctica - 1A2B (SPAdes) (version 2) | ecosystem: Environmental > Terrestrial > Volcanic > Fumaroles | place: Mt....
CGGGCGCCCGAATGGGGGCTGGGCGTGGTCATCAACTACAAACTCGGAGCCTTCCCCGAGCGGGCGGCCGTCCTCGACATCGAACGGGGCGCCCTGACTGACATCCGCCCCCTGTTCTGGCAGACCTGGTGCCCCCCGAAAGGCCAAGGGTCGGGCCGGACCGGGGGAAGACGCCTGGCGGGACGGGGGACTGACCGCCGGGAGCCCGGCGCCGGGCTTGACAGGGATCCGGCTGGTCTTTATACTACCACATAGTTATATTTTCATCAAATGAGGAGCCGGATCCCGCCGGCTGCGGCTGGGGTCTGAGATGCCCTCGACCGGCCGAGCCGGGCGGTCCGGGCCGGCCGCGCGCGGTGGCTTGCCCAGGGAGGCGAAACTGTGATCTTTCAGCGTTTGGACGACGAAGACCTGGCCCAGGTGAGTTACCTGGTGGGGTGTCCGGTCACCGGTGAGGCCATCGTCATCGACCCGACCCGTGATACCGACCGGTACCTCCAGGCCGCCCGGGCGGCCGGGCTGCGGATCGTGGCCGTCACCGAGACCCATATCCACGCCGATTTCCTCTCCGGGGCGCGGGACCTGGCTGCCCGGACCGGGGCCCGGCTTCACCTCTCGGCGGCCGGCGATGTGGCGTGGCAGTACACCTACGCCGCCGCCGCCGGGGCGGTGCTCCTGCGCGGGGGCGAGACGGTCACCATCGGCCGCCTCCGCCTGACGGCGGTCCACACGCCGGGCCATACCCCGGAACATCTCTCCTTCCTGTTGACCGATACGGCCGCCGGCGACCACCCGGTGGGACTCTTCACCGGCGACTTCGTCTTCGTCGGCGATGTGGGGCGGCCTGACCTTCTGGAGAAGGCGGCGCGCGTGGCCGGGAGCGCCCGGCCGGCAGCCCGGGCCCTCTTCCGGTCGCTCCAGTGGTTCCGGACGCTGCCTGACTCTCTCCAGGTCTGGCCGGGGCACGGGGCTGGCTCCGCCTGTGGGCGGGCGATCGCCGCCCGGCCGCAGTCCACGGTGGGCCACGAGCGGCTGACCAACTGGGCCCTGCAGATCGCCGACGAGGAGGCCTTCGTGGCAGCGGTCCTGGCCGGGCTGCCCGATCCGCCGCCCTACTTCGCGGTGATGAAGCGTCTGAACCGCGAGGGGCCGCCGCTCCAGAACGAGAGGCGGCCGCCGGTTCGTCTCACCCCTGACCAGGTCAGCGGACTCCTCGCCCAGGGCGCCTTTGTCCTCGATACCCGTCCGGCTCAGGTCTTCGCCAGCGGACATCTCCCTGGGGCGCTGAACATCCCGCTCGGACGTTCGTTCCTCTCCTGGGTCGGCTGGCTGGTCCCCTACGACCGACCGCTGATCCTGGTGGGCAGTGACCGGGACTGGGTGGCGCGGGGGGTGCGGGCTCTGGCCAAGATCGGGCTGGACCACGTTGCCGGTGCCCTCACCGGCGACGATCTGGCCGCCTGGGTGGCGGCTGGGGGCCAGCGGGCAACGGTGTCGCTGCTCTCGCCCGCCGGGCTGGCCGAGCGGCTGGGCGACGTTGTCGTGGTGGACGTCCGGGAGCGGGATGAATGGGCTGCCGGGCACCTCCCCGGCGCCCGGCACCTGCCGCTGGGCGTGCTCATGGAGCGGCTGGACGAGATTCCGTCTGATCGGCCGGTGGTCGTCTACTGCCAGAGCGGGAACCGCTCGACCACCGCCGCCAGTCTGCTCCAGGCGTACGGAAGGCGGCCGGTCTTCAGCCTGGCCGGAGGGTTGACGGCCTGGCGGGAGGCCGGGTTGCCAGTCGAGCGCGACGTGGCCTGAACGGGATCAGCGGAGCCTCGCCTTCTGCCTGGCGGATCGCGGGCCAGAGCACCCGCCGGCGCTCCTCTTCGCCGTCTCCGTGGTCGCGGCCTTCGAGCGCGGCTGAGGTCTCCACCGGAGTGCGGGGCGTTCGCGCGAGGCTTCCGTCGGGACCCTCGATCGGTCGTCTTATCGCTCAGGGGCGGAGGAGGTCCACGGGCGGCAGGGTCGAGAGGAGTCCGGCCTGATGGGCGCGGTGGTAGAGGGTGGTCAGGGCCTGCTCGCCGATTGGGCTCAGGTCCAGGGTATCCGGAGTGACGACCTGGCGGATGAAGCGGTCGATGGTTGCGGGATCGAGGTCGGGGGCGAAGGTGCGGGCGTAGGCGAGCGCAGCCGTCTCGTGGGCGAGAGCGGTCTCGAGGCTCTGGCGGAGCCGGCGGACCAGGGAGCGAGCGAGGGCAGAGGGCAGGTCGCGCCGGACGGCGGTCACGCCCAGTGGGATGGGCAGCCCAGTCTCAGCCTGCCACCAGTGTCCAAGGTCGCAGAGGCTGGTCAGGCCGGCGGACTGGTAGACGAGGGGGCCGGCGTGGATGAGGAGTCCAGCGGCCACTGTCCCCTGCTGGACGGCGGGCAGGATAGCGGTGTGGGGGAGAGGGCGAAACGTCAGAGTGGCGGTCAGAGGACCCAGTCGGAGGCGCAGGAGGAGGAAGGCGGTGGTATCGGGGCCGGGGATGGCGATGGTCTGTCCGGCCAGGGCCTCAAGGTCCAGAGGGGCGCGGCCGATCAAGACGGGTCCTGGTCCCTGGCTCAGGGCCGTGCCGGTGGCCGCGATCTGATAGCGATGGGCGACCTGGGGGTAGACGGCGGCTGAGAGGGCGGTGACCTCGAGGTCGCCCTGGGCGACGGCCCGCTGGTTGAGCGATTGGATATCGGCCAGGACCAGTTCCAGCCGGTGGCCGGGGAGGGTCACCAGGCCGTGGGCGATCCCGTAGAGCAGGAAGGCGTCATCCGGGTCGGGCGTCAGTCCGATCCGGAGGGTCGGAACGGCAGTCGCCATCGTCTCTCCTCCCGGCTTGTTCTCGTGGGTGGGCGCCCCTGGTTTTTATCAGCAAAGGAGAGGGCTTGACAACTGTGGAGGCCCGGGGTATACTCCTTCCCGAAAACGTTTAAGTAAATATTTTTCGGCATGCCGGCGACATTGAAGGACATTGCGCAGGCCTTGGGCCTCTCGCTAGCGACGGTTTCGAAGGCGCTGGCTGATAGCCCAGAGATCAGTCCGGAGACAAAGGAGAAAGTCTGGGCGATGGCTCAGGCCTTACATTATCATCCCAATCTTGTTGCGAGAGGGCTTCGATCTCGCCGTTCGCGTACGATTGGGGTCATAGTTGATAATGTCTCCAGCGAATTTGGGTCATTAGTGGTCGCGGGAATTCAAGATGAACTGCTCCGCTGTGGTTATCAGATGTTATTAATCAGCGCCGAGAAACGCCCGGAACAGGAAAAGGCTGGGCTGGCAATGCTTCTTGAGCGAGCAGTAGATGGCTTAATTCTGGCCGATACGTGGCATCACTCTGTCGAGACCCTACCCTCAGAAGTCACGGAGAGAAACGTTCCTGTCGTCTTTGTTAACCGACGGGTTTCGATTGTTGGGGTTGATTTTGTTGGGCCGGATGACTACTATGGGGCCTACCTGGCGACCGAGCATCTGATTGGTCATGGGCATCGTCGGATTGCGCATATTGCAGGCCCTTCTGGTTGGCAGGCAACGGATGACCGTATTCGTGGCTATCAATGTGCCCTTAAAGATTATGGCCTGGTTTACGATCCAGATCTGATTATCCACGGGGACTGGGATGTGCCTTCTGGATATGCGGCTGCCAAGCAACTTCTGAGTCGAGATGAACCCCCAACGGCGATCTTTGTCGGCAATGATGTTATGGCGGCAGGCGTGCTGGATGCGGCCCGTGAATGTGGACTATCTCTTCCACATGATCTCGCTATTGTTGGTTATGACGATCGTGAGATCGCCTGTTTTTTGCGTCCGGCCCTGACCACGGTGGAACTGCCGATGTACGATATGGGATTAACAGCGGCGATGCTATTGATCGATCGGCTTGTCCGGTCGCGGGCGGAGCCGGTGGCGGTCGCAGTACGCGGACGATTAGTTTATCGTGCCTCCTGCGGGTCTCATTCGCTTCAGGATGAGGGTTATGCTTACCGTCGATGGCAGGCTCGGGGTGGCCACACAAGATCTCAAAAAGGCTATTCTGGCCCGGTGCCCATAGTGGGACCGAGTCTGAATGCGCTGCAGTAACACATTACCTGGAGGAGTGCGATGGTTGGCTCTTTTTCGCGACGCCGGTTTGTGGCTACATTGCTAGCGTTTGCCGCCGTAGGACCGCTTGCGTCATGCGCGCCGGCGGCCGCACCCACGCCGACCCCGGCGCCGGCTAAACCGGCTGAAGAGGCCAAGCCAGGGGCGCAGATGCCAACGCCGACCCCGGCTCCAGCAAAACCTGCGCAGCCAACCCCAACGGCTACTATCGCACCGGTCGAAGGGGCCCGAGTAGTACTCAGCTTCTGGTCGCGATTCGAATTCCTAAAGGAGGCGACTAATAACTACAACTTAGGACCTGGTAAGGAGAAAAAAGTCCAAGTTAATTTCACAACGGTCCCCTATGCTCAGTTCGTTGAGAAGCTGGGAGCAGCGGTAGCCACAAAGACGGCACCCGACTTGTGCAGTATTGATCTCATTCAGTGTCCATACTTTAATTCTATTGGGGCTTTTCTTGATATTACCCAAGATGTTAACGCCCTGCCTTACCGCAACGACCTCAGCAAGATCATGCTTGAGCTTGGAACCTATCAAGGTAAGATCTATCAGGTTCCCTTCTCTTCGGATAACTCGGCTCTCTTTTACAATAAGAAGCTAATTGAAAAGGCGGGTCTTGATCCGGAGAAGGGGCCAGTAACCTGGGACGACTATGTTAAATATGCAAAGCAGGCGACAAAGGCGCCAGATCAATATGGTACTGCCTATGCTAGTACCAGTGGTGGCGCCTTCATGTTTCTCTTCATGCCGTTTGTCTGGTCGAATGGTGGGGATATTCTGAGCAAGGATGGTAAAGAGGTCCTTATTAATTCTCCGGAGGCCGAGGAGGCACTGAAGCTCTGGGTTGATATGATACATGTTCACGGAGCGACTCCCAAAGATACGTGGCGTTGGGAATGGAACGATGTTGTAGCCGCCGGTAAGGCTCAAAAGATCGCTATGTGGCTTTACGGAAACTGGGGTGTAGCGCAATTTAAGAAGGAGGCGCCGGAGATTGATTTTAATGTTGTCTTGATTCCACGTCCTAACAAGCCAAACGCCAAGCATGCCTCGTTCGCTGGTGGTGATAACGCTGGTATTCTCGCTCAGACCAAATACCGGCAAGAATCGTGGGATGTTATTCAATTCTTAATGTCAGAGGCTGTCCAGATCGAGTTCCTGGCGAAGAGTGGAATTATTCCGATCCGTGAGTCGTTCTTTGATAACAAATACTTCCGAGAGGATCGGCGTTACTTGGTGTTCACTGAAGCGCTCAAGGTTGGGCGGGCCCCGTGGACACCGAAGTACAATCGTCTTTACGATCCATTGCAGACGAATATTCAGGCGGCCCTGGCAGGTCGAAAGACGCCCAAGCAGGCATTGACCGACCTAGAAACGGCGCTTAAGAAGATTCTGGCCGAGTAGATTGCTTCAAGACTATTCTCGTGGGGACTCCATCAGTGCAAACTACTCGACGTGCTTATCTTCCGGCTCACCGCGCGCTCATCCGCGCGGTGAGCCCCTACCTCTTCGTTATGCCCGCGATATTGCTCAATTGTGTCTTCTTCCTGTTGCCATGTTTGATGGTCTTTTGGATATCACTCCATGAGTGGCCTCTACTTGGTCCGCGTCCTTTTGTCGGTTTAAAGAATTACGTTTCAACTCTTAACGACCATGTTTTTCTGCAGGCTTTCTCTTTTACCACACGCTATACTCTGTTAGTTACCCCATCAATATTCGTTCCGGCGATATTACTCGCTCTCTTGTTAAACCGGCGTGTGACGGGAATCTCTATCATACGGGCCATTTACTTTACTCCGGTCATCATCTCTTTTGTCGCTGCTTCGTTGATGTGGCGTTGGATATACAATGACCTCGTTGGTATCGCTAATTATCTGCTTTCTCTGCTTGGCTTGCCAAAAGTCAACTGGTTAGGTGAGTATCCTTTGCTGAGTGTGATTATAATGATAGTATGGAAGACCGTTGGTTATTCTATGGTCCTTCTCCTGACTGGTATGCAGTCGATTCCGGCAGAACTTTACGAGGCTGCTGCAATTGACGGAGCTGGGCGCTGGATTCAGTTTCTTCGTATTACATTGCCGCTTTTGCGCCCAACTTTTGCCTTAGCGGTTACAATCTCGGTTATAGGCTCCTATCTCGGTTTTGACTTTTGGTATGTTCTTACCGGTGGTGGGCCTGAGTATGATACAACGACTGTTGTTCTCTGGATCTATCGAACGGCTTTCCAGTTCTTCCTTCTTGGTAAGGGAGCGGCAATGTCCGTCTTCTTGCTTGCTTTTCTTGTCGTCATTAGCTACCTTCAGATACGCTTTATCCGCACACGTATTGAGTACTGACTGGAGGAGCGATGCGTCCACTCTTTAGCGATGCTTATGGTCGCACTTTTTTCTACCTGTTAAATGCTCTCTTAGGAGTGGTATTTCTTTTTCCGTTCTACTGGACAGTAATTACTGCACTTAAGACTCCTGATCATATTCTTGATTACCCGCCTGGGTTTATTCCTAATCCGGCAACTCTTGAGAACTTCTACACTGTTATTTCTCGTCAGGATTTTAGATTGTGGTATTTTAACAGCCTGGTTATCGCCCTGGCAACTGTTTTCCTGGTGTTGCTTGTTTCCTCACTGGCAGGGTATGGCTTTGCAAAATTGAATTTGCGCTGGCGAGAGTTGTTGTTTTTTTCGATCCTTATCTCTTTAATGATCCCTCATCAATCGCTGCTGATTCCACTTTTTACGATTTTGCAAACCTTCGGTCTGATTAATACTCGCGAAGGCTTGACTCTTATCTATACGACTTTCAGTTTACCGGTCTCTATCTTCCTACTGCGTAACGCCTGTGAATCTATCCCGAATGATCTTGTTGAATCGGCACGTATCGACGGATGTGGCGATCTCAGGATTTGGTGGAACATTATTCTGCCTCTCATTAAACCAAGTCTGGCTACTCTCGCTATCCTGACATTTCTTGGCTCTTGGAATGAGTTTTTGGTCGCCCTTATTTTTACCACTACCGATGAGATGAAAACTGTTCCTGTTGGTCTTTCCGTTCTGCTCGGTGTGTACGGCATACATTGGGAGAACTTGACCGCTGTAACTGTGCTATCTTTTATTCCTGTTTTTGTAATCTTCGTTTTTGGTCAGCGTTTTATCGTAAGCGGCCTCACCAGTGGTGCCATAAAATAAACCAATCCCCTGTGGAGGGCATGCGTGCAGCACCTCAGTTACAACTTCCGCGATCCATTTGTCCGCCTCGGTCCCTGGGAGATCGCCGTCCGGGTGGCCACCTACGAGAACGTCTACGGCCTCGACCCCGACCGCCTGACCGTCATCGAGACCCCCACCGGCCGGTCCGTGGTCGCGGAGGGCCTGATGTGGGCCGGCAACCAGATGAAGGCCCCCGGCCGCGTGACCGCCGACCTGACCTTCGACGGTCAGACGGCCACGGTCCGCCTCGCTGCGGCCCTTCCCCGCACCATCCGTGGAGTCAAACTCCTCATCACCGGTCTTGGTCCGGGGACGCTCACTACCCCCTTCGGCACCACCTACCGCCTGCCCGCCCAGCCGGTCCGCCTGGCCTACCCCTCTATCGAACTCTCAACGCCCCTGGTCTTCTACCAGGAGGAGTCGGGGCGGGTCTTCTATGCCCGCTCGCTCGACAGCCGTGTGCGCCGCAAGCGGATCACTCTCTACCAGGGCACGCCGGCGATGGAGTCCGACCGGCTCTTCCTCGAACTGGACTTTGAAGACCTGGGCCCCGAGCAGAGCGACCGGGTCACAGTCCCCGCCTGGGAGTTCGGCTATGCGACCGACCCCGAGGCCGTCCGGCAGATCCACCAGCGCCATGTCGAGGCCAGTTACGGGCTCCAGCCCTGGGAGGAGCGCGCCGACGTGCCGGACTGGGCCCGTGACATCGCCCTGGTGGTGGCCCTGCACGGGATGCACTGGACCGGCTACGTTTTCAATACCTACGCCCAGATGGCGGCGGCCCTGGAGACTATCTGTCAGGCGGTCCCCGGCCGGCACGTTCTGGCCTTTCTCCCCGGCTGGGAGGGCCGCTACTACTGGGACTACGGCACCTACCGGCCCGACCCGCGGCTGGGCGGTCCCGAGGGCTTCCGCCAGCTGGTGGCCCGGGCTGCGGCTCTGGGGGTGGTGCTGATGCCGATGTTCGGGGCCAACTGCGCCAATAAGGGCCTGGAAAACTACGAACAATGGGGGGCCCCGGCCGAGATCGTCTCGGTCGGCGGCTTCGTCTTCCAGGGCAACCGCCCCGACTGGGACGCCTTCCGGGCGCAGGACCACGGCTGGCAGGCCTGGCTCAACCCCGGCGCCCCGACCTGGCGCCAGCGCCTCCTCCAGGAGATCGGCCAGGTGGTCGAGACCTACGGTCTGCGGGCCATCTTTCTCGATACCCATCACGTCTGGGAGAACGATGCCCGCTACGACCTCTACGCCGGACTCCGGCGGCTGCGGGAGGAGTTGCGGGCGCGCCATCCCGGGCTGCTGGTGACCGGCGAGGGCTGGTACGACGCTCTGGGCGCGGTGACGCCCGTCGTCCACGCCGGCTTTCCTGAGGCCTGGCCCGACCTCCTGGGCCGCTACTGCCGGATCTTCGGTCATCTGCGCTGGGGTGACCCCAGCCGTGGCAGCAGCGGCGTCCACGAGCAGGGCTACGTGCCCTTCCAGCTGGCGCCCGACCACCCGGCCTGGCTGCCCACTTTAACGGTGGTCGACGGCACGCTCGAACGGGCCCCCGAGAAGGTGCAGATGGTCCTGGCCCAGGCCCGCCGCCGGCTGGGGCTCGACCGAACATAGACGGTCGAGCGACCGTGAGAGGAACCAGGCGGGGTGGCGACGAAGACCCGAGGCGGTGCGACCAACGCGCGAGCCGCTCACGATGGGACGTCGCATAACCCAGCATGGGTCCCTCCTCGCAGACCTGCCAGGGTCAGAGGAGGGGACCGCCCGAGGAAGGGTGGTGGTCCCCAAAACCGAACGTCCCCTGGGGGCCGGCGGCGCCCGCAATCCTGTTACAGGGGGCTACCATGGCGAGAAGAGTTCTTAGAAGGGTGGGAACGTACCCAGCAGGCCGAGCGCCAGCAGTATCACGGTCGCCGTCCACACCCGCTCGAAGCGAACATTTTTCCCCCGCCACAGGGCGCTCAGGAGGGCCCAGGTGACCAGCCAGATAACCACGGTGATGGTGGTCTTGCCCGACAGTGGGCCGACCGGGTCGGAGAAAGTCAGGAGCCTGGCGACCGTCCGGCTCGCCTGGGCGAGAGTCGTGAGCAGGCCAAGGGCGCAGGCGCCGATCCCGGCGGCGAGGATCGCCGCCGCGGCTGGTCCGTTCGGTCGTGGGGGAGTCTCAACGCCTGCTGGGGTCATCTCCTTTCCCAGCGGTGACTGCGGTTCCAGCGAATAAGCGCTCATGGTGTCCCTCCCCGGGAGTCTGAACTCAGGTGATTGGCGCCACTTTATTAAGGAAGGCGCCGAAGAGGCCGGCGATCCCGGCGGTGATGAAGGCGAGCGTGAACAGCACGAGAAGGGCCTGGCGCACCCTGGGCTCGTACGCCAGACGTGGGCCGTAGTAGAAGACAACGAACGCCACCGCCGTTGCCAGGAGAGGTGTCAGCCAGCCGACGTGCTCCTTCCACTCCATTCCCAGCGTATGCCAGAGGCGGGTGGCCTCACTGGCAAGTATCTTGGAACGCGGGCTGTCAGGCGCCGGCGCCCGGTACCAGGGGTAGACGATCCAGGTGCCGGTGATCACGGTCAGCCAGGCGTCGAGGGCCATAAGCAGCGTGCCGATCTCCAGACGAGGGATGCGCTCACGTAGCCCTCCCGGGGGTAAGGAATGCCGGGCGGAGGCTCCACAGGCCGGCCAACCCCCCGGCGAAGGCGAGCAGGAAGATCGCTCCCAGGACCATTCCGTGGATAACCGTCCAGGCTTCGCGTTCTGTCAACGCCATGGGCGCCCTCCTGTGTGAAAGTGGTGGTCACGTCTCGCGAGCGATATATCTTTTGTCCTCTCGCGCCTGGCCCACCCATACGGATAGGGAATGGGTAGTGCGCATGCGCCTTATCGTCACGTCACCTCTCTATCCGGGAGGTGCGGTCGTCAGAGCGCCGGCGGAGGAACCGTTCGGCGTCCGGGCGCGGACACACTCTTCCGGGGGCGAGGACGGCGGGAGAGGAGACACCCTGGCCGGGTGGGCTTGACAAGCAGGAGGGGTGTTCGGTAGTATACGTATGAGCGGGGAAGTGCGGAAGTTGTAACTGAGGTGCTGCACGCATGCCCTCCACAGGGGATTGGTTTATTTTATGGCACCACTGGTGAGGCCGCTTACGATAAAACGCTGACCAAAAACGAAGATTACAAAAACAGGAAT
>Ga0209989_100238_pt1 | contig 10450 bp, 3 predicted proteins | sample Antgeofumaro1A2B_FD_188083 | JGI IMG/M metagenome (GOLD analysis project Ga0209989, IMG submission 188083) | Geothermal fumarole subsurface microbial communities from Mt. Erebus, Antarctica - 1A2B (SPAdes) (version 2) | ecosystem: Environmental > Terrestrial > Volcanic > Fumaroles | place: Mt....
CATCGCTGTGGAAGGGACGGAGCGAGTTTTTGATGCTTTGTCGCAACATCCTGCCGTCGCCGCCATTCGCCCCTCCTTCCCCATCCCTGCCCCGCGTCTCATCCCCTCAACCCGCATTGTCGTGCAGCAAAACTACACTTGGGGCTTACGGAAAATCCGCGTACCCGAAGCGTGGCAGACTTTCCAAGTGCAAGGGGAGGGAGTGGTCGTCGGCGTTATTGACACCGGCATTGACCCTAACCATCCCGACCTGCAAGGAAAGTTGCGACCCGTCAACGGATGGTTTGATGCTTTGGATGGGCAGCCTACTCCCTATGATGATATTGGGCATGGCACCCATGTTGCAGGTACCATTGCTGGTGGCAATGCCAGTGGTGTCCATATTGGTGTTGCTCCCCGAGCGACTCTGATTGTCGCCCGGGCGTTGGGTGTCTTTGGCACTTTTGAGTCTCTCACGGCAGCAATGCAGTGGGTGATGGACCCTGATGGTGACCCCAACACTGACGACGGTGCTGATGTGGTCAACAATTCGTGGGGAAGGATCGGAAGTGACTCACCCAACATGATCGCCGAATGGCGTGACATCCTCAACGCATGGATTGCGGCTCGTATCTTCCCCGCCTTCGGCATTGGCAACGAAGGTCCTGATCCCCGCACGACCGGATCGCCCGGCGATTACCCGATGGCGTTTGGGGTTGGGGCAACGGATAGTGACGACCAAATTGCTGACTTCTCCAGTCGCGGTCCGGTGTTCTGGGAAGGCATTGGGGACATCGTCAAGCCTGATGTCTCCGCTCCGGGCGTGGACATTCTTTCGTCAGTGCCAGGCGGCGGTTATGAGCGCTCGGACGGTACCTCAATGGCGTGCCCGCATGTGGCGGGGACAGTGGCGCTGATGCTCTCCCTCGCCATCAAAAACGGAGTCATTGACCAAGTGGATGTGGACTTCCTCAAGCGGGCGTTGGAGCAAACGGCAGTTGACCTTGGTCCACCCGGCAAAGACAACGACTATGGGAGCGGGCGCATTGACGCCTTTGAAGCCTTGAGGCGAATCCCATCACCACCGCCCGTCGGTTCCCCCCACTTCTTAGGTTCCGCGTTGGAAGTTTCAGCAACGGAAGTTACCATCGGCGATACGCTCCTTTACACTCTGCGTGTCATCAACTCTGGCACGGCAGATGCTTCCAAATTGGAGGCGACTGTGCCCAACATTCCGCCCATCTTAAGTAACATTGTCCCGTTGGACGGCGGCACTTACGATGAGGTCAATCGCCGAGTCCGCTGGAAGCGTTCTCGCTTGGCGGTTGGTGAGACGGTCACTTTCCGCTTTCAGGCAACGGCTGTACAGGAAGGGGATGCTATTTTGGAGGCGCAAATTATTGCCTACAACGCCGCTCTTTTCACCACCAACGCCGTCACAACTCACATTGTTTCGCCCTTTGACCCCTACGAGAACAACGACACCCCGGCAATGGCGAAGCGCATAGATGACCCCTCTGACTTCACCTCTCGGCGGGCTTATTTGGCGCCTAATGACCAAGATTGGTTCGTTGCCAACCTGCCAAAAGGCAAAGTTTTCCGAGTGGAGGTGCAGGCATGGCAGAGGGGCTCTATGTTAGATGCTGGGTTGCGGGTGACAGATGCCGATGGGCAACCACTGCCGCAGGACCAAGTCTTCATTAACGCTCCCAACTACATCGGGCGTGACCCTGTCGCGATAGTCAAGGGAACAGGTGGCGATGTTTACTTGCAGGTGATGGCAGAAGAAGGGGCTCCATCAAATCGGCAGCGTGGTTCTTACATCCTTCGGGTTCGGGAAATCACGCCCGCCGCAACTCTCAGCGATTTCGGGGCAGACCGCTTGACAGGGGATAAGGCATTGAAGGCGGGCGAAATCGGAATCGTGCTGGGCACACTCCGCAACTTGGGACTGGTTCGCCAGTCTGTCGTGTCCTTCCAGTTTGATGGAGGCTTGCCGCTCGTGCCTGCCTCCCAAGCCCGCTTCTTTGCCCCTTCGTCCCTCATTTCATCTGCCCAAATCACTTCGCCCAGTTTGGGCGATTGGTTGCTTTTCATCGCTGATGCCAACGAAGTTGTCTTCAGCGAAGTTCCCTCGCTGCCTGTTGTGCCTTTAAACCTTGGTCGCCTTTGGGCACAAGAGCGGGACGGAGTGCTCTTCCTCCGAGCCGAGATCGCTGGTCGCCTCTTGACGGCTTTGGCGGATATGGTGTTGACCATTGACTTGGACACCAACGGCGACCAAGTAGCGGATGCCCAAATTCGCTTGACGGATACAGAGCAAGCGCTCATAGTAGGAACGGCACGGCGCTCCCTTGCTTACCTTAACATCGGGGAGCGGATCGTGGACTTGGGCATTCGCTTGGCGGATATCGGCGAGCCGTCTCGCCTTTGGGTGCGCGCTCAACTGCACGACAAGGTGAGCGGAATGGTGGATGACGCCCCTGACCGAGGCTGGGCGCTCCTCAAGCGAAGCAGTGACGGTTTCGCCTTCGGGGTTGCGCCTGCCGCTGGCACTTTGGTGGGGCAAAGCCAGTTGACTGTTTGGCTTGTGGCAGATGCCCGTCGTGCTTTGCTTGGGAACTACGATGTCATCGCTAAAATTCCCGCCAGCGAAAGCACTTTGACCAGTGAACTTTCCCACACCTTGCCCGTGACCGTCATCGCTGGTCCACCGGCACGGTTGTCGCTGACTTTAAGCGCAACAGAAGTTCCCGCTCCGCAACAGCGGGTTTTGGCGACAGCAACGGTGACGGATAGCGCTGGCAATCCGGCGAAGGACTTGCAAGTCCGTTTCTCTGTCGCCCCCCTTGACATCGGCACTGTGGAAGGGGCTGGGGCGGTGACGAAGGTGACGGGCGAAAATGGGCAAGCCTCCGCTACCATCCTCTTGACAGGGCGTGCGGGCACCTTGACCGTCCAAGCCGAAGTTCTCCGCACAACCTTAACGGCTTCTCGCTCCCTGACCGTCACCTTGGGTGCTCCCACTCGGTTGGAAGTGACTACCACGCCCCCACCGGATGCGGAGGGGAAAGTGCAAGTTACTGTCAATAGCAATGTCGTCCTTCGGGCAACTTTGCGGGATGCTGCTGGTAACCCTATCGCCCGTCCTGACGCCCCCATCTCTTTCCAAGTTGCCCTTATCCCAGTGGAGGGAAGTCCTCAAGTGTGGTTGGTGACGGATGGGAAGGACCGCGACCTTGCGGCAGGGCAACTTGCCGATGCCGACGGAGCGGTCAATGGCTCTGTTCAAATTTCTTTGCCAGCAGGCACGAAGGCGGGCGAAATGTCCATTGCTGTTTCCGTCCGAGATGCTCCCGAGGTTGCTCCGCACTCCTTTACGGTTGTTGTGCTGCCCTCAATACCGATGCGCCTTGCGTTTGTGGACGCCGATTTGGAAAGCCAGTTGCGCAATGCCATCACGACACCTTTGGTCAAAGTTGTGGACGACGAATTGGTGTTGCGCGTTCGCGTGACCGACACCTACGACAATCCGGTGCCAAGCCAACGGGTGACCTTAACGGTGCAGCAAGGGCTTATAGTGCAAACGGAGACGAGGCAGACAGATGCCAACGGGGAGGTCACCTTCACCCTTGCCTTCTCAACGCCGGGGAGCCGCACCTTCTGGGTGACGGCTGGGGGGCTACGGTTGCCATCCGATTGGCAGCAAACTTATCGGGTGCAAGTGCTGCCGAAGTTGGACGGAGTGCCTGCTGAGCACGTGCGGGGCTTTGGCATTCCCTTCCTGCCGCCCATTGTGCCCGCCGGTCAAACGCCGCCTTCCCTTAGCGACCTGCTGGGTGTTGACCCCAAAGCCCTCCAAGAGCGCATTGTTGCCTACGACCCCAGCCGTCGCACTTGGGTTTCTGTCAGCCCCGACCGACCCGTCACGGATATCGCTGTCGGCACCGGTTTCTTCATCAAGCCGCGCCAAACCCTGAACTTCCGACCGAGGGGGGGACGCTTGGTGGACACTGACCGGGTGCGAATTTCTTTGCAAGCAGGCTGGAACTTGGTCAGTTTCCCCATTGCTGTCAACTTCCCTTGGCGGTTGAGTGCGGTGCAAGTGAGTGTCGGGGCGGTCACGCACCCCCTCGCCCAATCCACTGATATCGTCGTACCCTTCTTGTGGCGTTGGGATGCATCCGCCCAAACTTATCGGCTCGTTTACGACCGCTCCGTCATTGACAGCCCCGCACTGGAGGGCGAAATCAAGGCGTGGGAGGCTTATTGGGTGTTTGCCTTTCAACCCTGCACTTTGGAACTGCCTGTGCCCTTCGGGTCTCGCCAGGAAATCAAACCTGCCAAGTCGTCTCCGTGGCGCTTGGTCAGCCTGAGGGTGCAATGGGGTGGGGAGGCATCGTCGCTCGTTCTGGGATTGAGTGACGACAGGGCGGTAACGGAATTGCCTCTCCCGCCCCACCCGACCGCCACCCCCCGCATCGCTTTGGTCGGCAAGGACGGTGAACTCCTCGGCGCTTCGGTCAAGCCTGTCAGCCAGAAAGTCATTTGGACTTTGGTCTTGACAGGGACCGAGCGGGAGGAGGAAGTGAGCGTGGTGGGCGATAACTTGGTTGCTTTAGGGCGCGAGTGGTCATTGAGCCTCGTAGACCCCGTTACCAACATAGTCTGGTCGCTGCGGGCAAAGCCTTACCGCCTCCGGGTGGCAGCAGGCGAGACGCGAACGGTTTATCTGGTCGCCGAGCAACTGAAGGGACAACCACTACGGGTGCAAAACTTGCGGACAATTGCTGTGCGGGGACGCTCCGTTGTAGTAGAGTTCGGGTTGACAGCACCGGCGCGAACGGAAATTGTCGTCCAAACTTTGACGGGGCGGACAGTGCGAGTATTGGAGAGCGGTCAAGCGCGAGGGGCGGGCATACACCGACTTGCTTGGGACGGCTTGGAGAGACAAGGACAGCGGCTCCCAAGTGGGACTTATCTGATCCGAGTGCGGGCGATGGACGAGCAAGGACGCCTTGCCCAGGGCGCTACTTTGGTTCGGTTGCGGTGACGAGGGGCAGGAGAGGCGGGACAAAGTGCAAAAGGAAGGTGAAAACTGGTGGCTCGGCTCGTTGGTATCGCCGTTTCATTGCTGGCGTTAGGGTTGTGGGGCTGTGGGGGTGGGAACGGCGGTCCACCAAGGGATACTGACCCGCCGGCGGTGACGGCAGGCAGTTTGACACTCGTGGGAACAACGCAAACCGGCACGCGCTTGGAATTAGCATTTGTGGGCGGGAGGGTTGTCGTTCGCGCTACTGTGACAGACCCATCAGGGGTTGCGTTGGTGCGTCTTCTCGTCACCCCGGAACCGCCAACCTTTACGCCGCAAGACCTCACGCCCGATGCGCAAGGGAAAGTGGAAAGTGCCCCAGTGGAACTGCCGGCTAACTTGGAGAGCACCGACAAAACTTACGAGTTTCGGCTGAGGGTTCGGGATACGCTCGGCAACGAGGGGGAGCGGATAGTTGGCACCGTTGTGGTGAAAGCCGCTTCCGGTCTTTCGCCACCCCCACCGCCCTTCTAATCCCACCCTTCTTCATCGGCGTATTCCAGGCAGGAAGGCGATGCCGAAGGGGAATGCTCCCGCCACTGCGTGTCGGGGCGGCTGAGCACCCAAAGGACGGAATACGGGACGAAAATCCGTCCCGCCACGCCCCGCTAATTCCCTCGCTTCAGGCAAAAGCACAAAAGGCGGGAACAATTCATCCTTCGTCACTTCCGCATCGCAAGTGACCAAGTGAATGGTTAAGGGGACGCGATGCTCCAACCGAAGTGCTAACGCCCCATAAAAGGGCAATTGAACAAGCAATGACGAAAGACAACGACGAATTCGCTCTCGTTGCGTCGGCATCGTTGTTCGCCTTCCTACTCACGGGGGTTTTGGTGGGCGTTGCGGGTTTTTTTAAGCCCGCGCCATTGGCGCCACCAAGTCCCCAACGGCTTCAATTTGCTGCCGGGGAAAGTATCAATGAAGTCCAGCACTACCCCTTCAAAACGGCGCCAGTCCAGCATCAAAACCAGCACCGCCCACAAGACGGAGAACCAGAAGGCAGCCGGCGCATATGCCATCGCCAACACGAAGGGCGCAAAAACGGAAGGAGATGCTACTGCCATCGCCATCCCCTTCGTCGGGAACCAGCCAACCAACAAAGTGGCGACGGAAAGGTAAAGGACTGTCCCCTTGACAGGAATGAAGCCAGCAGCCGTCAAGCCGATGAGGCTGCCTAAGACCATTGTCATGTCCAGCGGGAAGTCCCATTGCCCCAAGCGGGTAGGCATTGAGGCTTTGCGAGCGAACCAGCCATCCAAGATGTCCGCTGTCCAACCCAGCAGGAGGGCGTAAATGAACAATGTCAAGGTCTCGGCGGATTCTGTGTGGATGAAGCCGAGCCACGCAAGGTAACCTGCCAACGCCAACCGAAAGGCTGTCAAGCCATCCGCCACCCATGCAGCCATCGCCGCTCACCTTGAGGGCATTGTAGCACGCAAGGGCAGCGATGACCGTCAACGGATGTTAAGGAAGTCAAAGCGCGCTTCCTGCCATCGCTTAAAGCGGGGATCGTGGCGCCAAAGTTCGTAGGTGTCGTTGATACGTTCTGTCAAGAGGTAGCGCACCGTTTGGGCGCCCTTTAAGAGAACTAATTCGCCCCCACAGACATCGCTTCGGTTGAACGCCACTTTCACCGTGCGCCCATTTGCCTGCACCGTCACTGCCATTCGCTCCGCCGTCACTTGAGGGGTCACCGACAAGGGAGGCAAAATGTCCAACCCAACCCGCATCACCACCAAAAACTCTACCAACTTGCCTTGCGTTCCCTGCCCCTTGTCTTGCTCGCTTGGGTGAATTTCCAGCACCTTCAGCGAGAGGGCTTGCTTGTCAAACATCGGCGAATACTTGGGCGATGTCGTGGGGTCAACAGCGAGCAAGGACGGGTTTTTCGGGGAGGCGACGAATCCGTTCAGGAAAGCGCGTCCGCTTTGGACGGAGAAGCGGTTGCCATTGGTGCGCAATTCCAAGCCAGTTGCCGCCAGCCAATAAGCCCGCTCGGCTTTCTCGCCCAACCGAACACGGTCGTAGACAACAAGCAAATCGGGGCGAACGAACACCACCTGTCGCAACACCAACTCCGCTTGTTCGGGCAACCACGAAAGAGTGGCGTCGCCCGCCACATAGTCAAAGTCGGGATGGGTGGTGAAGGCGATGATGTGCCCTTCGCGGTGCAGGAAAGTCTCGGTGTGCCCGTGCAGGTTCAAGCCCCCGCCGTAACCACCTTCGGCAGGCACATACCCTGTCAACCGCTGCTCCCGCACGAGGTAGCGGAAGGTGGCGTCGCTGAAGCGGTTAATGAGGGCGTTCTCTTCCCCGCGTAGGTGGAAGAGATTGTGCTTAAGGCGGGTTTGCCAATCGGAGGGCTCAATGACGACCACATTGCCCCAACTGTTCCCCCGCGAGATTTGGAGCGTCGGACAACCGTGGTCGCCGTGCAAGGACGCCGTTCCCAGCAACGGCTCCCCCGCTTTCCAAACCATCAAGTTAGTGGGTTGGTGCCGATACACATGGTCGCGGATGCCGCAGGCAAAGAAAACTTCCGTCGCTTCGCGCCCGTAATCGGAGCGCATCACCACTTCCCCTTCGCCGTCAAAGAAAAGGGTCGGGGGCAATTCATCCCACGAAACTTGTGGGGCATCGGGGTCATACCAACCCAACGCCAACCCCAACGGCAAAACGAAAGGCACAGGCGCATTGTGGGCTTGACCGGTCGGGAAGGTCATCGTCTTTGCCCACTCTTCTCGGTTCATGGCTTCAGGATTGTCAAGGCGCTTGAGCAAATCCCGCCACCCGTAAATGGCTTCCGTCAAGGGGTGACGGGAGAGGGCGAAAGTGAGCCAGCGTTGCGGCTCGCCGGGCGGTCCGGGCGGACCGAGAAGACCCCGCACATCGTTCAGGGGGCGTGAGAGGCGGGCATGGGTCAAAAAGCCCCGCACGAAGGTTCGGTAGTGAAACCGTTCCTCGCCGTAGAAATGGCGAAGGTAGAAGAAGGCAAAGGCATAAGCGCCGAAGGGGCAATGGCACCCCGTCCGTTGGTTGAGCCACCAAGTCCCACCCCGCTTGCCCGCATGGACAGTAAAGTAACGCTCGGCGTTGACCGTCCAAGTCATCAAGTGCCACAAAAGGATGCGCTCCCGTTCTGTTGGCGGGTCGTTGAGGGCAGCCAATGTCCAGGCAAAAACATTCATGTCACCCAAACGGGTCGCCAGAAACTCTCGCAAACGCTGCACTTCTTCCACACTCTCGCCCATCTCGGCTGCCACCAAGTCAAGGAAGGCTGCCACAAAGCCAGGGAAGAAAGGTCCGTGATGGTGGAAGTGGCAGTAGCCGTCGGCTTTCCCGCTTTTGAGCACCTGCAACACCCGTTGCCGCAACTCCTGCTTCTCTGGCTCAGGGAGCATCATTGCTGCAAATTGCAAGGCAATAAGCCGCCACGCAAAATCGTAGCGCCGCCAACCACCCCGTTCGCTCAGTTTTTGCTGTTCTGGAGGCAAAACCGCCGTGAACTCGCTCTTCTGCAGCGAGACGGGGATGAAATGTGGGTCGGCGGAAAGTTGTTCGCGAAGCCATGCGAAGTAGCGATGGAACAAGTTCGGGTATCTCTGAAGCTGCGCTCGTGCCCGCTCCAATTGCGCTCGTCGCGCCAGCAAGCGGGGACGCTCCAACTTGGGCAGCCGAAGGAAGTAGAAACGGCGCCAAGCAACCCCTTCCGGCATTTCTGCCCTCACGGTCAATTGGAAGATGCCTGTGTCGCGCAAAACCGGTTGCAAGGCGACTTCCTGTCGGTCAGCCACCCGTAACTCAAAAGCGCGCACCCAAACTTCTTCGCCCATGTAGTTTCGGATGCGCACTACCAAGCGAACGGGCAAAGGGTGAATGGCAAAGGTTGGGGAGCGGCGAAGGGCAACGAGGAAGCGAATGGGCTCATCCGCATAAAAGACGGCGCGAAACTTCTCAGGCACAGGGACGCTTGGCTCGCCAACAATACGAAGGTCCAACGAGGGCACTGGTTCCACCCGCAGCGCATCCAACTGGACGAACTTTTGCAAATTGACGGAAATTTCGTTTCGCCCCTTTCGCAAAGTCAAAATGGGAGCGTTCCATTGCCAGAACTCGTCCGTGTCAGCGACGAGGAAAAGATGCTGGTCAGGAGTCATCAAGATGCCCCGCTGAAAAGGTTGGTCAGCGATTTGCACCGCTCCACAATCCACCACAGGCGCAGCGCCTTGCGTGTCCGTCACAGGCGAAGTGTCAATCCATCGCTCTGCCACCGTCTTCCCCTCACGCCGAAGTGCCCAGCGGAGGGTATGGTTGTTGTCCGCTGCCACGCTGATTTCTGTCCCGTCGGGCAACTTCACGACAGCCGTGGAACGACGAACGGGAAGAAGCGCCTTGTCGGCGGGCTCACCCTCTTTCGTCACAGGAGCCAAAAGCACGGCAAGACGCGGCGTCAACTCAATGGCGAGTCGGTCAGATGGAATGAGCGGCCACCACGAAGGGTCGGGGGGCAAAAGGAGGCGCAAGGACAAAGGTGGGACGGGAAGGGACAGGGTGCGGGTCACCTGCTCCAATTCCAAATCCACAACCGTCACTTTCTTCCCTTTTCGGCACGCCACGAACAGCAGCGGGCGAGGTGCTTCGTCTTGCGTCCACCAACGAGGTTCGTAAACTTCCAACGCCACCGGCTCTTCAGGCACCGACACACTCTTGACAATTTCCCCTTTGCCCACATCAATGACGACGAGGCGGTTTTGGGTCGGGTCGGTGGCGTAGCCTTTCCCGCGAGCCGCTGCGACATCAATGGGCTGGTCGCTGAGTTGCAAAGTGGCGACCGCTGTTTCGCTCGGGGCGTCAAGGAGCACCACCGTGCCTTTCGTCGTGCCCACCAACAATCGGTTGCCTGTGATGGCAATGGCAGTCGGTGGTGCAGGGAGGGGGATGAGGCGCTTTTCGTCTCCCTTCTCCGTTCGGACGGTGACCGAAACGCCATCGCGGGTAAGGCTAAATCGCTTCCATCCCACTTGGTCACGAGGACCAAACTCCGCCGTCGTGCGGGGACCGAAAGGATAGTCAAGCCGGTCGGCAGGCAACGGAGCAAAATCGCTCAAGCGAAGGACAACAGGCTCAGGCTGAAGAACAAAGTCAATGTCAAGCCCCTCGGTTTTGCCGATTGCCGGCAAGGTGTAGAAACCTTTCCCTCCTTTTCCCGGCGGTCTCAACAGGCAAATTGCCACCAAGCGGTTCTCCTGCACGGAAAGCGACCAAACTTTCGGGACGGAGGCAACAACGGTGGCTTGGTGCGTTTTGGGGTCAATTTCAAAGATGAGCCCGCGCCACGCATCAACGGCGAGCAAGCGGTGGCGGAGGCTTGCCCATTTT
>Ga0209989_100239_pt1 | contig 10432 bp, 8 predicted proteins | sample Antgeofumaro1A2B_FD_188083 | JGI IMG/M metagenome (GOLD analysis project Ga0209989, IMG submission 188083) | Geothermal fumarole subsurface microbial communities from Mt. Erebus, Antarctica - 1A2B (SPAdes) (version 2) | ecosystem: Environmental > Terrestrial > Volcanic > Fumaroles | place: Mt....
CACGAGCCGACTGAAGTGCACATCGCCCGGGCCGAAGATGTTGCCACAGCGCGCGATCGTAACGGGCAGGGCATAGGTGTGGGCGTAACTTGCCGCCAGCAGATCAGCACAACTTTTCGATACATCGTAGGGATGCCGCCCGGCGAGGGGATGCGACTCCCGATAGGGCAGATCGTGGCACTCGCCGTACGCTTTGTCGCTGGAAGCGATCACTACAGCGGCCAGCTTGGCACCGTGCCTGCGGCACACTTCGAGCATATGGTATGTGCCCCGAATATTGGTCTCGAACGTTTCCAGGGGGTGGGTCAGTGCCGGGCCTACGAGCGCTTGGGATGCCAAATGAATCACTGCGTCGGGCTGGAACTGCGCCATAATCCGCTCGAGGGAGGCGAGGTCTTGCACCTGACTGCGGACTGGATAGAGCCGATGGCGCAGGGGCCGAGCGCAGGCCGGCTGCCGATCGCGCACCAGGGCGACGACGTAGGCGCCCCGTCGCAACAGAGCGCGGGTCAGCGCTCGTCCGACAAAACCGCCCGCACCGGTGACCAGAACTGTCTTGCCTCGCCAGAATCTCATCTTTTTCCTCCGTGAGTCACGGCTTTCGGGCATCGCTCGGCTAAAAGACGCTTTTCTCGGTTTGCAGCATACTGTAGCCTGACTCGCGGCTGGCAATCAATGTCAGTTGAGCGCCGATCCCCGGCACACGATCCGCGCCGACGGCAGATTCTTCTTCGGACAAAAGGCCCACGACTTCAGATGACATCGGCAAAGTCGCGCTCGACATGCCGGAACCATATGACCCCTAGGAACACCAAAGCAACGCCCACGGCAGCTGATACCGTCAGGGCATAATAGTCCGGCGGCATATCCAATAGCCCGGCACGGAAGTTCAGGATCAGTCCATACGCTGGATTGAGCGGCAACAGCAGTGCCGTGCGAGAGCCGACCAGCCCTTCGGCCTGCATGTAGATGGTCGGCGTGGCAAACATCCAAAATTGGATCATAAACGGTACGACATAGCGGAAGTCGCGATAGGCCACATTGAGGGCAGCCAACAGTGTGCCCATCCCCAGAGCGGCCACAGACAGAAACACCAGCGACAGCGGTGCCAGCCAGAAGGTCCATCCCGGGAAGATGCCGTAATAGATCATGAATAGGACCAGCACCCCCAGCGCGCAGGCAAAATCCACGAAAGCCACGCCGATGGAGCTCATGGGGATGATCAGTCGCGGGAAATAGACCTTGGTCACCAGGTTTTGATTGCCGACGATACTTTGACTGGCCGAGCTGAGCGACGTAGAAAAAAAGGTCCAGGTGAGCATGCCTGCGAACACATAGAGCGGATACGGCACGTCGCCGCTGGTGACTCCGGCAACACGTCCGAGGAAAAAGGCGAAAACCGCCATGGTGGCAAGCGGCTGCAAGATAGCCCAGAGAACTCCCAAAAAAGTCTGTTTGTAACGGACTTTCACATCGCGCCAGGTCAGGAAGTACAGCAGCTCGCGATAGCGCCAGATCTCGCGGATGTCCAGAAAATACCAGGCGGGACGTGGTTCGATGACCAATACCGGCACATTCATTTCCTCGTCTGGGGGCGGCTGCGGTGCCATCTGCCGTTGCAAACGCACGGGCATGCAGAATTCGTCTGCCGAATCCCAGAGTTCAGATGTGCGGGCACTCTCTGCATTAGTTGCAGGACTTCCTGGGGTACCGTTTTCCGCCGCCTGGCCGGACGGTTCCCCCGGTTTCTGCACGGCAGAGGTGTCGCCAGCAGCTGCCTGCTCCGCAGCCCCCAACTTAGGTTCGGATGATGACATAGGCGCTACCTACTTCCTGCTTGGGCTGAGCCAGCCGACAGAGCGCGGCTCGCATCAGCATAAATCCTGTCAGCGCGCCACCTGTTTGCACCAGCCAATCGGTGGTGCTGGGGTAGCCTTTGGGCAAAAAGGCTTGTCCCATTTCGACAACCAAGGCAACGAGCCCAGCGTATACTAGCACAAACGTCTTGTATTTTCCGCTGAAAAAACACGCGCCGAACAATCCCAGAGGCGCGAACGATCCCCCCTTGACGAGGATTTGCACAAAAACCCCGTACTTGCTGTTCCAGTAATAATCGGCCAGCGGGATCCAGTTGATCCTGCGCGGCGGCCAGCCGTCCTCGCTCAGCGGCAAAAAATCGTACGGCCTCCAGTAAAAAGCTATGAGCGCAGCACTCCACATAAGCACGCCTGCGGCACAACAAGTGCGGGCCCACGCCAACAGCCGCTCGGATACACGAGGACGCCGAAACCGCATCGTCCCTGCCTGAAAGATATAGGCAAGGCGTTTGGTCGTTGACCAGCCCAGCCATACACCTGCCATGCCGAGAGGCACATCCACGGCGTAAAAATAACGCGAATAGCTCCAGAGCTGCAACAGTTCGATGGCGGCGGACAGCGAAAAGCCCAAGCAGAGAACTAGCGCCGTACCCAATGTCCGGAAACGGCTCAGCCCCAAGACAGAGCCCGGTATCATGAAGCCAGCGAACGTTGACAGCCGGGCGATGAGTACCCGACTGTTGACCGATGCACCAGCCGCGGCTTGGTTCCACAACCGGCGTTCTTCTTCGGTCGGCCTGCGCACGTCTTGACCGGCGCCCGTCTGGACAGGCCACCCCAGGTGGATACGCCCTTCGGACAACTTGCGCTGCATTTCCTCGGCACTGACCATGAAATCGAAGGGGAAGGCCTCCACACATGCCAGCCCGATAAAAACCGCTGGTGCCAGATGCGTGGCGGTCTCTTCGAGACTGCGCACAGTCCGGAACGCGAGGCACCAGCGCGCCAAATGCGGACCACACACGAGCCACAATGTGCTTCCCAGGCCCATACCGACCGAGGTCAATATTACATCGTTGAGCGAAACGGTCCGCGGCCGGCAAAAGACCTGGGCGAACTCGATGGCCAAGGCCAGGAGCCAACCGAAGCTTGTGACGATAGTGCCGGCGAACAGACGCGCTGTCCAACTATTGGTGCCGCTCAGTGCACCGGCGAGTAGCAGACCGACGACTGCGTACAAAAGCACAGTCCCCATCCAGTCGCCGCGCGCCTCTAGATCGAAAAAATCTTGCATGGGCATGGCCAAAAACTGGCGCCGCGCCTGGCTCAACTCCATACTCTCGACCCAGAAAGGGATCAGGCTGCCGTAAATGGCCAAAAGCAGGAAAAACAAGCCTGCCCAAGTGCACCAACTGCGCACCAGCTTGTCGTCGGACTCCGGCACGAGTCTTACCTTGCGCCTGTCCTGGTATCCTCGGTCCATGCGGGCAAGCTACCGAGTCGCCTGAAGGGAATGACGAGGAGTGCGCGCTAACTGGTGGATCAAATCGCCCAAGGGGGCTAAGCAAGATTCCCATTGATGGAACTGCTCGACATATCGGCGTCCAGCTTGGCCTATGTGGGCACCGAGCTGAGGGTCGGTCAAAAGCCGGTCGAGCACAGCGACCCATTCCTGCGGTTCACGCGCGCAGAAAACGTGTTGGCCTGGTGTAACTCCCAGACCCTCGAGCGCTTGCGGCGAAGCAACGACTGGCCGTCCCACAGCCAGCGCCTCCAGCACTTTGTTTTGCACGCCGCGCGCTATGCGCAGCGGTGCGATAGCCACGCTGGCACGGTACAGATAGGGGCGTACATCCGGTACCGAACCGATAACGTGCACATGGTCGTTGCGTGCCAGGTTCACGACCCGTTTACATGGTTGACGGCCGACGATGTACAGGTGCGCGTCTTTGTGACGCTTGCGAAGTTCGGGCCAGACCGCCTGGCAAAACCAGACCATCCCCTCGACATTGGGGAAATAATTCAAAGCCCCGACGAAGACACAAGCTTTTTCTGCGGGCAGGCCGTCCGGAGAAAAGTAGCTGAGATCTACACCGTTCGTGACAGCATGTACCGGTCCGTCCGGGCATACCCGTCGAAATAATTCGGCTTCGTCACGACTGACCACGGTCACCGCCTGCGCCCGGCGCGCCAACAGGCGTTCCACATGCATTAGACGCCGGCTTTCCAGCCGGTATAACCAGCGCGCCGGTGGTCGTAGGCGCTGCGCATAATCGTGCCACTTCTGGCTGTCCACGTCCACCATGTCTACGATCGCCGGGGTGTTGCGCAACTCGGGCAAGTCCAGATACGTGTGCAAGGCACTGGATGACAAAAGGACGATGTCGAACGGCTCGGCGTCCGCCCACGAACGTAGTCGCTGGGCCAAACGATTGGACCAGAAGGCCCCCTCGCTGGCAGTCCGGCCATGACACAGCCACCAACTCATTTGCACAGCACGTTTCAGCCCACTCTGCGGCTCGATAGCCACTTGACGGCAATACTGCAACAAATGTTCGGTCACGCCCGGGGCCACGGGCTCGTCTGCTAAGCAAGCCAAATAAAGATCGCCACGGCTGCTCAGATAACGAGCGATGTGATAAGCGCGGATGCGATCTCCCTTATCGGGCGGATAGGGCACTCGATGGACAATATAAAGTAGCCGGAGCTTGCGCTGGCCGTGAGTCGTCATGACTGCCGTCTTGTCGCAGGTCTAGCCACGTCCGCTGGGCCCCATTTGGCGATAAGTCCTGGATCCGGTTCCAGGTCGTCCTCGTAGGGATCGCCTGCATACAATACCCTGCGACAACAATAGACGCTGTCGCGTTGACCTTCGTCAGCTATTTTCTCTTGTGAACTAGCGTTGTTTTTTGGCACTGGGTATTCCTCGGGCAGTGTCTCTCGGTTCCGATGTACGTTCTTGCGGACAGGGGCTAGATTCAGCCTGGCACCCTCCTGTACGCGGTAGCGTGAACTCCATTGGTCCAGGGTAAGGGGCGCGAGCTGGGAACCATTTTAGGCTCATAACGGCGGACAACTTCCGGTCCTCCTGGCAATCGCAGCCACCGTCGCCACCAGGCGGTCGGCAAACACAGCAAATACAGCCCTGTCGCCAGCAGGATGCGTATGTCCAACCAAGGACCGAGTCGCTCGACGTAGTAGAAATCATGGGCGAGTTTGAGCCGCACGCTGTCGAGATCGGAATCAGGCGGCAATTGCACCTGCGCCAATCCGGTCATGCCCGGTCGCACGCTCAGCCGGTGACGATAGTCAGGAAAGTAATCCTGGAGCCGCTCTATGAATTCCGGGCGCTCCGGACGGGGCCCGACCAGACTCATCTCACCGCGCAAAACGTTCCACAGCTGCGGCAACTCGTCTATGTGCAGCCGGCGGAGAATGCGGCCGACAGGAGTAATGCGCGGATCGTTCTTTGTGGCCCAGCAAGGGCCGGAAATGACTTCGCAATTATGGTAGGAAATGACTTCGCAATTATGGTACATGGTGCGCAGTTTGTATATGGTGAAAGGAGCGCCTGCCTTGCCCAGCCGCTTTTGCCGATAAATGATCGGCCCGCAGGATGTCAGCTTGATAAGCAGCGCCGCCACGGCTAAGATGGGCAGGCTCAATACGAGCAAAATGCCTGCTAGAACCCGATCGGCTACGTACTTACATCGGATGTACCAGCCCACAGGCTGGTGACGTAATTCGACTGCGTGTCGGTGATAGCCGTTTACACCATTGCGTTCGCTAGCAACGAATACCTTGCTGGCATCGGCTCCCTTAGATATTTCCATAGCAGCATCTGGGGTTGAGTGCGGGCACCGCCAGTCTGCTTCCGATCGTCAGTGGACCAGATCTTTCCTGGGTGCATAGTTGCACCGAATAGCGCAGTTCGCTCCATAGAGTCAATGGAGCACCCTGAGTATTTCCGATATAAACTTAGTCGCAGGGCTGTTCTCCAACGGCATATCGGAACGTTCGATAGTTTCGATCACATACATTTTGTAAAGCGCTGGATGCATAGCGAACGAAATACGCGGGTGCTTGGGAGCCGTCCACTCGATGCCGTCTGGAGACCAGGACCAAAAAATGCGCAAATAAGTAGCCCCCTCGGCAGGCAAGTTCTTTCGAAAGACGCCGACACGAAAAACCGCCGGTCGTTCGCTAGCCGTTTGCCAGACAGCTGGGTCGTCAATCAGCTGATAGCCAGCGCCGCCGTAACACACATCAGGCGTATGCACCGAAATGGGGCCCGGTTTTCCGCATACCATGAGCAATGCGACGACATTGCCATCGCCACGATGGGTGTAGCGTCGGGATATGTATCCCACGATATTGCCGATCTGTAGTTCGCGCTCGTTGAGTTTGCTTTCGGAAGTCAATTCCCAGTCGCCTATGACTGAAGGCACGTTCTGGAGTTTTTGAGCGAACTGCAAGGGCTCGCCAGCAGCGGTCCAACGGTTTGTCCACAAGCCGTGGGCCAAGCCGCCCAGTCCGAAAAGTGCCAGAAAAACGGCAAAAGGTATGTAAGGCCGCATGTTTTAGAGCCCTTTAAGTAACGTTCGATTGATACTGGTAGTCGTAGTAGTAATAATCACTAGCTTTTCCATTGGCGCCGCACAGCACAGCGCCTAGGACGCGGATACCGAGCATGTGCAGTTTCTCTTTGGCCGCCTGCACGCGGCGGCTTTGACTCACGTCGTTGAGCAGAGAGAACAAAACGCCATCGGTATATTGGCTGATGAGCAAAGTATCCGCGACCGGCAAAACGGGAGCCGAGTCAATGACGATAAAGTCGTATTCGTTGCGCAACCGTTGCAGGAGCGCGGGTAATCGCTCTTTGGCCAATTCCTGGATGGCGATACGGTCCGCTTGGCCGACGCAAAGCAGGTCCAGGCCCGGTAAGCGGGTCTGACGAACGATCGTCGGCAGATCGGCTTCGCCGCGCAAGTATTCGGAGAGGCCCGGGGCCGGCTGCTCGATCCCGAAAACCTGGTGCAAGGCAGGGCGTCGAAGGTCCCCATCTATGAGCAACGTGCGCCGGCCCGCGCGTGCCAGGCTGGTAGCCAAATGCGAGGCCAAGGTCGTTTTGCCTTCGCCGCCCAAAGCGCTGGTGATGGTGATGACGCGTACCGGTTCCACCTGTGCCTGCCGCACGAGGAGTGTGCGGATGCCATCTACCGATTCGGTCAACAGGTGCTGCCAATGGGCTTTGCCGTTGCCACCGAACAGCCGACGTCGTGCCGACCCAGCCACCGCAGGCAGCGCCCCCACGACGGTCATGCCGAGCTCTTTCTTGATGTCGTCCGCACTGTCCACGCGCTGGATGCGGTATTCGACAACGCCGATGAGCAGCGTCACGAACGCAAAGGCGGCCAGAGCGGCCAGTGTGGCCATTTTTACTTTCGGGTCGCTATCTCGCACCTGGGGTACTTCTGCCGATTGCAAATGACGCACGCGGTACGGCGAGTTCAATTCCACCGTGAGTGCCTCGCGAGCTTCGGCAATTTTCTGAATAGTCTTGTTGAGTTGCTCGACGTCGTAGCGGCTGAATTCCAGGTCTACCGAGCGGGCGCCGACCTTGTCCACCTCGGCCGCCAGCTCTTGGATTTCTTTGCGCAGCAGTTGTTCGTGCTGGCGCATCAAGGCTATTTCTTCCTCGATCTGCTTGGCGTTGAATTCGACTTGATTTTGCACGGATTTTTTCAGCACTTCGATGATTTTCGGGCGGATCTCCTTTTTGCGATCTTCGAGAGATTTTTGCAGGTTTTCCAGTTCGCTGCGGTAGCGGCGCAAATTGGGGTTATTTTCCGGATCGGCTGCCAATCGCTCGTATTGGCTGATGTATTGCGCCAGCCTATCCATCTGATCGGCGAGCTTTTGCAGGACCGGATCGGCCCGCAATTGGGCCTCGATCAACTCTTCGGGTATTTGCAGGGCGGCAGCCTGTTTGCCGCGCGCCTGTTCAGCACCCAAGCTGATCTGCTTGCGGTACAGGTCGCTGAGCAAGCGCATGTGCTCGCGTTGCAGCTCGCCGTAGCGCGCCAACAGAGCCTCCTGCCGCAACACCACCGACCGCGTGTCGGTGGCGCGCAGTTGTTCGGCAACCGAGCGCAGATACTGCCGTTTGTCGCGCAGCTCTTTTTCTTTTTCACTGTACAACTTGTCCAGCTCGCTCAAGCGAGACAGGCGACGCGCCCGTTCTTTGTTGACGGTTTCGTCGAGGTACGCTTCGGTGACCGCATTGACGATCGAGGCGATTTCGGCCGGATTCTCGCCTGACAAGGAGATGCGCATCAATTCGCCGCCTCCTGGGAATTCGACACGCAGTTCTCTTTCCAGCCAGGCGATTGGGTCTATCTGTGAGCGCAGCGTTTGCAGCTCGGCGATGCCGGGTTTGCGCAAAGCAGCCGCCAGAACAAATTTCATTTTGACTATGGCGGCCTGGTTTTGCCGAAAAGTCTGGTAATAATCGCCGTCACGCTCGGGGAACAACGTACGCGGCGGATTGGAATGAAGCTGCAACCAGGCGCTGGCAGTGTATTGGGCCGGTAGCAAAAACCAGACCGGTACCGCTGCCAGACCGGCTACAATGACGCCCAAGCTGACGATCAGCATCCATCGGCGACGCAGAATCTTCCAGGCAATACGCGGATCCAGGGTGATGCCAGCAGGAGGCGGATAGACAGCATAGCCCCCAGCCGGTACGCCATTCGTATACACGACCGCCGGCGTCGGTACTGCTGCCGCCGGCATTGCGCCGCCCGATGGCTCAGCAGGTGGATTGGGATTCTGGGCTTGCGTCACGTTATGACCCTCGTATGGAGAATGCCGACTGAGTAGTCCATTGTCATCTTCCCTACCTCCTGGCTGGGATAACGATGTTCAGCATTTCGCAGCATACATGTCGCTACACTGGGTTAGAGCTCCGCGCTGTCCCAGCCGGTTCCATGGCCAATCCCAGGGGACTGGGGGCTGGCCGGCGTTTGTGAGGCGTCTCGTAGATTATCACGTGTGACAAAAGCCTGAGCTCCAACCACAAAAGCACGAGCGCCAGCGGCATCATCAGCCATCCAGCAAGATCGTGAAAAACCAAGTCCGCCCAATAGCTGCCGGCAGTCACGTGCAATATGCCGGTGACCACAATGCGGATGATGTTGGACACAATGGCAATGGGCACCGCACTGGCGACAAGAACTACTCTCTCCCACAAGGCCATCTGCATCACCAAAACCATGCCGAACGAAAGCGCAAAGAACACCGTCAGCATGCGCAGTCCGCTGCAGGCTTCGACCACATTGAGTTGGATGTCGTTGATCAGAATGCGGTTGCCTTCCGACACCGCTGGCAGACCACAGGTCTGCAAGGCATAGGTGCTGGCAATGGTCGCCACGCGCTGCAATGGGTGGGCTAGCGCTACTTCTACGCTGTAAGGCAAGGGAATCATAAAGACCAAAAAGAGCGCCGTCGGATAATACCAACGCACGGCGCCTGGTCCAAAAACGGTCATGAAAAGCGCCAGCACACAAGGAAGGATGGCCATGTGGCTCAACCAATCAAAATAGAGAACGGCGCCTGCCAGATACAACGCTAGGGCCATAATGGCCAAGGGGATGCCCCACCAACTGAAGTGTTGCTGTGCAGGGATCAGGTTACGACGATACCAAAGCAGCCAGGCGGCAAAGATAGGCACCAAATAGCCGTGTGAGTATTGTGGGTCGGTTGCCCAGCGATTAGCAAGCTCGACAGCAGCCGGCCAGTAGACCCAGGCCACAACCCCCAGGCCTATCGAGGCGGCGATCGTGTGCGGCGAGCGTAGCCACAGCCAGTTCATTAGAAAACGCCTCCTTGCTCGAGGACCTCGGCGCTTCGCCAGGCAAGGCTAGGAATAAGATTGACTGTAGCCGTCATTGCAGACTCCGTCCCCGTGGGTTACGAACACCCAAAGCTGTATAACAGTTTGCTGGACAGTAACTTATCTTCAAGCCGTGCGCCCGATTCACCGCTTCGTAGCGATGGACAGACGCGGCTTTGCGCGCGCGGAAACTACTGCCGAGGGTTTTCCCATGGGTTGTAGCATCCATCCCTCGATCTCCACGGAGGCACCGCGCTGTATAAATTCCACTTCTACGTGGAAGCGAAGCTGCTTCAGTCTGCGAGTAACTATGCCGGTCAAGCCAGCAAGCGGGCCGGCGACGATCTCGACACGCGTTCCTACCGCCAGTTTTTCTTCGGGCGTAACTGGCAACCCGGACTCGATAAGGCGATGCGTGTGTTCTAAGTCGGAGCGTAGCCGATCCTGGTCCGGTACTTGTAGAACGCGAACGATTTTATTCGTTTTCAGTGCCACAAGACGGTGTTCATCTGTGCCGAAAATAAACAAATAGCCCGGGAAAAGGGGAAGCAGCGACGAGAAAAAGCGCCCGCGTTTGACCCACCGGCGCGCGTATAATGGTAGATAAAAGGGGACACCAACAGTCCCCAGAAAACGAGCCACTGCTTTTTCAGCCCGTGGACGCGTATGCAGAACCCACCACTGACCTCTATCGAACGAGAAAAGGTCAGAAGCGCCCAAC
>Ga0209989_100240_pt1 | contig 10410 bp, 6 predicted proteins | sample Antgeofumaro1A2B_FD_188083 | JGI IMG/M metagenome (GOLD analysis project Ga0209989, IMG submission 188083) | Geothermal fumarole subsurface microbial communities from Mt. Erebus, Antarctica - 1A2B (SPAdes) (version 2) | ecosystem: Environmental > Terrestrial > Volcanic > Fumaroles | place: Mt....
GGCTACCAAGAGCACGCACGCAACGTCGCCTGGCAACTCGAACAGGTCGCCAAAGAATTGCAGTCGCATCCCGTTGCTCTGGTGCACCGCAGCTTAGGCCCGGACAGTCAGCCACTGTGGCGTGCCTTGGCAGACGGCTTATACTGCGTCGTGCCGCAATGGACCGATAGCGAACAAGCCGACGGACGCTGGATCCTGGTCCGCGCCAGTGCACCGCCTAGTCGTATGGCTGAGCTGTGCCGGTATGCACGCGGACGGGACTGGGCCGTTCAAGCACACGCAGGCAGCGGCATTATGCTAGCGGCGTTGGACGCATCGGACTCCGATCGTTGCGTGGCGTCCGTGAACGAGTTGCGCCAAGTAACCGCGCAGGCAGGGGGAGCGGCAGCAGTCGTGAGTTGCCCGGCAAGCCTGCGGCCGCAATGTCCTTGGTGGGACCCGGCACGCCCCGAAGTGTCGCTCATGGCACGCATCAAACGCGCCTTCGATCCCACCGGCATATTCAATCCAGGCCGCTTCGTCGAGGGCCTCTGAGTCGAGTCCGGCATCCGCAGCACTTGTGGGGAGAGACATGCTTAGTTCACTGCCATGCGGATCGTAGTGCCGAACGCGCACGACCGGCACCGCAGGTGGCGCCCGAGCTTCTTTTCCTTGACCTCCTGCACCGGGGGCGTACAATGCGCACAAGGAGCGCTAGGGGTGTCCGCACCATGCGGGCTGAGAGGAGACCCTCGGAACCTGATCCGGATCATGCCGGCGTAGGGAAGTCGCTCCCAGTCCTGCAGCGCAGGTCCTGGGGTGCATCTTCCGCGTCGGCCTCTCCGCTCCGGTACCACTGATCTTTGGGAGGATCTCGAATGACCATGACGCAAATCGAGGCGGCACGCAAGGGAATCGTCACAGACGAAATGGCGTTCGTGGCGCGACGCGAGGACCTGGATCCCGAGTTGGTCCGCTCGGAAGTTGCCCGCGGGCGCATGGTGATACCCGCCAACAAAATCCATTTGCAAAAAGGGCTGGAGCCCATGGGCATCGGCATCGCCGCCCGGTGCAAGATCAATGCCAATATCGGCAACTCGGCAGTCACCTCGAATATCGAAGAAGAGTTGGAGAAACTGCATACAGCAGTCCATTTTGGCGCCGATACCGTTATGGACCTGTCTACCGGAGGCGACTTGGATCGCATCCGTCAAGCCATCATTGACGCATCGCCGGTCCCCATCGGCACCGTGCCCATCTATCAGGCCGTCAAAGAAGTCAAGGACATCCCCGACCTTACCCCGCAGCAACTCCTCGACATGGTCGAACGACAAGCGCGTCAGGGCGTGGACTATATGACCATCCACGCCGGGGGACTGCTCGAATATATTCCGCTGACCAGTCAGCGCGTCACGGGTATCGTCAGTCGCGGCGGCTCCATCATTGCCGAGTGGATGATCGCTCGCCGCCAGCAAAATCCCTGGTACACCCATTTCGACGAGCTTTGCGAGATCATGCACCATTACGATGTGACGTTTTCTCTGGGCGACGGACTGCGGCCGGGTTGCTTGGCCGATGCCAATGACGAAGCCCAGTTCGCCGAGCTTAAAACCCTGGGCGAATTGACGCGCAAAGCCTGGGAGCACCAGTGCCAAGTCATGATCGAAGGCCCGGGCCACTTGCCTATGGACACGATCGAGATGAACGTGCGCAAAGAGATGGAAATGTGCTACGAAGCGCCTTTCTATGTGCTCGGGCCGTTGGTGACTGACATTGCTCCGGGGTACGACCACATCACTTCTGCCATCGGGGCGGCCATCGCGGGCTGGGCCGGTGCCTCTATGCTCTGTTATGTCACGCCCAAGGAACATCTGGGCTTGCCCAACAAGGACGATGTGCGGGTGGGTGTCATTGCCTATAAGATTGCTGCCCATGCGGCGGATATCGCGCGACGACGCAAGGGAGCGCGAGATCGGGACGACGAGCTGTCGCGCGCTCGCTTCGCGTTCGACTGGAACAAGCAATTCGAGCTTTCGCTCGACCCAGAGACAGCGCGTCGAATGCACGACGAGACCTTGCCTCAGGAAGTCTTCAAGTCCGCCAAGTTCTGCTCGATGTGCGGGCCGAAGTTCTGCTCGATGCGTATTACTCAGGACCTGCGCCAGATGGCGGAAGAGGCACACAAAGCGCTGGCCGGCTTGACACAATGAGCAGCGCAGTGGTGTCGGAGTGTGGACCGTGGGTACGTGGCTCCGCCTGACTTGCGCGTACTGTCAGGCAGTTTTTCGCATTCGCGCCGAGTACGGGCATTTGCGGGGCCGATGCCCGTACTGTGGCTCGCTGATCCAAGCTCCCCGTCCACGAGCGGGGCCGGTGGTACCGATACCGATATCGGGCGTCATGCGCGAGCCCGAGGCAGAAAGCGAATGGCCCGAGGCACCCGTTGTGGAGCAGCCTGGCTACGTAGATCCCAGTGCGACGCGCACGGCATCTAGCGCGTTGGCCCCTAGAGCACCCTCTGCCACGCCAGTGGCCCAGCTCGGTCCCGAAGCGACAGGACCACCTGCAGGCACCGAGGCAGCTCAGAAAGCGAATCACGAATCGTCGCATGTGTATCCTCTGGCGCAAGACAGCGCGTGCCCACCTGCCGATGACCAGCGCGAAGCGCAGTGTACAGCTCCGGATTTGCCCGCTTCCGTCCGAGGCGAGTACCGGGTTGTACCGCTCGATGCGTCCGAACCATCGGCGCCGGCCGCCAGCGAGTGGCCCTCTGGTTCGGTGCCTGCCGGTTCCGAAAACATTTCCTCAGCGCCGACGACCCCCTACGAACGTGTGGATTACTCGGCTCTGCATTTGCCCGAACTTTTCGCTACTCGGGCTGACGCACAGCCTGAGCGTTCCGCTAGACCCGAGGTCAGCCCAACGGATGCCCTTGACCCTACCGGCGGTGCATTTTATCGGATCGAGCCGAAGCAGTCGGAATCGGGCTTGCGCCCACCTGCCAAGGACCACGGGCCTGCCGATCCATCGCAGAAGCCCACGGCATCCAGGAAAGCGACAGGAGCAAGCCGCGCAGATGCAGTGCGCGATGCCACTGCGCAACCCAGGTACAGCGATCGGACAAGCCGGCGATCCGGGCCGCGTAGCGCGGCTGGTGGCCTAGAACCAGCGCACCTCGGGCCGGGCGCGGCCACGCTCCCACAAAGCAAGGCCGAACAGCCAGGCTCCGATACTACGGTCGCAACAGAAGCGCCGACCCTAGGCGACTTGTATCGCTTCCGCTTCGGTTCGCTCTTGTGGCGCATTTGGCTCAAACTGACACTCATGTTCGCTTTGTGGTGCGCCGTGCACAGTCTGATTCAGGCCGGAGAACAGGTGAGTGAAACGGCGCCGATTCCAGGACATTACGCCATCCTCATAGGCCACGTCGCTTCGGCTATTGTGCTCGTGCCGGCGCTGCTTTACCTAGGTTACTGGGCATTGCGACTGATCGGACAAACCGCCGGCGGAGCCCGCGAAATATACGACGAAGACGAAACGCTCGTGGAAAAAATGCAGGAGGGCGCTTATTTTTGGTGGATCGTGTTCCTGGCGACGCTACCCTTCCTACCTTTGCAACTGATCGGCGTGTTCGCATCGAGCCATGACCGAGGACTGGCAAGCGGACTGGTTTCCACGTTTCTCAATTATCTGCCTTTGGTCGGGGCGATCACCTTTCCCATCGTTTCCTATTGGCTGCTATTGTCCAGGCCTTCCGAAGACGCCCTGCGTCTGGTACGTCGGGCCAAGGCGCGTGCCTATATACCGATGAGTTTTTTCGTCCACGGTATCGTGCTGACCGGGCTAATCTGGCTGATCTGGAAGTTGGTCGGTGGGGTATTCGGGCGCATAACGCTCTGGGCTCCTGTGACAGCATGGGCCGGGTTGGTGTATGCACGCGCCCTGGGCTATCATGCCCTGCTCCTCGGCCGTACCGGCAAAAAGCGTCGCAAGAGGAAAAACCGTCAGACGCACGAAGATGCCGAACCGCCGCCTGGCGAGCGTCGCAGGTCAAGTACGGACATTGGCCAGGGCCCATAGAGCCGGCGGTCCGAAAAGCAAAAGAGGTAACCAGGCAGCCAAGGCAGGGGGCAAATACTCCTGCCTGGCAAAATAAACCGCCACATACTGGACGCCCTGGAACAGGCCGACCAGTGCCAAACCCCACCCTGTTTGCAGCACCATACTGCGCGTGCGACTGGCCATGAAAATACCGACGCCGGCGATCAGCAGGACGAGATCCTGGAACGGCTCGGTGAATCGCACATGCAGCACGGTCAATATCTCGGCCCGCCGTGGTAAGCGATCTTCGCGCTGGACGACGTGCAACAACTCACTGGTAGAAGCAAAATAAAACCAATTGGGCCGACGGGCTAGACTCTCGAAACTCAACTCCGTGTGCAAAAAGTAGAGACCAGGGCCGAGCCAGTTCAAGGCAGGATGCTGGCATTCGACCACGGCGGGCTGCGTCGCCACCAGGTACCACCCGCTGTCCTCGTGCCCACGCGGGGGACGGTAAAACATTTCCATACACGTCAAGTGCGTCAGCTGTCCCATGATGTCAGCCGGCAACGTCACCCGACCATGAGCGATCATGCGTCGCTCCGGCACGCCCAGCTGCCCTTCGATGTGTACCCAGCGCCGATCGTAGCCTCCTTCGATCGGCACATGAGGACATTGCAAATCCAAAAGACCCTGCTGCAGAATGGGAGCGCAACGGGGCAACAGACATTCGCGATTGACCAACTCGGTGGCGACGACTATCAGCACACCTGCAGCCAAAGGCAACAGCAAACGGTACAACGATATGCCTGCGTTCCACCACGGAAAGAGTTCGTTGTTCCGCTCCAGCATGGCCAAGTCGAAAAGCAATGCCAGCAGGGCCGCGATAGTGCTCAGGCGATGCACGTAATAGGGCAGCCGGCCACCGTAGTAAAGGCCCAGTGTGCGCAGCAGTGCCTCGGGCCGGGCCGTCAGTTGGGCCAAGTCGTCCATTTTCGTGAAAACATCCAAAAGCACGTAAAGTACGACCAAGCTCGCCAAAACGATGACGTACCCAGCGAAGAAACGCCGTAGTAAGTACCGGTCCACGAGCGGCATAGCTGGTCCTGCGAACAATGCGATCGCTCCGCTTCAGCGGCGCTGGAGCAGATACAGCATAATCGCTCCCGCCGCACCCAACGTGCCATTGCCCAACCAGACAGTCAGAGTCGGATCCACGCGTCCTTCTTTGCCCAAGTTGATGGCCAACATCATGAGGGGATAATAAGTGAGCACGATCGGCAGAAAGCAGGTCACGAACGCGCTCAGATAGTCGCGACGATGGAACCAAATACCGACTGGGCAGCCGACCAAGACATAGAAGAAAGTGCTGACAGCTAGAGCGGGACGCACCGCCGCCTCGGTGACGAGTTCGTAGTAATCGCGGTTCTTGTATTCCAGCTGCTGCTCTAACTGGGCGCGCTCCCCTTGAGGTTGCTGCGCCGCGAGTTTGGCGATCTGGTCCCGAAGCTGAGCTAGCTGCTGCCCGACCTTTTCGATCTGCGCGTACAATTGCGCGCGTGTCAGTTCACGAGCACGGATACGACGAGCTGCCCCGATGGGCGGAATCGGTACGGGGATGACTTCTTCGTCGTCAATGCTGATGTACGTGGCGCCGAAGTCGCGCGACATTTGCCCGTGACGCATGAGCACTTTGACGACGCCCTCGTCGAGGTCCACCTTGATTTCTGCCTCGCGCGCCTGGGCGATGATCTCGTCGCGTCCCGAGGCGTCGCGCTTTTTGAAAGTGGCGCGAATCAAGCGTCGGCCCTGGACTTCTTTGACCCAAATCGAATAGTTGACCTCCGGACGATGGAAACACAAGTCGCGCTTCAAAATTGTATAGATCAGTTCCTCCAGATCTCCCCATGTGGCCGCTCGTAAGCGGTGATGCATTGCCGGGATGTAATCCTGATACAGTAAGAACACGCCTGCACTCAGCAAAAGAGCGATGTGCCAGGCAGGCCACAAAATCTTGGAAATGGGGATGCCTGCCGCCTTGATGGCAGTGACTTCATTGTCGTGCGAGAGCCGCCCGTACACCACAGCCACGGCAAAAAGCGTAGTCGCTGGAACGGTATAGGGAAGCGTGCCGGGAACGAGAAGGGGAAGGACTTTCAGTATTTGGTCAGGACCGAAACCCTGCTGGGACGCCTCGGCAATCAACCCCACCATCACCAAAATGGTAGTAATGACCACCAACGACAAAAGAAAAACGCGCAGAAGTTCATATAGGACATAACGTTGAAGCAACCCGTACATGGTTTTGCCCCAGTTCGGCGAGTGTGCTGTCCCTTCGAGCTAGCGCGCACTATAAGCGACCCTGCCAACATGGTCAAGCGGTCGAAAGCCCGAGGGCACAACAAAGGTGATAGAGCGTGATAACTCCCCGGGTTGCCTTCTGCGAAGTGCGTACCTTGCCCACTTTGTGCCGATCCAACGATCGCCCCCGATGCCAATTCACCATATTTCGCCGTACAGCCCGGCGTGCAGAAACATAGAGGGAAAGGCCGTGCTTCCAAGGGAAAGACGTCCCGTGGGTGGCCCGTTGCCGGTTGCGGCTGCCGGTCAAGACTGGGTAGTGGGCGTCTCCAGCTCTGCGATCCATGCCGCCACTTGGGCGTCGCTGGGCATGCGCCAGTCACCCCGAGGCGAGAGACTGACTGACCCCACTTTCGGCCCGTCCGGCAAACAGGAACGCTTGAACTGATTGGCGAAGAAACGCTTCAAAAAAACGACCAGCCAGCGCCGGATCTCCTCCGGCGCATAATTTTTGTCGAAACGTGCCTGGCGTGCCAAGTAAAGGATTTTGGCCGGCTCGAAACCGAAGCGCAGGAAATAGAACAAGAAAAAGTCGTGCAGTTCGTACGGTCCAATGGCGGACTCGGTGCTTTGCACCAGTTGTCCGCCGGCGCCTGGGGGCAGCAGCTCCGGCGAGATCTCCGTAGCCACGATATCCAAAAGTACGCGCTGGGCTTCGCCCTGGAATTCATGGTGCGCGGCCCAGCGGACCAGGAATTTGACCAAGGTTTTCGGGATGCTGACATTGGGGTTGTACATGCTCATGTGATCGCCGTTGTAGGTCGTCCACCCGAGCGCGAGCTCCGAAAGGTCGCTGGTGCCGATGAGAAAGCCGCGATTCATGAGGAATTGAGTGCGCACGCGAGCCTGCACGTTCTCGAAGACCACATCCTGCCGGCGCTCGGCCGGTAGCGCTTCGAGCAATCGGAGGAATTCAGGTAAATCGGTGCGCTCGACTTCGATCCCGAACGGCCGGTGCCCCAACGTACGCAGCATCTGCAAGCATAGCAGGCGGATATCGGCCTCATTGGCACTCACGCCCAGGTGTTGCATCAAAGCACGGGCATTGTGCAAGGTGCGAGGCGTGGTGCCGAAACCAGGCAGCGTCCACGCTTCGACTTGCTGGCGCGACCATCCCAGCCGGTCGAAAGTCTTGCAAGTGACCAAAAGGGCCAAGGTCGAATCGAGCCCGCCCGAGATACCGATAGTCACACGTTGTTGGCCCACATGGGCCAAGCGTTTGGCCAATCCGCACACCTGTATCTGAAAGATCTCGTAACACCGCTGCTCCAACTCTTCGGATGCCTGGGGAACGAACGGGTGTCCGCTCAACGGGCGCTTCAGCTCGGCCAAGCTGAGCCGACCGCGTGCCGATGGGGTGCCCAACTCGAAACCCACGCGCCGAAAAGGACGCCGGGGCGTCCCATGCTGATTGTCACCGAAGCTGGTCATGCGCACACGATCGCAGACCAATCGCTGCACATCTACATCCGCAGACAGGTACGTACGCTCTGTCTCGAAACGGCTGGATTCTGCCAATAACGTGCCGTTTTCCGCGATCAAACAATGCCCGCCGAAAACGATATCCGTGGTGGATTCGCCTGGTCCGGAGGAAGCGTAGACATAGGCTGCCAAACACCGTCCCGACTGGTTCAAGATCAGTTGCCGGCGATAGGCAGCTTTGGCGATCAGATCGTTGCTGGCCGAGAGATTGACGAGCAATGTTGCGCCTGCTAGGGCCTGGTAGCAACTAGGGGGCACCGGAATCCACAGATCTTCACAAATCTCCACGCCCAGGACGACGTCTGCTGCATCCGTCGCCTCGAACAGCAAATCGGTTCCGATGGGCACCGACTGGCCGGCACACTCTACGACGCTCGCGGCACAGGTCACAGCAGGGGCGAACCAGCGCCGCTCGTAGAACTCTTTGTAGTTGGGCAGATACGACTTGGGAACCATTCCCAACAGGCGGCCGCGGTGAAGGATGGCGGCACAATTGTACAGCTGCCCCTCTACGACAAAAGGCAGCCCCACGATGACCACAGGCGACCGCTCCCGAGTATACTTCAAAAGCATTTCTAGTGCTTGCTCGGCTGCTTCCAGCAGCGGTACTTGGTGGAACAGGTCGCCACAGGTATAACCGGTCAAGCACAGTTCGGGCAGGACGAGCAAGGCAGCCCCGTCGTCGTCAGCACGTTCAACGAGCGCCTGTGCCTCCAAGGCATTGTGCAGGCAATCGGCGACATGTGTCGCTGGGACGCCAGTGGCTACACGCAGGATGCCGAATCGCACCATCTTTGCACAAGTTTAGCCTTTGCCTGTTGTCCAAGTCTAGTCTATAGAGGCGCTGCAGTTTTGGTGTCCGACGTCACAAACAAAAAGGGGCGCAGCAGACTGCGCCCCTGGGTTGCTCGAGCCAATGGCATCAGTTACCGCGTGACGTCGGCCCGCCAGGGAAACGGTGCCCTTGCACTGCCATCGGCGCCGTGTAAACCGAAGTTCGAGCCGTGACGTAGAGGGTCTTCAGATCCGGACCGCCGAAGGTCACATTGGCCGGCTGCTCGGGAAACTTGATGATCCCCAAAAGCTGCCCGTCAGGATTGAAAACCTGCAGCCCTAGCACTGAGGTAATGTAAAGATTGCCCTTGCAGTCCACGGTCAGCCCATCCCCTCCTGTGTTCTGTCTCCCCTCCGGCTGCTTGAGCGAACAAAATACTTTACCCGGCCCAAGTTTGCCAGGCGCCTCCACTGGATAAACCATAACTTGTGCCTGGCCCGTCGGTACGACATACAGCTTGGTTTCGTCAGGCGATAGGATGACCCCATTGGGATTGGGCAAATCGTCAATGAGGCGCGTCACCTTACCATCCGGGGCGAGATAGTACACGGCCGTTTTTTCCTGCGGCAAGGGCATGGGGGCGCGGAACGACGGGTCGGTGAAGTAAATACCGCCTTGCTGGTCAATGACCAGGTCGTTCGGCGCGTTGAAACGCTTGCCCTGGTAGCCGTCAGCAAGCACCCGACGCTCACGCCCATCGGAGCTGAGAGCAACTATGGCCCCGTCCATTTCGCAAGCCACGATCTCACCCCGACCGTTGACCATCAGCCCATTGGCATGGTTGGATTTTTCACGGAAGACGCTCAGCTTGCCGGATGTGTCAATCTTGTAAATCTTCTCGTTGGGAATATCGGAGAAGTAAACATTTCCTTGCCTGTCAACCGCCGGCCCCTCGGTGAAAGCAAAGCCGGTGTGCAATTTGGTGATAGGACCCACTGGCCCGATACCCTCGATAGAGGAGGGCTGGTCCTGTGAGACTGCCGTTGCCAGAGCCATCAGCACGCACGCCCCGACGATCGCTACCCTGCTCCTCATGGCTGCTCCCTCCTTTGACACCACCAGTCCGTTATCCGAGCGAGAGGCCGTCTCCCGCCTGGTGGATTATGATATGCGTCGGAGTTTTTGGTTGCAACAAGTTAATCAACCCAAAAATAAATATTTCCAGGTGGGCAAAAACCGCTGACTAATTGGCTACGTATTGCCGTCTGGAAAAGATCAATATGCCCAGCAGGATGAGCACGGCAGTGGCCAAGGCAAGAACTGCGATGGCTATTTCACCGCTGACCGGACGAAAAAACGATTCCTTGTCCGGAGCAATTCCCAAGCGGTCCAGCCCTGCAGCGCGTGCCACATCGTAAAAAAGGCATCGCGCATAAAAGCTAATGCTGGCGCGTTTCATCAGCCCCGGCATCGAGCCGACAGTGCTTTCGATCACCAGAGCATATGTGACACCGATGATGGTCGAGCGGCGAAAAGTGACGCCCAAGCATGCAAAAAGCGCCAAATAAGCGACGGTCGCCGAGACGACGCCGGGCCAGGCTGCCAGCGCGATAGACCAAGTAGTGCGATCGCCGAGCCAGCCCATGCCTAAAAGGCCACCTAACGTGATAGCCAATGCCCAAGGTAGTGCAGCCAAATACTTGGCCAGATAGATGGCCCAACGGGGCACTGGCCGGCTCAAGAGCCACAACAGGCTGCCCTCCTCCCATTCA
>Ga0209989_100242_pt1 | contig 10385 bp, 7 predicted proteins | sample Antgeofumaro1A2B_FD_188083 | JGI IMG/M metagenome (GOLD analysis project Ga0209989, IMG submission 188083) | Geothermal fumarole subsurface microbial communities from Mt. Erebus, Antarctica - 1A2B (SPAdes) (version 2) | ecosystem: Environmental > Terrestrial > Volcanic > Fumaroles | place: Mt....
GGCTGGCTTGTGTGTTGGGGAGAACGGACGGTGATCAACCAGTCGCCGGGGAGGTTGTCGGCCCCGACATGCTCGCAGGCGTCGCCGGTCACGGCGACGGCACGCTGGAGTAAATCGCCGACGGATTGCTTTTCGAAAGCCAGACCCGCTTGGGTACGCGTGCCGCCCAGGCGCACGGCGATTTCCTCGACGTATTTGCGTATCTCGTTGGCCACTTGGTGCACAGGCTCTATGGCGGCTTTGACGGCGCCATTGATGCACACGGCGGCTTGCCCTTCCTGGCCGTAGAACTGGCTCAAAGTATCGCGTACTCGCCACAAATAAGAGCCTTGGCGCTGCGGATCGAATTCGCTCTGGATGTCGGCGACGAGCTTTTTGATGACCCCGGTCCAGCTGGTGGAGTCATTGGGATCTATGCGTCGTTCCATATCGCTGATCCGGTCGTGAATTCTCTGGGCGGCGTCGCGCGAGGCGCGCTCTATACCTTGCTTGACCGGATCGGCCACTTCTTTGCCGAAACAGCCGGCGATAGCATCCACTATTTTTTGCCGGCTTTCCAGGACGGCAGTGTGCAAGTCGGCCTGCCAGCGCTGCAGAGACTGTTTGAGCAATTCGCTGGTGCCCCCGATGAAGGCGGTATTGATAGCTAGGATGCCCACCCGCAAGGCGCGTTTGGCCGCATCCACGCGCTCGGCTCCGTCCTCCAGTCGCCGGAACCAATCGGCTATCTCGTGGTCCGCGACGACGATCTTCACCTGGACCGTGTGGTCCTGAATGTCCACTTGTTCTTCGGGATGCATAGCCACGAACTTCCCGTGGGAAAAAATGCCCGGCTGCACTCGGCTTTCCCAAGACTTCCGCCCCCGTCGGCAGTTTAGTTTATGACCCTGCACGTGAGAGGTGTGCAGGGATTGGGGCGGATCATGGGTGGATGACTGGATCGGTGGGGAGTGCGAGTGCATATCGCAACGAAGCCTCGGCTATGGGCAGCACGACGTAGGCAAGACGACTGCCCGACGCGGAGCGCTGCCCTGGAAATCTCCAGGCGCAACGACAAGCTTCTAGAGGAAAAGGGCTGGATGGAACGACAGCTTGCCGAGTGCCTGTGCATCGGCTCAGCCGCTGGCGCGATATCCTTCGATGAGGATACGGGCGACTTCGGGGCGAGTATACTCGGGAGGCGGGGCTTGGCCACGCGCCAGCATCTCGCGGACCTTGGTGCCGCTGAGGATCAAGCGGTGTTCGGGACCGCAGGGACACGTTTTGTAACTGGCCATGCCGTCGCATTTGCGACAGTAAAAGGTGTGCTCGAAAAACAAAGGGGTGATGCCCAGCTCGTGCGGGTCGAATTCGTCGAAGATTTTTTGGGCGTCGTAGGTGCCGTAATAATTGCCGACGCCGGCGTGATCGCGGCCGACGATGAAGTGGGTGCAGCCATAATTTTTGCGTACCAAGGCGTGGTGGATGGCCTCGCGTGGGCCGGCATAACGCATGCTGGCGCCCCAGAGACTGAGCAGCGTGCGCTCGCGCGGATAGTATTGGGTCAGCATCGCTTGATACGAGCGGATGCGGATTGCTGCCGGGACGTCGTCGTCTTTGGTCTCGCCGACCAGCGGGTGCAGCAGCAGGCCGTCGGTGATTTCCAGGGCGCATTTGGTCAGATACTCATGGGCGCGATGCATGGGATTGCGCGTTTGGAAGGCGACGATGCGGCGCCAGCCCCGCTGGGCGAAGTGCGCGCGTACTTCGGCCGGCGTCAGATGGAGTTCCGGATACACATCGTGCCGCGGACGTTGCAAAACGATCACGGGTCCGCCCAGGAGGACTTCTCCCTGGCGATAGATGTATTGCACTCCTGGGTGGTTTTCGTCCTCGGTGCGGTAGACTTCACGGGCTTCTTTGCGCTTGTCGGGCTCGAACTTTTCCTGCAAGTGCAGGATGGCCAGGCAATCGCCCAATTGATCGAAAAGGGCAATATCCTGCCCCTCGGCCAGGGTATCGGCGACCGGACGCGAGACACCGAGCGTAATGGGGATGGCCCAGACCAATCCGTTGGCCAGCCGCATGTGCGCGACGACGCCGTCGTAATCAGCGCGGGTCATAAAACCGCGCAACGGGCTGTAAGCGCCTATGGCGAGCATTTCCAAATCGCAGCGCTCGCGGAGCAGAACCTGCAGCCGCGGCAAATGGGGAACGCGCGCCTGCCATTCGGCAAGCTCTTGGTCTTGGACTAGCAAGTCTACCAACTCGCCGCCGTGGGGCGTCACGACCCCAGGCGCTGATTTTCCGTCTCGCGTGGACGCGCATGTTTGTGCGTGCATCTTCCCTCCACCTCTGCTCGATGCTCTTGCAAGGCCAGTTTTTTAACGGCCCAGCCCACAGGCTAGCAAAGCCGGCCATGCTGCGAGACGCACTACTCGTCGTCGCGCATACCCCAGGTGATCGTTGCGACATGCCTGGAGTTGGCCGAGCGCATGGCACGGCTGGACAACAGGTTTGCCTGCTTTCAGATCGTCCGGACGTCGTTGTCGGTCAAATATAGTACATGTCGGCGGTGTTGCGGCGAACGCTTTCTGCCAGGTCGGCGAACGTCACTTGGTGCAAAATGTGCCGTTCTTTGTCTAGGACCTGGTTCCAGACACGACACAAGGCGGCAACCGCCGGAGAACGCGGAGATCCAGCAGGCTCATGACGCGACGGCAAAGGCCCGTCTATCACTTCCATGACCTCAGCCAAACTGAGTTTGTCCGGGGGGACAGCCAATTGGTACCCGCCTGCGGCGCCGCGCACACTATGGACCAGACCAGCCCCTTTGAGCTGCAGCAGTATTTGCACCAAGTAGCGCTGGGGAATACCGTGTGCTTCGGCGATTGCTTTCACGGTAACCGGCTGAGCTGATTTGTGTTGACACGCCAGTTCCAGCATGGCAATACAGGCATACTCCGCCTTAGCTGAGATGCGCATGACTCTTAGGCCTTTCTTCTACGCTGCCCTGCTCGACTTCCTGGCAAACCTGCCCTATCTTTGCCTGCAAAAACACTTAAGGATACCTGAGCTTGGCAAGAATCATGCCTCCTAAACTTAGTAATATTAGCAGCCCTAAAGTTCGGTGCAAGGTTGTTCGCCTGCGATCGCCGGGTTTGCGGGGAAAATATTGTGCCAGCCGAGTTCTTTGCCGAAGGCATAGGTCAACTTGCTAAATCAGGTGTCTGCGGGCGCTGCAACATGACGAAGCATGTGGACATGAGGACCATGATCATTCCGGCGATCTTTACGAGGTCCAGGTCGGTATTTAGCAGCATGTGGTCGAGGAACGCAGCAAAAACGACCTGAACAAGCCCGACCACCGCCACCTTGGCCGGCGCCCCTGTAGCAAAAGCACGTGTCAGCCCGATTTGCCCCAGGGTAGCAAACAGTCCCACTCCAGCCAAGAGGAGCCATCCTTGCTGCTCAGCCGCGTTCCACTGACTCAGGCGATCTTGTGTAGCCGCTGTTACCGCCAGGCAGACGAGGAAGCCGACCATCGAGAAGTGGACGACTACGGCGCGTGCGTCCAAGTGAGCTAGCCGGTGCAGTCCGATCATGGCCAGAGCAGTGAAAAATGAGCCGCCGAGAGCTACCAGGGTCGCAAGATTTCCCTCTGCCAAATGGGGTTTCTGCACCAGTGCCACACCGGTTATGGCCACTGCGATCGCTACCCACACGCCAGGAGCAGGCCATTGCCCCAGCATCGGTATAGAAAGCATGGCTACCCACAACGGGAAGATATTGGTCAAAGTCAGGACATCGGCGACCGGCAGTCTAGGCAGGGCGTAAAAGGTGCACAACAGACTGACGCTCCCAGCTAGGCTGCGCAGCCACAATGTTGCTGGCTTGAGCCAGACCAGTTCGACGTCCGCAACCCAGCACAGAGTGAGCGCCATAAGCAGACACAAACCTGTGCGCGCCAGAGCGACAACGGTCCAGCTCCAGTAAAAGCCTGCGGCGTGGGCGCACGTCGCCATCCCAGCAAACGCCAGACTGCTGCCCACCATCCACAGATAAGGGGATAGCCTTTGCCGTGTCGCCAGGCCCATTTCAAGCTCTTGCACGCGTATTGGCTTCATGCTCGGTCCAAGTCCATGAGCAGTGCCAGCGGGGGAAATTTCCCAGATTGACGGAGGATGGAATACGGTCAGGTACAGCCAGCACTGGCAAATAGCAGCCCGACGCGGGCACAAAAAAGCATTCTAGCAGAAACTCGGCTGGTGAGGCCAGGCATACTCCCCTCACCAGGCACATATCACGATCCGATTGACCTGTCTAAAGTACCAAGTCAGTACCTCGGACGAGAGACAATCGCCTTGGTCGTGTTGACGAAATATGGATAATCTGGGTAAAATAGCAGCGACCGAGTAGTCACACTCGGCAGTTTGAATGCTCTTGCTTGCCAATATCTTTGCGCCACTCCCCGAATTACCTCCCCGAGCGCCGGGTACTGATCGCCCCGTCCGGCGCTCTTTTTAGGCCCTTGTCCCATACCCCTCCCCTGAGGCGTCGAGGCCCCTGATCGCAATCTAAGGGGTCAAGGCCAAATTCTTTGCATGACTTGGCGTTTGCACCACTTCCAACATCCGAGCCAGAAAGAACGAGAGCAACAGAAAGACCAAATGTGCGATGAAGAGCGAGCATGCCAAGAAGAGGGAAACTACTTTTTCCCAGATTGCTCATTTTGTCTCCCTTTTCTAGACGCGACCAGCGAGTGTGGCCGATAGTTGTTGCAGAATGGCCAGCGGACCAGTTCCGGGGGCTGTAAGTTCGTTTGGCTCCTGGTTCAGGGTTGAGATTTTCGTCAAAGAGCAGCTTGCAATCGGCAGGGGAGGTGCCATGGCCAAGGCTCGCCAGAAGCGGGAAGAGGCTGTCCAGTCGCCTTTGGAAATGTATCTCCGCGAAATCAACGAGACACCTCTGCTGACGCCCAAAGAAGAAAAAGAGCTGGCGCGCCGTATCGTGCAGGGAGATAGCGAAGCCCGGGATCGCATGGTACGCGCCAATCTGCGGCTGGTGGTCAATATCGCCCGGAATTACACGGGCAAAGGGCTCTCTTTGCAGGACCTCATCGAGGAGGGGAATTTGGGATTACTGCGTGCCGTGGAAGGGTTCGACCCGGATATGAACACGCGCTTCAGTACCTACGCCAGCTACTGGATCAAGCAGTCCATCAAACGGGCGCTGGTCAACACGGCGAAAACGATCCGCATTCCGGCGTATATGGTGGAGCTGCTTTCCAAATGGCGACGGGCCACGATGCGTCTGCAGGATGAGCTTGGCCGCACGCCTACGCATGAGGAGATCGCCCGCTATTTGAATCTACCGCGCAAGAAGCTCAACATCATCAAAAAAGCCATCCGCATTTACAATGCGGCACCCCAGGTAGACCAGAACGATCAGGGTTGGACGCTGGGCGATATGGTCACCGACGAGCGCGTCAAGTCGCCGGACCGGGAAATGGTCGAAGCCGACGACTTGAGCCATGTCTTGCAGATGTTGGACAAAATGGATCAACGCGAAGCCACGATTTTGCGCATGCGTTTCGGGCTGGACGACGAAGAGCCGAAAACCCTCAAAGAAATCGGTGAACGTCTGGGGCTGACGCGCGAACGTGTGCGGCAGATCGAGAACGAGGCTCTGTCCAAGTTGGCGGCCAGTTTGCAAGCGGATTGACCGCGCAACGCTCAGCCGACAAAGAGGGTGATGCGTTTGCGCCCGTCGGCAGACGCGGCATGATCGGTGGCCCCGCGACCGCACACAGGACACCCGCCCGGCTGGGTCGCCCGTCCTTGGCAGCCGCCCGACTGCGTCGTGGTATCCGTGGAGCAACGGCGGTCGTTGTGTCCGTCTCCGAACTCGGTAGCCACACCGAGCACGATATCGTACATCTCGACGAACGCCGTGAATCGTTGTCCCAGAGGGGCTATCAGCGCTCGTATCGGTCCGCTGCCGGTACGCAGATAATGCACGACCAACGTGCGCGGCTGCACGATCACTTCGACATCCACCACCTCGATGGGCAGACCCAGTTGTTGTGCCAGGTGCCGCGCTTGCGCGAACGCTTCCTCGCGCAGTCGTTCAGGCACAGCCTCGGGCGACTCCGACGCTCCCCCGTCTTCTTCGAGGAAGACACGCACTCCATCGGGAAAGCGAGCGGCTTCGTCCGACGCCATGGGGCGCAATATAGTGACCCATTCCTGGCCCCGATGGGTACGAGCCAATACCCGCTGGCCACGGGAGAAATGACCTCGGCTGCTTCCCCGAGCCACGGCAATATATCCTTCGTGGCCGTAGCGGACCAAATAAAGTCGGTCAGTGCTGTCGCTCATGATCGGACCCGCGCAAAGAAGCGGTTATGCGAGCCCCAAGAACTCTTTCATATAATTTTCGTAGACCTGCTGATGGCGCTCGTCGCTGAGGTCCAAGCGCAATTCGTTGATGACTTTGACACCCATAGCCAGCCACTCGCGCCAGCAGGCGGTGCAAATGCTCTGGTACACGAGTTGGCCCAGCTCATCGTTCATGGGCGGATTGGGCAATTGCTGCGCCTCGGGGCCGGCATGACATCCGGGCCGACGGCAGACGAACCCGGCGGCGGTAGCGCCCGCAACCGCCCGCGGTGCCGGGGGCTCCTGTCCGAGCGACCGCAAGGCACGAGCCAGCTCGTCCCGCAGCGCGGCATCGTGCCGTTCCTCGGCGACGCTGTACCCTTCGCGAAAAATCTCGGCCGCTTTGTCCGCCCGCTGGAGCTGAAGGTAGCACTCGCCTAGGAGTTGATAGGCCTTGGTGAAATAGGGATTGAGTGCCAGGGCACGTTCGAAGGCCGGTGCCGCTTCGGCGAAGCGTCCCGCCTCCATGAGCACGCGCCCCAGACTGTAATGTCCCAGTTCGTTCTCCGGGTCGTCATGGGCCATTTTTTGAAATTGGGCGATGCGTTCTTCCAGAGTCGCCATAGCTTACGTCCCCACCTTGGTGCATCCAGGCTTTTGCGAACGATAGTTCGATGCGTCGAGCCTCGAGAACATTATACCGAATTGTGCCGGCGGGCACGAGACCAGCCGATGCCTCTATGCACGGACCCGAGGCGAACTACGGCCACGCTTCGCCGTGCGGTGCGTGCAGACCAGGGGAAGATCAAGGCCAATCCCAAGCGATCAGGGGCAAGCTGGCTGTGGCCTTTTTGCCCGTGATTTTGTCGGTGACCGTCACAACAGCACGGTAGCGCCCGGCTACAGTCACCTGTAGCTCGAATTGGATGCGTGCGACACGCTGGCCTCCGAGGGGCTCGGTGATCTCTTGCTCTTGCTGCGGCCCGATGCGCTCCCCTTTTTCGTCGGTGAGCTCGCAGGCCACCGACAAAGCCGGGGCCTCGGTTTTTTGGTCCACAGCGAAGCCGGTCACGTATCCGTTGAGGAACAGCTTTTGCCCCACACACGCCACTGGGGCTACCGGCACCAAGGCTGCCAGGTCGCTGCTGTACTCCAAACGGACCAATGCCAGATCGGGAGGAGCGATCTCGAATACTTGTTGGACCAGCGCATCGCGCCGTGCGATCAAATCCATGACCGATAGTTGCAAAGTGTATCTTCCTGGCTTTTGGTCCAGTCTGATGGGTAGGGTCAGATAATGGGCGACCGTGCGGCTAGGCAGCGCCGGCGGAAAACGCAAGTTGTCGAGTTGATCGTGGAAGACGAGCTTCTGGGAGGGATCCAAAATGTCCAGGGTCAAGCTGCAGCGCCGGAAGTTGCGCGCGTCTGTCGTCAAGCCGGAGATATCGGCGCGGAAATGCAAAGCGTCGCCCGCCATAACGCGCCAGTGGGAACGAAGCGGTCCCAGACGGCATACGGCAGGGCGGAGCTGCACTTGGAGCGCGGCCTGCCGGCTGTCCGGTGCCGTCTGCAGGGCCACGCCGATGACGGTCAAGACTGCCCAGACATACTCCATAGTCGTTCTCCTGAAAAAATCTCTCGACCACCTGCTCGGGCTCGGCTTACGCATCGGGCCCTATTCTCGGCTGTGCCGGTGTTGCGGATGCGGCTATCGCTGGTTTTGGCCGGGCAGAGCACCGGTCAGTTGGTAGTAGTAGCGACCGGCGAGGACCAGGTATGCGGACTGGGGATTGATGCGTAGCACTGCTGAGGCGAACGCTTCGCGGGCACGCTCCAACTGACCCGCCTCGAGAGCGAGCAGGCCCTGCCAGCATACCAGGTCGGCGCGATCGGCTGCTGCCTGGAAACCTTGGTAGAGCAAAGTGATGCCCGCCAGGGAGACACCAGGGGGTTCACGATTGCCGCCCAAAATCTGCATTTCCGTTCCCCGCAAGCTCTGCATGACGGCGGTGCCACGCTGCAGCTCTTCGACTTGATCCAAAAAGCGCAGGGCCAGCTCGTAATCGCCGGTGGCAGCGTAAGCCAGACTGCCCTGGTAGTGATAATCGAAGGGGCCCAGGGCCTGGGCTACGCCGGGCGCGCCCAACAGTTCCCGGGCTTCCAGGGCAAAGCCCAGTTGCACATAAAGCTGTACGAGCAGTTGCCAGCTGGTGCGCAAGCGGTTCTGTTCGGCAGGCAGCCGTAGATCGCGGATCAGTGCCACGCTCGACTGCAAATCGGAAAGGGCCTGATCGGCCAGGCGCAGCTGCAAAGCCAATTGCGCCCGAGCTAGGTAGTCTCCCGGGGGGATGAGCTGTACCTGGCGATTGTACACAGCGCGGCGTTCGCGCAAGGTTTGCTGGATACGCTCCAGCGACTCGCCCAAGACCAGACGTTCGATCTCTTTGAGCTGAGCTTCGAAGCGTTCCGGCGGCATGTCGGTGGGTCTCCGAGCACGCAGGACGTCCAGGGCTTGTTGGAGATGCGAGACCGCCAGGTCGAGGTATCCCAATCGGTAGTAGGCACGCGCCAGCTCTAGATCGGGCATGTGATCCAGATCGGCACCGGCATCGGCTCTGAGCTGTGAGGCGCGGCGTGCCGCGGTCAGAAGCTGCGACTCGCGCATGGGATTGGGAAACCGATAGGCTTGCGATTCGGTCTGGTAGAGTGCTTTGTAAGCGCGATACAGTTGCAGCCAGGCTTCGCCGGAGCTCGGCTGTTCGGCGACGGCACGGCGTGCTGCGCGCACCGCCAAAAGAAGCCACGCCTCCGACAGATCTTTCAAAAGCGGGGCCGGCGGCATGGCCAGCCCGCTCAAGGACATCCCTAGGCAGCGGCCAGGATAAAACAGCGACGCGGGCAAGACTTCGGCTTGTACCTGACTGTGCTGGACCTGGTGGCGTCCGAAGTACCATAACGATTCGTCCAGACGCAACGGACGCCGTGGCACGTGGAGCTGGAGCCAGTGCGCGGCCGGCGATACCTGCTCGCCCAATGCAGGGGCCCGTGCCGGAGGAGGGTAGCGGACCTCGCGGAAAGCCTCTCGGTGTGCCTGAAAAGTCAGCTTGTGCAGGGTAGACCAGTGAGGCGATTTGCGCCAAGCTAGGACGAAAGTGCGCCCGTCGCAATAGTCCAGCTGTACCCACTCATCGCCGCGCATAACCAGTGCGAAGGCCAAGGCCAGTGCCGCGCGGCGCCCTTCGAGCGTCGTCCGGTAGCCGGAGGGCACTATGACGTAACTGATGTCGTATTTTTGCAGCAGCTCGGGCAAGCGGTATTCGGCCTCGCCGCGCGCCTGGCGCACCAGGCCTTGCCTCAGTTCGACATAATCCGACGCCGTCTGCCGGCTGTGCAATTCCAGACGTGTGTCCATGAAGGTTTTGCCCTCGGGGTCGAGCCAGGCAAGATAGTCGGCATAACCGAGAACGAAATTGAAGCCCCGGCCAGGCAGTCGGTCGGCGCTGCGCCAACGGGCCAAGTGGTGGCCCAGTTCTTCCAGAGAAGGATCGCTCAGCAGGCCCCAGCCCAGGGCGCCTCGGGCATGGATCATCCCCAAGGGCGCTTCCAGGCCGGGGATGACGGCGGTCGGGTCTTGGACGGGGATGACCGCCATCGCAGCCAGGACGAGGACCAGTGCCAAAAAAGCGATCCGCGCCAGTTGGCCGCGCACTACTTCTTTGCGTCTCAGCGGCACTCGCGACCGGGCGCGGAACTCGAGCCACTCGGCAGCATTCCAGGACATCACCAGGCCGCTGGCCACGGCGAACAGCCCGGCATTGCGTGCCTGCCACGCCGCCAGTAGGAAAAACCCCAGCCATAACACCAAGCGATGCAGCGGAAAGCCTGGACCTGCCTCTTGCCAAGATGCATTCACCAAAAGCACGAACGTCCCCAGCGTGCCCAGAACCATCGCATAAAAGCTCCACTCGGCTAAAGACAAGCCGAGCGGTCGGAACCAGTACTGTTCTTCGCGGACAAAAAAAGCTC
>Ga0209989_100243_pt1 | contig 10361 bp, 9 predicted proteins | sample Antgeofumaro1A2B_FD_188083 | JGI IMG/M metagenome (GOLD analysis project Ga0209989, IMG submission 188083) | Geothermal fumarole subsurface microbial communities from Mt. Erebus, Antarctica - 1A2B (SPAdes) (version 2) | ecosystem: Environmental > Terrestrial > Volcanic > Fumaroles | place: Mt....
CACCCCGTTCAAAGATGGGCAGGGCCAGCTCGCTTTGAGCCTGGACCCCTTGGGGGGGGGATGTACCCAGGCTCGGCGCGGACATCGGGCACATGGATTGGACGCCCTTCCTTGAGCGCTCGGCCCACAACCCCGGTATCGGGGATGAAGTCGGGAAGGGGATATCCGGCCACCAGCCGGAGGCCGTTCTCCCATGGCTCCCAGAGGCCCACGTACTCCACACCCTGGGAGGTCAGGAAGCGGGGGAGAAGGTCCACCACCTCCCGGCGGGTTTGCGCTAAGGGCAGGTGCTCCAGGAGCTCTGCTTGGAGTTTCCAGACCCGGCCCAGGGCCTTGGCCTTCCGGTAGGCCCGGCGCAAGGAGGCCCCGATGTCTGCGGCGGTATAGGTGCTGAGGCCTAGGAGAAGAGCAGGCATAAGGGCTTGAGGGAGAAGGCCTTTAGCCTGGATCTCCGGCCAGTAGAGGAGGGAAAAGACCGCCATGGCCAACCCCGCGGCCAAACCCCCTGCCCAAAGCCCGTAGACGCTGGCGATCACCGCCACGCTGATCATCAACCAGGGAAGGCCATAGATCGCCTCGAGGTGGAGGCGCACCGCCCCTAAAAGCCCCAAAGCGGCTATCAAAAGGATGAGCCAGTACGGCATTGAGCCAATTCTACCATAAACAGGGTGGGTATAATGCCCCCATGCGGGCTAAGCCGCAAGGACGGCGTGAACGTAGCCCCAGGGGGTGTTCCCCTAACGGGGAAGCACCCGGGGCTGACTCCCGGAACGTAGCCCCAATGGGGCTGACCCAGGAAGCACTCGGTTCTTCCCTTCGGGAAGCATACGCCCGGTACCTGCGCCTGGAGAAGGGGCATACGGAGCGAGGGGTGCGGCGGTACCTGCAGGACCTCGCCTACTGGGAACGGTTTTTGAAGGAACGGGGGCTTGGGGCACACCGGGAGGCGGTCCGGCGTTTCCTCGCGGAAAGGGGGTTCAGCCCCAGGCGGACCCAGGGGTTCCTCGCGGCTTTGAGGGGGTATTACCGGTGGCTTAAAGAGGTGTGGGGCCTCGAGGTGGAGGACCCCACGGAGGGCGTAGCCCGGCCCCGCTCCGGGCGGCGGCTTCCCCTTTACCCCACGCCAGAGGAGGTGGGCCGCTTCGTGCAAGGGGCGGAAGGGGAGAAGGAGGAGGCCCTCCTGAAAGCCCTGGCCCTTTTCCTCTACGGCACGGGCCTCCGGATCTCCGAGGCCCTTTCCTTGAAAACCTCCAATCTCCTTTGGGAGGAAGGAAAGCCCGTGGGCCTTCGGGTTATCGGGAAGCGGGACAAGGAGCGCCTGGTTCCCCTTTCGCCCATCGCACAGGAGGCCCTCGAGGCCTGGCTGTCCGTCCGGGGCAGGGAGCCGGCGGGGGCGATCTTCGGCCTTTTGCACACCTACCCCCGTGCGAAGAAGGGCAAGCCTCCAAGCGCGGCCTACGTGGAGGCCCGCTTCCGGGCCATGGCCCTCCGGATGGGCCTGGACCCCAAGCGGTTTACCCCGCATAAGCTGCGCCACGCCTACGCCACCGCCTTGGTGGAGGCTGGCGTGGATCTCAGCGCGGTCAAGGACCTGCTAGGGCACGAGTCCTTGGCCACCACGGGGATCTATGTGCATGCCTCGAGGGAACGCCTGAGGCGGGCGGTGGAGAGCCTACCCCGGCCGGACCTTGGGCCTGAGCCCCGTTAGAGAAAAGAGGGGACGTGGGGGAGCTATAATCCCCTGGCTGTGCCGCCACCTCTACAACGCGGCCTTGCAGGAGCGGCGGGAGGCTTACCGGAAAGCCGGCCGGACGGTCGGCTTCTACGAGCAAAAGCGGTGGTTGCCCGAGATACGCACTGAACTGCCGGAGTACAAGCAGATTCATTCCCAGGTCTTGCAGAACGTCATCGAGCGGGTGGACCGGGCCTTCCAGGGCTTCTTCCGTAGGGTCAAGGCGGGACAGAAAGCGGGCTACCCCCGCTTCAAGGGGCAGGGGCGCTACGACTCCTTCACCTTTCCCCAGGCCGGGACCACCGGGGTCAAGCTCCAGGAGGGCGGGAAGCGGGTGCTCATCTATGGCATCGGCTCGGTGAAGATGAAACTCCACCGCCCCCTGGAGGGCAGGCTCAAGACGGCCACGCTGAAGCGGGAAGGGGATGACTGGTACATCGTGTTGGTCTGTGAGACCGAGCCCAAACCCCTTCCCCCAAATGACCAGGCCATCGGGATCGACCTGGGCACCCACCCCCACTTCCTGGTTACCTCGGAGGGGGAGATGGTCGAGGCCCCCCGATACTTCCAGAGGGCTCAGGCCAGACTCGCCCGCACCCAGCGGTCCATGACGAAGAAGCGGCGGGGCTCCAACCGACGCCGCAAACTCAAGCAACGGCTGGCCCGGCAGCACCGCAAGGTAGCCAACCAGAGGAAGGACTTCCACCACAAACTGGCCCGGCGGCTCGTAAACCGCTATGGTACCATTGTTTACGAAGACCTGAACATCCTCGGACTGGCCCGCTCCCGCACCGCCAAGGGAGTACACGATGCCGGGTGGGCCCAGTTTTTGCAAATCCTCGCCTACAAAGCGGAAGAGGCTGGGGGGTAGACCCCAGGTATACCAGCCAGGACTGCCCGGTGTGCGGCCAACGGGAGAAGAAACCCTTGTGGGTCAGGGAGTTTACCTGCCCCGCTTGTGGGGCCTCTCTTCACCGGGACGTGGCTGCGGCCACCAACATTCTGGCTAGGGCTCGGACGGAGCCTTCGGGGATGGGTACGGCGTGGGCCGTCCCGTGGTCACGCGGCAGCGTACCTTGAGAACCGAGAAACCCCGCTCTTCAGAGCGGGGAGTCGTCACGGGTTGGGAATGAGGTTGAAGGGCTTGAGCCTGAGGGTAAGGTCTTCCCGTTGCAAGGCGTAGCGGACGCTTCCTGCCCCCGTGCTGAACCCGATCCTTAGGCCGATGCGGAAGTCCCCGCTTTTGACCAAGGTATAAACCGCAGGCGCGCTTGAATCCAGGGGTAGGTCCAACGCGATGACCCTGGTCTCGTTGGGGTTGAGGTCGGCCTGGGCAATCCCCCAACGGACGTCCTGGTCTCCATCGAAGAGGTTCTGGTCGCCTGCGGGGCCAACCCGGACCTCGAGGGAGGCCGTCAAGCGGAGGGCGGTGTTGTTGACCACCTCGAGGGCACCCTGCATCCTCCCATCTAGAAGGGCCTTTGCCCCTGGGAGGCTCACCGGCTGGCCCCCCTGGCCGGGAAGGAGGACCTGGATTCCCCCCGGTGGCACGGTCAAGCTCCCAGCACGCTGGTTTTCTGGGATGAAGCTGAGGAGATCCACCTCAAACCGATACACCGTGTGTCCGCTGCAGGCGGGAAGCAGAGCAGCCAGGGCAAGAAGCTTAAGGATACGCATCTTTGCCTCCTAGAACCGGGCGGCCATGGCCACGCCGTAGACCACCCCCCCCCACCAAGGGGGCCTCGTGGGCGGTAAGGGCCAGGTCAAGGCCCACCTGGCCCAGCTCAAACCCCGCCCCAACCCCGAACCTGAGCCCACTTTCGTAGCCGATCCCCGCCCGAAGACGGGCCGGGCCCAGGGCATACTCCCCGCCCAGATGGGCGGTAAAGGCCGTGGATCCAAAGCGGGCATCCGCGCCCACCAGAAGGCCCAGGTCCTTGAACCGGTAGGCCCCGTTGACGAAGAAGCTAGGAAAGAAGAGGGGGCTTGACCGGGTCTCCGGGGCCTCGGAGTAGGCTCCGCTCTGGTCGGTTTGGAAGGTATAGCCCTGCCAAAGGGCATAGCCCAGAAGGTTCTGGACCCCTAGGCCAAGTACGGCCTCCTCGAGCTCCAAAGCCACCCCAAAGTCGGCCCGGAGGCCGTATCCGTTACCCCGGCCAGGGTAGGCGTAAAACCCCCTGGCCTCGTAGGCCACCCCGGTGGGCTGGCCGTTTTGGTCGAAGACGGGCCGGGCTGAGGCCGTGGTCTCCGCATAGAACAGGCCGTAAAACCCCTCTCCTTTCACCCCGAGATAGACTCCCCCCACCCCTTCGACCTGGGGCAAAGCCGATGCCCAGCTGAGGGCCAAGGCCACTCCTCCAGAGGCCTTGCCTTGCAGCGTTAAGGTGCAGGGGGAAGGCGTTTGTTTACAGTTATTTAAGTTATTTCCGATTAAGGCCTGGGCGAGCTCCGGGCTTGGGAAGACCGAAAGCCCTTCTACACCCACAAAGGGGCCGACTTTGAGGGAGAACCCTCCTCCCTGCAGGGGAAGCCAGAAAAGGGGTGCGGGGTAGAGGGCCGTGGGGTTGGCTCCGGACTCGCCCATCTGGAAGTTCGGGTTTAGAGGGTTTCCCTGGCCATCGGTCACCTGGATGCGATCCGATCGGATGCGGAAGACCACCTCGTCCGGACTTCGGGTCGGGTTAAAGAGAAAGCTGTTCAGATGGCCGAGCTGGTCGTAGAAGGAAAGCGCGTCAAACCCGCTCCGAAAGGCCTGGGGGTTCGTCCAGTAGGTGAAGGGGCTGGTCTCGGGGAAAAGGGGCAAAAGCCGAAGAAGCCCCAAGGGCAGGGTCTCGCCCTCTGAGAACCCCCTTGGGTAGGCCGCGTAGGCAGGGTTCAGGTCCGCGGCCCCGGGGCCTGGTAAGACCAGGCCCCCCATGCCGAGGCTTCGCACTCCCTGGGCACTCGCGAGGCTGATGAGGCTGATAAGGCTAAGAATCAAAGGAAGAAGGGCCATCCGTTTTCTCATACACCACCTCAAAATAAAGTTACACCCCGCGGCGCACCTAGAGCAACTCCCAAGAGGCTTGCTCTGGGTCGAGCGCTGTACTAGACTTTGGTCAACCCTATGGACGCAGACGCCATCGTGGTGGGAGGGGGCCTTGCGGGCCTGGTGGCGGCCACAGAGATGGCCAGCCGGGGCCTACGGGTTCTTCTCCTTGAGCAGGAACCCTATCTTGGCGGACAGGCCTTCTGGTCGTTCGGTGGCCTCTTCCTGGTGGACTCCCCAGAACAGCGCCGCCTGGGCATCCGGGACTCCCTGGAGCTCGCCCGCACGGACTGGTTCGGCGCAGCGGCCTTTGACCGGGAGGAGGAGGGTCCAAAAGCCCCCGGCCCCGACCACTGGGCCCGGCGCTTCGCGGAGAGCTACCTCGAGTTCGCCGCCTCGGAGAAGCGGGCCTGGCTCACCTCCTTGGGGGTGCGCTTCTTCCCCGTGGTGGGGTGGGCCGAGCGGGGATTTGGCCTGGCCACGGGGCACGGGAACTCGGTGCCCCGGTTCCACCTCGTCTGGGGCACGGGGCCCGGCCTTCTGGAACCCTTTCTTCGCCGGGCCCGGGTCCTGGAGGAGGCGGGCCGGCTCAGGGTCCTCCTGCGCCACCGGGTGCTTTCCTTGCTTCAGGAGGGGGGGCGGGTCACGGGCGTGGAGGGGGAGGTGCTGGAGCCGGATCCTGTCCCCAGGGGGGTGCCCTCGAGCCGGAGAGGAGTCGCAGGCTTCCGCTACCAGGCCCAGGCGGTGGTCCTGGCCACGGGGGGCATCGGGGGGAACCTAGACTGGGTGCGCGAGGTCTGGCCAGAACGGCTGGGAACCCCTCCAAAGCGTCTGCTGAAGGGGGTGCCTGACCATGTGGACGGATCGGGGCTTAGGGTCGCGGAGGCCGCGGGCGGGCGGCTGGTCAACCTGGACCGGATGTGGCACTACCCCGAGGGGGTGAATAACCACACCCCCATCTGGACCCAGCACGGGATCCGCATCCTCCCCGGCCCCAGCCCCCTCTGGGTGGACGCCACGGGCCGCAGGCTCCCCCCACCGCTGTTTCCGGGTTTCGATGCCCTTTCTACCCTCTCTTACTTGCGCCGTACGGGATTTGATTGGAGTTGGTTTATCCTCGATCTGAAGACTCTGTCCAAGGAATTCGCCCTTTCCGGCTCGGAACAGAATCCGGACCTGACCGGAAAAAGCTGGATAAAGGTGCTCCGAAACCGTCTTTTTGGCCCTAGCCCTTCGGTGCAGGCCTTTCTGCGGGCAGGCCAGGATTTCATCCTGGCCGAGAACCTTTCCGAGCTTATGCGGCGGATGAACGCCTTGGTAGGAGAAGAGGTCTTGGATCCGGTCCGGCTGGAACAGGAGGTCAGGGCCCGGGATCTCGAGCTGCAAAACCCCTTTGGCAAGGATGCCCAGCTGGCCGCCGTGTTTATGGCGCGCCGCTACCTGGGCGACCGCTTCTTGCGGGTGGCCAAGCCCCATACCTTCCTCTCAGTGTTCCCTTCGGGAAGCAACTCTGGCCGGGGAGGGCCGCTGGTGGCGGTCAGGCTTTGGACCCTAACCCGGAAGACCCTAGGGGGGCTATGGACCGACCTGAAAGGGCGGGTTCTCAAGGCCTCGGGGGAACCCATCCCCGGGCTTTACGCTGCGGGTGAGGCAGCGGGGTTTGGCGGGGGCGGGATGCATGGGTACAAGGCCTTGGAGGGCACCTTCCTCGGAGGATGCCTCTTTAGCGGCCTGGTGGCGGCTCGGTCAGCCGCCTTGTGGCTACGTTCTGGGGTGATGGATGGGGGATAGGCGGGGTTTAAATATTTGCGAAAGGTAACTTTCGCAAATATTACTAGAGGATGTGAGGTCTTCCACAGTTGCTTCCCGGTCAGCCCCGCAGGGGCTATGTTCCAGGGAACACTGAGTTGCCTTAGGGAGTGCTTCAGATCTCCAGGGCTCCTTCCAGAAACCAAAGCCCTCCTTTGGCCTCGAGCTGGGCAAACTCTTCAGGAGGGAGACCCTTGGCCTCCTCCCGCCCCTGGCGGAGGGCATAGAGCAGCCGGGCGCGCTCCCAGGGGCCATTGAGTAAGGTAGTTCCGGGCCTCCTGGATCAGAGCCTCCCGCCCCTTGTCCCTCCGGGCCAGGGCTCGGTTCAGACTGTTCCCCTCAAGGTACGCTAACGCGTGACCAGGGCTCGAGCCCCGGTGGAACTCAAACGGGCTTCCCTCGGGATGGGCGTCCGGATAACGGGCGGGTACGTGGTGAATGTCCAGCTCCTGAGCGGCCTCCCGGTGTTCCCCTGACGGGGAAGCAACTACCAGCTCCTGGGCGGTCACGCGCCAGCGTACCTTGTGGCTAACCGCGTGGCCAACGGGTTGAGGGGATTACAGCCCCCTCAGACTCCCCCTGTACTTTAAAGGAACTGGCCTGGCTCGCCCTTGGAAAAACCGAGCGTTTCCACCCTTAGGGCCTCTCGGTTGGAAAAAAGGTACAAACGAACCGCATCCGTGTGCTCTATAACCTTCGCCAACTCCACCTTAAGGCGGGCAAGCTGGGCTGGGGAAAGCTCCCCTTCCAGCACGGAGTTCTGCACCCATGTCAGGTAACGCCGCCCCACTTGGAGAACCCGGACCACCCGCTCCACCCCTACGTCGTATACCATCACCACATACACCGCCTACACCTGAACCACGCCAACCCCCATCCCCCCCAGCACCAGAACCTCCCCCTGGTAGCTTATGGGGATGGATTCCCCCCGGGCCTCGAGGGCCAGCTCCTCCACCTTAAGGGCCGACCGGTCCAGGCCCAAGGCCACTGGGAAGCGGTCCCGGTAGAGGCGGGCCCCAGGGGGGACCTCCTTAAGGGTTAGCGCCTCCACCCTCCACCACCCGATCCCCTCCCCCTCCCAGCCCATTTGGACCTCTCCTTCCAAGGGCTCCACCTCCTCCACCCAGGCCAGGGCGTACGCAGGGCCCAGGGCCAGGGGGTACTGGGGGGCCTCGAGGGCCCTTTTGAGCTCCTCCACAAGGCCTTCCTCCCCCGCCACATAGGCCTCGAAGGCCACAGGCCTCCCTTCTTCGCCCACTAGGAATTGGAGGGGGATCTGGGTTCGCCCCTCCTGGTGAAGGCCTCTAAGCTCTTCCAGCTTACCCTCCTTCAGGAAGAGTTGGTTCACCGTCTGGAAAAGGTGGCGCAAGGCCCCTTTTGGCCGGACGGAGAGGTAGAGGCCGGAAAGCCTTTGGGCATACTCTGGCCCCAGGCCCAAGGCGGCACCCAGAAGCCCCTTGAGGCTCACAGGGGGCGGCACGGGGTAGGTGAGACCGGAAGAGTTGGTGTAAAAGCGGCGGAAATGAGCCCTCTTACCCTTGAGGAGGAAACGGAGGATCCTCAAAAACGAACCTCCTCCACAGGGAGGCCGCCCAGGGAAAGGCCCTCCACCTCGAGGTCCGGATGAATCCAGAGGCGCACCCGGGCAATCCCCTCCCGGAAGCGGGCCAGCTTCTGGCTGAGGCGGCCCGCCTCCAAGCGGTACTCCCCTACGTTGCGAATGGCCTCCACAGGCCTATTCTCCTTGGGCTTTAGGGAAAGGCCATCCCTGGGGTCCCCCAGGGGGCGGAACTCCTCCTTCCAGTCCACCCGGAGGTAGAGCCGAGGGGTCTGGCCCACCTTGCTCCGGGTGGTGGCCCCTTCCAATAGGCCCTCCAGAAGACCCCTTTCCAGGACCTCGAGGTCCTCCGGGCTAAGCCCCAAGGCCTCGCCCCGCCTGCGGGAGACCCGTCCCCAGAAGGCGATCAGGGCGTAGTGGACCCGGTGGTCCTTGCCGAAGGTGCCGTGTTCCCCTTTACCTTCCTCCCTCCTCCCCGCAAAGAGGCTGGAGATGGTGGCGGTATAGACCTCCACGGGGTGGAGGGAGTGGCCCCAGTCAAACTGGACCGGACCCACGAACTGGCCCGTTCCCCCCTTGCCCTCCCCTTCCGCTTTGATGGGGAGAACGGCTCCGAAAAGGCGCACGTCCCGTAGGCGAAGCAGGTACCAACGCAAAAACTCCGGGTCCAGCTCCTTTTTCTTTTCTCCCGGGCTTCGGCCCGTCTCCTTCTGGTAAACCGCCTTGAGTTCCTCTAACCTGCCATCCGCGTCCGTGCGGCCCCCATCCTCTTTGGTCCGCACCCAAACATCCTCCCCCCTGGCAAGGAGATAGTCCCGCACATAGCGCTTAAGCCGCACATCGCTCACTAGAAGCCGCCTTCCCACATAGTCCATCCGGGGGCGGTTCTCCGCGTCGGGGTCGCCGTTTGGGTTGGTGTCCTTGGCCTCGTAAAGGTACAGGATATCCGCGTTATGAAGCATGGGGTTCCTCCAGTTGTTCCCCTTCCGGGGAAGCAGCCAGTTGTTCCCCTTCCGGGGAAGCAGCCAGTTGTTCCCCTTCCGGGGAAGCAGCCACCTCTTCTTGTGGAGAAGCTGCCCTCCTCCCGCTCCTAAGCCGCCGGGACCGGGCCTGGGCGTAGCCCATGAGGATGTAGTAAGGCACCTCCCGCTCGGAAACCCCCTCCCCCCGGGACCTTTCCAGAAGGTCCTGGGCCCGGCCCAAAAGGTCCAGCACCCGCGTGCGCTCCTCCTCGAGGTAATGGGTGGCCCGGCCCATGACCTCGGGGACCAGATGGCGCACCCGCACCAAGCTCATCCCCTGCCAGCCGATGGACTCCAGAAGGGGCTCCTTGCGGTATTCATAGAGTTTTGCCTGGGCATGGCCCACCGCTTCCATGGCCTGGCCAAGCAGGTAGAGGCCCGCCTCGAGGGGGCCAAAGCCGTACTCGGCGAAAACCCTCCTTTCCTCTTCCTCTAAAGCCGCCATATCCCCTCCATTCCCTCTCCAAAGGTCAAGCCGCCTAAGCACCCGGACCCACCTTGCCCCCAAGGCCACGAGGTCTAGCGCCCCCTGGCCGCCCCGGTAGCGGCGAGAGGCGTAAAGGGTGGGGTCTTCTCTAAAGGCCCGCTCCGCCGCCTTGAGCCATAGGGGAAGCAGGTCCTTCGGGCTAAAGGGGAGGCCCAGGAAGATCTGGGCCACCGCCTGGAGGACAGGCCCCACCTCCAGCCCCCCTCGGGCCTGGGAAAGGGGAAGAAGGTAGAGCCATTCCCAAAGGCCCTCCACCCCCTCCGTCTCCATGGCCTCGAGGAGGATCTCCACCCGAGAGGGGGGGACCTCCCAGACCGCTTCCTGCACCTTGGTGGCCGCGTTGGAGCGCCGGAAGAAGAGGAGGGAGAAGCCCAGATAGGCCACTTTCTGATGCCTATGTTCTGCCCTTTTCAGGAATGTACGCCAAGCCTCGAGGCGCTCCAAGCCCCTCACCTCGGCCAGGGTCTGCTCCACCAACCTCGAGAGCTCCTTTGGGGTAAAGCCCGGCTGGGGAATGACCAAAACCTCGCTCTCCAAAAAGCGAAGGGTAAGGCGGTCCAAGGCAAACCGCTCCCCCGCCCCTAAGGCCGCAAAGCAGTCCCGGCAAAGGGCATAGGCCCGCCTGAACCCCTCCTCCCTGATCCCCGGGGCGAAGCTCTTTTTGTCCGTAATGAAAAACTTGAGGCGGAAAGCGGTGGAATCGCTGATCACCTTCCCCTTCCCTC
>Ga0209989_100244_pt1 | contig 10298 bp, 9 predicted proteins | sample Antgeofumaro1A2B_FD_188083 | JGI IMG/M metagenome (GOLD analysis project Ga0209989, IMG submission 188083) | Geothermal fumarole subsurface microbial communities from Mt. Erebus, Antarctica - 1A2B (SPAdes) (version 2) | ecosystem: Environmental > Terrestrial > Volcanic > Fumaroles | place: Mt....
CATTGGCAATCTCTTGCGCCAAGGCCAGATCATCACCCGTCAGGCCAGGAACACCGGAGACCCCTGAAGGCAGGATCACCGAGGCCGTCCCGCCGGGGAGCTGGTTCAGCCAGCCCACGGCAGCCAGGTAGAAGGCAGCCTCCAGGTATTCCAGGTTAAGGGCGAAGTTAAGGATATCCACATCGCTGATCCGGGTTGGCAAGGGTGAACGGTCTGATCCCTGGCAAGAGGAAAGGATACCCCCCAGAAGCATTCCGCCACCTACAGATCCCAACGCCTTAAGAGCTGTCCTGCGGCCTAACCGACCCTTTAACATTGCTTCTCCCATTTGACGGCACCTCCTTTAGTTCTCATTAGCGGTGCTCCCTTTTAGGGTTGCACCTTGTGTTATATTATAACGCTGCCTACCGCACTTTAGTTCCCAGGGGAACTTGGCGGTCTAATCTAAGGTGACGAGGGCGAGGGCTTTTTCTTCGCCGGCTGCTCTAAGATCATCCCGTGAGAGACGATTCCTCTGGCGGTGCGCTTGGGCTCTAAAGTAGCGACCAGCACGACCTGCTCCTAAGGGGAAAACTCTTGGGCGATGCCTGCCACGACGGTGCGGGGCTCCGTGCCGATGTCCACCTGCAGCACAAGCAGCTTATCTTTGCCTTAACCTTTTGAGCGTTGAGGATTTTGCCCACTCGTAACTCCAGTGGGGCCTCAGACAACGGACGGTTTGCCTGTGCGAAGCATCTCTTCAATCTCGCGCTGCCGCCCTTCAATTAAGGCTTCCACGTCAGCGACAGTTGGCACGGGTAAGTAGGAGCGGTCGTAGAGGGTGCTGTCAAAGAAGGAGTCTTTATCAATGCTTTTGGGGTGAGGTTCCAGTAGGTCTTCCTTGTTGACGATGAAGTCTTCACGCCGATAGCCGGCAATTTCAAAGCGCGGTCCCAACACGATGGCATTGACAGGGCAAGCATCTTCGCAGTAGCCACAAAAGATACAGCGTAGCAGGTCAATCTGGTAAACTTTCGCATACCGCTCCCCGCGAGAGATGGGGTTATCACGGGGGTTGTCTTCGGCGATAACGGTGATGGCATCGGCAGGACAGGCTACAGAGCACAAATGGCAACCAATGCACCGTTCCCGCCCATCGTCCCAGCGGCGCAAGATGTGTCGTCCCCGAAAGCGCGGCGCCACCCGAACGGGTTCATCAGGATACTGTACCGTCACCTTCGGTGCGAATAGGTGCGAGAAAGTCACTTTCATGCTCCGTAAAATTTCCCGAACCATCGGTCACCGACCTCCTTCGTCCTTACCGAAAAGGTGACAAACCCGTGCCAAAAGAGCCTTGACGGGCGACAATTTCGCTCACCATTTGCCCAGTGCCCGCAAAAGTTTGTCATGGGCAACGGCAAGGTCGTAAAGGGCTTGAGCATAGTTGACTTGGGCGCGAAGGAAAGTGGCAACAGCGTCCAGATACTCCACCAACACGCTGCGTCCCGCTTCGTAGCGAACCTTCGCCACTCGTTCATCTTCTTTGGCGGCTTTAAGGGCGGCTTCCGCCGTCCGAACATTTTGCAAAGCGGCTCTCAACTCTTGCAATGCTGTGTCTACTTCCTGGGCAATCTGCAACTTCACTTGCTCCACCTCGGCTTTTGCTTTCTCCCGCATCGCTCTAACTTCGTTGAGCATCGCCTTCCGCCTCCCCCCATCAAACACCGTCCAACCGACAATGAGCCCGACAAGGTAACCACCCATCCCTTGTCCCAACTCGCCCCTTCCCCGCATGTAGTCGGTCATTGCCATCACACTGATTTGCGGGGCGAACAAGGCTTTGGCTGCTTGCACGGCTGCCGATTGGGATTCTACCTGCCACAGTGCCGAGCGAACTTCCGGACGAGAGCGTAGTGCCTCCGCCAGTAACCGGTTTCTGTCAAGGTCAGGCAAAGGCGAGGCGCTTGTTTCCAGAGTGTCAGAGAGGGTGATGGGCGAATCGGGGTGAATGCCCATGAGCACCTTCAAAGCAATGAGGGCAAGTTCATAATCCCGTTGAGCGTTCACAAGCATTTGCTGAGCGTTTGCCCGTTCCGCTTCCGAGCGCAAAAGCCAAAACTCAGGGATTCGCCCCACTTCAACGGCAACTTTGTCAATTCGCACCCGTTCTTCCATTGCTTGAAGGTAGGCTTCTGCCACCCGTATCATCTCTCGCATAAGCAACGCTCGCCGATAAGCCAGTTTCGTCTCCAACGCCACTTCCAAGCGCAGGGTGTCCAGTTGGGCAGCGGTGGCGTGTCGGATGGTTTCCGCTTGCCGAATGAGGGCTTCCAAGCGCCCACCTGTAAAAAGGGGCAACATCACCATCCCACTGATTGTCCCGAGGGAGCGGGATGGCAGCGCCATCGTGGCGGAAGGCATCACGGCTGCGGGTGAAGAAACAATGCCGCTGCGCGTTCCGGTCGTTGCGAAAGCGCTGAGGGCGAATTGCCATTGTTTCTCCGCTTGCGCCATTTTCCAACGCTCTTCCGCCGCCTGCAACTCCGCCACTGCCCCGCGCAACACGGGGCTCTCCCGAAGAGCAATTTCCACGGCTTCCTGTAACGAAAGCGGTTGTGCCAACTTGGGGCGTAAAGCAAAAGGATCGCTTGGGGCACTTGCACAGGTTGTCCAAAGTCCCAAAAGGCTTGCCACCGCAAGCAACCATCGCTTCATCCATGCGACCTCCTTTCGCCATTGGTGGGAGCATCTTGAAGGCGTCACAAGAAAGGATGGGGAAAAGGCAGTGGGCGTTCCAGTTATGGGCGCATGACCAATTCCGCAGCGGAAGGCAAAGTTCGGCAGAAGGACTTGACCGCGCTTAACTGGAGGGTGCGGAACCGTTCTGGTAATTGCTGCCATGCTTTCGCTGGTTTCCCCGCCATCAACCAACATGCGACGGCTTGATGGGCTTTGAGTGGGTCAGCGATCAATTGGTGGTAGCGCAATTCTGCCAACCGCTTCGCCCGCTCTAACTCATCAGCCGAAATCCGTCCGTTAAGCAAATCCGTCCAAAGGGCGCGCGCTCGCTGTTGCACAACGGGCAAGTGAGAGGGCATGGAAGCACTGTAAAGGCTCAGTTCCGTCCCCAAAGGGGTAAGTTGCACTTGGGCAAGGGCATGGTAAGCCAACGGTTGGTCGCCCCGCAGCAGTTGAAACCATCGCGCTCCTGTCCCGCCACCCAGCCATTCGCCCAACACCCAAGCCACCACCTGGTCGCTGTCCGTCACCAACCACCAAAGAGCATGGGCACGCTGGCTATCAGGGTGGCGGAATTCGCGACGGAAGGAAATTCGGAGTGGGCGGCGGGGACTTGGGAGCGGCATTGGGTTGCGGGAAAGGACAGTGAATTCGCACCGGCTGGACGACGGCGAAAGGAGCAACAACGGTTCCCTTCGCACCAAGCGAGTGTGAGCGGCTTCCACTTCATCCAGCCGAACCTGCAAAGTTTGGTCGGAGACGAGGAGTGGTTGACCAATTGCAAAAGTGCGGGCTTGCCAGACAAGCCAGACCATCGGCTCTCTTTGCCAACGCTGCAACTCCTGGGTCGCCAACCATCGTGCCTGCCGCACCGTCAACACACCCCACTTCACCTGCTGCCATTCCTTCGGCACCGCTTCCTGAAGTTCGTGGTATCGTTCTGCTTCCACCAGGAAAGTGATGCCCCATCCCCCCAGCGTCCACCATGCTTGCCCAATGGCGTATTCCGACATCCGCACTTGCCATCCATATGCCAGCACCATTTGCACAGGGAGGGGAATGTCAAGAGCGGGAACGGCAACAGTGAGGACGCAGAAAGATGAAGGCGTTCGCCCAAGCGAAAAGGTCATCAACAACAAGGTGACAGCGAGAAGGTTGCACAGGGACAGGAAACGCATGGGGAAGTTCCTTCACACCCCTTCCGCCACTCGGATTTCCAGCACATCGCCCGTTCGGATGCCCAATCGCTGAGTGGCGCTGCCGCGATTGACCGCTACCTCCAATAAGCCGTAACTGTTGAAAAGTAGCAGCGGTGTCAAAGGCGGCACTTCCCCGTAAGTGCGGTGAATTTCGTCAAACACAACTTCGCGGATGAAAGCGAGCCAATTGCGCCATCCCAAGTTCTCCACCCAAACCGCAAAATCTTCTTCACGCAGGTTCGTGATAGCGTTTCCGAAACGGTCAATGTGGATGACTTGGGCAAGGATTCGTTCGTCGCTGATGGCGGCGCGCAGGGGTGGCAGTTTCACGAGAGTGTCTGGGTCAATTTCGGGACCAAACTCTGACAAGGGCACACCGTTGGCAATATGGGCGGCAACGGGAGCAAAGATGTCGCGCCCGTGAAAGGTGCGGCTGATGACGGGGAGGAAGTAGGCGGGATTGCGTAACTCCACCGCTGCCAAAATTTCGCTTTCGCTCACCGCCCACCAAAGAAGCCCGTTGTCAGGACCGACGAAGAAATGCTCATGGGTTTGAAGGGCAATCGCTCGGCGCTCCGTTCCGACGCCGGGATCTACGACGGCGCAAAAGACTGTCCCTTGCGGGAAGTAACGAACAGCGCCCCACAAAGCCAGCGCTCCTGCCGTGATGTCCTGCGGCGGAATTTCGTGGGTTAAATCGGCAATGCGAGCATCGGGACAAATGCTCCAAATAACCCCCTTCATGACGCCCCCATAGATGTCCTGCGTGCCAAAATCGGTGAGCAGTGCGATCACGGGCATGTTACCGCTCGCACCTCCGTCGCTCTAAAAGTGTGGCGCAAATTCAAAGGAGGCAACGGCGAATGGGAGAAGGGTTAGCGTTGCTGGTGTTTCTGGGCGTTTGGATTTTCCTCCAAGCCTACTTACTGCCCAAACTGGGCGTGCCGACCTGAATGAGCGATGGGTGCGCGGTGGGGCCGCGCAAAAAGCGCTCAACCCAACAGGGCACTGAAAAGGAGGAGTGAGCCACTATGCCGATTTACGAGTTCCGCTGTAACCGTTGCGGGCACGAGTTTGAGGAACTGGTCGGTTGGCGCGATGTGGAAGAAGGCAAAGTGCAATGCCCCAATTGTGGAAGCCGCGAAGTGGAGCGGCGCCTGTCTTTGTTCGCCGTCCCCTCTACTACCAGCCGCAGCAGTGACTTTTCGTGCGCTCCAACCGGCTGACGGGTCTCATGGTAACCCCGACAGGTCGTCGGGACGCTAAGGTCGCCGACAAGGTTCGCTTTTTGGTTCGCGGCTAACGCCGCATTGCCTTGTCCCAATGCGGGTGGCTCAACAACCGTCACACCATCCACGCCCCTTCATACCGCATTGTCCTCACCGTCATCGCTAGGGCAAAGTGACAGGCAACTCGCCACCTTCGCTACAAGGCAGGCAAGTGGCAATCATGAGGGGGGCGTGTAAAAGCGGTAGACGGTCTTCCACAGCACATAGCCATAGACCATCTCGCTGTCCAGTGAAGGATTTCCTGAACCGCTCCCACGATCGCCACCGAACTTTGTGCCCCATAAAGCGCCTGTGCCGTGTCGGTTGACATCCACACGAGTGCGAAGGCAGTTTTGGACGAAGAATTCAGCGGTATTCATGTCCTGTGCGTGGATGCAAGCGACAATTCCGATGCGCTGTTCGTTGATGATCTCCAACCCTTGGCGCACATCCCTCACCCTCCGCACCATGAGCACAGGGGCAAAGATTTCCTCCCGTGCCATGGTGTCATCCAGCCTCTCGCTTTCCAAGATGGTCAGAGGGAAGAAGTAGCCGGCACTTAAAGCGGGCGGCACTTCCCCCTGATAGACAATCCCCGCTCCTTCGCTGAGAGTTTTTGCCAACAACCCTTCCGCTCGCATCTTTTGCTTAGCGCTGACAAGGGGCCCTAAGCCAAAGTGGTCGGGGGTATTGTCGGCTTGCCATACCTCTTCGGAAAGCGGGTCACCTATCACAACATTCTGCCCCAGTGCCATCAACTGCGCTTTAAAGGCTTCGTAAACTTTCTCGTGCACCAACACCTCTTGCACGGAGGTGCAGCGCTGTCCGTTGGTGATGGTTTTGGCGTAAAGCACTTGAATAGCAGCGTGGCGTAAATTAGCGGTCGCATCCACATAGTGTTGGTTGATGCCCCCTGTCTCCTTAAGCACTTTCTTTCCCAAGCCGCTGGCAATGCTGTCCACATAGTCGCCTACTGCTTTGGAGCCAGTGAAGGAAATGACTTGGACAGGTGGTTGGCGAATAAGGGCTTCGCCTGTCTTGGCATTGCCCAAGAGCATGTGGAAAGCGCTGCGGGGTAACCGAACTTTGTAGCGCCGTTCGGTCTCCTCCATCGCTTGCAGAACCAATGCCGCCAACGCTTGGGAGGTCTCAGGCACTTCAGGGGCAGGTTTCCAAACTACTGTGTTACCTGTCACTAACGCTGCCAAAATTTGTGCGACAGGAATAGCAACGGGGAAATTGAAGGGGGTAATGAGAGCCGCAACGCCTCGCGGCTCCACCCGTGACTCCATCGTCAAGTTAGGCACAATGTTGGTGTAGGCTTTCCCTGTCATGCTCACCGCCATCGGTGCCACCACTTGGCAGACACCCACTGCTTCGTTGATGTCCAAATGTCCGTCAAAGCGGGTCTTGCCCATCTCTGTCGCCATCGTCCGCACCAGTGCCTCCCTTTGTTCCTCAATCAACTCCGCCAACTTCAGACCAAATTTCATGCGGATGTCTGTCGGAACTTGTCGCCACTCCCCAAAAGCCTCCGCCGCCTTTTTGACGGCGAGGGCGACCTCTTCCTCAGTGGCTTCTGGCACAACTCCCAACTTTGCGCCTGTTGTGGGGTTGCAGTTTTCGTGTCCCTCTTCCCCTTGGGGAACTCGCCATTCACCCGCGAGAAGCATCAAATAGCGGTCGTCGTCCTTGAAAGGCATCCCTCTCACCCCCTAAGGATGACGGGCAATTTGCCCCTTGCAGGCAGTTCGCCCTTGAGTACCTTGACACCCGCATACAAAGAGTCGGGGCAATCGCTATAGGTGCACAACCAAGCCTTCGCCGTCGCAAACTGAACCAACGGGTAAGGACTACCGAAGGAAGCGACGGTGAGGGGTGCTTTTGCGGCTAATTGCTCTGCCAGCGCTAACATCCCTCCGCCCGCCGTCGCACTCTCTGGCTGGTAGGCTTCCGCTCGCGGGAAAATGCAAAGCAAGGAGGCATCGCAAGGTATTTCGCCAAGACGGCGTGCAACGGTGTCTATTTCTTCGCCCGTCGGGTTGCGGGAGACGAAATGAACCGTCCCATTGGGAAAGGCTCGGCGAAGGAAGTTTGCCAACTCGTCCGAAGGCTTTTCGCCCGTCCAGCGCTGGATTTCCACAATGACGGCGAATAGGCGCGCGAAGGGTTGAAAGGGCACAGCGTTTTCATTGCGAATGAGAGTGACCGAGTTCTCCGCAACAGTTCGGGCGACTTCCCAATGCTCGCGGCATCCCACAATCTCATTCACCTTCGTTTCCTCCACGAACCGTTGTTGAGGCAGCCCCAGCCACTCCTTCGCTTCCAACACCCGCTTTGCGGCTTCCTTCACCCGCTCCATGGACAATCGCTCCTCTTGGACGGCGCGCCAAAGAGCCTCATAGGTGCTGGCGGCATCGTCGGCGAGGAGGATGTCCGCACCAGCATTGACTGCCATCACGGCGGCTTCGTCCATGCGGAAGTTGAGTTTGATGGCGTGCATTGCCATTGCGTCGGTAAAGACAACGCCTTTAAAGCCCATTTGCTCTCGCAGCAACTCTGTCAAGATTTTTCGCGACAGAGTGGCAGGCAAACCGGGTGTGGGGTCAATAGCGGGGGAAGTGGATGTGGGCAGTCATGATGGCGGCAATGCCCGCGTTGATAGCGGCTTGGAAAGGTTTCAATTCCACTCGCCACATCCGTTCCATGTCGTGAGGCACGACAGGCATTACGCGATGGGAGTCTTCGCTGGTGTCACCGTGTCCGGGGAAGTGCTTAGCAGTGGCCATGCTTCCGTTGCTTTGGCAACCTGCAATCCATGCGACGGCTAAACGAGCCACTTCATCAGGGTCACTGCCGAAACTGCGAATGTTGATGATAGGGTTTTGGGGGTTGACATTTACATCCACAACGGGGGCGAAGGCACAATGGATGCCGACGGCGCGTGCCTCTTTCGCTGTAACCTCTCCGCACCGTTGGGCTAATTCAGCAGAACCGGTCGCCCCAATCGCCATGTTGGACGGCAATTTTGTTCCGCCCCGCATGATAAACCCTGTGCCTGATTCAAAATCGGCGGCGATGAGAAGTGGCACTTTGGGACGGCGTTGGAATTCGTTTGCCAATTGCGCAGTGCTCAAGGGGTCGGGCATATCCTTGCCATAGAAAATGAGAGCACCGATTTTACCTTCCTTCGCCAATTGCAACACTTCCTCCCGCCTATCGCCTACGCCAGACAACACCAACTGCCCCACCAACTCCTGTGGCGTCAACAACTCCAACGCCTGCTCCGCCCATGTCCCCATCACCGTCAACCTCCTTTCCGCGCTTTCGCCCATAAGGTTGCCACAAGTCAGCCTTGCGAAGAAATGGTGACCGCTTCAAGGTTGACATTCACGGCAGGGATGGAAGCCCCGCGATAAAGCGGCTTCAGCATTGGGGAAGCGGAGGCGGTTTTGGGGACGAATGCGCCAGACGGCAGGGCAGTTGGGGCGATGGAAAGTGAGCGTGTTGCGATTACCGATAACAGGGGAACGAGTGGGGCGATAAAGGGCCCACAAACCCCGCCGCTGTTCTCGCGCTTCCTGTTGAAGGCGAACGAACAAATCAGCATAGCGGACATTGGGCGGTTTTGTATAAACGCGGGCAAACCCGTTGCGAATGAGTTCAGCGTTGACAAAGATGCGCTGACCTTTCGCATCCCGAACGAAGACATATGCCAACAATCGCCCGTAATGGTCATAACGCTCCACATCCAACTCCAACTCCACGACCTTGCCTTGAACTAACTTTCGGTTGAAGTTTTTGGCAGCCTCGTAGAAAGGTTGACCGTGCTCAGGAGTGTCAACGCCGATGTAGCGGACAGTGCGACCGTCGGACAGCACGATTGTGTCACCGTCAATGACTCGAGCTACCCGCAAGGGACGCTTTGCGGATGGCACCATTAAGCGTTGTGCCCCAACCGCCAAGAGCAGCAAGGGAATTGCCAGCAACGCCCAAATGGGGCGTCGCGAGAATGACACAGGCTGAAAGGTTCGGCGTTTTCGGACTTTCATCCTTCCTTCCCTCCGAGTGCCAGAGTTAATGTCAAAGGACAAGTCTTAACCTAAGGGCGCCAAGGTAGCACGAATGCATCCATTCGTGCCCCCAACCGCTCTAAGCGTTCGTCCCCCCGCGCCATCCAATCGGTGGGGATGTGGAGTTGGACGGGAAAGCCGTCGCCCAGAATTTTCTGGCGCAGGGCGGCTCGGAACTGCGGGTCTTCGTCCAGCCATTTGAGCAAACTTTCCAAGTCCTTGCGAGTTAGTGCCATGCGTGCTCACCCACCTCCAGATTTTAACAAGGGGCGCCATTGTTACGAAATGGCGCCTTTCAGACGGGGACAGGTTGTCCCGTCTCAGCAGATTGCACTGACAACTCCACAATGCGGATGACTTCGCGGGCTTCTTCGGGCTTGACCATCAATTCGGCGCCTTCGTTCAAGGCGGCGGCGATGTTGCGATAGTAATCGCGCCAATCCCCTCGGAGGCTGTCCATCGTGATTTCGGCGAGATGTCCGTCCAGTTCCGCCCAGACTTTCGTCCGATGTTCGGGGGATTCCCGTGCCCTTGTGATGTCGCCTTGCCTTAGGGCATCTTCTTGCGGGTCAAGTCCAAATTTGACAAGCCCACCTTTGTCACCCAAAACATACCAACGGGGGCGCTCCGCTCGCCGCAAGTAGTTAACTTCAACAGTGGCAGTGCGACCATCTCCATAGTCAAGGATGGTGCGGAAGAAACTCTCTACGCTTTGTTGCCAAACGCGAAAGTGGCGCCACGCCATCACTTGCTTCGGTTTCCCCATCAAAAGCAGGGCTTGGTCAATCAGGTGAACGCCCCAATCGTGCAAAAGCGAGCCCATCTTCTCCCGCTCCGAACGCCATCGCCCTGTCGGACCGTAGCGCCCCACATTCAACTCCATCAGCCACACTTCACCCAACCAACCTTGTGCGATAACCTGTTTGACAGTCAAGAAATCCCAATCTAAGCGGCGGTTGTGGAAGACACTGAGAAGGCGATTTTGGCGCTTCGCTTCGGCCATTAAATCGTCGGCTTCCGCCACCGTAAGGGTGAAAGGC
>Ga0209989_100245_pt1 | contig 10266 bp, 9 predicted proteins | sample Antgeofumaro1A2B_FD_188083 | JGI IMG/M metagenome (GOLD analysis project Ga0209989, IMG submission 188083) | Geothermal fumarole subsurface microbial communities from Mt. Erebus, Antarctica - 1A2B (SPAdes) (version 2) | ecosystem: Environmental > Terrestrial > Volcanic > Fumaroles | place: Mt....
GGGCCAGCCCCAGGACCTTAAACCCCGGTCCTTCCCTGGAGGCCAAGGCGGCCGCCCCACCTGGGGCAAGGTCGTACATAAACCGCACCCCCTCATCCCGGGAACCTGGTCATGTACGACACCACCTTGGGCTGGCGGTTCGTGAACCCAAGAATGCAGGCCCTCTACGGCACGGAGAGCATGGGGGAGACGGCGGAGAACCTGGCGGAGGCCTACCGGATCCCAAGGGAGGAGCAGGACCGTTTCGCCCTCCTCTCCCATCAGAAGGCCCTACGGGCCTGGGACGAGGGGCGGTTCAAGGCGGAGGTGGTTCCCGTCCTTGTCCGAAGAGGAAGGGAGGAGGCCCTGGTGGAGGTGGATGAGGGGCCGAGGCGGGACACCTCCTTGGAACGTCTCGCCGCCTTAAAGCCCGTCTTCCGGGAGGGGGGAACGGTCACGGCGGGGAATTCCAGTTCGCTCAACGACGGGGCGGCGGCGGTGCTCCTCGTCTCGGACGAGTACGCCAAGGCCCACGGCCTCCGGCCTTTGGCCCGGGTCCGGTCCGTGGCCGTGGCCGGGGTCCCGCCCAGGATCATGGGCATCGGCCCCGTGCCCGCAAGCCAAAAGGCGCTGGAGCGGGCGGGGCTAGGCCTAAAGGAGATCGGCCTCATCGAGCTCAACGAGGCCTTCGCCGCCCAGGCCCTGGCGGTCCTCAGGGAGTGGGGCCTGGAGATGGAGGACCCCCGGCTGAACCCCAACGGCGGGGCCATCGCCCTGGGGCACCCTTTGGGATGCTCGGGGGCCAGGATCCTCACCACCTTGGTCCACGAGATGCGGAGAAGAGGGGTCCAGTTTGGCCTGGCCACCATGTGCATCGGGGTGGGCCAGGGGATCGCCATGGTGGTGGAGGCGGTATAAGCGGTAAGGAGGCCCCGCGGTTCGTTTAAAGAGCCCTTACCGCTTCTGTTCGGATCTCTTCCGCCCTTTGGGCCAAAGGCGTGGCCTTGAGGCGCAAGTAGGCCTCCTCGTCCAAGGGATCCAAAAGAAGCGCATGGAGCCAGTCCTGGGGGTCTGGGCTGGAGAGCAGCTTTTTCCGGTGGACCGCCACCCGGGCCAAGGCGGCCTCCTCCAAAAAGGGATGGTCAAGACCGAGAAACGGGATGGAAAAGGCGGCTTCTGGATCCCAGAGGTCCACGTAAAGCTCGGGCACAGGGTTTAGAGCGCAGGGGTCTGCAGAAAGAAAATACCCCGGGGCCCGGGGTGGGCGGCCAGGCTCGAGGAGGCCCAGCAGTTCGGAGAAAAGGACCCGGAACTCCCCCCTGGAAACCTCGAGGGCCTCCTGAAGCTCCTCTCTCCGCCACGCCTTTTCCGCGAGCAAAGCCAGCATTAACTCAGCCTTCCTCCGCCTAAACCGCACCGGCCTCCCCCCTACCCGGACCCGGAACCCCCCGTACGCACGGATCTCCACCCGGACCCCCGGGTGGTAGGGCGTGTCCAGCTGGCCCATCTCCCAAAGGAACCTCCGGGCCCGCTCCACAGGAAGGGCCAGCAAGGTCTTCTCGGCCAGAAAGGGGTAACGGTGGAGGAGCTCATGCCCCTTGTCCTGAAAGGGGTACGCCTCGGCCAAGGCCCGAAGAAAGGGGTCCGCCCCCACCAGGTGGGGGAGGGGGAAGACCTCGCCCCGCCGAAGCCGGGCCATGGCCACCACCAGGGTCATGAAGGCCCCCACCCAGGCATCCCCGGAGAGCCGGGCCAGGCGGACCATCTCGGAAAAGGGTTCCTTCCAGTCCCCTAAAAGGGCAGCCAACCCCCCCAGGGCCTCCACCTGAAGCCGGGGCGGCCCCCCCTGAGCGAAGGCCAAGGCCGACCGGTAAGCCTGAAGGGCTTCTTCAAGGCGGCCCAAGGCGAGAAGGGCATGCCCCCGGCGGGCCTCGGCCAGGGCCACCCCAAAGGGGCTTTCCAGCACCTGGGCCTCCCACCGCCCCCGTTCCGCTTGTCGCACCGCCTCCTTCGCATCCCCACAGACCGCCTCCAGAAGGGCTCGAAGCAGACTCCCCTCCCGGTGGTGAAGAGGCGGTCGTAAAAACCCCCTTGGTTCCCTCTCATAGGAAGCCCTGGAAGGAGCCAAAGGCTCAGCCCTAAGAAGGGCCAGCGCCTCCTTAGGCTGGCCCCGCCTGAGGAGGAGCCTGGGTCCGGAAAACCCCATCCGGGCAGCCTCCTCTACGCGCCCCTCGTTCAAAAGATTCTCCGCCAAAAGGGGCTCGGCCTCCCCCGGGTAAAGGCGGAGGGCCTCTGCCAAAAGGGGCCGGGCCTTGGCGGGCTCCACCGTATCCAAGTAGAGCTGGGCCCAGCCCAGATAGGCCCGGTCCAGTCCCCGGGCCAACGCCTCCCGGTAAGCCGACTCCGCCTCCCGGTACCGGGAAGCCTGGCGCAGCGCCTCGGCCAAGAGGAGGACGAGGCTGGGCCGGGCCTGGACCACCTCCTTGGGAAGGGCCTCCAAAAGCCCCAGGACGCTGTGGGTGAGGCCTTGGCGCAAAAACCCCTCCCCATGGGCCAAAAGCAGGTCAGCGGCGTGCCCCATCCGGCCGGCCTCAAGAAGGAACTGGGCCGCCCGCAAAGCCTCCCCCTGCTTTAGGGCCTCCTCTGCCGCCTGGTTGAGGAGGGCGCGGCGCTCCCCCTCCGGCAACCGGTCCATCAGGGCCGCCCGCACCAGGGGGTGGAAGCGAAGCCGGTTCTCAAGTCGCTCCAGGACCAGGTCCTCCGCATAGGGAAGGAGGGGATGGGCCTCCCCCAGCCCCACCTCCTCCCGCACGGAAAGCCGGGCGGCCAGGAGCTGAACCTCCTCGGGCAAGGCCGCGAGAAGAAGATGGCCTAGGGCCACCCGGGGCTCCCCTTCCCACCAGACCTCCTCCGCTTTTAGCCCCTTGCGCATGGCGAGGAGCATCAGCCTGAGCCCTAAAGGCCAGCCCCGGGTCAGGCTCTGGGCCCGCTCCACCTCGTACCCTGGTACCTCCGGGGCCAAGGCTTGGGCAAGGGCGCAGGCCTCCTCCGGGTCGAAGGCCAGCTCCTTTTCCGTAAGAACCCGGCCCAAGGCCTCAAAGGGCTCGAGGCGGCGGGAAAGGAGGGCCAGGCGAAGCCCTGGAACCCGCAACAAGGCCAAGAAAACGCGGAGGCTCTCCCGTCCCACCCCCAGGTGGGCCTCATCCACCACAAGAAGATGGGAAGGAAGGTTGAGAAGGGCCTCGAGGAGGGCCTCTAAGGCCAGGGGCCAGTTCCCCCGCTCCAAAAGCCCCTCCAGCTCCTCATACACCCCTTCCCCCACCCGGTCCCGGTACGCCGCCCCCAGGTGCCAGAGGAGGACCACGGGGTCCTTGGCCTCCTGCCCCAGGGCCAGGTACACCCCGCCATAGGGTACCAGCAAGGTGGTTTTACCGTACCCTGCCCCTGCGGCCAACACCAAGGCCGAAGAACTGGCCCACGCCTCCTCCAGAAGGCGCTTTAGGCGATGCCGCTCCACCTCGTGGGGAAGCCGAGGAGGCAGAAGCCGGGTTTTCGGAACCCTGTAAGGCATCGGTAACAAAAGTGTAACACCCAGGGGCTAGCCTGAGCCTTAGGAGAACGGGATGTACCTGCGAGGACTAGGGGTCTACCTGCCTCGAGGCCGGATCCAGAGCCGGGAGATTGCCGAGTGGTCAGGCCTGCCCGAATGGGTGGTGCGGGAAAAGCTAGGGATCGTAGAGAAGCCGACCCCGGGCCCGGAGGACCACCCAGCGGAGATGGCCATCTGGGCTGCGGAAAAGGCCCTTAAGGAGGCCAAGGTGCCCCGGGAAAGGGTCGGGGGGGTGCTTTCCATCGTGGAGGAACACAAGGACTACCCGGTCTGGGCCACCGCCCCCTACCTGGCCTACCGCCTGGGTCTTCCTGGTGGGCTGGGGATGGACCTCAACCAGAAGTGCGCCTCCTTTATGGGAGCCTTGGAGGTAGCCCGGGGGGTTTTCTCCACCCGCAAGGGCGTGGAGCACCTGCTCATCGCAGGCGGATACCGGAACGGGGACCTGATCGATTACCGGGATGAGGGGGTGCGGTTTATGTACGACCTTGCCCCAGGTGGGGCGGCCGCCTTGGCCTCCAGGGAAGGACCGGGGTTTAAGGTCCTGGGGCTGGCCCACCGCATGGATCCCACCCTGGCCCTTATGGTCAAGGTGCCCGTAGGCGGGACGCGGAACCCCTTGGGGCCCAGAACCCTGGGTGAGTACCGCCTCCGGGTGGAAGATCCCGCGCAGATGAAGGCCCGTCTGGACGCCACCGCTTTGCCCACCTTTAAGCAAGTCCTGGAAGAGGCGCTGGAAGAGGCCGGGTACACGCCTCGCGACCTGGACTTTCTGGGCATCCTCCACATGAAACCCTCGGCCCATCGGGGCCTCCTCAGGACCCTTGGGCTTTCTGAGGAGCAAAGCCTCTACCTGGATCGCTACGGGCACCTGGGCCAGTTGGACCCCATCCTTATCCTCGAGCTGGCGAGGAGGGAAAAAAGGATCCGGCCTAAGGACCTGATCGGCTTGGTGGCCGCGGGCGTGGGGTACTTCTACGGAGCGGCGGTCTTGCGCTGGGAGGTGGAAGAGGATGCTGGAGCTTAACCCGGACTGGCTGGGGCGGCTTGCCCAGTACCATCCGTACCGGAAAGCGGTCTTTTTCCGGGGCCAGTGGTACACCTACCAGGGGCTTTATGAGCGCGCCCGCCAGGCTGCAGGAGTGCTCCAGGCCCTCGGGGTGGGCCGGCAGGACCGGGTGGGGATCCTGGCCAACAACCATCTGGCCTTCCTGGCCCTTTATTTTTCCACACCCTTCCTAGGGCACATCCTCACCCCCTTCAATATCCGGCTCTCCCTGGAGGAGCTGAGGGCTCTTCACGCCTACACCCGGCCCCGGGTGCTCTTCTACGGCGAGGGGTTTGAAACCACGGCCAAGGCCCTGGACAGGGGGGCCCTCCCCCTAGGTGCCCTGGAAGGCCCCCCAGCGGTGGGGGAAGCGAAGGTCGGCCTGGAGGATCCCGCCCTCCTCCTCTTCACCGGGGGGACGACGGGCCTGCCCAAAGGGGCCCTCATCCCCTACCGCCAGCTCCTGGTCAACGCCATCCAGACCGTCATGGCCTGGGGCCTGACCCGGGAGGACCGGTACATCCAGGCCACCCCCATGTTCCACGCGGCCCTGAACGTCCTGACCACCCCGCTTCTTTACCTAGGCGGGGGCGTGCTCATCCAGGAACGGTTTGACCCCGAGGAGTATCTGAACTGGGTGGAGACCCAACGGGTTAGCCTCCTCTTTCTGGTCCCCACGATGTTCCAGACCCTCTCCGAGCATCCCCGCTTTGCAGCCACAAGCTTTTCCTCAGTCCGCTTCGCCATCTCCGGGGGCGCCCCCTGCCCGGCCCCCGTGCGGGAGGCCTTCCGAAGACGAGGGGTGGGGTTCAAGCAGGGGTATGGCCTCACGGAATGCGGGGTCAACTGCTTTACCTTTGAGCTGGACGAAGCGGAGGCCTATCCGGAAAGCGTAGGGCGGCCTATGCCCCATCTCGAGGCCCGACTGGTCAAGGAAGATGGCCAACCAGCGGGGCCTGGCGAGGTGGGGGAGCTCTGGTTCAAAGGGCCTGTGGTGATGCTCGAGTACTTCGAAAGGCCGGAGGAAACCGCCAAGGTCGTTGTAGAGGAAGGAAAGGAGCGCTGGCTAAAGACCGGGGATCTGGCCCTAAAAGACGAGGCAGGACGCTTCTATATCGTGGGGCGGAAGAAGGAGATGTATATCTCAGGGGGGGAGAACGTCTTCCCGGTAGAGGTGGAGCGGGCCCTTTACGAGCATCCCGCGGTCTTGGAGTGCGCCGTTTTAGGCATGCCCGACCCCAAGTGGGGGGAGGTGGGGTGGGCCTTCGTGGTCCTGAGGCCAGGGGCTAGGACGGACGAGGAGGAGCTCCGAACCCTTTTAAAATCCCGGCTTGCAGGCTACAAGATTCCCAAACGTTTTATCTTCCTAGACGAGCTTCCCAAGTCCGGCCCTGGAAAGGTCCTAAAGGAGGAGCTGAGGAGGCGGTATGGTTGACCGGTACCTGTTGGAAGGATCAGGCCCCCCGGTCGTCCTGCTGAACGGGCTCTTCCAGCGCCTCGAGGCCTGGGAGGGAATCCTTCCCCACCTTAAGGACTTCCAGGTCCTCCGCTACGACATGCGGGGTCAGGGCCCCTCCCTCGTGGGGGAAGAATCCCTCACCCCTGGGCGCCACGCCCAGGACCTGGAGGACCTTCTGGACCGGCTGGGGCTGGCCAGGGTCCACCTGGTGGGGCTTTCCAATGGGGGGGTGGTGGCCCAGGTCTTCGCTCTGAAGCGGCCAGAGCGGGTGCAGAGCCTCGTCCTCCTCTGCACCACCCCGCACCTGGACACCGCCCTGCGGGCCAAGGTGGAGAGCTGGCTCCACGCCCTCGAGGTGGGGGGGGCGCTCCTCAGGCTCCGGGTGGGGCTCGCCTGGACCTTCGGGCGGAGCTTCCTCAACCGGAACCCCGGCCTCCTCCAAGAGGAGGGGCTCCGGACCCTCCTGGCCCAGGCCCCCCCTCCCGAGAACCAGAGGCGGCTCCTCCAGGGCTTCCTGACCCTGGAGGACCTCCGGCCCCAACTTAGGGGGCTCTCCCTGCGGACGCTGGTGGGGGCGGGGGAGGAGGACCTCCTCTTTCCCCTCCCCTACGCCCGGGAACTAGCGGAAGCCCTGGAGGCGGAGATGGCCCTCCTGCCCTTGGGCCACGCGGCCCTGGTGGAAGACCCGGACCTGGTGGGCCAGAGGGTTCGAAGGTTTTTGGAGGTGAAGGATGCGGTTTGAGGAAAGGGGGTTCGGCCGGCCTGTGGTCTTCGTCCATGGCAACTTTGCCTCGAGGACCTGGTGGAGGGAGATCCTGCGGCCTCCCGAGGGGTACCGGTTTCTGGCGGTGGACCTTCCAGGCTTCGGGGAAACCCCCTTCCCAGGGGGAACGCCCTCCATCGAGGGGTTCGCCCAATCCCTCCTCGCCTTTTTAGAGGAAGGGGGGCTGGAACCGGTCCTGGTGGGGCATTCCCTGGGCGGAGCGGTCGCCATGGAGGCAGCAGGCCGCGCCCAAAACCGGATCCGCGGGCTGGTCCTCCTGAACTCCGCTCCACCCACGGGTTTCCCCACCCCCGAGACCTACTACCCTATGCTGGCAAGTTACCGGCAGAACCGGGAAGCCCTCAAAGCGGCCCTTCTGGGGGTCATTGGGAAACCGCCCCCCTACTTTGAGGAACTGGTGGACCAGGCTCAGGCCATGCACCCTGCCCATTTCACGGGGAACGCCCGGGCCTTGGCCGAGTGGCGGCTGACCCAGGTCTACCCGGGCCCGGTCCTGGTGGTGCATGGGGAGAAGGACCCCCTGGTGCCCCTGGCCATGGCCGAGGCCACCCGGGCCTTCTTCCCACAAGGACGGCTCTTGGTCCTTCCAGGCCTGGGCCACTCGCCCCAACTGGAGGGGCCAGAAGTCTTCCTGGGCGCTTTGGAATCCTTTTTGGAGGAGGTGCCATGGGGTTCAAAGTAGGGGACACCGCAGAGTACACCCAGACCCTGACCGAGGCCCAGGTGGCCCTTTTCGTAGGGGCCACAGGGGACCACAACCCCCTGCACCTGGACGAGGTCTACGCCCGGAAAACCCGTTTCAAGGGGCGGATCGTGCACGGCCTCCTCACCGCCGGCCTCATCTCCACGGCCATCGGAACCAAGCTCCCTGGAACGGGAGCGGTCTACCTGGGCCAAACCCTGCGCTTTCTCAGACCCGTCTACCTGGGGGATACGGTCACCGCCCGTCTGGAGGTTACCGGAGTCAAGGAGCGGCCAGGCGGCCAGATCCTCACCCTTAGGACCCTCTGCCTCAACCAGAAAGGGGAGGTGGTGATAGAGGGCGAGGCCACGGTGCTTTACGAGGTGGCTGGAAAGGAGGAAGCATGAGGAAAAGGCTGATCGGATGGATGGCGTTAGTGCTCGGTCTGGGCCTAGCCCAGACCCAGGTGAAGGTGGGGGTCCTCCTCCCCCTCTCGGGGATCGCCAGCGTCTCCGGCAAAGCAGCTCTAAACGGCATCCAACTGGCTGCAGACGAGGTAAGGGCCGCAGGAAGGGTTCGGCTGGAGTTGGTGGTGGCCGATGACGGCACCGACCCGGCCAAGGCCGTACCTGCCTTCACCAAGCTCATGACCGTGGACAGGGTGGACATCGTGATCGGCGGACTGGCCAGCGGGGTCACCTTCGCCCTCTCCGGACCCGTAAAGCAGTACGGACCCCTTTTTCTGGCCATCGGGGCGGCGAGCTCAGTGGTGGAGCAGGCCTTTGAGGGCTACCCCCTCTTTTTCCACTATCACCCCTGGGACTACCACAACGTGGCTGCGGCCCTGGACTTCTTCCGCTACCTGCACAGGGAACTGGGGGCACAGAAAGTGGCCATCCTGTACGAAGACGGGCCATTCGGTTCAGCAGGAATCAAGACCTACCAGGAGCAGCTCAAGGCCCTCGGTTACCAGGTCCAGGCCGAACCCTTCAAGACGGGCAGCGGGCAGTTCACCGCCGTCCTTACCCGGTTTAAGGCCTTCAGCCCGGACATCCTCTACTGGATCGGCTACGACGTGGACGCCCTGCCCATCGTCTCCCAAGCCCGGCAGGTGGGCCTAAAGCCCAAGCTCATCTACGGCGCACCCCCCTCCTGGCCCCTAGGGTTTGAGAAGAACCCTCTCTCCACCGACGTTGTGGGGATGACCGCCTGGTTGCCCACCGTGGCCAACCTCGAGTCCCGCCGCTTCGTCCAGGCCTACCAGAAAAAGTATGGGGAGATGACGGAGGAATACATGGCCCCCATGGGTTATGCCATCGTCAAGAGTCTGGGTCTGGCGGTGGAAAAGGCGGAGAGCGCCGACAAACAGAAGATCGCCGAGGCCCTGGCCCAGGTTCGGCTGAACACCCCCCTCGGTCCCCTGAGCTTCAAACCCTCAGAGACGGGCAAGACCCGGTACCAGGGCTTTGGACCGGAGATCTGGTTCCAGTTCCAGTACCTGGAAGGAAGCCGCCGCCCCATCTTCCCCAAGGACAAGGCAGCCCGGCCCCTCCGCTATCCTGGGGAGTACTACCTGCGCTGATGGACCTCCTCCTGCAAACCCTTCTGAACGGGACCCTCGCCGCCGGGGTCTACGCCCTGGTGGCGAGTGGCCTGGCCCTTTCCGTGGGGGTGGTGGGGATCGTGAACTTCGCCCACGGGGAGTTTCTGATGATAGGGGCCTTCACCAGCTACCTCCTCTTCGCCACCCGTGGGCTTGACCCTCTCGTCTCCTTGGGTCTGGCCGCCCTGGCCGCCTGTTTGGTGGGGGCCCTCACCTACCACGGCCTTTTGCGCCCAGTCCTTCTGGCTCCGGAGCTCAATCAGATGCTCCTCACCTTCGGCCTCTCAGTGCTCCTGCAAAACCTGGCCCTCCTCCTCTTTGGGGCCAACACCCGGGTGGTGGCTCCACCTTACCAGGGCAGCGCTCTCCAGCTAGGCCCCTTTAGCCTGGGCGTGGTACCCCTGGGGGCTTTTTTGCTCTCCTGCACCCTTCTCTCTTCGCTTCACCTTTTTCTGAGGCGGAGCCGCCTCGGGCTGGCCATGCGGGCCGTGGCCCAGAACCGACTGGCCCCTGGGCTTCTGGGGATCGAGCTCCACCAGGTCAATCTCTCAGCGTTTGCCCTCTCAGCCGCCCTGGCCGGGGTAGCGGGGGTTATGCTTTCAGTAATGCTGTACGCCAGCCCCACTGTGGGCTTTGCCTACACGCTCAAGGCGTTTGCCATCGTGGTGATGGCCGGCCTAGGCAATCTCACCGGGGTGCTCTGGGCGGCCCTGGTGCTGGCCTGGGCCGAAGCGGCGGTGAGCACCTACCTCCCCGGGGGTGGGGGATGGGTGGAGGCCGTCTTCTTCCTCGTCATCTTTTCAAGCCTCCTCTACCGAAGCTACAGGGGTCAAGCGTGAAGGAAATCCTAGGCCTTCTTCTCTTTTCTGCCCTCCTACCCTTTCTGCCCCTTGGGGACTGGCAGGCCTTCCTCCTAGACACCGCGCAGTTCGCCTTCCTGATCACCGCCTTAGCCCTTTCATGGGACCTCCTGGCCCGAACTGGCCAGCTCTCCCTTGCCCACGGGGCCTTCTTTGGCCTAGGGGCTTACGCCGCGGGCCTCACCGCTAAGGCCCTCGGCCCCTTGCCCGCCCTGGGGGTGGGGATGGCCGTGGCCGGCCT
>Ga0209989_100246_pt1 | contig 10226 bp, 6 predicted proteins | sample Antgeofumaro1A2B_FD_188083 | JGI IMG/M metagenome (GOLD analysis project Ga0209989, IMG submission 188083) | Geothermal fumarole subsurface microbial communities from Mt. Erebus, Antarctica - 1A2B (SPAdes) (version 2) | ecosystem: Environmental > Terrestrial > Volcanic > Fumaroles | place: Mt....
ACCACCGCGATAACGGAAGGCTCCTTCAGGACGATCCCCTTCCCCCGCACGTAGATGAGGACGCTCGCCGTCCCCAGGTCGATCCCGATGTCCTCGCCCCTAAACATACCACCCCATAAGGCGGGAGATCGCCCGCATGGCCCTGGAGGAGCTCATGCAGGACGGCCGCATCCACCCAGGCCGCATCGAGGAGGTGGTGGAGAAGGCCAAGCAGGAGATGAAGACCCTCCTTTACGAGAAGGGGGAGGAGGCCGCCCTCGAGGCGGGGGTGGTGGGGTTAAAGCCCGGTCTCGTCCAGCTTCTGGGCCGGCTTTACTTCCGTTCCAGCTACGGCCAGAACGTCCTCAAGCACTCGGTCCAGGTAGCCCACCTTTCCGGAATCATGGCGGCGGAACTGGGGCTGGACCCGGTGGTGGCCCGCCGGGCGGGGCTCCTCCACGACATCGGCAAAAGCGTGGACCGGGAGCTGGAGGGGACCCATGTGGAGATTGGCCTGGCCCTGGCCAAGCGCTTCGGGGAGGGGGAGGAGGTCCTAGACGCCATCGCCCACCACCACGACCCGGAAAACGCCAAGACCCTGTACGCGGTGATCGTCTCCGCGGCGGATGCCCTTTCCGCCGCCCGGCCCGGGGCCAGGCGGGAGTCTTTGGAGGAGTACCTCCAGCGCCTGGAGAGCCTGGAGAAGATTGCCCTTTCCTTCCCCGGGGTGGAGCAGGCCTTTGCGGTCCAGGCGGGGCGGGAGGTGCGGGTCATCGTCCGCCCCGACCAGATCTCCGATGCCAAGGCGGTCCTTTTGGCCCGGGAGATCGCCCGAAGGATCGAGCAAGAGATGAACTACCCGGGCCAGGTCCAGGTCACGGTGGTGCGGGAGACCCGGGTGGTGGAGGTGGCGCGGTGAGGAGGGCCGCTCCAAGGCCTGGGGACCCCTGCTGCAGATGGGCTGATAGAATGGGGCGGTATGTTTAGGGGCGAGGACATCGGGATCGACCTGGGGACGGCGAGCGTCCTCATCTACGTGCGGGGGAAGGGGATCGTCCTGAAGGAGCCTTCCGTTATCGCGGTGGTCCAGGACAAAAAGGAGGTCAAGGCGGTGGGGGCCGAGGCCTATCGGATGCTGGGCCGCACCCCAGGGAATATCATCGCGGTGCGGCCTTTAAAGGACGGGGTCATCGCGGACTACGGCCTCACGGAGAAGATGCTCATCCTCTTCCTGAAAAAGGTCCTTTCCCCCGCGGCCCGCTTCTTCAAGCCCCGGGTGATGGTGGGGGTCCCCTCGGGGGTGACGGACGTGGAGCGCCGGGCGGTGGTCCAGGCGGTGGCCGAGGCGGGGGCGAGCAAGGTCTACCTCATCGAGGAGCCCTTGGCCGCGGCCATTGGGGCGGGGATCAATGTGGCCGAGCCCACGGGGAGCATGGTGGTGGACATCGGCGGGGGCTCCACGGACATCGCGGTCATCTCCTTGGGGGGGATCGTCCGCTCGGAAAGCCTCCGCATCGCGGGGAACGAGATGGACCAGGCCATCATCCGCCACATCCGGCAGAAGCACAACCTCCTCATCGGCGAAAGAACGGCGGAGGAGCTCAAGATCCAGCTCGGCCGGGCCAAGGTCCTTCCTGAGGAGGAGAAGGAGGTGGCGGAAATCCGGGGCCGGGACCTGATCACCGGCCTGCCCAAGACGGTGGAGATCGGGATGGAGGACGTAGCCGAGGCCTTGCAGGAGCCCCTGGAGAAGATCATCCAGGGGGTGAAGGGGGTTTTGGAGGCCACCCCGCCTGAGCTGATCTCGGACATCATCGACCGGGGCATCCTCCTTACCGGGGGCGGGGCGCTTCTCAAGAACCTGGATCTGGCTCTGCAGGAGGCCACCGGGGTACCGGTGGTGGTGGCGGAAAACCCCATTGAAGCGGTGGCCCTGGGCACGGGGAGGGCCTTGGAGATGATCCACGTTCTGGAGGATGCCCTCCTCTCCTTGGACAAGGTTTTGAAGAAGTAGGGTATGGACATCCGGGAGATCCTGAAGCTTTTACCCCACCGCCACCCCTTCCTCCTCATCGACCGGGTTTTGGAGGCCGACGAGACCCGCTTCCGCGTCCTCAAGAACGTTACCTACAACGAGCCCTACTTCCCCGGCCATTTCCCAGACCATCCGGTGATGCCGGGGGTGCTCCTTTTGGAGGCCATGGCCCAGGCGGCGGTGGCGAGCCTGGCCAAAAGGCCCGAGCTCGAGCCCGGGGCTTTGGCCTTCCTCGCGGGGGTGGAGGAGGCCCGGTTTAAAAAGCCCGTCTATCCCGGGGATACCCTCGTCCTCGAGGGGGAGCTCCTCTTCTTCCGCCATAGGATCGGCAAGGTCCGGGTGCGGGCTTTGGTGGGGGAGGAGGAGCGGGCGGCGGCGGTCTTGACCTTCGCCCTTGCGTGATGGAGGCGCTTAAGGCCTACATCCAAAAGGCCCGGGGAGGGAGGGTGGTCCGCACCCCCTTTCTTTCGCCGCAAGAGCAGGACTGGCTTCGCAAGATGGCCTCTTCGGAGGGTCTTAAGGTGAGCTTCTTTGGTGGGTTTCCCATGGCGGAAAGGCGGTGCGCGGTCCTCTACCCCGAGGAGGTCCCCTCCGTTTCCGACCCGGTGAAGGTGGTCTATCTGGAGGAGCCTCCCGAACCCTCCCCGTACGTGGGGGAGGTGGAGGAGCTGGAAGAGGGTGTTCTCGTGGCCCTTCTTCCTGAGGCGGAAAAGGCCCTCCTGGCCCAGGGCCTCGTCCTCCTACCCCCGCCCGAGGGGGCGCTCAGGCCCCTCAAGGAGGGGGTCCAGACCCTGGTGGTGCCGAGCCTGCGGGTGGATGCGGTGGGGGCCAAGGGCTTCGGGGTGAGCCGGACCTATTTCCAAGAAGGGGTAAAGGCGGGCAAGGTGCGCCTTAGGGGCCGAATGGCTACGCCTAAAGACGAGCTCGTCCCCGGGGACGTCCTGTATGCGGAGGGGCTTGGGGTGCTTAAGGTCCTGGAGGTCCTAGGGTCCACCCGGAAAGGGCGCATCCGGGTGCGGGTGGAAAGGGGGCGGGCTTGATTTACCCTCCCTTTTTATGATAAAGTGAAAGATGTGCTCTTTGGTCGGGCCAAGGGAGCACGGTAAGAGCCAGCCGCCGCGGGGAGCGTGGCTTCCCGCGGAAGAACCCTGTTAGCTTACCTCGGGCGGCCCAAAGCCAAAAGAGGTGAACATGGAGATTAAGCGGTTCGGTCGCATCCGAGAGGTTATTCCCTTACCCCCCTTGACGGAAATCCAAGTGGCCTCCTTTAGGCGGGCGCTCCAGCCGGACACCCCCCCTGAAAAACGCGAGAATATCGGCATCCAGGCGGCGTTTCGGGAGACCTTTCCCATCGAGGAGGGGGAGAAGGGCCGTGGCGGCTTGGTTTTGGACTTCCTCGAGTACCGCCTGGGGGAGCCCCTTTTCCCAGTGGAGGAGTGCCGGGAGAAGGACCTGACCTACCAGGCCCCCCTGTACGCCCGCTTCCAGCTCATCCACAAGGACACCGGCCTCATCAAAGAGGACGAGGTCTTCCTGGGCCACCTCCCCCTGATGACGGAGGACGGCTCCTTCATCATCAACGGGGCGGACCGGGTCATCGTCAGCCAGATCCACCGCTCCCCCGGGGTCTACTTCACCCCAGACCCCCTGCGCCCGGACCGGTTCGTGGCCAGCATCATCCCTTTGCCCAAGCGGGGACCCTGGATTGACCTCGAGTTCGAACCCACCGGGGTGGTCTCGGTCAAGGTGAACAAGCGGAAATTCCCCCTGGTCCTCCTCCTCAGGGTCTTGGGCTACGACCAGGAGGCCCTGGTGCGGGAACTCGGGGCCTACGGGGACCTGGTCCAGGGGCTTCTGGACGAGGGCATCCTCTCCATGCGGCCGGAGGAGGCCCTCCTCAAGCTCTTCACCCTCCTTAGGCCCGGCGACCCGCCCAAGCGGGACAAGGCGGTGGCCTACCTCCACTCCCTCCTTTCCGATCCCAAGCGGTACGACCTGGGGGAAGCGGGCCGGTACAAGGCCCAGGAGAAGCTGGGCATCGCCCTTTCCGGCCGGACCCTGGCCCGGTTTGAGGACGGGGAGTTCAAGGACGAGGTCTTCCTCCCCACCTTGCGCTACCTGTTCGCCCTGACCGCCGGGGTGCCGGGGCATGAGGTGGACGACATCGACCACCTGGGCAACCGCCGCATCCGCACCGTGGGGGAGCTTCTGGCGGACCAGTTCCGCGTGGGGCTGGCCCGGCTGGCCCGGGGGGTGCGGGAGCGGATGGTGATGGGAAGCCCCGAGACCGCCACCCCTGCCAAGCTCATCAACAACCGTCCCCTAGAGGCCGCCATCCGGGAGTTCTTCGGCCGGAGCCAGCTTTCCCAGTTCAAGGACGAGACCAACCCCCTTTCCTCCCTGCGCCACAAGCGGCGGATCTCCGCTTTGGGCCCTGGAGGGCTTACCCGGGAGCGGGCGGGGTTTGAGGTGCGGGACGTCCACCGGACCCACTACGGCCGCATCTGCCCGGTGGAGACCCCCGAGGGGGCGAACATCGGCCTCATCACCTCCTTGGCCGCCTACGCCCGGGTGGACGAGCTGGGGTTTATCCGCACCCCCTATCGCCGGGTGAAGGAGGGGGTGGTCACGGACGAGGTGGTCTACATGACCGCCACCCAGGAGGACCGGTACACCATCGCCCAGGCCAATACCCCTTTGGAGGGAAACCGCATCGCCGCCGAGCGGGTGGTGGCCCGCCGCCGGGGGGAGCCGGTGATCGTCCGGCCGGAGGAGGTGGAGTTCATGGACCTCTCCCCCCGACAGGTCTTCTCCGTGAACACCAACCTCATCCCCTTCCTCGAGCACGACGACGCCAACCGGGCCCTGATGGGTTCCAACATGCAGGTCCAGGCGGTCCCTTTGATCCGCGCCGAGGCCCCGGTGGTCATGACCGGCCTGGAGGAGCGGGTGGTTCGGGACTCCCTCTCTGCGGTTTACTCCGATCTGGACGGCGAGGTGACCCATGTGGACGGGAGCCGGATCGTGGTCCGGGGGGAGGGGCAGGTGAGGGAGTACCTCCTCCGCCGCTTCGTCCGCTCCAACCAGGGGACGGCCTTGGACCAGCGGCCCCGGGTCAGCGTGGGTCAGAAGGTAAAGAGGGGAGACCTCCTCGCGGACGGCCCCGCGGCGGAAAACGGCTTCTTGGCCCTGGGCCAGAACGTTTTGGTGGCCATCATGCCCTTTGACGGGTACAACTTCGAGGACGCCATCGTCATCAACGAAGACCTCCTCCGCCGCGACTTTTACACCTCCATCCACATCGAGCGCTACGAGATCGAGGCCCGGGACACCAAGCTGGGCCCCGAGCGGATCACCCGGGACATCCCCAACCTGGGGGAGGCGGCTTTGCGCGACCTAGACGAGGAGGGAATCGTCCGCATCGGGGCCGAGGTCAAGCCGGGGGATATCCTGGTGGGCCGCACCAGCTTCAAGGGCGAGACCGAGCCCTCCCCCGAGGAGCGGCTTTTGCGCTCCATCTTCGGGGAGAAGGCCCGGGATGTGAAGGACACCTCCCTCCGGGTTCCCCCCGGGGAAGGGGGGATCGTGGTCCGCACCCTCCGCCTCCGCCGGGGTGACCCCGGGGTGGAGCTGAAGCCCGGGGTGCGGGAGATGGTCCGGGTGTATGTGGCCCAGAAGCGGAAGCTCCAGGTGGGGGACAAGCTGGCCAACCGCCACGGGAACAAGGGCGTGGTGGCCAAGATCCTTCCCCCGGAGGACATGCCCCACCTGCCGGATGGGACCCCGGTGGACATCCTCCTCAACCCCCTGGGGGTGCCCAGCCGGATGAACCTGGGACAGATCCTGGAGACCCATCTGGGCTTGGCGGGGTACGTCCTGAACCAGAAGTACATCTCCCCCGTGTTTGACGGGGCCACGGAGCCCGAGATCAAGGCCCTTCTGGCCGAGGCCTTCGAGGTCTACTGGAACCGCCGCCTCGAGGAGGGCTTCGGGGTGGACAAGCGGGAGAAGGAGGTCTTGGAGCGGGCGGCCAAGCTGGGCCTGGTCTCGAGGGGAAAAAGCCCCGAGGAGCAGCTTAAGGAGCTCTTCCTCCAGGGGAAGGTGGTCCTCTACGACGGCCGAAGCGGGGAGCCCATTGAGGGGCCCATCGTGGTGGGCCAGATGTTCATCATGAAGCTCTACCACATGGTGGAGGACAAGATGCACGCCCGTTCCACCGGCCCCTACTCCCTCATCACCCAGCAGCCTTTGGGTGGGAAGGCCCAGTTCGGCGGCCAGCGCTTTGGGGAGATGGAGGTCTGGGCCTTGGAGGCCTACGGGGCGGCCCACACTTTGCAGGAGATGCTCACCCTAAAGTCCGACGACATCGAGGGGAGGAACGCCGCCTACGAGGCCATCATCAAAGGGGAGGATGTCCCCGAGCCCAGCGTGCCCGAGTCCTTCCGCGTTCTTGTGAAGGAGCTTCAGGCCCTGGCCTTGGACGTGGAGACCTTTGACGAGGACGACCGGCCGGTGGACATCTTTGAGGGGCTCGCGAGCCGCAAATAGGGGGGAGCATGAAGAGGGAAGTCCGCAAGGTAAGGATCAGCCTGGCCTCTCCGGAGAAGATCCGCAAGTGGAGCTACGGGGAGGTGGAGAAGCCCGAGACCATCAACTACCGCACCCTCAAGCCCGAGCGGGACGGCCTTTTTGACGAGCGCATCTTCGGGCCCATCAAGGACTACGAGTGCGCCTGCGGGAAGTACAAGCGCCAACGGTTTGAAGGCAAGGTCTGCGAGCGGTGCGGGGTGGAGGTGACCAAGAGCATCGTCCGCCGCTACCGCATGGGCCACATCGAGCTCGCCACCCCGGCGGCCCACATCTGGTATGTCAAGGACGTCCCCTCCAGGATTGGGACGCTTCTGGACCTTTCCGCAAGCGAGCTTGAGCAGGTCCTCTACTTTGGCAAGTACATCGTCATCGACCCCAAGGGAGCGGCCTTAAACGGCATCCCCGTGCAGAAGAAACAGCTCCTCACGGACGAGGAGTACCGGGAGCTCCGCTACGGCCGGCAGGAGACCTACCCCATCCCGCCTGGGGTGGACGCCTTGGTCAAGGATGGGGAGGAGGTGGAGAAGGGCCAGGAGCTCGCTCCCGGCATTACGAGCCGGATGGACGGCATCGTCCTCTACCGCTTCCCCCGGCGGATCCGGGTGGAGTACATCCGGCGGGAAAGGGCCCAGCTCATCCTCCCCGCCGAGGCCTGGATCGAGCAGGTTGCTTCCCCGTCAGGGGAACACCGAGAGGCCTACCGGCCGGGCGAGCCCATCGCGGAGCTTTCCGAGCCCTACCGCCTCCTGGCCCAGGAGGGGGGCGTGGCGGACCTTCTGGAATGGGAGGAGGGGGCCCTCCTCTCCCTTGCCCAGGGGGAGGAGGTGGTGGCCCGTTACCTCCTGCCCGTGGGGATGACCCCCATGGTGGTGAAGGGCGAGAAGGTGGAGGAGGGGACGGTCCTGGCCGAGGGCCGGGGGCTTCTCCGGCTGCCCCGCCGCCTTCGGGTCAGCGAGGTGGAGGCCGAAGAGGAAAAGGGCCTGGTCTACCTCTCCCTCCTTCTCGAGTGGACCGAACCCAAAGACTACCCCCTACAGCCCCATATGCACGTCCTGGTGCCGGAGGGGGCCCGGGTCAAGCCGGGGGAGAAGCTGGTGGCGGCCATAGAGCCCGAGGAGGAGGTCCACGCGGAGGCCGAGGGGGTGGTCCACCTGCACGAACCCGCCTCCATCGTGGTGATGAAGGCCCGGGTCTACCCCTTTGAGGAGGACGTGGAGGTGACCACCGGGGACCGGGTCTCCCCAGGGGATGCCCTGGCCGACGGGGGGCGGGTCAAAAGCGAGATCCACGGCCGGGTGGAGGTGGACCTTGTCCGGAACGTGGTCCGGGTGGTGGAATCCTACGACATAGACGCCCGGATGGGGGCGGAGGCCATCCGGGTCCTTTTGAAAGAGCTCAACCTGGAGGAGCTCGAGAAGGAACTTCTGGAGGAGATGAAACACCCCTCCCGGGCGAGGCGGGCCAAGGCCAGGAAGCGCCTCGAGGTGGTCCGGGCCTTCAGGGATTCGGGGAACCGCCCGGAGTGGATGGTCCTGGAGACCGTCCCCGTCCTGCCCCCCGACCTTCGCCCCATGGTCCAGGTGGACGGGGGCCGGTTCGCCACCAGCGACCTCAACGACCTCTACCGCCGGCTCATCAACCGGAACAACCGGCTGAAAAAGCTCATGGCCCAAGGGGCCCCGGAGATGATCATCCGCAACGAGAAGAGGATGCTTCAGGAGGCGGTGGATGCCCTTCTGGACAACGGCCGGCGGGGCACCCCGGTGACCAACCCTGGGTCGGACCGTCCGCTTCGCTCCCTCACGGACATCCTTTCCGGCAAACAGGGCCGTTTCCGCCAGAACCTCCTGGGCAAGCGGGTAGACTACTCGGGCCGGAGCGTGATCGTGGTGGGGCCGCAGCTCAAGATGCACCAGTGCGGTCTGCCCAAGCGCATGGCCCTGGAGCTTTTTAAACCCTTCCTTCTTAAGAAGATGGAGGAGAAGGGCATCGCCCCCAACGTCAAGTCGGCCCGGCGGATGCTCGAGCGCCAGCGGGACATTAAGGATGAGGTCTGGGACGCTTTGGAGGAGGTCATCCACGGCAAGGTGGTCCTTTTGAACCGTGCCCCCACCCTGCACCGGCTGGGGATCCAGGCCTTCCAGCCCGTCTTGGTGGAGGGGCAGTCCATCCAGCTCCACCCCCTGGTCTGCGAGGCCTTCAACGCGGACTTCGACGGGGACCAGATGGCCGTCCACGTGCCCCTTTCCTCCTTCGCCCAGGCGGAGGCCCGCATCCAGATGCTCTCCAGCCACAACATCCTTTCCCCGGCCTCCGGCGAGCCCCTCGCCAAGCCCAGCCGGGACATCATCCTGGGGCTTTACTACATCACCCAGCTCCGCCGGGAGAAGCAGGGGGCGGGGCGGTCCTTCGCCACCCCCTTGGAGGCCTTGGAAGCCTACGAGAAGGGCGAGGTGGCCCTGAACGCCCCCATCCTGGTGGGGGGGAGGGAGACGAGCGTGGGCCGGCTCAAGTTCATCTTCTCCGGCCCCGACGAGGCCCTTCTCGCCGTGGCCCACGGCCTCGTGGACCTGCAGGACGTGGTTACGGTCCGCTACCATGGGCGGCTTCTCGAGACGAGCCCGGGCCGGGTCCTCTTTGCCCGCATCGTGGCCGAGGCGGTGGGGGATGAGAAGCTGGCCTTGGAGCTCCTCCAGTTGGACGTTCCCCAAGAGAAGAACTCCCTTAAGGACCTGGTCTACCACTCCTTCTTGAGGCTCGGGGTGGAAAGGACAGCCCGGCTCCTGGATGCCCTCAAGTACTACGGCTTCACCCTCTCCACCACCAGCGGCATCACCATCGGAATTGACGACGCCGTCATCCCCGGGGAGAAGCGGCAGTACCTGGAGGAGGCCGACCGCAAGCTGCTCCAGATCGAGGAAGCCTACGAGATGGGCTTCCTCACCGAGGAGGAACGGTACCGGCAGATCGTGGACCTCTGGAACGAGACCACGGAGAAGGTCACCAAGGCGGTCTTCAAGAACTTTGAGGAGAACTACCCCTTCAACCCCCTGTACGTGATGGCCCAGTCCGGGGCCCGGGGTAACCCGCAGCAGATCCGGCAGCTTTGCGGGATGCGGGGCCTCATGGCCAAGCCCTCGGGGGAGATCTTCGAGGTGCCGGTGCGGGCCTCCTTCCGCGAGGGGCTTACCGTCCTCGAGTACTTCATCTCCAGCCACGGGGCGCGTAAAGGGGGGGCGGACACCGCGCTGCGCACCGCAGACTCTGGGTACCTCACCCGGAAGCTCGTGGACGTGGCGCATGAGATCGTGGTCCGGGAGGCGGACTGCGGGAGCACCAACTTCATCTCCATCCCCCTCTTTGAGCGGGACGAGGTGACCAGGGAGATGCGGCTTCGCAAGAAGTCGGACATCGAGTCCGGCCTTTACGGCCGCACCCTGGCCCGGGAGGTCTCGGCCTTGGGCCGCTCTTTCCCCGAAGGGCACTACCTCTCCTTGGAGGACGTCCACTTCCGATGGTGATGCCGCTGGTGGTGGAGAGGGTGAAGCCGTAGTACTTGAGGGCATCCAGGAGCCGGGCTGTCCTTTCCACCCCGAGCCTCAAGAAGGAGTGGTAGACCAGG
>Ga0209989_100247_pt1 | contig 10219 bp, 16 predicted proteins | sample Antgeofumaro1A2B_FD_188083 | JGI IMG/M metagenome (GOLD analysis project Ga0209989, IMG submission 188083) | Geothermal fumarole subsurface microbial communities from Mt. Erebus, Antarctica - 1A2B (SPAdes) (version 2) | ecosystem: Environmental > Terrestrial > Volcanic > Fumaroles | place: Mt....
ATTTGCGTGGCATTTCGTTGGTTCGTCGAAATAGTGAGTGGCATCACTTTGACCCGTTGGGCACGGCAGGGGTGATTACCAACGGTTCGGCGTCGGTGGTGAGTAACAACCTGTATGATGCGTTTGGTGTCTTAAGGTATACCCAGGGCAGTGCGCAGACGCCGTGGAGGTGGAAGAACTGGCAGCAGGGAGAAGAGGGCTTGGCGTGGCGGGGAGGGTTTGCTTATCTGCCAAGAGTTTCGGTATGGTCCAATGCTGGTACAATGCCTTCCGACTGGCAAAGCTGTGTTGATAAGTGTTCAAAACTGCCTGTCGGGCGTCTATTTCGGCCTGGTAGATGGAAGAGACTATGTGAGTTGTTCTGCAGTCTCTTTTTCAAGAAGCCGAAGCCTCCGAAGGAAGAGCCGCCTAAGGATGGGCAACCGCAGCCAAAACCTGAACCGACACCTGGGCCACCGGAGGCATATGTCAAGTGCGAAAAGGGAGAATGTAGAACGCAGCATAAAGAACACATAGCTACCTGCTGTCCCAGCGGGATACCATATTGCGGACCACCTGAAGGCTATGCAATTGTGTGTGGCGGAACTAAACCGCCTAATGTTCCCGCACAGTAGGAGGTGAAACACATGCCGTTCTTGCAGGCTGTTAGGCTGGAATGTGTCTCCGTATCATGGAGCCCTGGGGAAGGTGAGGCACAGTTGGTGCAAGTCATCCGTGCCGGCCGTTTGGTACGCTACGATCAGGGCGAGGTCAGTGAGATATTTACCAAAACGGGACGGTGGATTAGGCTTGATCACGCCGCCAAGAAGGTGACAGTGGTAAATGATCCAGCACCCTGGTTATCCCCGGACAGCAAGGCTGTCTTACGCACTCTCACTGATGCTATTCAGTGGGTTCTACGCCTTTCGGGTAGTAGGGCAAGTATCAAACGCAGCGTCAAAAGTGCGGCTTACCTAGGTCTACCGTGTCAGTTGGTAACAGCAACAGCGGCGGGGGGGTATCCGCTCTTTCAAACGTGGCTTTGCGAGATAGACAGCATACGTTTGCCGCTAAAGGTCGTTTTGCGTCTGTCACGCGAGGCCCTTGTTTTATGGGATACCCTGTCTTTGCAACGGGAGCGCGTGCATGATAATCTATTCACTGTGCCAGCTGGCTACGAAGGTAAGTAGTATTGACCCCGTAAAAGGCTTTGACCCGTTGGGCACGGCAGGGGTGATTACCAACGGTTCGGCGTCGGTGGTCAGCAGTAACCTGTATGATGTGTTTGGTGTCTTAAGGTATACCCAGGGCAGTGCGCAGACGCCGTGGAGGTGGAAGCAAAGACCTAGTGAGGACGAAGGTATCATCCGCGCTTCGGGCAAAGACCTTATCCCGGAAGTTGCGGTATCGTTACAGGCAGGTGCTGACGACCTGCAAAAATGCTTGGAGGCGTGTAAGCGAAATCACGAGATGTGCAAGATGCTTGCCGACGCACACTATGAAGTCGACAAGGCAAATTGCGGTGCAGTCAAGGCAGTGTGCTTAGCCGCGTGTTTGCTCGTTCCACCAGCAAAGAGGGGGGACTGTACGCAAGCTTGCAATGCTGCCGAGGCAGTGTGCCTTGCTGCGGCGCAGAACAAACACGCGAAGGCTTTGCTGGAGTGTGTGCAGGCTTATCAGAAGTGCGTGGAAAACTGTACAAAGAACCCAAGCCAGCCACCGGAAGTGAAACAGCCTACGCTGCCTAAGCCGAGAATACAATTACCGTCTTGTATACAGATAACAAGCACCAATGACGGCACGGTCACGGTCGTTTACAGCTGTCGGTTCTGAACAGCAGAAGAAGGGGCGTAATAGGTGTTTGCGTGTGGGCCCCCTAAGCGTGAAGTATTCTCAAAGAGCAGACAAACAAAACTCAGGAGAGGAGGCAAGAACCCATGTGGTTGAAGCGATTAGCCATTGCGGCAGCGTTCGTCATTGCGGCAGCGTTCGTCATTGGGGGACTGCCTGCGGTATCGGCACCCCGGATGACCGAGCGTGTAGAGTTGCACTTGAGCGACGGTATCCCTAAAGAAATCGTGCGCAAGCTTACCGTTATAGATGACAAGAAGGTGGGTGAGCGGTACTATGGGGTTTCACAACATGTCTTCGTTGTCACAAAAGGGCGCATAGTCTTTTGGGAGGTGGGCAGTGACACAGCGTATGCTGTGAAGGTGTCATTTCCCAAAGAGGCCGAGCCGCTGTCAGCCTTCGGGTTCTCGGCGATTGGGCGCGAGGCTCTTCTTGATCTTGCTCGGAAGAAGAAATCTGGAGAAGCCGTCATCAACGGAGTCAGGTGCACCAAGTGGACGATAGATAAGGGTATGGGTAACTATACCGACCTCTACGAAAACGAGCGTGGTGAGTTGATGTATCTTGCCAGCTTCTTCAATGGGCAACTGCTGTTTCAAAGCATCCTTGTGCAGGCTCGCGAAGCACGTGCCAGCGATTGGCGAGAAGTGACCATCCCCTCGCATGTTAAGGTCAGTGAGGTTAGCCTATCAGAGTTCCAAGAGGTGGTAGCGAAGACATTTTTGCGTGGATCGGGAATAGGCACGGTGCCGCTACAGAAGTAGTGCTGTTTGGCTTCTTCTGTTGCCGTCTTGTGTGGAGCAGACTTCGGACTTGAGTGGTGCTCAGTGGACGACCAGTGGCTTGTATTTGCGTGGCATTTCGTTGGTTCGTCGAAATAGTGAGTGGCATCACTTTGACCCGTTGGGCACGGCAGGGGTGCTTACCAACGGTTCGGCGTCGGTGGTGAGTAACAACCTGTATGATGCGTTTGGAGTGTTAAGGTATACCCAGGGCAGTGCGCAGACGCCGTGGAGGTGGGACGGACGAAGGCTAGCCGACGAAAGCTTAGTGAGTGAGGCTTGCCCTGCCGAATCTATACCCGATGTAGATACTCCTGTGAGTTACTTGACGGGACTGGTTTCGGCAACGGAAACAGTGTTCACACCCCGTGTGCGGACGTCGTCACCGCCGATCTTGATGCCTCTATGGACCTATAGTGGCGGATTCAATTGTCCACCGACTCTATTGGAGGACAAGTGCATGCGGAGCAAAAACCCTATCACACGTCTCCATGCAAGATGGGCTTACTGCTCCCGGTGTGTCCAAAAGTGTGAAGATTACTGCTATGATACCTATGACTATACAGACGATGCCTATCGGCACGACCGGTGTATAGAAGAGTGTCATCAACGGTATCACCGGTGCCGGAACGCCAGTAGAGGGAGGTTTTAAGATGGGTAAGACACAGTTGTGGCTTTGTGCCTTACTAACTTGGGCAGTCATGTTCGGTGCAAGCTACGTGCCGCTAGATCAAATCTTCCCGTTCCGGCTGTACTATTATTTAGCCGCCTTATGGGTATTGGGTGTTGGTGGCGTGACGTTAGGCATTGTGTGTCCCGCGGATGCCCGCACTACAATCAAAAGGGTCATTCTATTCCCTCCTGCCTGTCTTTTAGGGGTTCTGGCTGCGCTACGGGTTTGGTTCGACCTCTCCATGGCAGTTGAGCACTGGCATCACCCCGCGCGGTGGAAGTTTCGGTGGGTTCCTGTTGGTTGGGCAGTCTTTGACTTTTTGGAATTACTATCCGTGGTCGGCGCCTACCTTTTGGCAGTGGTCATTGCCGAAGTCACCCAACGAAGGCTAAGACCGTTGGTTTGTGCCATCTTCACGAAGAAGAGACCATAACCCTTAGATTTCGGTGAACGTTTTGTTGGGAGGCGATACCGCTTGTTATCGGTGGCATATTGCTGGTAAGCTCGTCAGGCATCGCTTAGGCCCATCAGGTACAACTTGGGGTTGGTGTCAGCAGTAACCTGTATGATGCGTTTGGAGTGTTAAGGTATACACAGGGCAGTGCGCAGACGCCGTGGAGGGATGCATACCTGCGTACTGCTGATGAAGGGTTCTACCTCTTGGAACATGGTCGCTATTCAGTGGAAGTGGCAAAGTATAGAAGGCGGTGGCGCGAGATCTGTAGGAGGGTAAAAGACTTTCTTGTCGAATGCGGAGGGCATATTTACGAAAAAGTCAGAAAGATAAAGGATTGGTTTGATGTCGGCAAATCCGTGTTTGACTGTACAGCGTGTGCCCAGTTGTCTATCCAGGCAGGACGAGAATGCGCACGTTGGCTGGACACGGACGAAGGTTTCGAGTGGTGCCTCAACCATCCGGTGTGCGTAGGCAACGGAAACTGTTGTAGGCAGAACTGCGCGAATGAGTGGTTGAAGAGACAAGGGGGGCAGCTATGGCAGGAATGCATCAACCGGTGTGTCGATATTGTTAAAAAGTCATGGGAGGTCACGGCGCAATGAGAGGTGCTGCTGTTGTGCTTTTCGTTGCCTTAGCCTGCGGTCCTGCCTTCAGAAGCGATTCCCAAGCGGACAAGCGGCCCGCGTTCCTCGGGCTCAGCGAGCAGGAACAGCACGAGGCGATACAGACAGCACGACAGGCTATTCAGTTATGGCTGAACAAAGATTACGAGAGGTTGTATGCGTATCTAGCGCATGCTGACAATTTTTATAACCAACCCCATGACACCGAGGCGAAGCGCAAAGCGCGATATATCAAGTGGTGCAAAGCCTGGCGTGAGCGGAACCTCTACAATTCCCGTTTAACCAACCGGGAACGGATTGAGAATATGCGTGTGGTGGCAGTAAGCTGGGAGTTTCTAACGGCTTTCATCATGCTCCACATGAAGGAGGACTACTTCAACCGACTGATTAGCGCTCGTTGGCATCCTGGCGAGAAGATGGCGTTTGTAGAGTATTCCATTCGTGGCAAGAGATACCGCGAACCTCTCATTAAGGAGAACGGCAGATGGAAACTGGTTGGCATTCCACTACAGATGAACGAGGCGATGATTGCTGAGCTCGAACAAAAACGAGTACCGCGCCAGGTAAGGTAGCGCTATCTGATAGCAATTTTCGTGTGTTGGTCACGTACGCTCATGCTTCCGTCCCGTAGATGGTGATTGAAGTAATTGAAGTAAATGAGCAGTGTGAACAACTTGGCGTCGGTGGTCAGCAGTAACCTGTACGATGTGTTTGGGGTGTTAAGGTATGCGCAGACGCCGTGGAGGTGGAGATATGTCACGGTTGCTGAGGAAGGCCTGACGACCCTGGATGGACTCTATGTGCAACCTAAGGCGGCGATAACGACGTTAGGATTTTTCACACTGCCGGGAATAGGTATCGGATTAGGTATGGCAATATGTATCTATCAAGCGTGGCGGTATGCAACAAGCCCCGGCTTCGGTATCGGGTTCTCTGTCGATAATGACAAACTTAAGCACTGCTTCTTCTGTTGCCGTCTTGTACGGTGTACGTTAGGGTTGGGTTCGAACTTAGCATTTTGGTTGCAGATACTTTGGGAGCTTCCCTTCTTGAATCGGCGGGACTTGGAAGACGCCATCCATGATACCAATGCTTGCGTAACGGGCATAGGTATTGGCTACATCATTGCGGAATCATGTCTCTCAGGTTGCGCACATCCGGTATCCTCCGTCGTCGGGGTCGTAACGCCCTTTCTGGTGCGCGCGATGCCTCCGTCACTGTAGCATTGGAGGTGCAAACTATGAAGATACTGAAGATACTTGTTGCCGTCTACATGGTGGTTACAACGATACTGGCGTGCCTGTTCCTAGTTTCCCTGCCTGTGAATCGTCTGTACGAAAGCTTCCATGAAGTACGTCCGGGTGCAACCAGATCAGAGGTGCTCTCTATACTGGGGAAGCCTGAGCGCGTTTACCCACCAGAGCAGATAGACAGAGCCTATTCCGGCTTCTACCCCAAACCGCGTATTCGCCCCAAGGGGGAGATATGGGTGTATACGTGGTGGTATGTTCGTCGTTTCGTGATTCACTTTGACGAGCAGGGCAGGGTTCAGTGCACTGTGGTGGTGCGCACGTAGGAGCAGGGGTAGTGCATCGATGAGAAGGCTGGCTGAGATTCTCGTGGTGGGGGTTCTTGTCGCTGTATTGCTGGCGGCTGTGGTGGTGCGCCTGTGTTCGTCCTGGCGCTCCTCGTGGAGCGCATACAGTCAGCAGCTGATGATGACGACACCGCAACCCTTTCTTCCCCCAGAGCAGTTCGCCAACCCTCGCTCTCTTCCACAACCGTGATGGTTTCAAGTTCAGTAACACGGAGGTGCTAAGCTGACAAACCCCGCTCCCCGACGTGCAAGCCTCGCAGAGGGATAAGTCCTCTCCCGTATTTGCCCCTAAACCGTTCTTATGTTAAAATGTACCCAAACACCGATTCAAGGACGGATACGATGCCTATCGCGGTAGGGGTGGCGTTTAAACGGGTCGCGCGTTCCTACTGGTTTGACCCGGCGGGCTACGAACTGAAAGAGTGGGATAAAGTCATCGTGGAGACCACACGCGGTCAAGAGATGGGCACGGTGCGCATCCCGCCGCGCGAGGTCTCGGAGGAGGACCTGCAGGCGCCGCTGAAACCCATTTTGCGCCTCGCCACCGCCGAAGACCTACAGCAATACAAACAGAATCTGTATCTGGCAAAAGAGGCCATCAGCATCTGCAAGGCGAAGATCCTCAAACATGGTCTGCCGATGAAGCTGGTGCATTCGGAATATGCCTTTGACCGCTCGCAACTCACCTTCTACTTCGTCGCGGAGAACCGCGTGGACTTCCGCGCGCTGGTGCGCGACCTTGCCGCTACCTTCCGCACGCGCATCCAGCTGATGCAGATCGGTCCGCGCGACCAGGCGAAAATGATGGGCGGTATCGGTCCGTGTGGGCTGACGCTGTGCTGTAGCACCTTCCTCAAAGAGCTGATGCCCATCTCCATGAAGATGGCAAAAGACCAGAGCCTGTTTCTTAACCCCGTGAAGTTCTCGGGGGTGTGCGGAAAGCTGATGTGCTGTTTACAGTACGAACACGAGATGTATAAGGAGGCGCGCACGCGCCTGCCACGTATCGGCGAGATGGTGCAAACGCCGCAGGGGGAAGGACGTGTGAACGACCTGAACGTGTTGAAAGAAGAGGTTGTGGTGGAGTTCGCGAACGGTATATTAGCCACCTACTCTGCTTCCGAACTGCAATGGGAGCAGAGAGCAAAGGCTTGTGCGTGTGCCGGTGGTTCCGCTGGGGAAACCCACGAGGAAGAAACACTGATGGTAGCCGACGAGGAGGTGCCAGACACCGATGCCTATCTATGAGTTCCGCTGTAAACAGTGCGGGCAGAAGTTTGAACCGCGACTACCCAACACCGATGTGTCAGGAGTGCAGTGCCCGCAGTGCGGCTCGGCAGAGGTCTCGCGCCTCATCTCGCTGTTCTTCTCGCCCAAAGTCAGCCGCGATATGGGCGTGGTCGGCTGTGACAAATGCGGTGGAAGCAATCCGCCGACCTTCTGCGGGCCGGGCGGTTGCTCTGTTTGCGAGTGATGAACCGTGCGACCCAAATCGCGTGAGCGGTGGATGGTGTTTTATTCCACCAACAACTGGATCGAAGCCAACATCGTGTTGGGGCTACTGCGCAGTGCGGAACTGCCTGCGGTGTTACAACGCACCGGCGCATCGGTGTATGGGGTGGGGACGTTCAGCATTCTGGTGCCGCAAGAGAGGATGGAGGAGGCACGGCAGATTGTAGAAAGCGCGAAAGACTCTGCCGAACGGGAACATGGGGATAATGGACATCATGGGCAGTGAGAAGATATATTACGTCACCACACCGATCTACTACGTGAACAGTGCACCGCATATCGGGAGCACGCTCACCACGCTGGCAGGGGATATCCTGGCGCGCTACCACAAGATGCGGGGGCGCAGAACCTGGTTCCTGACAGGGACCGACGAGAACGCGATTAAGGTGCATCGCGCCGCGCAGGAGCGCGGTATCCCCACCAGGCAGTTCGTGGATGAACTCGCCGCCGAGTTCCAGCAGGCGTGGAAGACCATGCACATCGCATACGACGACTTCATCCGCACCACCGAGCCACGCCATGTGCGCGTCGTGCAAGAGTTCTTCCGCCGGATGCTGGAAAACGGCGATATCTACAAAGGCATCTACGAGGGCTGGTACTGCGTCTCGGATGAGACCTTCTTCGCGCCCTCCGACGTGGAGGAAGACCGACTCTGCCCGAACGCGGAATGCCGACGCCCCCTGCAGTGGGTGCAGGAGGAAGATTACTTCTTCCGACTCTCTGCCTATGGCGACCGCCTCTTGCGCTACATCGAAGAGCATCCCGACTGGCTGGAGCCGGAGTTCCGCAAGAACGAGGTGATCGCCTTCATCAAGCAGGGACTGCGTGACCAGAGCGTGACCCGCGCCAACCCGGGCTGGGGCATCCCCGTGCCCCGGTGAGCCCGATAAGGTCATCTATGTGTGGTTTGACGCTTTAATCAACTACATCTCAGCCACTCGATATCCTGCTGGAGCTGCTCCTCGCTCTTGTCTTCCGCCTCGGTGCGGATGATCAGCCCGAACCCCTCCGGGCGCAGTTCACGCCCAATCCGCCGAAGCCGCTCGCGCTCCTTGGGCTCGGCGATCTTGCGGGAAACGCCCAGATGTTCTCCCTCCGGGTTCAGCACCACATACCGCCCGGGCAGGGTGATGCGCGTAGTGACGCGCGACCCCTTGGTGCCGCGGGGTCCCTTGGTGACCTGCACCAGTATCTCCTGTCCGACGCGCAGAATCTCCTTGATGTTGCGGTTGCGCAGAGCGGAGCGACGAAGTGAGGCGGGTGCGGGGGTCTCGTCCCCGCTTTCAGGCAGGATGTCGCCCACGTACAGGAAAGCGTTGCGCTCCAGACCGATGTCCACAAACGCTGCATCCATGCCGGGCAGGACGTTGGCAACGCGCGCTTTGTAGATACTGCCGACGATTCGCTCCTCGCGCTCCACATGCAGTTCCATAAGCCGGTCATCTTCCAGCACGGCGATACGCGTTTCCCGACTGCCCACGTTGACGATAATCTCTTTTTTCATTGCTTGGTTTCACCTCCTTGCCGAAGCACGCTCCACCGTCGCCAGTCCTCTGGCGTGTTTAGGTTGATGAAGCAGAGCCCCTCGGCATCGAATGCACGAATCGCCTCCTCATGTGCTCTGAGCAGTAGCCCCGCCGATTCCATACGCTGAAGGACGCGCCAGACCGCGTGTTCGCCCGCCTGCAGGCTCGCTTGCAGAAGTGGGATCGCCGAGGGGAACCATACAGCGTGCAGGGGTTGGGGTTGATTCTGCCAATACGGCACATGCACGGCGCTCCCCTGAGCGTTCTCCAGCAACCACCTGCCCAGCCCGGCGTGCACAAAGGGCATATCGCAGGCGCACACCAGGCAAGGCTCTTGACAGTGCTGTAGCGCGGTCAGTATCGCCGCCGCCGCCCCTGCGCCCGGCTGGTCATCCGCCAGCCACCTCACGTCGGGCGGCAGTATCGCCTGTACTTCCCCGCCCACGACCACAATGCGGGCGAACGTGGGGCGCAGTCTATCGATCACATGGCACAGCAGGGGCTTGCCGTGCCAATCCAGCAGGGCTTTGGGCGTGCCCATGCGGCGGCTCGCCCCGCCAGCCAGTATGACCGCCAGCCTTTGCACCGTTCGATTCAGCGCACCTTGCTCCCCAGTGGCACGGGTTTGTCGGGGGTCAGTAAGATGGCTTTGCCGTCCACCTCCGCCGCCAGCAACATGCCCTGCGACTGCACGCCGCGAATGGTAGCAGGTTGCAGGTTCGTCAGCACCACAATCTGCTTGCCGATAATGTCCTGCGGGCTGTAAGTCTCGGCGATGCCAGCCACTAGGGTGCGCATCTCTCCGCCGATGTCCACCGTCAGCTTCAGCAGTTTGGATGTGTTCGGCACCAGTTCTGCCGTCTTCACTTCTGCGATTTTGATCTCCAGTTTCTGAAAATCGCCAATGGTTATCAGGTTGCTTTGTTCCATCCGGGTCTCCTCTTCTGTGATGGCGGTAATAGCCTCTTCCGTGATGCGTGGGAACAGGGGCTGTGGCTGTTGGGCGCTTGTGCCCGGCTGAAGGCGTCCCCACACGCCCTCTTCCTGCCAGTTTGCCGTGACCGGGCTGGTTGTGATGCCCAGTTGTTGCCAGAGGCGGGCGGTGGCAACAGGCATAGTGGGCGCGAGCCACAGGGCACACAGCCGAACGCCCTCCAGCACATCGTAGAGTACGCCCTGTGCGCGCTCGGTCTCTCCGTTGCGATACAGGCTCCACGGC
>Ga0209989_100248_pt1 | contig 10207 bp, 7 predicted proteins | sample Antgeofumaro1A2B_FD_188083 | JGI IMG/M metagenome (GOLD analysis project Ga0209989, IMG submission 188083) | Geothermal fumarole subsurface microbial communities from Mt. Erebus, Antarctica - 1A2B (SPAdes) (version 2) | ecosystem: Environmental > Terrestrial > Volcanic > Fumaroles | place: Mt....
GATGAATGGGCCTTTGGCCGGGGTCCCAAGGGGTACGGGTACCTTTACTTTGAGGCTTGGACGGGTTGCCCCCTGTTGGGAGACCTTGGCCATCGGCGGAGTTACGAGCGGGTGCGGGAGCTCCTTTGGGGGTTACTTCCAAGGCTGGGGGTGGTTTCGGACGGGGCGCAGGAGGTAGGGGAGGCGTTGGGCTGGTTGGGGCGGTTGCTTCCCCGTCAGGGGAACACTGAGCTTTCCCCGTCAGGGGAACACCGAGCTGCTTCCCCGTCAGGGGAACACCGAGAGGCTGCTTTGGGCCCGGTGCGCTTTCCACCTGATGCGGGAGGTACGGGCCAAGGTGGACCGGAAGGCGTGGGGGGAGATACGGGAGGGTCTGAGGGTGCTGCGGGGGCTTGGGCCTGGGGAGAGGGAGACGTTCTTTTGGAAGGAGCTTCTGCCCCGGTGGGGTAAGGCCTTGGGGGGCTGGGTGCGGGCTTGGGAGGGGTTGCGGGAAGCTTGGAGGGCAGAAGTACCGCCTCAGGGTACGCTGACGCGTGGCCTTGGTGTTCCCTTCGGGAAGCAACCTTGGACGAACAACGTGGCAGAGGTAGGGCATGGGCGGTTGTGGCGGCGGCGCAGGCGGAGGGTGTTGCGGAGCCTGGAGGCGGGGGAATCCTGGTTGATGGTAGGGCTTTACCGGATGCGGCATCGGCGGATTGGGGAAAAGAGCCCCTGGGAAAGGCTTACGGGAACTCTTTCCCCAGAGTGCTGGTGGAGGCCCCTGGTGGGGAGGAGAGAAGGGTCAACCGACTTTTTTACATGAGTCCAGAATAAACAGACGAACCCAAGCACAAGCATGGGTACTGGTCAAGCCGCTTGGCGGGGGTGCCAGAAGGTATCATAAGGATATGCTCAAGGGCGAAGGCCCAGGTCCGCTCCCCCCTCTTCTAGAGCAGTACGTGGCCCTGCGCGACCAGTATCCGGATTACCTCCTTCTCTTTCAAGTGGGGGATTTCTACGAGTGCTTTGGCGAGGACGCGGAGCGCCTGGCCCGGGCCTTGGGGCTCACCCTCACCCACAAGACCAGCAAGGACTTTACCACCCCCATGGCGGGGATTCCCATCCGTGCGGCGGACACGTATTTGGAGAAGCTCCTGGCCCTGGGCTTCCGGGTGGCCCTCGCCGACCAAGTGGAGCCTGCAGAGGAAGCGGAGGGGCTGGTCCGGCGGGAGGTGACCCAGCTCCTCACCCCCGGGACGGTGGTGGAGGAAAGCCTCCTCACCCCTGAGGCCAACTACCTGGCCGCGTTGGCGACGGGAGAAGGGTACGGCCTGGTGTTTTTGGACGTTTCCACCGGCGAGTTCAAAGGGACGGTCCTTTTCAGCAGGAGCGCCCTATACGACGAGCTTTTTCGCCATCGCCCCCGAGAGGTTCTTTTGGCTCCGGAGCTTTTGGAGAACGAGGCGTTTTTAAAGGAGTTCAGAAAGCGCTTCCCGGTGATGCTTTCGGAGGCTCCTTTTGAGCCGGTGGACCTCGAGCGGATCTTCGGGGCGCTCGAGGCCCCCCTGGCCTTAAGGCGGGCGGCAGGGGCGGCCTTGGCCTACGCCCGGGCCACCCAGGGGGGGAGGCTTGCCTTAAAGGCCTTCCAGCGCTACGATCCCGGAGCGTTTATGGACCTTTCAGAGGCCACCCTTAAGGCCCTGGAGGTCTTTGAGCCCCTTTTGCCCGGCGGGAAGACGTTGCTTTCCGTGCTGGACGAGACCCGCACCGCCCCGGGCCGAAGGCTCCTGCGGGCCTGGCTCCGCCACCCCCTTCTGGACCGGGGGCCCTTGGAGGCGAGGCTGGACCGGGTGGAGCGGCTGGTACGGGATGCGCCGCTTCGAGAGGGGGTGCGGCGGGTGCTTTTCCGGGTGCACGACCTGGAGCGCCTGGCGAATCGGCTTCTTCTAAACCGAGCCACCCCCAAGGACCTCCTGGCCCTCAGGCGTAGCCTCGAGGCCCTGCCCGAGCTTAGGAGGATGGGGGTTTTGGAGCACCTGCCCGACCTCCTCCATCTTGCGGAGGAGATTGGGGCGGCCCTAAATGAAGAGGTCCCGGGCCGGCTTTCCCAAGGGGGGCTCATCCGAGAGGGGTACGACCCCACCTTGGATGCCCTAAGGGGCAGGGTCCAGGAGACTCTGGGCTTCCTTGCCCGTTTGGAGGAAAAGGAGCGGGAGAGGACGGGGATTCCCACCCTGAAGGTGGGGTACAATGCGGTCTTCGGGTACTACCTCGAGGTCACCCGGCCCTACTACGACCAGGTCCCCCCGGATTACCGCCCGGTCCAGACTTTGAAGGACCGGCAGCGGTACACCCGGCCTGACCTAAAGGAGAAGGAAAAGGAGCTCCTTTTCGCCGAGGCTCAGGCTTTAAGGCGGGAGGAGGAGGTCTTTCTAGAGCTCCGGGCCAAGGTGGCCCAGGAGGCGGAGCGCCTCCGGGAGGTGGCCCAGCTCCTGGCGGAGCTGGATGTCTGCGCCGCCTTGGCCGAAGTGGCGGTGCAGCGGGGGTATGCCCGGCCCCGGTTCACGGGCCGGCTCAGGATCCAGGCCGGGCGGCACCCGGTGGTGGAAGTCCAGGGAAACTTCGTTCCCAACGATCTGGATATGACCGAGGCCCGGCTCATCGTCCTCACCGGGCCCAACATGGCGGGGAAGTCCACCTATCTCCGCCAGGCCGCCCTTATCGCCCTTCTGGCCCAGATCGGCTCCTTTATTCCCGCGGAGGAGGCGGAGCTGCCCCTCTTTGACCGCATCTACACCCGGATCGGGGCTTCCGACGACCTGGCGGGGGGACGGAGCACCTTCATGGTGGAGATGGGGGAGGTGGCTCAGATCCTCAAGGGGGCTACCGAGAAAAGCCTGGTCCTTCTGGACGAGGTGGGGCGGGGGACGAGCACCTTGGACGGGGTGGCTTTGGCCCAGGCGGTTTTGGAGGCTTTGCACGAGCGGGGGGCTTACGTCCTTTTCGCCACCCACTACCACGAGCTCACGCGTTTGGACCTGCCCCGGGTGCGGAACTTCCACGTGGCGGCGGAGGAGGTGGGGCTGGAGGGAGGGTTGGTCTTCTACCACCAGGTGCTGCCGGGCCCGACCTTGAAGAGCTATGGGGTGGAGGTGGCCCGGCTTGCCGGGGTTCCGGAAGAGGTGGTCCATAGGGCCCGGGTTATTTTGGAGGGCCTGCTCGCAAGCCGTGGGGAGGGGGAAAAGGTGCTTTTTGAACTCTTAGCCTTGGACCTCAACCGCCTGACCCCCCTGGAGGCCCTTCAGGTGCTTAAGCGGCTTCAGGAGATGGCCCGGGGGGTGCTGGTGTGATCCGGGTCTTGCCAGAGGAGATCCTGCGGGAGATCGCCGCGGGCGAGGTGGTCTTTTCCGTGGCGGATGCGGTGCGGGAGCTTTTGGAAAACAGCCTGGACGCCGGGGCCAGCCGCGTCCGGGTGGAGCTTTGGGGTGGGGGGTTGGAGCGGCTTTTGGTGCGGGACAACGGGCAGGGCATCCCCAAGGAGGAGCTTCCTTTAGCGGTGGAGCGGCACACCACGAGCAAGCTCGAGGGCTTGGACCGGATCCGGACCTTGGGTTTCCGGGGGGAAGGGCTTTACGCCTTAAGGCAGGCGGGGCGGCTCCGGCTTACAAGCCGGCCCAAGGACCAGCTAGGGGCGGCCACGGTGGAGGCGTTTTTAGACGAAATTCACTTTTACACCCATCCGGGCCTGCCGGGGACGGAGGCGGAACTCAAGGGGCTTTTTCTCCACCTCCCCGCCCGCAGGAGGGGGCTTTCCCCAAAGGAGCTCCCGCACCCGCTCGTAACTCCGCCGATGGCCAAGGTCTCCCCACAGGGGGCAACCCGTCCAAGCCTCAAAGTAAAGGTACCCGTACCCCTTGGGACCCCGGCCAAAGGCCCATTCATCCACACTCCCCCAGTACACCCGCCCTCGGAGCTGCTTCCCCGCTAGGGGAACACCGAGAAGACGGTTCTCCCCTTGAAGGAGCCGTTTGGCCCTGACCCCCGCGGACCTGAGCCAGCGGTTGCTTCGCGGAGCGAACACCGAGAGGTGGGTGGGACGGGTGAGGGGGAAGCCCAGGTTCTTGGTGAGATCGCTTTGGACGCTTTCAGGGGCGCGCTTGCGCGCGAGGATGAGGAAGTGCTCCTGGATGGAGATCGCGTACCAGCGGCTTCTAGAGCAGTCCTCCCGGTGTTCCCTTCGGGAAGCAGCCCGGTGTTCCCTTCGGGAAGCAGCCCGGTGTTCCCTTCGGGAAGCAACCGGGTAGAGAGCTCGTTTCTGGCGCCCGTATTGGGCGCAGCGGATCCGTTTGACTCTGACTTCCTGGATGCCCCGAAAGGTGCGCAGCTTGCGTCTGCGGTAGCCCCCGCTCTCTTCTCGGTGTTTGCTTCGCAAAGCAACACGGGTGGCTCCGCACTGGGGACAGGGTACAATGGAGCTCGGGGAGTCCTTAGTCGGCTTCTCGGTGTTTGCCCCTTCGGGGCAAAGCAGCATGGCAGAACCAGACTAAGGGCTCCCCTCTTACTCAACCGAGTTTTTTACATGACTCCAGAATAAGGACTCACTTATTCTAAATGGTTTGACAAACATGCATAGCCTGGGTAAAGTAATCCTGAAAGGAGAAAGAAGGAGGGTGTTATGCGAAACCATTTGGATCGTAGGTCACTCCTCAAGCTTTTAGGTGCTGTAGGCGCGGCAGCAGTCTTCCGGCCGGGGCTGGCCCAGACCTCAGCCCAGGCCGAGGAAGCTCTTCCCTCCTTCACTGGGCCCGGGCCTAACCCTTACTGGAACGGGGTTCTCCCCTTCGTGGTCTATCCTCAAAAACTTCCCCTGCTTCGCCTGACCGACCGTGGCATTCAACTGGAAACCCCCAGGTCATACTTTCGTACTGCTTTTACCCCCAACGAGGCCTTTTACGTCCGCTACCATCTGGACGAGATCCCCAACGAGATCGACCTTGCCACTTGGCGGCTCAAGCTGGAAGGCAACTTCGAACGGCCGATGGAGCTTTCCTTCCAGGACCTCCTCACCCAGTTTGAGCCCGTCTCCATCGCCGCCGTCAACCAGTGCTCGGGAAACTCCCGAAGCCGCTTCCAGCCCAGGGTCACCGGCGGACAGTGGGGCAATGGGGCCATGGGCAACGCCCTCTGGACCGGGGTTCGCCTAAAGGACCTCCTGAAAAAAGCAGGGGTTAAGGCAGGCACGGTCCAGATCCAGTTCGAAGGACTGGATCGGGGTAAGGGCCCGGAAAATCTGGGCTCGGGAAGATTTATGAAATCCTTAGACCTCAATGACCCCGTGATCGAGGAAACCATCCTGGCCTACCTCATGAACGGGGAACCCCTGCCCATGCTGAACGGCTTTCCCATCCGGTTGGTGGTGCCTGGCAAGTTCGCCACCTACTGGCTCAAGCACGTGACCTGGATCCGGGCCCTTACTGAAGAGGACAAGAACTTCTGGATGGCCACCGCCTACCGGATACCCGACACCCCCAACGGTTCCACCACCCCCGAGGACGTGGCCGCAGGAAGGGTAAAAACCGTCCCAATCGGGAAGGTCAACATGCCGGTCCGGTCCTTCATCATAGACCCCGACGGATCCTACCCTCTGGTGGCGGGGCTGCCCGCTAAGATCCGGGGCATCGCGTTCAGTGGGCACGGCCGGGTGGTGAAGGTGGAGGTCTCCACCGACGGGGGTAGGACCTGGGGCATCGCCGCGCTGGGCGAGTATTACGGCCCTTACTCCTTCCGCACCTACGAATACACCTGGACACCGAAAGCCCCGGGCACCTATGTGCTGGCGGTCCGGGCCACGGACGAAAAGGGGAATGTCCAGCCGGACACCCCTGTTTGGAACCCGGGCGGGTACCTTTGGAACAAGATCGAGCGCCAGGAGGTCGTGGTCCTGGCTGCAAAGTAAGGAGGGAGCATGAAGCGGTTCTCGTACGCCCTTGTCCTTCTGGCCCTTATTGGCTTGGTGGCCGCTCAGGGCCTTCCTGGTGTGGTCAGCTCGGGCAGCTATACCGTGGGCGGCCTGGGGATGATCCTCCAGCCCAAGCCCGCCGCTCTAAGCGGAGGCACGGTCTACCGGGTGGGGGCCTGGCCCCTGTACACCGCGGAGCTGGCGGACGGCCCTGGGAAAGAGCTGGTTATGGGGTACTGCAGCGTCTGCCACAGCGTAACGTACATCACAATGCAGCCTCCGCTCAAGGACTGGGCCCCCACGGTGAACAAGATGATCAAGACCTACGGGGCTCAGATCCCCGAAGACGCTGTCAAGCAGATCCTGGCCTACCTCCAGGCCTACTATTCCGTCCAGACCCGGAAGCAATGAGCCGTATCCTCTCCCTCCACCTGGGGCAAGGCGAAGGCCTGCCCAAGCCCCAGGTGGAGGCCTTGACCCTGGTAGCGGGCTTCGGAGCCTTGGGGGACCGGCACGCGGGCAAGGACCCGGACCGGGCGGTCCTGGTGGCCGGGCTTTCCGCCTACGAGAAGGCCCGAAAGGCGGGGATAGAGTTGCCCTATGGGGCCCTAGGGGAGAATCTCCTCCTGGACTTAGACCCCCATGAACTTCCCATAGGGAGCCGGCTTCGGGTGGGAGAAGCGCTTTTGGAGCTGGCCCAGGTCTGCACGGTGTGTAAAAGCCTCTCCCAGTTTGACCTTCGCCTTCCCAAACTCCTCTACGGCGGACGGGGGATCTACGCCCGGGTGCTCGAGGGGGGCGTGGTCCAGGTGGGGGACCCTGTAGAGATTCTGGTCAACGTCTAGATACGCCCTTCAAACCCCCACAAGGCGGAGCGTCCCAAAAGCCCAGTAGGCAGGACGCTCCGTCTTTGGCTCGTTTAGAACCTCAATCCGGCCTTCCGCCTTGGATTCCACCTCGCCCAGGGCCTTGAGGTAGTCCATAAAGCTTTCCGCGTCGGAAAAGCCCGTGTCCACCCGGTACCCTTGGGCGTTTTTAAGCACCTCAAACCCGTCCCCCCCAGCAGCGATGAAGCTGTTTACCACCACCCGGTAGGTGGCCTCGAGGTCCAAGGGCCCAAACCCCTTCTCCCCCTTCACCTCCACCCGCACCACGCGGCTTCCTGCGGGCTTTGCCAGGTCAAAGGCGTAGCGGAGCCCTGAGACCTGAAGGAACCGGCCCGCCCCTTGCTCCCACTGGGAGACCCCATTCTCCAAGGCCGCCAGGATCTCCCGACCTTTGAGGTCCATGACCACCAGGGTGTTCCCAAAGGGCAGAACCTCGTACACCTTTCCTATGGTGATGGGTCCAGCGGGGATGCTGGCCCGGATGCCCCCTCCGTTTTGCAAAGCGATCTGAACCCCCGCCGGCTTGGTCTTCCAGACCATTCCATCCGCGATCAGGTTGCCCAGGTTGCTCTCCCGGCGCCTCACGATGGCCCGCTCCCCCACCAGGTCCACCTTGGCCCGGGCGATAACCTGTTGGAAAAGGGCCTGAACGGGAAGGGCGAGGGTCTTTAGGGCCTCCTTGGCCAGGGCATCCTCCGGCGCCACCTCAGGGGTCATCAGGAGGGCCTCCCCCTTGTAGGCGAGAACCTCCCCCAGGGGGCTAAACTGGACCTCCAGGACCCCCACCACCTTTCCCCATTCCCAGGCCTGGAGCACCAGGACGTCCTTCCCCTCGGGGTTTTTGACGACCGTGGGATAAGGACCCACAGGCGAAAGCTCCTTGTGCGGGAAGCTCCCAAGGAGGGTGTGGGAGTGGCCGCCCACGATGACCTGAACCCCCACGAGCCTGCGGGCGAGCTTCAGGTCCTCCCCATAGCCCATGTGGGAAAGGACGAGGATCTTCCTGATGCCCCGGGCGAGAAGCTCGTACACGGCCTTCTGCGCCGCCTCATAGGGGTCGAGAAACCGCACCGTGGGTCCGGGGTTGGCGATGATCGCCGTGTCCGGAGTGGTCAGGCCGATAACGCCCACCTTCTCCCCACCTACCCAGAGCACGGTGTGGGGAAGGACAAGGCCCTTTAGGGCTGGCTCCTGGGAAACGTCGGTGTTGGCAGAGACCACCTTAAACCGCGCGCCTTGCAAAAACTCCGATAATGGCCTCGGCCCCAGGTCAAACTCGTGGTTGCCCAAAGCCATCACCCGGTAAAGGGCCCGGTGCATGAAGTACCGGTCTGCCAGGCCCCGGTACTGGTTGAAGTACAAGGTGCCCTGAAACACATCCCCCGCGTCCAAAAAGAGGGGGTTTTTGGCCTTGGCCCGGAGTCGGTCAAACAAGGCGATGCGCTGGGCCACTCCCCCCACCCGCGTCCTTTTACCCGAGAGGGTGAGCTCCACAGGCTCGAGGTGGGCGTGGGTGTCGTTGGTGTGGACCAGGGTCAAAGTGAAGGCCCCTTGGGCCCGCGAAAACCCCAAAAGGCCCATGCCCACGGCCAGGCCCCCCTTCAAAACCTCCCGCCTTTTCCACATGATCTACCCTCCTTTGGGCACTATACCCCATCTTGCATCAGGCCAGGGGTCAAAGAAAAATTCATACCCCGCTTTGGCATAGTGTTCGGCAGAAAATGGCTTTATGTTTAAGACAAGCTTGACATTTAGCAAGATAAGGCGGTACACTTCTCCGCAGACCGGGGGGCAAAAGGCCTTCTCGGCCAGAAGGGGGGGAAAGAATGGAATACACGAAGGCCGAGATTTTAAAAGAGCTTAAGGCAAAAAATGTTAAGTTTTTGCGCCTTCAGATCATCGACATCCTGGGGGTGGTCAAGAACGTGGAGGTCCCCGAGTCCCAGTTTGAAAAGGCGCTGGACGGGGAGATCATGTTCGACGGCTCCTCCATCGAGGGCTTTACCCGGATCGAGGAGTCGGATATGCTCCTCAAGCCCGACTACAATACCTTCGCCATCCTCCCCGATGCCCTCGAGGACCCCAGCCGGGGCCGGGTGGCCCGGCTCATCTGCGACGTGGCCTACCCCGACGGCCGGCCCTTCGAAGGCGATCCCCGCTACGTCCTGAAGCGGCAGGTGGAGCGGCTCAAAAAGCTTGGCTTTGACAACATGTACGCAGGTCCAGAGGCTGAGTTTTTCCTCTTCCTCAGGTCTCCCGATGGCCTACCCACCGTGGAAACCCACGACAAGGCCGGCTACTTTGACCTCGCTCCCCTGGACAAGGGCGAGGAAGCCCGGCGGGATATGGTGAATGTCCTGGTGGCCATGGGGTTCGAAATCGAAGCGGACCACCACGAGGTGGCACCAGGCCAACACGAGATCGATTTTAAATATGCCGATGCCCTCCGGACCGCCGACAACCTCTCCACCTTCAAATGGGTGGTCAAACGGGTGGCTTTAAACCACGGCCTACACGCCACCTTTATGCCCAAACCCATCGCGGGCATCAACGGAAGCGGGATGCACACCCACCTCTCCCTTTTCAAAAAGGGGGAGAACGCCTTCTTTGACCCCAAGGCCGAGCACCAGCTCTCCAAAACCGCCCTTCACTTCATCGCCGGTCTTCTGGAGCACGCGGACGGGATGGTGGCCATCACCAACCCCTTGGTGAACTCCTACAAGCGCCTCACCCCCGGATACGAGGCTCCCACGAACATCGCCTGGAGCGCCTCCAACCGATCCGCCATGATCCGCATCCCTGCCCGCCGGGGCGTGGGCACCCGGGCCGAGCTCCGCATGCCGGACCCTTCGGCCAACCCCTACCTGGCCCTGGCGGTGATGCTGGCTGCAGGTTTAGACGGGATTGAAAAGGGCCTTCTCCCGCCTCCGCCCATCCAGCGCAACATCTACAAGATGACCGTGCGGGAAAGGCGCAAACACAAGATCCGGGAGCTTCCCGGTACCCTGAGGGAAGCCCTGGAGGCCCTGCGCAAGGACAAGGTCATCCAGGAGGCCCTGGGCGACCACGTCTACACCCACTTTGTCCAAGCCAAGCAGATAGAGTGGGACGAGTACCGGGTTACTGTACACCAGTGGGAGCTGGACCGGTACCTGGCCACCTACTAACCCCGTTCCCCAGAGGCCTGACCCGCCCCGGCAGGATGATCCTGCCGGGGTGTGCATAAACCTCACAGGGGGAGGCATTGACAAACCACCCCCCCCCTGCCTTTAGAATGGGGCCGCAACGTTTGGGCTTCAGGAGGTAGATATGAGGAGACTCGGCGTTTTGGCAGCAGGTGTGGCCGCCTTGGGAATGGCCCTGGGCCAGGCGAACGTCATCA
>Ga0209989_100249_pt1 | contig 10170 bp, 5 predicted proteins | sample Antgeofumaro1A2B_FD_188083 | JGI IMG/M metagenome (GOLD analysis project Ga0209989, IMG submission 188083) | Geothermal fumarole subsurface microbial communities from Mt. Erebus, Antarctica - 1A2B (SPAdes) (version 2) | ecosystem: Environmental > Terrestrial > Volcanic > Fumaroles | place: Mt....
TATAACTAACAAATGAATATCACTAAAAAAAAGCCTGGGTCTTGTTCTTCGACCCAGGCTTTCGGGTTATCACTAGGGGGAAGTAAAGATGGTTCCTCCTTGACCTACAACCACGAAGATTCCTTTGCCGTAGGTTACATCCCGAAGGCGATTCCTCGTGCCTGTTTCCCTTCTTTTCCAGGTTATGGTGTCTAACGAGGTCAGGATGACAGAACTAAAATCATCCTGGTCACCTACAACTACCCAAACGCCGTTGTCGCCGTAGGTGACACTATCGAGATTGGCTTGAACTCCTGAGTTCTGCATAGTCCAGTTAACACCATCCCTAGAGGTCAGAAGGGTTCCCAACCCACCTACGGCTACGAAGGTACCGTTGTTGTAGGTGATACCAAGAAAAGTCTCTGTCGTTGGTGAGTTCTGTCTAGTCCAGTTAACACCATCCCTTGAAGTCAGGATGGTTCCTCTAGAACCTACAGCTACGAAGGTGCCGTTGCCGTAGGTAACACGAAGGAGATTGCCCTCTCTCATGAAGGAACCTCTGTAGATCCAGTTGAGGCCGTCTGATGAGGTAACGATAGTCCCGAACTCCCCTACGGCTACGAAGAGGCCATTGCCGTAGGTAACCTTAAAGAGGTCATTTTCCGTAGCCGAGTTTGCTTCTCTCCAGTTCACACCGTCTGAGGAGATCAGGATGATACCCCCTCCACCTACAGCTACGAAGAGGCCATTGCCGTAAGTGACACCAAGGAGAGTGTTATGTGTTCCTGATCTCTGTCCAGTCCAGTTCACACCGTTTGGGGAAGTTATGAGAATGCCACCATCACCTACAGCTACAAAAAGACCATTGCCGTAGGTGACACCAAAGAGAGGCTCCTCAGTCCCTGAGTTCTGTCGGGTCCAGGTGCTTCCCACTTTCGGGTCTACATCCACCTTTAAATTGGCAATTTTCCGGATCGTTTCCAATCTTGCCACAACGGTGATATTGTAGACCCCAGGATGGACGTTGGAGCCAACATCTACAAGGATATCGGAGGGGTAGACGTCCCTATCGCTGGTGACATTTAGTGAACTGGGATCGAAGCGAACGGTGATGCCCGGAGGAACATTCTCTGCGCTGAGATGGACAGTACCGGTGAAACTGTTCCTGGTCAAAAGGTCCATACCCTTTCGGCCAGAGCTACCTTGGATAATGGTTAAATCGCCGTAGATGATGATCTCAAAGTCTGGCGGGGCCTGGACAGTGAGGTCCAAGGTAGCTGTCCTTTGGATGCTGTCCGATGACGCCTTGAAGGTGAGAGTGTAGGTTCCTGGACGGACACTTGTGCCAACTTCAACAGTAACAGTTGACTTGGTCTTGTCCGGAATGTTCAGTGAACTGGGGTTGAAGCTAATGGTGAGGCCATCTTGCGGGTTCACCACGCTAAGACTTACCGTCCCCCTAAAACCGTTTACAGGAGTGATGGTCAGAGTGGTTGTTCCACTCCTTCCCTGAATCACATCCAAGCGGTCAGGGTTAACAGAGACGGTAAAGTCTGGCTGGGCCTGTGATAGGACAGTGACTGTAAGTTCAGCAATTTTCTGGATATTGTCCGATGTTGCTACTAGAGTGATGTTGTAGACCCCGGAACTTACGTTAGAGCCAACTTCAACAGTAACAGTTGACTTGGTCTTGTCCGGGACGTTCAGTGAACTGGGGTTGAAGCTAACGGTGAGGCCATCTTGCGGGTTCACCACGCTAAGACTTACCGTCCCCCTAAAACCGTTTACAGGAGTGATGGTCAGAGTGGTTGTTCCACTCCTTCCCTGAATCACATCCAAGCGGTCAGGGTTAACAGAGACGGTAAAGTCTGGCTGGGCCTGTGATAGGACAGTGACTGTAAGTTCAGCAGTTTTCTGGATATTGTCCGATGTTGCTACTAGAGTGATGTTGTAAACCCCGGGACTTACGTTAGAGCCAACTTCAACAGTAACAGTTGACTTGGTCTTGTCCGGGACGTTCAGTGAACTGGGGTTGAAGCTAACGGTGAGGCCATCTTGCGGGTTCGCCACGCTGAGGCTGACCGTGCCGGTGAAGCCGTTCCGGGGGGTGATGATCAAAGTGGTGGTCCCGCTCTCCCCCTGGTTGATGGTCAGGCTGGTGGGGCTCAGGGAAACGGTAAAGTCATTCCTGATCGGTCCCCCGACGTCGGATCCACCACCACAAGCGCTCAGCAGTGCCATAAGGAGCAAACATGCTCCTTGCCAAAGGAGGTTTTTAGTCCGCATAGAAATTCACCTCCCGTATATTTTGTAGGGTAATTATAATATTATAATACATCTTTACAAATTTTGCAAGTCCTTGATCTGTCAATACATTTAAAACTCTATAGGAACACTTTTTGCTATTAATGTATTTTCTTTTTAATAATTTTGATTTTCGAATAATTGAAGCATTTAAAAATATTGTTCTTTAAAAACCCGCAACAAATTAGTTTTGTCCTAAAGCGAATCGATCTATTTCCTTTTTAGAAATAGTAGCAACTCCAATTACTGTATCTGCTCCTCCATAATAGAAGACAAAATACGTTCCATCTATTTCAACTGCTCCACAAGTAAATACTACGTTAGGTACCTGACCTTCTTTTTCCCATTGGGTTTCTGGAGAAAGGACTGGTTTATCATAACGTTTAATTACTTTAGAAGGATCTTTTAAATCCAAAAGAGCTACTCCGAGACGATAAACTCTGTTGTCATCTACACCGTGATAAAAAAGAAGCCAACCATACTCTGTTTTAATAGGTGGGGCACCGGCTCCGATTTTTAATGATTCCCAAGTCCCTGGCCGAGGTCTCATAATTATCTTATGATCTGTCCAATGAATTAGATCCTCCTGAGCGTCAGCGAAGCATCCCGTCCTATGAGACCCTTCACTGCGTTCAGGGTGACGAAAAACTGGAGGGCGAGGCTCCGTCCGAACCGAAAGCCTCTTCCCCCCCGCAAAACGGCTCACCGGGAGGTTCGCCCTCCAACCGCCGCGAGGAGGGTTGGGGTGGGGGCAGCGGCTCACCACGTCATGCTGAGCGCTAGTGAAGCGTCCTGTTCGTCATGCTGAATGACGTTTCGTTGTCATGCTGAGCGATAGCGAAGCATCTCGTAGTTCAAAAAAGGATCGGGATTCTTCGCTCCGCTCAGAATGACAAGGGGGAACGCTCCGAAGGACGCCGATACCGTGCTGAAGAAAATAGAGGCACGGGCTCCCTCGCCAACAAAAAATTTCCGAGCTTCACATGAATGCCCTTGACGTGCGCAAGCCAGCACGCTACAATAAAAACAGGGTTAAACGCCTAATCAGTTTGAAACCACATTGGGAGGTGCCCAGTCATGAGGCGTGGTTTTACGCTGATCGAGCTGCTAGTGGTTATCGCGATAATCGCGATCCTGGCAGCGATCCTCTTCCCTGTGTTCGCCCAGGCACGTGAGAAGGCACGCCAAACAACCTGCTTAAGCAACCTCAAACAGGTCGGCACGGGCATGCTGATGTACACGCAGGATTACGACGAAACCTTCCCCTACAACCGCTTCATCGGTTCCGGAGGCGCGACATGGTTCAACTGGAAGTACGCCATCCTGCCGTACATCAAGAACCAGCAGATATACGAATGCCCGAACGCCCGCCCCCAGTACAGCTACATGATTGGCGACTCGCGTCCTTGGCGCGGCTCGCCGATGGACGAGACCTGGGCGCACTGTCACCCATCCTCGCCGTGGGTTAAAAGCGACCCCTATTGCGACATTCCGCGTAGTCAGAACCTGTGGTTCCCACGGGGCTACACCGTGAACGGAGCGGTGTTCAACCTTTCTGCAGGTATCGGTTGGGCCTCCAATCCCCGCAAGCTGGCGGACCTGGACGCCCCTGCCGAGACTATCTGGATGCAGGATGGAAAAAACTACGAACCGGACACCGGTCCCTGGGCGATTGCGCGGTGCTGGTGTTCACCTCCGGGCGACCCTGAGACGCAGGTGCCTGATCCTAGCTCGCCGTGCGGGGTCATCCGCCAAAAAGGTTGGCTCGTCAACCACCTGAAGGGCGTGCAGTTCGTGTTTGCGGATGGACACGCCAAGTGGACACGCATGCAGGGGGCTATTGCCAATAACCTATGGAAGTGGCGATGCTTCCAGCGCCCCGGTGAGCGCACCTTCCACGGCGACCCAGCAGACTTCGACTCGGGGGCTTGTGGCGGCCATCCGGACGGCGCAGCGTGCCGGGATTTCGCGTCCCGGGTAGTCGCTACCGAGTATCGCTAGCTTGGCTTTCCTGCTGAAACGAACGCCTGCAGGTGCACCTTCAGGCGTTTTTACTTTTGGTGGCGTGCCCGCTTTTTGGCGTCCAGCAAACGGCTGATCTGCTCGCCCGAAGACGACGGCGCGGGCGGCGTAACTGGCGTCCCCTCCACCGGCGGAGCGGTCTTGTCTACATCGGGTGACGATGCGGCGGTAGTGGGAGGCGTATACTTTTCGCGCAGACGATGTTTGCGCTGAAGCAGACGCGAGGTTGCCCGGGCGGTCTCAGGGGCAGAGGGCCTCAGGTGCAGGCGAGCCAGCACACGCGCCCATGCCTCTCTCCACTCGGAGCGAATCTCCGCCTGCCAGACAATACGCCGCAGGGCAATGTCCACCGGCAACAGCAACATCGCCGCAAAGAGCAGAGGGATACTGGCTTCCGATGGCACGCGCACTGGCACCCGCTGGGCGCGGAAGATGTCCTGCGGTGCAGGCTGTTGTTTGCCTCCAGTCAGCCGTGCGATCTGCTCTAGCAAGCCCAGATTGCTCCTCAGGTCGCGATACTCGGGCGAGTAGGCGATGGTGTCCGTGCCCACGCTGACGCCGGTGGTGCCGTTCGGGCGGCGATACTGCGTGGCGACCGCGTAAGTCCCGTAACCCCGTGCATCAAAGGAGGCTTCGTAGCGGGTAGCGCCCGTCTGAGACAGTACCAGCGGTACCACCTGACCCGCAGGCGTGATGAGCTTGGCGGCGAGCGAGGGGTTGTTGTCGTTCGTCGAGTGGCGGAGGAGGTCTACGCTCACATATCCTTTGCCACCGGAGATAGTAACCTGCGTGCGCAGGTCTTCCGCAGGCAGGTGGCGGAGGATGGTGCGGACAGTGCGCGCGGCGAAGGCAGGAAACTCTGCCCATTTGGTCCACTGGGCGCACCATTTGCCTCGACCGTCGGAGGTGAACGCCATACTGCGTCCCACACCGTACTGCCACACAGCGAAGATGGGGTCTTCCTTGTGCGACAACAGCCCTAACTGCGCGCCCGGTTTCGCCGTGGAGGTGTTGTAACCCAACAGGGGCGGTGAGCCTTCCCACCCGATACCCGCCACGCTCTCGTCGCCCGTGTAGCGCACATAGAAAGACTCCTCAATATACTGCGCCTTGCTGGCGATCACCGCCTCTTTGGTGAAGATCTGCGGCAGGTTCGCCATGCGGTCGGTGAAGTAGTAGCGTCCCCCTCCCGCCTTCGCCACCTGCTGAAGGAACGCCTCATCCTTGCCGTGCCCGAAGCAGACTACCGTGACGGTGATGCCTGCCCGGCGCAGTTGACCGGCGAGAGGAACCGCGCCCTCTTGGTCATCACAATCCGCGCCGTCGGCAAGCACAATCATGTGCTTGAGCTTGGCGCGGCTGATTTGCAGAAGTTTCGCGCCTGCCTCCATGCCCGGACGCACATAGATGCCTCCACCGCCCGGCTGGAACCCGGCGATGGCGCGCAGGATTTGCTCCTTCTTCTCGCCCACCTGCCACATCGGCACCACCGCCCGGCAGTCGCTACCCGCCGCGATGATGCCCACCTCGTCTTGTGCGGTGAGAAAGCGTACTACGGTAGCGGCGGCGCGGTTCGCCAGCTCCATCTTCGTGGTGCCCCCCTCGGGCGCCGCCATGCTTCCCGAATCGTCCACCACCAGCACGATGCCCACCGCGGGGTACGAGTGATACTTGCGCACGTCCATCGAGACGGGTAGAACCTCCTCCACAGGCGTCTCGAAGTAACCTCCCGCCCCAAAGCTGTTCTCACCGCCGACCATACCCAGTCCCACGCCCAGCTCGCGCGTGGCGGTCTGCAATGCGCGCATTGCTGGGACACCCAGGTCATAAGCGGGCACATCGTGCAGAACCACCGCATCATACGCCTGCAGTTGCGCGGGCAGGGTCTTCATCCCCTGCGGTGAAACCACCTCCAACCGAACACGCTGGGTGCGCACCGCCTCGGCAAAGGGGGTAGATTTGCCGTCGCCCGTCACATACAGCACGCGCGGCGTGCCTTGCACGCGCACATAGCCCGCACCACGGTTGTTCTGGGGATAAGTATCCGTGCCCGCCAGCAGGGACACCTGATAGCGATACTGCCCGGCGACGTCCTCGCGATGGCTCAAGCGCACCAGATTCTTGCCCGGCTTCAGCGCTACCACCTGCGTTTTCACCGCCTGTCCGTCGCGCAACAGCACAAGCTCCGCTGTCTGCTGGTGGGTGGATTGTATCCACACGCGCAGGCTGAACGGCTCGCCCTCCTTCACCAAAGTGGGCGTCTGCACGCGCTCCACCAGCGCTTCCGTTCGCACCTCACGCGGGAAAGGCACGACATGCACTTTCACACCTCGCCCCGCCGCTTGCAGCGCCTGGGCGATGGTGTCGCCTGCGTTCGCATTGCCATCCGAGAACAACACGATCTGCTTGCCCACGTTCTCAGGAAAGGCGGCGAGGGCGAGACCGATGGCGCGCCCGATATCGGTCATCTCGGGCGAACTGCTGGCGGGAATGTGGTTCACGTCAGGGCGCGCACTCAGTGGAGTCACAATCTGGGGGTCGTTGCCGAACACGATCACGCCCGCCAGATCGTCCTCGCGCATGTGGCGCACCGCCTCGCGGAGGAACTTCAGCGCAGACTCCCGGTGCTGGGGCTCCACGCTGGCACTGCCGTCCACCACGAAGAACACCGCCTGCGCTGTCGTGGTGCGCACCCAACGGATACCCGCCAGCGCGAGCACAATCAACGTGACCAGCAAAAGACGTAGTGCCAGCGACGCCTGCGTCTGCCAGCGCGGCAAAGCGGCGAGGCTGTGTCGATGCACCCACCAGAAGGCGGGCAATAGCCCCAGAAGCAAGAGCAGATACGGACGCGCGAACTCTACAGGCATACCCGCTCACCACGCCTGCCCAAGGGCACGCTCACACTCCTCTCGCAGCTCCTCCAGCGCGCGCTCGCGCTCGGGAGGACGGGGCAGAGCCTGTGCCATCGGGTTGTTCTCCCGAGCGGAGCGATCGGCGTTCAGTATCCGCAATGCATCAGCATACCGTTTGCGCGCCTCTTCGGGTTGATGGCGCGCCATAGCAAGGCGTGCCAGCCCGGCGTAAGCGAAGGCGTAATCCACCTCCGGCAGTTCAGGAACGGCGCGCACGCGGTTGTACACGCTCTTCTCTATCTCCAGCATCCGCTGGTACAACGCCTCTGCCCCTCGTCGGTCACCTGCCTGCTCCAGCGTTTTGCCCAGCTCCACCATCACGCGCAGGGCATGCGGGTCGATCTCCAACGCACGACGGTACGCCTCTATAGCCTTCGCCCTGTCGCTCAGCACATCGCGATACAGGTTGCCCAGATGATACCACGTCTTGGACATCGGCATCACTTGTGCCGCCTCCTGCAGGCTTTGCACCGCATCCTGCACGCGCGAGGTATCGCCGGCACGCGCCATGCCATAGCAGAGCAGACCCAAGCTCAGCAGATGTTCGCCGTTCCAGGGCTCCCAGCGCAGGGCACGGCGATACCCCTCTTCGTCGGGGGTCCCCTGCGCCATGTTCCAATTCGCGGCGTTCGCGCTGAGCGCACCCGCCATACGCAGGGTAAGCACCGGCAACGCGAGCAACAGCAAGACAGCATGGGCAAGGTAGAGTCTTCTCGTAACTGCCTCCTGCCCCTGCGGGAGCGACGACGCCAGCATCAGCCCAACCACCGCCCAGAACGCCAGTAGACACGCGAAGATGTACCAGTCGGAGTCCACCAGATTGCGGGCTAAACCGGCGGTGATCGCGCCCACCAGTCCGGCGCGCAGAGGACGGGCATCCCAGTCGGCGATATGAGCCAGCGCACTCCCCTCCCGACGCACCACCGCCCACGCCAGCGTCGCCAAAGCCCCCAGCAGGAGAATCAGCGCAGGCACACCCGCCTCCGCGGTGATCTGCAGGTAGCTGTTATGCGCCAGGCGTGTGAACCCCACTTGTGCGTAGCGCGGATAGGCGAGCTCGTAGGTGCCCAGCCCCGTACCGAGCAGGGGATGTGCTTTTGCCATCGCCAGCGTGCCTTTCCATGTCCAGATTCGGAAGCCGCCCGAATGGCTCTCCGCCTGCACCGCCTGCGCGGTCACCCGCTGAGTAAGCGGGCGCGCCATCAGCCCAGCGGTCAGTAGCAAAGCCACACAGAACAGGGCAAACAGCATAGCACGCTGGCGGTTCCATGAACGGTTGAACACCATCCATACCGCCGTCGCCACCAGCGACAGCACCGCGCAGATCACCCCGAACCGCGAGCCAGTTAGCAGAATCGCCGCTGCCTGAAGCCACGCGCCGAAGCCAGTCAGCCAGCGAACACTGCCACTCCTCGCCAGTGCAACCGCCAGCGTGAGAGGCAGTGTTAGGCACAGGTAGCCGGCGAGGAAGTCGGGGTTGAAGAAGGTGCCGAAAACGCGCCAGTTCGGTACCTCGCGCACGTTTTGCGCGTATTCACGCACCGCAAAGGCGGCGGCGAGCGTGCCCGCTATCGCCAGCGCGTGGATAACGGTGACTATCCCCTCCCCTCGCCGCTGGGAAAACAGCCACGCTGTGGCGATGGTAACCGCCCACCAACTCCACGCGACCAGCGTGCCCCAGCGATAGACGGAGGTCACTCCCCCTGCCAGCAGACACACCAGCAACCCAATCATCAGCACGCGCGCGGGGCGAGGCACGGCATCCCCTTGCGCAGGTTGACGCGCCCATTCCCATACCAGCGCCGCCAGCGCCAGCATCGCCATCCCCCACACGGCGACCGACAGCATACTGCCCGTGCTAAACAACGCCGTGAGCACCCCTCGCAGGGAAGGCTCTGCCGGCTCACTGCCCACCTCCAGCCTCCCCGCAGTGAGCGGCGCCAGCACCAGCACCGCGCTCAGGAGCCACGTGGAGAGGGGAACCTCCTTGCGGGAGGTCGCTAGCTGTGTCGTTTTGGTCTTGCGTGAAGTTTTCTTCATGGCACCTGGTCACAGGCTCAGCATGTGTGTCGCGATTTAAGGTTACCTCCCAAGCATCTTCAGCCGTAGGGCGATCAGATGGTTGCGCGCTATCAGCAGGTTCGCCCGTATCCACAGCCCTAGCGGGATGAGCAGTCGGCTCCAGATGGGCAGGCGACGCGCGTAATGCTTCTGAAAGAACAGCCGGTGGCTGTGATGGAACTGCCGTATCATCGCGTTAACCGCTTTGTCGGTGCTCCGCCCGATGGCGTGCGTCACCACCGCGTCGGGATGATACACCACTTTCCAACCCGCTTCGTGCGCTCGCCAGCACAGGTCCACATCCTCGCAATACATGAAGAACTGCTCATCAAATCCGCCCAGCTGGTGCCACGTTTCGCGCCGAATCATCATCGCGCAGCCGGAGACCCAATCCACCTCCATCGTGTGGGCGTGGTCAAAGTCGGTCATCAGGTAGTCGCGCACGAAGCGGTTCTGCGGGAACAGCCGTCCCAACAGCGTGTTGCGAAACAACCCTGCCTCGTACACAGGGAAGCGTCGGCAGGAATACTGCAGGGAACCGTCGGGGTTAAGCACCTTGGGCGCAATGATGCCGACGTCGGGATGGGCGTCTGCGTAGTCGACCAGCTGTTTGAGCGCGCCCGGATGCGCCCGGGCATCGGAGTTGAGAAGCAGGAGGTAACGCCCCTGCGCCACCTGCGCCGCGCGGTTGTGCGCCTTGCCGAAGCCCTCATTCAAGCGGTTTTCTATGAGTTTGACCTCCGGGAACTCGCGCTTGACCATCGCCACGCTGTCGTCCCACGAGGCGTTGTCTACCACGATGATCTCCGCCTGCACGTCCGGATGCAGAGAGGGATGGAGCGAACGCAGGCACTCGCGCAGTTCGTCGCGGGTGTTCCAGTTGACAATA
>Ga0209989_100250_pt1 | contig 10161 bp, 8 predicted proteins | sample Antgeofumaro1A2B_FD_188083 | JGI IMG/M metagenome (GOLD analysis project Ga0209989, IMG submission 188083) | Geothermal fumarole subsurface microbial communities from Mt. Erebus, Antarctica - 1A2B (SPAdes) (version 2) | ecosystem: Environmental > Terrestrial > Volcanic > Fumaroles | place: Mt....
GGCGGAGGTGCCGTACTAGGGGTGGGTACCGCAGGGGGCTTTCTGGAGGGCAGTCACGCTCTTCAGAGCGGGGGCGTTAGGATGGAGGGCATGGGGAGGCCTATACGCGTACTTTTCGTCTGCTTGGGCAATATCTGCCGAAGCCCCATGGCCAAGGGAATTTTTCTCAAGCTCCTCAGGGAGCGGGGGCTTTCGGACCGGTTTGAGGTGGACTCGGCGGGGCTTGGCGGCTGGCACGTGGGGGAGGAGATGGACCCCAGGGCGCGACGGGTGCTGGAGGAACACGGGGCCTTTTTCCCCCACCGGGCCCGGAGGCTCAGCCGGGAGGACTGCGAGCGGTTTGACCACATCCTGGTCATGGATCGGGAGAACCTCGAGGGGGTCTTAAGCCTTTGCCCCAAGGCCAAGGAGAAGGTCCGGCTGGTCCTCGATTTTTCCGACGGGACGGGTCGGGAGGTGCCGGACCCCTACTACGAGGACCTTTGGGCGTTCCGGGAGGCCTATCTGGTTTTGGAGGAGGCCCTGAAGGGGTTTTTAGACTGGGTGGTCAGGGTCCAGGATGCGTCCTGAGGAGCTTCTCGCCCGAGCTGGTCTGCCCTTTTACCCCTTGGTCCCTTTGGTGGGTGGGGATGTGGCCCGGGTGTTTCGGGCGGGACCCTATGTCCTCAAGCTCCACCCAAGCCCCCCGGAGGGGTTCTTCCCCGCAGAGGCCCGGGGGCTCATGCGCCTATCAGGAAAAGGGGTGCGGGTGCCCAGGGTGGTGTATGTGGACGAGTGGGGGCTGGTTATGGAATACCTCTCCCCCGGGCCGCCGGACTGGGAGGGGCTGGGGCGGATGCTGGCCCAGCTTCACAGTCAGAAGGAGGTCCAGTATGGGGGTGACCGGGTCTTCCTGGGCCCCTTGCCTCTGCCGGAGGGGGTTGGCGAGGACTGGGGGCGGTTTTTCTACGAGAAGCGGATCTTGCCTCTCTTGGAGGCCGCGCCCAACCCCAAGGGCTCCTTGCGCTTTGGAAGACTTTTCCTCGAGGTGGAGCGGGCCCCCTGGCATCGCCTCCCTGAGGAGGGGCCGGTTCTAATCCACGGGGACCTTTGGCACGGGAATGTCTACTTCGCCCAGGAGGGGCCGGCCCTCTTGGACCCTTCGGCCTGGGTGGGGGAGCGGGGGGTGGACCTGGCGATGATGCGGCTTTTCGGGGGGTTTCCCGAGGTTTTTTGGCGCACTTATGAGGACTTGCTCCCCATCCCCGAGGCGGTGAACCGCGCCCTTCCCTGCTACCAGGTCTACTTTCTTCTTGCCCATCTCCTCCTCTTCGGAGAAGCCTACCTTGGGCCTTTAAAGCGGGCCCTTAAGGGGTGCGGATGATGGAAGGGGATTTCCGCCTTCTTTCCCCCATCGACCTCTTGCAGCTTCTCGCCCAAGGGCGGAAGACGGGGGCGTTTTTGGTCCAGGCGGGCCCTTTGGAAGGGGGGGTGTACCTGGAGCGGGGGCGGCCCGTTCACGCCCTTTTGGGTTCCCGCCAGGGGGAGAAGGCGCTTTTGGAAGTTCTGGCCTTGAAGGAGGGGCGGTTTCGCTTTCTGCCTGGGGAGCGGGCCCAGAGGACCACCTTGGGCCTACCCCTCGAGGCCTACCTCCTCCAGGCGGTCCGGGTGTTGGACGAGCGGGTGGAGGTGGGGCCTTTTGACCGAATCGCCTTTGGGGATCGGGTTTTTGCCACCCACCTCACCCTGGCCCCAGAGGAGCTCCAGCTCCTTTCCCACCTGAAGGGGGAGGTGAGCCTACTGGACCTGGTGGACCGGACAGGGCTTTCCCTGGAGGAGGCGGCCCTCCGGGTGGGCCATCTGGCCCGGGCGGGGATCCTCCAGGTCAGGCCCCGCACGCCCCACACGGTCCGGTTGGTGGTGGCCCTAGGGGAAAAGGGGGCAGGGCTGGATGCCCTCCTCTTAAGCGCTTGGCGGAAGCAGTATGGGGCTTTCCAGGGGGTGCGGGTGCGGGGGCGGAAGGAGACGGTCTTGCCCGTTGAGGGGGTTAAAGGGGCGGGGCGGCGTCTCCTTTTGGCCCCAGAGCTCCTCCTCTTCCATGACCTGAGGGTGGGGGAGGAGGTTCTGGTCTGGCCGGAGCTGTAAAATCGGGGCGTGGAAAGGGCAGAGGTAGCCCTGGAGACCGCTCTTTTGACCCATGGTTTGCCCTGGCCGGAAAACCTCTCCATCATGGAAGCCCTTCTCCAGGCGGTGGAGGCGGAAGGGGCCAGGCCAAGGCCCATTGGGGTGGTGGGCGGCCGGGTCCGGGTGGGGCTTAGCAAGGCGGAGATCCTACGGCTGGCCCAAGGTGGAGCGGACAAGGCGAGCCTTTGGAACCTTGCCGCTTTGATCGCCGCTGGGAAGGACGCGGGGACCACGGTGGCCGCCACCGTCCACCTGGCTCACCGGGCGGGCCTCGAGGTCTTGGCCACCGGGGGGATCGGCGGGGTGCACCCTGCTTCCTTTGACGAATCCGCGGACCTTTTGGCCTTAAGCCGCACCCCCATTTTGGTGGTGGCCTCGGGGTCTAAAAGCGTCCTGGACCTCGAGGCCACCCTGGAGCGGCTCGAGACCTATGGCATCACGGTTTTGGGCTTCCGGACGGACCGGATGCCGGCTTTTTTAAGCCCCGACTCCCCTTACCCCCTGCCCGCCCGGGTGGAGACCCCTTTGGAGGCGGCCCGGGTTTACCGGGAGGCGAAGGCCTTGGGCCTGGGCGGGGTCCTTCTTTTCAATCCGGTCTCCGAGGGGCTTCCCTACCAAGAGGTCCAAGCCCATGTGGAAGAGGCGAACCGGGAGGCCCGTAGGCTTGGCGTAACCGGGAAGGGCCTCACCCCCTACCTCTTGAAGCGGCTTGCTGAAAGGACGCAGGGAAGAAGCCTCGAGGTCAACCGCCGTCTCCTTGTGGAGAACGCCCGGCTGGCGGCCCAGGTGGCGCGCGCCCTTGCGGGCGTAGAATGAAAGGACATGTGCGAGCTTGGGGAAAGGCTTAAAGCGGCGCGCACCTCCAGGGGGCTTTCCCTGGAGGAGGCCGCCAGGCGGCTTTCCCTTAAGAAGAGCGTCCTCCAGGCCCTCGAGGAGTGCCGCTTTGACCTTCTTCCAGAGCCCGCTTTGGCCAAGGGGTACCTGAGGCGGTACGCCCTCCTCCTGGGCTTAGACCCTAAGCCCCTCCTGGCCCTTTATCCGGCGGAACCCCCTCCCCCCCCTCCCCCGCCAAGGCGCAGGCTTCCCTGGGGGGTTTTGGGAGGCGTGGGGGCGATTTTGGTCCTCCTTTTGGGGCTTGTCCTTTGGCTTTCCCGCCCCCATTCCCCCAAGGTGGTGGAGCTCCCCCCAAACCCGCCCCCTCCCCCTATGCGGCACATCTTGGAGGTCCAGACCACCCCACCCGGGGCCCGGGCCTATCTGGACGGGTTCTACCTGGGCCAGACCCCCTTGAAAACCCCTCCTGTGGAGGGGGGAAGGCGGCTTCTCCGCCTCGAGGCCCCCGGGTATGAGGGGGTGGAGGAGGAGATCCTCCTGGACAAAGATCTGGCTCTCCGCTACACTCTAAAGCCCCTACCGAAGGCCGAGGGTGAGGGGCCATCCCCAAAGACGCTCCTCCTCCGGGTGGAGGGCCGGAGCTGGCTTCGGGTGACCACCTTAGATGGAAAGCGGCTTTACGAGGGCATCCCCGAGGTGGGCTCCACCTTGGAGTTCCCCCTGCCTGTGGAGGTCCGGGCCGGGAACCCCAAGGCCGTGGTGGCGGTCTTGGGTGGGAAGGAGGAGAGGCTGGGCAATGAGCCCCGCCCGTTGAACCGCCGCTTTCCCTGATATACTGGACGCCTGTCGGGGCCACTGCCCCGGGAGGCGTATGGGCAAAGTTGGATTTGTAAGCCTGGGCTGCCCTAAGGCCCTGGTGGATTCGGAGCAGATCCTTTCCCGGCTGAAGGCCCTGGGGTACGAGACGAGCCCCACCTACGAGGAGGCGGAGCTGGTGGTGGTGAACACCTGCGGGTTCATCACCCCTGCCGTCGAGGAGTCTTTGGAGGCCATTGGGGAGGCTTTAAGGGAAAACGGGAAGGTGGTGGTCACAGGCTGCTTGGGGGCTCGGCCCGAGGTCATCAAGGCCCGCCACCCCGAGGTCTTGGAGGTCACGGGGCCCGGGGAGGTGGACCGGGTCTTGGAGGCGGTGCAAAGGGTGCTTCCGCCCAGGCGGGACCCCTTCTTGGACCTGGTTCCCCCTCAGGTCAAGCTGACGCCTAGGCATTACGCCTACCTCAAGATTGCGGAGGGGTGCAACCACCGCTGCAGCTTTTGCATCATCCCCCAGCTTAGAGGGGGCCTCCGCTCCCGGGATGCGGGGGAGGTGTTGGCGGAGGCGGCCCGGCTTGCGGCCACGGGGACGAGGGAGCTTCTCCTCATCGCCCAGGACACCTCCGCCTACGGGGTGGACCTCCATCACCGGGAAAGTTTCTGGAAGGACCGGCTGGTACGGGCCCATCTCGTGGACCTCCTTTCCGCCATGGCGGAGCTTGGGGTCTGGATCCGGCTTCACTACGTCTATCCTTACCCCCATGTGCAGGACCTCCTCCCCCTGATGGCCGAAGGGAAGCTCCTGCCCTATCTGGATGTGCCCTTCCAGCACGCCTCCCCCCGGATTCTCAAGGCCATGCGGAGGCCCGGGGGGGGTGGAAAGCCACCTGAGGACCCTCGAGGCCTGGCGGAAGGAGATCCCCCATCTGGCGGTGCGGAGCTCCTTCATCGTCGGCTTCCCCGGGGAGACGGAGAAGGACTTCCGCCTCCTTCTGGACTTCCTAAAGGAGGCCCGGCTGGACTGGGTGGGGGTTTTCACCTACTCCGAAGTGGAGGGGGCGGAGGCCAACGCCCTGCCCGGCCATGTCCCTGAGGAGGTGAAGGAGGAGCGGAAGGCCCGCCTTCTCGAGCTCCAACAGAGGATTAGTCTGGAGAAAAACCGTGCTCTTATTGGCAGGACCCTGGAGGTATTGGTGGATGAACTGCCCGAGCCGGGCCTGGCCCTGGCCCGGAGCTACCGGGAGTCCCCGGGGATAGACGGGGTGGTGCATCTGGAGACGGACGGGACGGTCCGGGTTGGGGAGAGGGTCAGGGCCCGCATTCGGGATGCGGGCCCCTACGACCTGTACGCGGTGGCAGAGTAGGGGGGCGTATGTACATCGTCATCGCCGGGGGAGGAGAGGTGGGCTCAGAGCTCGCCCGAACCTTGGAAAAAGCCCATGAGGTCGTGGTTATAGACCGGAACCCGAACACCAAAGGCCGGCTTTCCGCTTTGGATGTCCGCATCCTCATCGGCTCAGCCACGGATCCCGATGTTCTGAGGGAGGCCAAGGTGGACCTGGCGGACCTGTTTATCGCCAGCACCGACTCCGACGAGGTCAACCTTCTGGCCTCCCTCCTTGCCAAGGGCCTAGGGGCGAAGGAGGCCTTGTGCTTTGTGGGCAAAGGAGGGTACGTGGAGGTCCTTTCCGATCCGCGCACCGCGGAGATCCTCGGCACCCGGATCGATCGGGTCCTCTGGCCGCAGAAGGCCATGGCCCGGGAGATCGTGGAGGTGATCCTCGTGCCCGGGGCGGTGGACACGGAGACCCTGGCGGAAGGACGCCTCCGCTTTGTGGGGTACCGAGTGGAGGAGGGGGGGCCCTACATCCGCCGGGTTCTTTCCGAGCTGGACTGGCCGGAAGGGGTTTTGGTGGTTGGGGTGGTCCGGGAGGGGCTTTTTATCTCCCGGGCCCATCCGGAGTACGCCGCCTTGGCCCTGGAGGCCGGGGATAAGATCCTTTTCGTCACGACGCATATGGGGTTTTCCGCCCTACAAGCCTGTTTTGCCCCCAAGGTGCGGGTGCGGAAGGTGATGGTCATCGGGGGTGGGAACGTAGGGTACATGGTGGCGCGGGGGCTTGTGGAAAGACGCCTCGAGGTCATGGTCATTGAGCCAAGCCAGGAGCGGTGCGAGTGGCTGGCCTCTGAGCTTCCAGGGGCTTTGGTCGTCCGGGGGGATGGGACGGACCTGGAGCTTTTGGAGGCGGAGGGGATGGCGGAGGCGGATGCGGTGGTGGCGGTCACCGACAACGACGAGAAGAACCTCTTGGCCTCCCTTCTGGCCAAGCAGCTGGGCGTCAAGAAAGTAATCACCCGGGTTTCCCGCTCGGAAAACCGGCGCCTCTTTGAGCAGGTGGGGATAGACCTGCCCTTAACCCCTCGGCAGGCCGCAGTCCGGGAGGTTTTGGACTGGCTGGGCCCGGAGAATGTGGAGCACCTGGCGGTGATGGACGAGAGCATAGAGCTTTTGGAAGTGGATCTTCCCGAGCGCTTTCCCCCTACCCCCTTGGCCCAGCTCCAGACTCCGGAGGCGGTGGTGGTGGCCTTAGAGCGGGGCCACCGGGTGATGCTGGCGCAGGACGACCTCGAGGCGGCCCCTGGGGACAAGCTCTTTTTGGTGGCGGCCAAGGAGGCTTCGGATGAAGTCGTGGCGCGCTTCCTCCAGGCGTAGGCCGGGGGCGGCAACCCTTTTTCTCCTGGGCACCGCTTACGAGGGCCTGGGGCTGGCCTTGATCGTCTTCGGTCTTCTGGCCTGGGTTTTTGGGGACAGACCCCAGGGGTTTTTCCTGGGTGGGGCGCTGGGCCTTGCCCTAGGGAGACTGGCCCACCGGGCGGCCCGCCCTCAGGTGGAGCTCCCCCGGAGGGAGGTTTTCCTTTCCATAGCCCTCTTGTGGCTTTTGGTGCCCGCCTTAGGCGCGGTTCCCTTCTGGCTTTCCGGGGGGATGGGCTACCTTGATGCCCTTTTTGAATCCTTTTCCGGATTTACCACCACCGGCGCTACGGTCCTGAAAGACTTCGGCCAGTTTGGTCCGGTCCTCTTTCTGTGGCGGGCCCTCATCCAGTGGGTGGGGGGTATGGGGATCGTGGTCCTCTTCCTGGTGGTCCTCCCCCATCTAGGGGTGGCCGGGCGGGGGGCCTTTTTTGCCGAGACCACCGGGGTGGAGAAGGAGACTAGGATCACTCCGAGACTCCGCCATACGGCCCAGATGGTCTTCAGGGTCTACCTCCTCCTCACCCTTCTGGCCATCCTTGCGTACACCCTGGCGGGGATGCCGCTGTTTGAAGCCGTGGCCAACGCCCTCTCTACACTGTCCACGGGGGGATTCAGCCCCAACCCCTCGAGCTTTGCCGCATACCCTCCCGTGGCCCAGTGGCTGGGGAGCCTCTTCATGTTTCTGGCCGGAGTGAACTTCCTCCTCCAGTACCGGCTGATCTTCGGTCGGGAGGGCCGGTCCCTTTTGCAGGACGTGGAGTTTAGGGGGTACGTGGGCATCGTCCTGGCTGCGGGGCTGGCCCTTTTCCTCTACCTTTACTCCCACCGCGCCTATGGCCTTGAGGAAAGCCTTCGTCATGCCTTTTTCCAAGTGCTCTCCATCCTGACCACCACTGGGTTTGCCAGCGTGGACTTCGCCCAGTGGGCGGTTCCGGCCCAGGCCCTTTTGGTGGTCCTCATGTTCATCGGGGGCAGCGCGGGCTCCGGGGCGGGGGGGATCAAGGTGGTGCGGTGGTTGGTCCTGTTTGGCCTTTTGCGGCGGGAGCTCACTCGGGCCCTCCACCCCCAGGCGGTCCTCCCCCTGCGGCTAGGGGGGCGGATCCTGGGGGAGGAGGCGTTGCGCCAGGTCTCCGTCTTTGTCTTGCTGTACACCTTGACCTTTGGCTTGGGCGCCTTGGCCCTGGCTTTCTTGGAGCAGGACTTCGTGGTGGCCTTTACCGCCAGCGCCCAGGCCATCGGGAACATCGGCCCTGGCCTCGGTGCGGTGGGCCCTATGGGTTCTTATGCGGAGCTTCACCCGTTGTCCAAGCTGGTCCTTATCTTCGAGATGTGGGCGGGGCGGATTGAGCTCATTCCAATCTTTCTTCTACTGACCCCCGATTTTTGGCGGCACCTGAAGTAAGGGCCTTGGCAAGGAGACCCTTAAGGGGTTTAATGGTAGACGATGAACATCCTTGGACACCTGACCGCCATGCCGGCCTTGCCGGAACCCCTTAAGGGGCTTCGGGCATTGGCCTATAACCTCTGGTGGAGCTGGAACCCAGAGGCAACGGAGCTATTTCAGGAGGTCGATCCTGCCCTTTGGAAGCGCTTCCGAGAGAACCCGGTCAAGCTCCTGCTCGAGGTGGACCCTGCCCGCCTGGAGGCCCTGGCGGAGACCCCGTTTAGAAGCCAGGTGGAGGGAGTGGTGGAGGCGCTCAGGGCCTATCTGGAGGCGAGGACTCCCCTCAAGGGCGAGCTTGTGGCTTACTTCTCCGCGGAGTTCGGGTTCCACAGCTCTTTGCCCATTTACGCGGGGGGGCTTGGCATCCTGGCGGCCGACCATGTGAAGGCGGCCAGCGACCTGGGGCTTAACCTGGTGGGGGTGGGGCTTTTCTACCACCAAGGCTACTTTCACCAGCGCCTCTCCCCCGAAGGGGAACAGGTGGAGGTCTACGAGGACCTCCTTCCCGAGGAGCTTCCCCTCCTGCCCGTCCTAAAGGATGGAAAGCCCCTCAGGGTGGGGGTGGAGTTCCCGGGCCGGACGGTCTACCTCGGGGCTTTGCGCGCCCAGGTGGGGGCTTTGCCCGTCTACCTCCTCACCGCCAACCTCCCGGAAAACGCCCCGGAGGACCGGGCCCTGACCGCGAGGCTCTATGCGCCGGGGCTGGAGATGCGCATCCAGCAGGAGCTTCTTTTGGGCATCGGGGGGGTGCGGCTTTTGAGGGCGCTTGGCCTTTCCCCCAAGGTCTGGCACATGAACGAGGGGCACTCGGCCTTTATGGGCCTCGAGCGGGTGCGGGAACTTGTGGCGGATGGGCTTTCCTTCCGGGAGGCCTTGGAGGTGGCGGCGGCGGGGGCGCTTTTCACCACCCACACCCCGGTTCCGGCGGGGCATGACGCCTTTCCCCTTGACCTTGTGGACAAGTACCTGGGCGGCTTTTGGGGGAGGCTGGGGACGGACCGGGAGACCTTTTTGGCCTTGGGTTTAGAAGAGAAGCCCTGGGGTCCGGTTTTTTCCATGTCCAACCTCGCCCTGAGGCTTTCCCGGAGGGCCAATGGGGTTTCCAGGCTTCACGGTGCCGTCTCCCGCCGGATGTTTGCCCACCTCTGGAAGGGGCTTTTGGAGGAAGAGGTTCCCATCGGCCACATCACCAATGGGGTCCATACCTGGACCTTCCTCCACCCTCGCCTCAAGCGGCTTTACGCCGAAGCCTTCGGTCCCGAGTGGCTTAAGCGCCCGCAGGAGGCCGCGACCTGGCGGGTGGAGGCTTTGGGAGAGGAGTTTTTGCGCGTGCGGCGGGAGCTGAAGGAGGACCTCATCCGGGAGGTTCGCCGCCGCGTGCACGAGGCCCGGCGGAGGAACGGGGAAAGCCCGGCCCGGCTCCGCCAGGCGGAGGCCCTTTTGGACCCGGAGGCCCTCACCCTGGGGTTTGCCCGGAGGGTGGCTACGTACAAGCGGGCCATCCTTCTTTTCAAGGATCCGGAGAGGCTTCGGGCCCTCCTTAAGGGGCCGAACCCGGTCCAGATCGTCTTCGCGGGCAAGGCCCACCCCAAGGATGAGGCGGGAAAGGCCTACCTCAAGGAGCTCATAACCCGGATCCGGGAGCTTGGCCTCGAGGACCGGATGGTGGTCCTGGAGGACTACGATCTTTACCTAGCCCGGTTTTTGGTCCAGGGGGTGGATGTCTGGCTCAATACCCCCAGGCGCCCCATGGAGGCCTCGGGCACGAGTGGGATGAAGGCCGCTTTGAACGGCGCGCTCAATCTGAGCATTTTGGACGGCTGGTGGGCAGAGGCCTACAACGGCAAAAACGGCTTCGCCATCGGGGATGACCGGGTGTACGAAAGCGAGGAGGCGCAGGACCTAGCCGACGCCTTAAGCCTGTACGACGTCTTGGAACACGAGGTCGTACCCCTCTTCTACGCTAAGGGTGGGGGTGGGGTTTCTGCGGGTTGGCTGGCTATGGTCCAGGAGAGCCTCCGCACCCTCGGCCCCCAGTACAGCGCTGCCCGGATGGTACGGGAATACCAGGAGGTGTACTACACCCCCTTAAGCCTCGAGGTGGAGAGAGCCTCCCGTTCCCTGGGACTTATTCGGGATTTCTTCCAGGCCC
>Ga0209989_100251_pt1 | contig 10132 bp, 8 predicted proteins | sample Antgeofumaro1A2B_FD_188083 | JGI IMG/M metagenome (GOLD analysis project Ga0209989, IMG submission 188083) | Geothermal fumarole subsurface microbial communities from Mt. Erebus, Antarctica - 1A2B (SPAdes) (version 2) | ecosystem: Environmental > Terrestrial > Volcanic > Fumaroles | place: Mt....
CGCGCCTTTTTACTCTACGACTTCGCTTACCGGGTAGGATCCCAATACCACGACCTTTTCGCAATGCCTGCCTAAGGCTTCGAGGGCCTTTTTGACTTTCGGTTCTTCGGCATGGCCTTCGAAGTCCACGAAGAAAACATACTCCTGCCTGCCGGCGACGCGCGCGGGAAACGATTCGATCCAGGTCAGATTGATCTTGTGCTGTTTAAAGACCGTGAGCGCGTCCACCAACGATCCTGGCTGGTGAGGCACCTGAAACATAATTGCCGTTTTGTCATGGCCGGAACGTTCTGCAGACTGCAAACTGATGACTGCAAAACGCGTCTCGTTGTGTGGGTAATCTTCGATGTTGGAAAAGAGGACATTCAGGCCATACTTAGCAGCGGCCTGTCTGCTGGCAACCGCCGCCGCGCCTGGCTCCCGCTGGGCTAATTCAGCAGCCACCGCAGTACTGGCCACTTCGACCAGTTGCGCCTGTGGCACATGTTTGCTCAACCAATTGCGGCATTGAGACAACGCCTGCGGTTTGCTGTAAACGCGCCGAATTTCTGCCTGTGAACAATTGGCTAACAAATGATGATGGATGCGCAAGCGTACTTCGGCACAGATCTTTATTTGTGGCATCCGCACGAACATTTCCAATGTGTCGGCGATACGGCCGTCGGTGGAGTTTTCCAAGGGAACCACACCGTAATCTGCTTGTCCGCGTGCCACTTCTTCAAAAACAGCCGCGATCGTGCCCACCCGCAAAAATTCCACCCACTGGCCAAACTTTTCAACTGCGGCAAGATGACTGAAACTGTATTCCGGTCCCAGGCAAGCTACACGCAAAACCTTTTGCAGGGCCCGCGAGGCACTGATCAGCTCACGAAATATAGCTCGCACCACATGATCGGGTAAAGGGCCCTTATTGGCTTGGAGCACACGCTGCATGACTTCTTCCTCGCGCGCTGGGCTAAAGACATCCGCGCCCTCATGATTTTTGATCCTGCCGATCTCGGCCGCGAGGTTAGCCCGCTCATTCATGAGCTTCAGCAGGTGCAGGTCGAGTTTGTCAATCTGCGCCCGTAGTTGCCGCACCGAACCTGTCCGCGCTGCCACAGCCGTGAACCTTCTTATCCGCTGCCAAATAATCGTGCACGCCTAGACCGATGCCGCATCGGTCCAGTCTTGCGTACTCTATATGCTAAAACGGCTGGCGTCAAGCAATAAACTTCCATAAGTCAATAACTTCCATCTTCATTGCTGCCCTGCATGCACTATGTCGGCAACTAGCACTCACTAAACAGCCAAAATGGCAGCCAATGTTGATTTCAAAGAGAACTTGATCTGCCTTAATGACTGTCTTATAATTGCCTGAGCGAAAAACAAATCCTCGCGGATCGCCACTTGATACGCAAGTATTTGTAGTATGAGAACTTATAAAATAACGACTGGATATGATCTGTGGCATGGGCATTGCAAATCGCTTTTGCGTAGTCGAGGTGAGATTGGACAATCGGCTACACAACTGGACAAGATTTGGAGGAACAATCCGTGGCTGAAGAAAAGATCATCGGCATTGACCTAGGAACGACCAACTCTGTGGTCGCTGTCATGGAAGGCAATGAGGTGAAGGTTATCCCGAATCAGGAGGGCAACCGGCTAACGCCTAGCGTGGTTGCTTTTACCGATAAAGGGGACATTCTGGTCGGCGACCCAGCCAAGCGTCAGGCAATTACCAATCCAAAACGCACCATCTACTCCATAAAGCGCTTCATGGGCCGTCGTTACGACGAAGTAGAGACAGAGCGCCGATTGGTTCCCTATGAGGTAGTACGTGGTACGAACGATCTGGCAGCGGTTAAGGTTGGCGACAAGATTTACACGCCACCAGAGATTTCCGCTATGATCTTAAGGAAGCTAAAAGAAGCTGCTGAGAATTACCTCGGTCACAAGGTGCGCAAGGCAGTTATCACTGTCCCCGCCTATTTCAACGATGCCCAGCGGCAGGCTACGATTGACGCTGCGGAGATTGCGGGCTTCGATCCGGAATGGGAACTGGAAGATCCCAAGACTGCCAAGAAAGTCCGTCAGCGCATGCGCATCATCAACGAGCCTACCGCGGCTTCGCTGGCGTATGGTCTGGAAAAGAAGAAAAACGAGAAAATTGCCGTCTTCGACCTGGGCGGCGGAACGTTCGACATCTCCATCCTCGATGTCGGCGACGGCGTTTTCGAAGTCAAAGCTGTCAACGGCGACACCCATCTAGGGGGAGACGATTGGGACAATGTGCTTATCAATTTCATCGCCGACGAGTTTTACAAAGAGCATCGCATAGACCTGCGTAAAGACCAGATGGCGATGCAGCGGCTCAAGGAAGCTGCCGAGCGTGCCAAAAAAGACTTGTCCTCCGCCACCCAGACGGAAATCAACTTGCCGTTCATTACTGCCGATGCGTCGGGACCAAAGCACTTGCAGATGACGATCACGCGTGCCAAATTCGAACAGCTGACGGAGCATCTGGTGGAACGGTGCCGGCAGCCCGTCCTGCAGGCGTTGCGTGACGCCGGCTATAAGCCTTCGGACATTGACGAAGTAGTACTCGTGGGCGGCATGACGCGTGTGCCCCGCGTGCAACAACTCGTTCGGGAAATATTCGGCAAAGAAGGACACAAAGGGGTCAATCCCGACGAGGTCGTGGCTGTGGGCGCTGCCATCCAGGGTGCACAGCTCCTCCTTGGCTCCAAGTCCGAAGTGTTGCTCCTGGATGTGACTCCTTTGTCGCTGGGTATCGAAACCCTAGGCGGTGTATTCACCAAGCTGATCGAGCGTAACACGACCATTCCATACAAAAAGTCGCAGATATTCTCCACCGCCGAAGACAATCAGACGGCGGTTACCATAAAAGTCTACCAAGGCGAGCGTGAAATGGCAGCAGACAACCGGCTGCTGGCTATGTTCAATCTCGAAGGGATTCCCCCTGCGCCGCGTGGCGTGCCGCAGATCGAGGTTACCTTCGACATTGACCACAATGGCATCCTCCATGTCTCGGCTCGCGATTTGGGTACAGGAAAAGAGCAAAAAATCCGTATCGAGGCATCCAGTGGTCTAAGTCAGGCGGAAATCGAGCGGATGCGCAAAGAAGCCGAGCTGCACGCTGCCGAAGACAAGCGCAAACGAGAGCTCGCCGAATCCAGAAACCAGGCCGACCAAATGGTCTATCAGATCGAAAAGCTGCTGCGCGAACACGGAGACAAGCTCTCAGAAGCCGACAAGTCCGCTGTTCAGGCAGCTGCCGAGAAAGTCAAAGAAAAGGCCAAAGGCGAAGATATCGCTGCCATCCGGCAGGCTATCGCCGAGTTGGAACGCGCCTCCCACGCCATGTCCCAGCACCTTTATCAACGCGCAGGCGCACAGGCGCAGTCCGCAACTTCCGAAGACGGTGGCCAAAAAGGCGGTGACAAAAAGGACGATGTCATTGATGCCGAGTTCGAAGTCAAAAAATGACCTGAGTGCCGCACGACGGGGGCACGGCACTTGGTGCTGTGCCCCCAGCGGTCGGTAGTGCTGTGTTCCTGGCTTCCCCCATTGCGCCGGAGTAGCGATGCCGTGCCTCATTCTGCGCCCGTTCTCGAACGCACCAGGTGGAGTTTGCCTTCCTTCACCGACCCATCGCGAAGCACGTAGTAGCGCAGCGGGTTCAGACGCACAAGGTCCGGCAGCGTCAATACGTAGTGCAAATTGTCGTAGTTGACGATAGCCCAGTCGTGGAGGCCGACCAAGATGTCCCCGGCACGCAGGCCTGCCTGTCCTGCCGGACCGGTGCTAGCGACTTCGGTGATATACATGCCGCCGTCGAGTTGCGGCGCCTGGCGGCGGACGACCTCCGAGGCGACCGGTGCCATGCGGCAACCTAAAATCTGCCACGCCAACTGCTCGACCCTGGGATCGGCAGGCGGCAACAATGGCAAGCGGACCTCTATTTCAGCGCGGTCGCGACGCACGCGCACCGCAATTTCTTCTCCCGCCCGGCGCTCCAACAGCGCTCTTTCCCAGTCGAGCACATGATCAACGGGCTTCTGCGCCACCTGGATCACCCGGTCGCCTGGACGCAAGCCAGCACGCGCCCCTGGGGTGCCGTTCTCGACGCGCTCCACTATCAGCCAGCGCCTAGGTTCGGGGCCTTCTTCGACCACATTGCGCAGAGTCAGACCCAGCTCGATTTCCGGCCTTCGGCGCGATGCCAGCAACTCGCCGGCAACCTCTACTACGTGGTCTACCGGCAAGGCAAAACTGATCCCTTGAGCCCCAGCACGGATGGCCACGTTGACACCGATCAATTCGCCGTCAATATTCAGCAGCGGTCCGCCGGAATTGCCCGGATTGATACTGGCATCCGTCTGGATAAGCGAGCGGTAGGATACCTCCCGGTTTAAACTGACGTCGCGATGCAGCGCGCTGATGACGCCTACCGTGACCGAATGCTCATACCCGTAGGCATTGCCGATGGCGATCACTGTTTCCCCCACCATAAGGTCTGCGGAGGTGCCTATGGTAATGACCGGCAAGCTGCGAGTCGGATCTATTTTGAGGATCGCCAGGTCGTGTTTTTTTTCGCCCACGAGCAAGCGGCCCACGTATGCCGAACCGTCGCTGAGCCGCACCCGCAAGAGTTGCACGTCTTCGACCACATGATAGTTGGTCACGATATAGCCGCGCGGGTCCACGAGAATACCCGTTCCCATGCCATTGGCCCGGTTTTGCGAAGGCGCGGTGGTGAAGACCTCTTCCAAACTGCGCTGCGAGGCAGTGCGCTCGCTGTGGATGTTGACCACGGCAGGACGTGCTTTCTCTACGGCCCGCACAATGGCATTGCGACGCCGTTCGGCCGAGCCTGCTCGAAGAAATGGCCCTGTGAAGCCGACGACCTGGACCCAGACAAGAAGCAGGAGGGTAACGCGCTGCCAGCTCATGGTGTCTCGCCTACAAAAGTGCATCCGGTCAGCTATGTTCGCCACGACTCCGCTACCATGTTCGGCGCGCAGACCCCCCGAAATTCGCACAAGATTGACCATTTTTGCCGGTCGCATGCTGCCATCTGCCAGACACGCCGACTGTGTCAGTTTTGCCAGAGTCGAGGCCCGGCGAGCTCGCTTAAAAGGCCCTGTGCAGCGGCGTATTCCCATGGATCAGCCGTCTCGGCGACGACATGGGTAAATGCGGTCCCCGGCAGATAGGTCGGCCAGCCTCGGCGCGACAGGCCTTGTAAGATAACTGTGCAGACTCGATAGGCCCGCACCGATCGTGCCCGTGTGGAGGGTATCAGCCGTGACAAGCAATGCGGCCAAGGCACCCGAAGTGCCCGCCGGACCCAGCGATACCGAACTGGTCGAACGGGCGCAAAAAAGGGACTGGTCGGCTTTTGAGCAGATTGTCGAACGCTACAAAAAGCGCGTGTATGGGCTGGCCTTGCGCATTCTGGGGCGTCCGGCAGACGCCGAAGATGTCGTGCAACAAACCTTTATTACAGTGCTGGAGCATCTAGCGTCGCTGCGCGACGGGGATAACTTGCCGAAATGGATCTTGCGCGTAGCCGCCAATCATGCTTTGCGTATCTTGCGCTACAGACGCACCCATCCTGCCTACCCCCTGCAGACTTCGGACAAAGACGACGAATGGTCCACGGTACCGCACCCCGAGTACATCGCCCCGTGGCGTTACGACCCCCAGGACATCGTCCAACGCGCCGAAATCCGTGAGCTGATTTCCAAGGCCCTCGAAGAACTGGACGAGAAGTACCGGCTGGTATTTGCCTTGCGCGATATCGAGGGATTTTCTACGCGCGAAACGGCAGAAATGCTGGGTATCACCGAGACCAATGCCAAGGTCAGACTCTTGCGGGCGCGCCTGTTTTTGCGCGAAAAGCTGACTCGCGCTCTGGGCGACGAAAGCGCCAAGCTCGATCACAGTCACGAGCACCACTGAGTGCGCACGCAACGTCGGCCTGTAACCGAAAGGCTTGTCGGACGATCCAACTATCGTAGAGAATTCCAGGGGGCGCCTCGAAAGAGGTTCGAATCGGCAATGACTTGCGAAGAATTGTTGCGGATACTGAACGAATACGTTGATGGGGCCATTGACCTGCCCGAGTGTCGCCGGTTCGCCGAGCATCTGGCCCATTGCAACCCGTGCCAGGTAGTAGTAGATACGGTACGCAAAACGATCGTACTCTACCAGCACGGGAGGGAGTTTCCTTTGCCTACTGAACTGGAGCAGCGCCTCAAGCTGGTACTCCTGGACCATTGGCAACGTAGTTACGGAAATGCGCCTTTGAGTAGGTAGCCGGCGAGCATGTTCAGGCGAATCCTGTTACCGGTAGATCTGACCGACCGGCACCAGCGCTCGCTCGAGATGGCAGCGCGTTTGGCGCGCCACGAGGCTGGTGAGGTGGTCTTGGTGCACGTCATCGAGGTCATCCACGGACTGACGCCTGACGAGGATCGCGATTTTTACGGCCGTCTTGAAAAAAACGCACGGCAGCATTTGGAAATCCTCGGGCAATTTCTGACCCAGCAAAGCGTCCCTTGGAGCGTACGCGTGCTTTATGGCGACCGCGCCGAGCAAATCATCCACTGCGCCGAAGAGGAACATGCCGATTTGATCCTCATGACCTCGCATCGCATAGATCTGACCGGTCCCATCGCAGGCTGGGGCACCTTGAGCTACAAGATCGGCATCCTCTCCCAATGTCCGGTGCTCCTCGTCAAATGATGGCGTATTCTTGCAGCGACTTGCAGCGCGCTGTCCGACCCGATCGGTGCCGGCAGCTGTTGCTCAGGAACCGGCAGACCTAAGGTTGATCGAGGTGCCGCGACGACATAAGATGGTTATGCAACGCCGGCATAGCTCAACGGTAGAGCACCGCTTTCGTAAAGCGGGGGTTGTGGGTTCGAATCCCACCGCCGGCTCTTTCTAATTCGGCGCGTCCCTATTTTTATTCCTTCGACAAGACGAGGCTGCTCGGCAAGTGAGGAAGATGTCCCTCGGGCTTTTGCCACGAACGTTGGGCAGTCTTTGGACCCAGCTCGAGGACTCTTGCGATCGTATTCCCGTAACTCGGCACGGGGCACATTGCGCGCAAGCCCAAGTTGCCTGTGGCTTTGCGCCCGCCAAAGCCACAAAGGTGTTGCTATCTTTGCCTCGGGCGTGGTATAATCAGTCCAAAACTGGACCTGCCGGCACTCTCAGGCGGGAATGGTTCCACTGGTACAAGCGCGGCACGAGACACTATGAAGTGCTGTCGTCCCAAGGTACAAGACCTGGTATTCTCGCTTTACCCGCGGCCGTTGCATCCGGAGTTGTTCGAAATCGCGACGGCACGACGCTTGGATTGTGCCGATCAGACTTTGGTTGTTTGGATCACTCCGACGGGCCATGTCTTGACCTGGCAAGGAGCGGGGCGATTTTTGTGCGAAGTTACGGCGAGTGCCGAGAGCGAGTTACCGCACAATCGCCGGCTACTCCAGTCCCGCTTTCGCGGCGAACAGGTCTCGGACATCTGGTGTGGCCCCGAGGTGCACTACCAAGTGAGCTACCAAGTGGAAACTGTGGCTCCGGATGTGTTTTTGCACATCCATGACGAAATCCTCGCCGATGGCCGGCGGCGGGGTCTGCTCCATACTTTCGGCCAGACCGACCGTTTACAGGTTTCTCCTGTGGGATTCGTCGTTATGGAAGTGCGGCCTGGTACAGCCCTCGTCCAGACGTTCCACACCTTCCCCGAGGAATTCAGCCTGGTCAAAACGCAGACATTGATCGAATTTCGAGCGCACTGAACCGGAACCCCGATCGAACAAGAGCGCGCCCTGCCTACCGAGCGCCGCAAAAGCAAGCCACTGTGTTCATCCCTTGGAAGCGATGGCTCGATAAGCGATACCAGAGAATCGTCTCGATGTCGCTTGTGTTGGGGTTACAGACGATCGGGTGTGACGGAAAAGTCTTCGTCCGCATCGTCGGCAGAGGGAACTAAGTTCGGGGCGCCACACAGCAAGTACAGCACCGCCATGCGCACGGCTAGTCCATTGGTGACCTGTTGCAAAATGGCAGAGTGCGGTCCGTCGGCGACATCCGGCGTCACTTCGACGCCACGATTGATCGGTCCAGGCGCCAGGATGAGGATATCGGGGCGAGCTTGGGCTAACCGCTGCCGGTCCATACCGAAGAGACTGGCATACTCATGGATGGAGGGAAACAACCCGGTCCGCTGACGCTCGAACTGGATACGCAGCAAGTTGACCACATCGCAACGGGGCAAGATATCGTCCAGCCGATAGGCAACCTCTACTCCCAAAGCCGTGATGTGCCGCGGTATCAAGGTCGGGGGACCACAGACGATGACGTGGGCACCCAGCTTGGTCAGGGCGTAAATATTGCTGCGTGCCACCCGGCTGTGGGCAATATCCCCCACCAATCCTACGGTCAGACCTTGGATCTGACCACGGGCGCGGCGTATGGTGAATACATCGAGCAATCCTTGGGTGGGGTGCTCATGAGCTCCGTCGCCGGCGTTGATCACCGAACAGCGCAGATGCTGCGCCAGCAAATGGGGGGCGCCCGGCGTGCTATGCCGCACCACCATCACGTCCGCACCCATGGCTTCCAGGTTTTTGGCTGTGTCAATGAACGACTCGCCTTTGGATACGCTCGACCCGGACACGGTGAAATCCACGGTGTCGGCACTCAGTCTCTTGGCAGCCAGGCTGAAGCTGGTGCGCGTGCGCGTGCTCGGCTCGAAAAACAGATTCATTACCACTTTGCCTTTGAGTGCCGTCAGTTTTTTCCGAGGCCGTCGGGTCAGCTCGATGAACGCTTCTGCGACATCGAGGATGGTCAGGATTTCGTCGCGCGACAAATCTTCCAATCCGAGCAGATGGCGCCGCGTCCATTGGAGTCGCATCGTTTCTGGTTTGCTCAACTCGAGATCCACGGCTACTGCGCTCCACGAAATGGGTGTTGTGCCGACTTGTACTACGGACCGCCCGTCACCTCGCTGCTGTCGCCCAAGAGCGCCTCCCTTCCGGGCCTTATGGGAACATATACTGGGAACACAGCCGGGACAAGACAGCACGCTAGCCGGAAGTGCAGGCTGTGGGACCTACGATGGACATGTGCCTGCCGGTGCGAGGCATTGACGCCGGCTGGGTCAGCAGCTGGAGCGACGCAAGGCGCGCCCGGGGCATAAAGAGGTGCGTTGCCCGTGCCGAAGGACCCATTGCCCGTTGACCAACACACTGTCCACCCCTTCGGCCATGCACCGGCCATGGTCGTAGGTGGCACGATCGGTGACACGCTGGGGATCGAATATGACCAGGTCGGCAGCCATGCCCTCGCGGATCAGACCGCGATCTTTGAGCCCGAATCGGCGCGCTGGGTGCGCACTCAGATGGGCTACCGCCTGCTCCAGCGACCAGACCCCCTCGCGAACGTAAGGCCCGATAAAGCGAGCGAAGCTGCCCCACCCGCGCGGGTGCGGATGCCCGCCGGCAAAGATTCCGTCACTACCTCCCATCATGGCCGGGTGACGCATGAAGGCACGTACGTCCTCTTCGGACCGCTGCCGATGGGGTACAATGCAGCCGACAGCCAGTGCGGAAGAGAAAAGCAAGTCGCAAATGAACTCTGCCAAATCTTTTTTTTCCTGAGCCGCAGCCTCGGCCAGTGTCGCGCCCTCCAGGTGTCGTCTGGAGGGGTCGGCGACGAAGCTTAGGCGCACATCGTCGAGCGGCCCTCTGGGAGAAGCAGCCAGCCACTGGGCCACCCGCTGCCGGGCATCGGATGCGCGCAAGCGTCCCAAAGTTGCTTCCGTTCCCCCCGCCTGCATTTCCGGAGGCAGCGCTACCATACCCAGAATGGTACTGCCAGCCAGGTAGGGATAGATGTCGAAAGTCACGTCCAATCCGTCCCGGCGCATCTCTTCGATCAGCGGCAAAGCGAGTTCGGCGCGACTATTGAAATGCGATATGTGGACAGGCACGGCTGCCTCTTGGGCGATACGGCGGACTTCTCCCAGCGCTTCTGCCAGCCCATCTGGATCGTAGCGCCGCATGTGCGTGACGTAAACGCCTCCGTAACGGGCCAGCTCACGACAAAG
>Ga0209989_100252_pt1 | contig 10114 bp, 7 predicted proteins | sample Antgeofumaro1A2B_FD_188083 | JGI IMG/M metagenome (GOLD analysis project Ga0209989, IMG submission 188083) | Geothermal fumarole subsurface microbial communities from Mt. Erebus, Antarctica - 1A2B (SPAdes) (version 2) | ecosystem: Environmental > Terrestrial > Volcanic > Fumaroles | place: Mt....
GTCTGTGTTGTGGTGGGTGCTGATAGCCCTTTCGCTGGGGGGTGGTGTGCTGAGCTACAGCCTGCAGCGCTACCTGTCTGGGCTTGTTTACGGCGTGCGCGTCGGCGAGACCACGCTGGACGGGTTGACGCTCGCGTCTGCGCGCCAGCAGGTGGACGAGATTTGCCAGCGGCTACAGCAACGGCGCATCACCCTCCAGTTCACCGACAACGCCGGGCGCGTGGTACACTCCCGCACTGTTACGATGGCGGAACTGGGCATCGCTCCCGACCCCGAAACCACCTGGCAACAGATCATGCACGCGACCCGACGACGCCATCCCCTGCTTACCCTCACGGCACGCTGGTTGTTTCCCAAGTCGGCGGCGATAGCGGTCAACGTGGTGTACACGGTGTACCCCCAGCAGAACGAACGGTTCTTCCAACAGATACAGCGACACATCGAGCGGTCGCCACACGATGCTCGCCTGTTGATCGACGAATACGGCTCACGTCGGATAGTGCCGGAGCAGGCTGGTGTGGCTCTTCCTCCAAAGCCAACGGAGTACGTTCTGCACGCTCTACAGCGGCTACAGACCACCGTGTCCATCCCTTTACAGGTCATCCCGCCTCGTGTTACCGCCAGCCACTTGCAGACCATCACCACGCCGCTGGCGGAGGCGTCGACGCGCTTCTCGGAAGCACAGCGCAACCGCTCGCACAATATCCGCCAGGCGGCAGCGCGTATCAACGGGGTGGTGCTGTTGCCTGGAGATGTCTTTTCTTACAACCAGACCGTTGGTCCACGCACCCTGCGCGAGGGGTTCCGCAAAGCACCGGTGATCGTCAAGGGCGAGCTGGTGCCCGGAGACGGGGGTGGCGTCTGCCAGGTCTCCTCCACGCTGTATATGGCGGTTCTGCAGGCGGGGTTGCAGATCCTTCAGCGCAGTAAACACGCCTTCCCCATTGGATACGCGCCCGCCGGGCTGGATGCGACGGTGGTGTATGGGGTGTTAGACCTGCGTTTCCGCAACAACATAGACTATCCGGTTGCCGTTATCGCCCATGCCGCACGCGGCAGGATGAGGGTTAGCATCTGGGGTGCGGAGCAGGCGCGCCGCCAGGTGCGCATCCAGCGCATCGTGCATGGCGTGTTTGGCGTGCCTGTCAAAACCGTGCCTTCCGCGAACCTTCCAGCAGGCGTGCGGCGCGTAGTGACCAAAGGGCATGTCGGGATGCGCGTGAGCGTCTACCGCATTATCGAGGAACCGGGCGAGCCCCCCATCCGCGAGAAGATCAGCACCGACACCTACCGCCCGCAGGCGCGCGTGGTGCTGGTCGGGCAGGCAAAACCGGCGGAGGAGCCGCTTGCTCCTCCTGCCATAGAAGGGGAGAGCGAACCGTAGTCTTTACAGAAGGGCTAAGAAGGTATATGATGGAACAGGGCTTGCACCCCAGAATGCTGAGAACAGCTGTCATGCCGAGCCTGTCAGGATGACAAGGTTCCATGACGGCGCCAGGAAAAAGTGAGCGATGAAACACGTAGTCTCGGTCAGTTTAGGCTCCAGCAAGCGCGATAAGAGCCTAGAAACGGAAATACTCGGTATCCCGATACGCATCGAGCGAATCGGCACCGACGGGGACAAGGCCCGGTTCCAGCGGATGTTAGCCGAACTGGATGGCAAGGTGGACGCCATCGGGCTGGGCGGGTGTGACCGCTACCTGTGGGCACAGGGACGGCGATATACGTTCCGAGAGGTGGACCAACTGGTTTCGGTGGTTCGGCACACGCCCGTGGTGGACGGTAGTGGTCTCAAAAACACGCTGGAGCGCTGGGCAGTGGAGCGCATCGAGCAAAAGGGCATTCTAGACTGGGGTCAACAGAACGTTCTGCTGGTCAGTGCGTTGGACCGGTTCGGCATGGCGGAATCGCTGGCGGAACGGGCACGCGCCGTTATCTTTGGTGATGCGCTGTTCGCATTGGGTATTCCCCTGCCGATACGCCGTATTCGCACCCTCGCCGTGCTTGCCCGGCTTGTTCTGCCGGTGGTGGTGCGCCTGCCCTTCCAGTGGGTCTACCCGACGGGTGAGAAGCAGGAACACAACACGCCACGCTGGCAGAGCTACTTCCGCTGGGCGGACGTGATCGCCGGCGACTGGCATTACATCCGACGCTACGCCCCCCACAACCTGAAAGGCAAGGTGGTACTAACTAACACCGTCCGCCAGGCGGATATCGAGTTCCTGCGCGAACGAGGGGTGGATTTACTGTTGACCTCGACCCCCGTCTTCAACGGCGAGACCTTCGCCACCAACGTGCTGGAGGCAGTGATCGTGGCGATCAGCGGCTCCGCACCCGACGACCTGCGCGAGTCGGACTATCACCTGTGGCTTTCACGGCTCGGTTGGGACGTAGGGATGGTAGAGGTAGCGGGTGTCCGAACCTGAAGCACTTTCCATCGCCCGTCAGAAAACACCACCGGGAAGCGGGAAGGCTTCTCGGTTGGCACCACCCAGTAATCGATACCATAGCGCGCTGCCAGATCACGCACCCGTCCGTCGCTCAGGCGCAGGTAGAGCTGATTGATGTTGCTCGCGTCGACCGGCGAGCGCTGGCGCCATCCCAGGCGATGCTGACGGATATCGAACCCCAGGCACGCGATGCGTTCCACCCAGTGCTCGGTATATCCTGGAGCAAAAAACACATTCGTTCCGTCCTTCCACGTTACAAATACCGACCTTTCAGATAGTGCGCGAAATAGAGGCCAGGCATCCTGAGACCCAGGCGGTATCAGAAACACCGCGTCGCGGGGCGTGTGTTGTTTCGCCCACTGGGCCACAGGGAAAATTGGAGCATCCTTGTAAAACTTCCGATCCGGCGGGTTACGCCACAAGGCTACTAGGCTCATTGCTACCATGCTTATACTGAGAAGTATACTCACTGCATCGCGGTTGTATCTTCTCAACACGAACAGTACCCCTGCCCCCCCCACCACCATCGACGCCATTTTTGGAAACGCCAAGAGGTGGCTCTTGAATGACCACAGGTTGAGACACAGTATCCAGAGAAACACATGGACAAGCGAGTCCTTCACACTGCTTGAAGCCAGGCTGCGCTCCACTAGGTACGCTGTCCCTACCGCTGTTAACACCCCAACAAGACACGCCCACACGTCGGTAGCACGAGCTGTTTGCATCACCAATAGCAGAGGAGATTTTAATAGGTAAGCCGGTACAAACGCCCAGACAACAAAAAACATGCTAGCAAACGTCCATACAAAACCGAATTGACGCCACAGCGGCTGATACTTTCCAACTATGGTTAATATGATTAGTGAAAACATTACAGAAACGAGGTACTTTGCCCAGCTGAGCAGGGAGAAGTACAGCGGGAACAGGTGGAATGGAGAACGCACACGCTGAACTTGGTACCAAAGGTCAACGTCGAACACAGAAGGTGAAAAATGCTGTGCGACAATCGCCCACGTTGGGATAGTGCAAACCCCAAAGAGAACCAGACTTTTTAACAGTTCCTTCCACTGACTCCGCCATTGCGGATGCACGAATACTGCTGCACCCAAATAGACTAATGTAAACGAAGCATATATCAACGTTATGTTGAATGCGATACCAAGCCAGATAGCGGCGTGATAGAATCGCTTTTCTAAGAACGCTGCTGTTGCCAAAAGGATGAAGGGGATCGCGGTTCCCGTTTGCTCAAAATAGCTCTCCACGATCATCCCCCCTCCCAGTTGGGGATGAGGCACGAGGCCGACCAAACACATACCGCTGACCTGGGCGAGCAGACTATCCGGTGCCAGCGCACGCGCTAACCGGTATGCTGAATAGATGAGGATCGCTCGCGTGAGGAGAAAAAAAGCCCCTTCCGCAAGGTCAACTGGCACTGACGCTGGTAGCCAGGCAATTAGCCACCACAGGGCAGAAACGTAACTATAGAGCGTATCGCGCACCGGATCATGGGGGTATAAGGAGGGTTCACGAAGCAGATGCACCAGCGCCAGCTGTATGGACTTGTTCGAGGCACCTGCGTTGTAACCTGTGACAACCAATGAAAACGCCCAAGAGACGATACCACTAACCCATAAGATAGCAGTTGGTCTGCGCATCATGCCTCCTCTTGTGAAAGCAGAGCTCCCACTACCTCCAGCAGTTTCTGTCCATCCACGCTCCAATTGTAGCGTTCCTCCACCGCCTTGCGTCCACGTTCGCCCATCTCCGCACGCAGAGCGGGATCGCGCAGTATCAACACCTTCTCCGCTAAATCTTCGGCAGATTGCGAGCAAAACACTAGACCACAGCCCACCTCTTCCACCAACCGCCTCATCGGGCGGCAATCGGATACCAGCACCGGCTTGCGAAACGCCATATAGTCATACACCTTGTTGGGCATGGTGTTGTGCGTGTGCTCCGAGACTATGTGCGGGACGATACCAACGTGCCCAGAACTTAGGATAGCAAGCATTTCCGAGTGCGGTTTCCAACCGTGCCAAACCACCACCCCGGCTTGCTCAAGATGGGCACTGCGAGATCGTAGATGGTCCATCAGCTTACCGGATCCTACGAACCACCACAAACATTGTTCACCCCGCTGGTATAGGATGTTAGCAGCTTCTAGTGTGGTCGGGATACCCCGATATAGATGTATCTCACCCGTGTAAACCACAGTGAGCGCCTCAACCTGTACTGCGGGAAGAACGTTCTTGTACGCCTCAAGGTCAGGAGTGTTTTCGACGACTGTAATACGGTCCAGAGAGACACCCAGCTGCTCAACCCTTTCCGCCGATTCATGAACCACGACGAAGACATGGTCCGATGCTCGTGCTGCCATCCGCTCAACGAGCCGTGCCAAAGTCACGTTTCGAATAAAAGCGTTTTTTACATAGCTAGCTACCCCTTCATAGCGACGCCAAACAGACAATGCTGCCGGATAGTTCTCCGCCATATCGAAAATCACGGGCACGCCGTAACGCCTGCCCACCGCCGTCGCCGCCAGCACCAGCGGCATATCGCGCACGATCAACAATCGGCAACCATCCCGCACCACCAGGTCGCGTATCGCCCGACGCCACACGGGGTTCACATGATAGGGCAGGGTCAACGGTGCACGCCAGCGCTCGGGTATCTCGTCCAGTAAGCGGCGTATCTGCAGGCGGCCGCGCCATTCCTCCCCTTTCTGGCTGAGCAGATGCGCATAGGGATGTGACGCCCCCGGCTCCGAAACTCCCTTGATGTTACGCGCGAGCAAGATGACCTCATAGCCAGCTTTGGCCAGCGTGTCGGTCATCTTCACCACGCGGATGTCCGGATACGTGCCGAAGTGCACGAAGCCGATGCGCGCGCTCATTGCAGGAACTTCAACCTCCGCCTGATGCGCTCCCACTCGCCCGTGACCCATAGCGCAAAGAGCGCCTCATCGAATCGCCCACGGTGGTCCTCGCACGCTGTCTCATGCACATCCACCCGACGCAGGCGATACACATCGTGCCCGGGCAAGTTCCAGCCATAGTCGGTGGTCACCGCAGAACGGTAGCCCGCATCCCGCACCAGATTCACCACTCGGTCATCGTGATCGCCGAACGGATAGGCAAAATGCACGACCTGGCGCCCGCAAATCTCCTGGAGACGGCGGCGACTCTCTGTCAGTTCCCACTGCAGGTGCAGTTCCGGCTCGCGGGTCAACATCGGATGCAGCACCGTATGTGCGCCCACCATGATACCCCGCGCCACCATCTCGCGTACCCCATCCTCGTTGATGAACCAATCGCGGGGCAGTTTGTCCTCTTGCACCGAATACTGCTCTACTATCATCCGCCAAAGATGCTCGATGCGCCCGACGTCCAGCCCCCTTAACGCACGCATGGCTGACCCTACTGAAGGGAAGGGCTCAAAATGTCCTAGCTCGTGCGCCAGGTCTTTCAGAAGCCACCGGTTCCGCGCCAGCAAAAGCCCCCACCGCACAGGCCAATGCGGACGTCCGCCCAGCACGTCGGTAGGCACATAAACGGTCGCCGGAAGCCCGCGCTGGTGAAGCACAGGAAGCGCATGTTGATGGAAGCCCATCCAGCCATCGTCGCTTGTAAGTACCACCGCCCGGCTGTCGCCCGCCGTGCCATCCTGCAGTCGCCGAACCGCCTCATCCAGACTGATCACCTCAAAGTGCTGGGCGAGCCACTCCACCTGCCGTGCGAAGGTTTCGGGAGTTGTACACAGCACGGCGAAATGGCGGAAAACGGGGCTGTGACGCGGCGCCACCTCATGGTACATTACAATAAGGATGCCGCGGTTGGCTTCTACACTACCGCCTAGCCATACCCTTCGGGCAATAATGCTTTTAATAATGCCTTTAACCCATTTTCGAATCATGGGTGTTTACCATGTTACCGCCTGGCGAAAGATCGACACGGTTCTTGAAATATTCTTCCCGTACCAATTGCAGAATGCGACTATAGCACCACTCCTGGTCCATCGGTAAGGCTACCTCTCGTGCTCGCGTTCCTATCCTGCGGCATTCTTCTCGGTGCTCCCACGCCCAGACGATCGCCTCTCGTAGCGCTTGGACATCTCGGGATGGTGTTAGTAAGCCTGTTTGCATATGTTCAATGTAATATGGCGCATCGACTGTATCCGTCACGATCACCAGTTTCCCCAGCGCCATAGCACTGAGAAACGACTGCTGTCCCGCCGTGCGCAGGCGCGTCATGTCCAGAGGTAGCACGATAAACCGAGAACCAGCCATCAGATTACGGAACTCTTGAGGCGACACCGCTTGCACTCTCACGTTTTCAGGGATCGGGTCGTCCAATTGCTTGCGCGTTGCTATCACAACGGGGATCCCCGTACCGTCCACTGCCCGTAGAAGCGTGGAGTAATCGCGCTGTGAATCGCCGCCAGCAAAGACGTAGTCTCCCTCGGTTACCTCGTATTCGAATCCTGTGAGGGAGTGATGAAAATGGATGGGGTACATCTTGTCTAACGGTATACCATACGCGGCGTGATAGCGCTCCGCTACATTAGGTGTATGCACGAGAAGCATGTTTAGCGGCTTTGTAAACGCACGTACCCAGCGCAGGCGGACCAGGGTAGGGGGCAGTAGAAGTGGATCGTGCCGCACAAGGAACACACTCGGGCGTAGGCGTCGGAGAGCGATCGTAGCTAGGCTCGCAGATAAGGGATAGGTATTGCCAAAAATCATCACGGCATCGTTCTCCACGTGTCGAAGGGTGGTAAAAAGATTTCGAAGGGCGGCACGAATGCGCCTGCGACCTTCCCGTTCCATCGGGAGCAGAACAGTGGACGAAGACCATGTCGGACTTTGTGACACAGGATTGTCTGTATATATGCGTAATGTTGTCATTTCGTTACAATCTCCCTAGCAAGGTGTATGAGCGTACCACTCCACCGTCTTCTTCAACCCATCCTCAAACGGCACCTGCACTGTATAGCCCAGATCGCTTCGCGCGCTTTCGATAGACGCCTCTGAATGCTTCACGTCCCCTGCCCGCGGGGGTAAATACCGCACCTCCAGCCGACGCCCCAGTATCCGCTCCAACTGCCCGATTAACGCGTTCAGGGTATACCGCCCCCCGCATGCGACGTTGTACACCTTGCCCACCGCTTGACTCGACTCCATCGCCAGCAGGTTCGCCTGCACCACGTTCTCGATGTAGGTGAAATCGCGCGACTGCTCCCCGTCGCCGAACACCGTCAGCGGTTCGCCCCTCAGCGCAGAGGTGATGAACTTCGGAATGACCGCGGCATACTGCGAGTCGGGGTTCTGGCGCGGACCGAACACGTTGAAGTAGCGCAGGCTCACCGTCTCTAGCCCGTACACGCGCGTGAACACCTGACAGTAATACTCGCCCACCAGTTTGCTGACCGCGTAGGGCGAGAGCGGGTTGGGGAGCATCGACTCCCCCTTCGGGAGCGTGGGAGTATCGCCGTAAGCGGAGGAAGAGGCGGCGTAAACCACCCGTCTCACCCCAGCGTCCCGCGCGGCAAGTAAGACGTTGAAGGTTCCCGTCACGTTTACCTCGTGCGTGGTCAGCGGGTCCTCTACCGAGCGCGGCACCGAGCCCAACGCCGCCTCGTGGAACACCACCTCTACTCCCTGCAGAACCTCCTGCAGGAGGGCGCGGTCGGTAATAGAGCCTTTGACGAAGCGAACCTGCCCCCTCAGATGGGCGATATTCTCCTCACGCCCGGTGGACAGGTCATCCAGCACGGTAACTCTGTGTCCCTGTTCCACCAGCCTTTCGGTCAGATGCGAGCCGATAAAGCCCGCCCCTCCAGTGACAAGGATGTTCAAATCGTTTGCCTCCTTCTCTCACGTTAAGCCCTCTATCGTCATGTTGAACGCAGTTTTGCATCCTATTCGTCATGCTGAGCGACAACCCTCTTGTCATGCTACACGCAGTTCTGCATCTCGGTTGAGATTCTTCGCCTCGCTCAGAATGAACCTTATTCCCTCATCACCTTCGGCGTCGTCTCTGCCAGTTCTCCACCGCCGCGTGCAGTGCCTGCTCCCAGCGTTCCACCTGCTGTTCCACCGTGAAGTTCGCCAATAGGTGCCTGTAAGCATTTTCGGCACGGCGGCGGGCTTCTTCAGGGTTCGACAGCGCATCCCGAATCGCCTGCGCCAGTGCGTGTGGGTCGCGCGGTGGTACCAGCCAACCGGTCTCCCCATCTTTGACCAGTTCGGGCACGCCGCCAACCGCCGTCGCCACAACGGGCGTCTTGTAGGCAAAGGCCTCCAACACCACGTTGGGCATTCCTTCCGAGAGGGAAGGGTTTACCAGCAGGTGCAACGCCGAGATCAGTTGTGCACCGTTTGGTATCTCTCCCAGCATGGTTACACATTGTTGCAATCCCAAGCGCGTTATCTCTGACTGCAGTCGGTGCCGCTCGATGCCATCCCCAGCCAACAGCAGATGTGCTCGGGGATACGCTTCCGTAACAGTCGCGAACGCTTCCACTAGGTAACGATACCCCTTCTCCGGGCTCAACCGTCCTACTCCCGCTATCAAAACGCTGTCTGCCGGCAAGCCCAACCGGGACTGCCACTCTGAAGCCGGCATTGGGGGGGGCAAGCAAGCGATATCCATTGCATTCGGTATCCACCAGGCACGATCGGGCAGCACGCCATATCGGATGGCGATCTCTCGCTGAAGCGGGGAGATAGCGATAATTAGATCATGGCGTGGCAGAAACAGCTTATCCAGAAACTCATAAAGGCGAACGGCAACAGTATGACCTGTCCAACCGTGCAAAACCTCCACCGTGGGCTTCAAATCGGCCCAAGCGGAAACAATCCCTGCCTTGTAGCCGGTCACACATACGATGTCGCAGTCTATCCGTCTGACGTGCTCCCCAAAACGTCTTGCACTACGTATCAAATTGCACTTCTCCGGCAGGTACAGAGGAACCACTGCAAAACCATCCTGCCGCGCCAGTCGAATCAACGAGATGTCCTGCTCGCGTTCGGGTGGGCGAACGAGTATCGGTGACCATGTGACGTCATAACCGCGTTCCCGAAGCGCGCGCGTTATCTGCAGTCCCTGCCGTTCAATGCTCGGCACTGACTGCCATGCAACCCCGGGTTGAACAAACAGCAAACTGTATTTGCGCTCACCCATGGCTTTCGCTTCCACGTTCCGCATGGGATAGTTGCTTGACCACCCGCGCTGGGTTTCCAGCTACCACCGTATAAGGGGGGACATCTCTGGTGACCACACTTCCGGCAGCCACGATGGCTCCCTCGCCAATAGTAACCCCCTTCAAGATGATACTGCCTTTACCGATCCATACATTGTCGCCGATGACCACCTCCCGACATGCCTCCGGCTCCGGAGGCAGATATTGTAGTCGTTTCAACGGGTCGATAGGGTGTCCATCGTTGTCCACGATGCTGACGTCATTGGCGATCAGGCAATGTGCGCCGATTTCGATGCGTCTCGCGACCATGATGAGCAGATTATTGCCTAAATGCGAGTGGTCACCGATGCGCAGTACAGGCTCATCAAATACCTTGGCACCACAGATCTCGCTGGAGCCGTGTAGCACCACGTAATCTCCTAGCTCAATACGCACATAGCCCGAGAGGCGTGGCATCCCTCGTA
>Ga0209989_100253_pt1 | contig 10093 bp, 13 predicted proteins | sample Antgeofumaro1A2B_FD_188083 | JGI IMG/M metagenome (GOLD analysis project Ga0209989, IMG submission 188083) | Geothermal fumarole subsurface microbial communities from Mt. Erebus, Antarctica - 1A2B (SPAdes) (version 2) | ecosystem: Environmental > Terrestrial > Volcanic > Fumaroles | place: Mt....
GGGGGGGGTGAAACAGGGTGAAAGGGGGGTGAAAAGATTTCAGGTGGGTGAAAAGGAAGACCAGGACTCCCGGCACGAAGCCCGGGCGTACCTTGCCCTGATGGCTGACCTCTCCTCGGTCACGCGTTAGCGTACCTTGAGGCCCGGGCCTGGCGGCTGACTCCTCCTCAAGGTGCTTACGTGACCTGTGAAGGCCTCCTCTTCCCCCTCGTCCCCTTCCTCCCCGTCATCCAGATGATCATCCCTATACGCCACCAGATGATCATCCCTATACGCCACCAGATGATCATCTGGATTCTGGACCCTCAAGAGTGCCGTCCTAGACGTAATTCCGTCCAGATGATCATAGAATTTTTCTTGATCATCTGGACAGTTTTCCCTTAAGGATCGGGATTTTTCGACGTCACCCCTCGAGAACCCCGTCCCGGACGTCATTCCGTCCAGATGATCATGGAACCGTTATATGATCATCTGGACAGAGTGGCCTTCCTGACGGGGATTTTGGGGCTCAAAATCCAGATGATCATCTCGAGGCCCTATAGGTTGATCATCTGGATGATCATCTGGATGATCATCTGGCCAACCCGAAGGGGGCAACTCCCACTTCCATCCGTGCGTTCGGCCTTTCTCATCCTTCGCGGGGATGGCACGGATCCCCAGGCGCGTCTTTGCACGCCTAAGGGTTATCTCCGAGATGCCTGCCCGGGCGGCGGCCTTGAAAATATCCCTGGCCGTCAACGGGCCGTTCCTCAGCACCTCCCGTAGGAACTCCTCGGCCTCACAGAGTGCGTCTCCCCCTTCGCGCCCTCGAGGCGGAGACAGGACGTCATCGGCCTCGAGGTGTAGTCTTTCGGCCTCCCATTCCAGGCGGCCACCCACGATACGGAACCCCACGGCCTCCGGAATCTCCCCTAAGTTTGACTTCACCACCGCCACAGCGCGCAGGTTGGGATCATCGGGGGTTCGGCCTACCCCCAATACCACTCGAGGCATGGCCACGAAGTCTATAGAGGCGTTCGGCCGGTATAGCGCCGGACCTTCGCCTTTCCGGAGGTGTGCAATCGCAAGGATGGTGCACCCGGTTTCGTGTGCAAGTCTCTGGAGGGGTGACACGGCCGCACGTACGGCGGCCTGACGGTGGGTGTCCGTAGTTCCGGGGAGCACCCCTACCAGGGGGTCTATGACGCACAGGCGCGCGCCGGTTTTCTCGATCGCACGCCGTAGGTGTTCCACGTGTTCGGGGAGGAGGAGGGGAACCGGTGCCCCCCCTTGGCGCACCCCCCGCACCACGTGGATGCGGCGCAGATCCGCGCCTAAGGCCTCGAGGCGAGGCCGGACCACACGGCTTTCGTCATCCTCGAGGGTGAGGAGGAGGACGTCTACACCCTCACGCCCCTCAGTGCACCCGGGAAGAGGCGCGCCGGTGGAGAACGCCGCCGCGATGGCCATCGCGGCGAAAGACTTTCCCACCCCGGGATCCCCGGCCATCAGAACGAGCTCCCCAACGGGGAGGAACCCCGGCCAATGCCACTCCGTGGATTGGGGTTCCACGTCAGAGAGACACACGATGTCCAGCTGAGGTTCCCCGGCGCGTTCCTCCACGTCTACTACCGGCGAGGTGTCCTCCAGTTCCCCCACAACCTCCTCGAGGAGGCGCGCGCTCTTGACGGCCTCCTCGAAGGCGGAGTGGAAGGCGTCCCTATCCCCACCCGTGGCCACCTGGAGTTCGTTCAGATCCTTGTACCCGGGGAGTTCTAGGACCGCGGCCGTCCCACGCCACCCCAGTTCCCCCAACCTACGCGCCACGCCGCGCACGAACACCCTCCCCCCTTCATCGGGTTCGCGCCACACCCAGAGGCGGGAGACACCCCGGAGGTGTTCCGCCTCAAGGGTTCCCGCCTGATTCGCGCCGGGGATTCCCAAGGCGGGGAGGCCGTGTGCCCACGCCGTGAGTGCGTCCGTCTCTCCTTCGAGGAGGATGAGTCCCCCCCATTCGCGCGCCTGTTGCAGTCTGTCTAATCCGAACGGGATCGGCCTATCCCCTCTCCCCCACTTGAGGCCTTTGTCCCCCTCGAGGTGAAGGCGGATCCTCCACACCGGCGCCTCTTGGCCATCCTCGAGGCGGTAGACAAATCGCACCCCACCGCCGGGGAGGTTCACAACGTACCGGCGGAGGAGGTCGAGGGGGAGTTTTCGCGCCTTCGCCAACTCCTCCACCGTGAGGGTTCCCCTTTCCTGACGTCCCCTCACGGAGGGAGGAACCGGGGAACGCCAGGGGGTAGAACGTGACGGAGGGTCGGGGAAGAGGTCTGACATCCGGAGGCCGATTGCCCCCACGATCTCCTCCGGGAGGCAACCCGCAAAGCAGTGCAGGAGCACGCGGCCATGCACCTCAGAGACACTTAGAGACGGGTTCCTATCCCCACGGCCTTTACCGTGCGTAGGAACCGGACAACGTGCCACCCACCCATTTCCCGATCGCCTGACGCCTTGCAGTCGCCTGAGAACCTCTTGTAGTCTGTTCATAGGGGTTTCCTCCTTTCACCGCGGCCGGTTTATAGGGAACCGGCCCTTTTCCTTTTACCGCGCTCCATTCCCCTCTTGGTGTTCCCCTGACGGGGAAGCAACCTTCCGCCACTTCTCCAGGAGCTCGTCCACGAATTCGGCGGGGATCATGATGCGCTTCCCGATGCGGATATGGGGGAATGATCCCTCCTGGACGCACCGCCGAATGGTCATCCAGGAAACTCCCAAAATCCTTGCGGCCTCCTTCATCGTGTACGTCTTGCGCTCCACTTCCCGCACTTCTCCTCACCCCCTCCTCTACATATTACCACAGACTCAAACCTCGTCTATTGACACACACATATACTCTTATTTGCGAAAGCATTCTTTCGCAATCTAGAGCGGTCTAGTACAGTCTAGTACAGTCTAGTACAGTCTCGTATGGTCTTGTACGGTCTCTTACGGTCTCGTTCGGTCTTCGTACGGCCTCGAACGGTCCACGCCCGGGCTCGAGTCCGGCCGGACAGGGGGTGTCCATGGACGGGACAGGGGGTGTCTCACCCTGTCCCAGGGGGTGTCCCATGTGGGACAGGGGGGGTGTCCCAGGGGGTGTCCCACCCTGTCCTCGAGGGGGGGTTCAACAATCCCCTTTCTCTCCTGCACGTCGTTTTCTCTGTCCCCATTGGACGTTTTCAGTTCGCCACGGAAAGAGAAAACGGCTCGTCCTCGAGGGATTTGGACAGGGGGTGTCCACGGAAGAGGAAAGGTGGAACACTGAAGCAACAAAAAGCCCGGTGCGGGGGATGACAGGGGGGGGATGACAGGGATGACAGGGGGGGGGTGTCCCAGGGGGTGTCCGGGGCTGCCCCGGTCACGCCCACCGGGCGTACCTTGCGGCCCTGGTGGCTGACCTCTCTACGGGCTTTCACCGGGGAGGGTGAAAGGGAGGGTGAAAGCGTTGGCGTACCTTGGTCACGCCCGAGTCACGCCCTTTGGGCGTACCTTGCGGGCGTACCTTGAGGGTGGTACCTTGGCCCTCCCCTTCCCCCTCCCTTTCACCCCCATGAAATCCCGCATCCCGGCGGGCCTTTTCAGTTCCTTCCCCTCGAGGGGAGGAAGGGGAGGGGGGTGGGGACACTCTCCGCTCTTCACTGTCGGCCATTTCAGGTCACCTCAGGGGTGAAAAGGGGTGAAAAGGTTTCAGGGGGGGGTGAAAAGGGGTCCTCAAGGTACGCTAACGCGTGACCTACTGGCTTCACCCCCCTCACCCGGGCGGCAAAGCCGCCCGCCGGTTCGTTGTCTTTCCCCTTCCGGGGAAAACATTCCACCTTGAAAGCCCTTTTTGGTCACGGGCGTAGCCCGTACCTTGCAGCAACCGCCCATGACTTTCACCCATACTGCGAGTATATCTCCAGACGCCCGGTCTTGTCAAAAGGCGCTTCTGGGTTACAATGAGAGGCGGGAGGTGAGGAGATGAAAAGGTTGCTTCCCGAAGGGAACACTAAGTTGCTTCCCGAAGGGAACACTAAGAGGACACTCACCAAGGAGGAAGCAGCGCGAATCCTCGGGGTCTCGAAAGAGACGGTGCACAGGCAGATCAAGGCTGGGAAAATCCCCGCCGTCCGTATCGGCCGGAGGGTTCTTGTCCCGGCTGATTTCGTGGAGGCGCTTCTGAGGAAGTGGGAAAAGGACAGCGAATAAAAGAAAAGGCCGGTCCCCTACAAACCGGCCTCAAAAGAGGAGATAGCTATGTATGAACAAGATACCAGAATTTACCGACAGAAAGCAAGAGGGAGCGCCGGAGGCGTCTAGAACAAGCGTGACGGCTATCGCCAATGCGCGCGGCCTCCAGCCTGAGACCGCCCAGGCGGCCGGGCTGCGCCGGGTGACGGCGGCCGAGGCCTCGCACCTCCTGGGGATGAGGGGGATTCCCTGTGGTGGAGGGGCTTTTGAAAAAATGGGAAAAGGGCAAGGAATAAAAGAGAGGACCGGTTCCCTGCAAAACCGGCCCCAGGAAAAAAGAGGTTGCCAATGAGAAGAATACCAAATCCTTTCAGCAGGTATCAAGAGGTAACGCTGGATATCAAAGACGTTCTAGCGCATTACCTGCGCCGGGGCTACCGCTTGCTGCCCCTCGAGCCCAACGGCAAAAAGCCCCTGGCTAGGCTGGTACCCCAGGGGCTGAAGCAGGCTAGCGACTCCCTTGCCACCATCCTGCGCTGGGCCAAGGCCGCACCCGGCTGCAACTGGGGCTTGCTGCCGCCCGCCGAGGTGCTGGTGCTGGACATAGACGACCCCGCCCGCTGGTCCGAGCTCCTCGAGCAACTCCCCGAGTTGGGCGAGGCCCCGCGCCAACGCACCCCCCGGGGGGGCTACCACGTATTCCTACGCCTACCGAACGGGGCAAGTGATCTCTCGGCTTCAACCAGCGCGTTGCCGGGAATAGACGTTAGAGGGCTTGCCCGTGCCTACCTGGTTGTCGAACCATCCACGGTAGGCGGCAAGCCCTATCAATGGGAGCGCCCGTTAGTGCCCCTCGGCCAGCTGCCCGAGGTGCCTAGCGCCCTGCTCGAGCGCTTGCTGCCCGCTCCACCACCACCCGCACCGCCCCCTACACCAGCTGCACCGGTGCGGGACGGTGACCGGCTGCAAAGGCGCCTGAGGGGGCTCCTCGAGTGGGCATGCGAAGAGGTGAGCGCCGCCCCCGTGGGAGAGAGGCACAACACCCTGCTGCGGACCGCTCGGCTGGTGGGTGGGTGGGTGCACCACGGGCTCTCCGAAGCAGAGGCCCTCGAGGCCCTAGTGCAGGCGGCGGTGAGCACCGGGTTGCCTGAGGCGGAGGCGCGGCGGACCGCTCGGGATGGGCTCGAGTACGGCAAAGCCAAGCCCCTAGACCTGCCCCCCGTGGGGCAACCGGATCCACATTGGCCGCAAGCCGCCCTGCCAGTTGCTTCCCGAAGGGGTCAGCCCCGAGTCAGCCCCGAAGGGGCTATGGTCAAGGTACGGGCTACGCCCGTGACCGGGGGCTACGTTCACCACCGGGCTGCTTCCCCAGGTCACGCGTCAGCGTACCTTGAAGGGGAACACAGGGCTGCTTCGCGTAGCGAACACCGAGCTGCTTCACGAAGCGAACACCAAGAGGAGTACCACCTCACCGATCTGGGGAACGCCAAACGCCTGGTGGCACGACACGGCCATGACCTGCGCTTCGTACCGGCGTGGGGGACCTGGTTTATCTGGGACGGCCGGCGGTGGGCCCGGGACGAAACGGGCGAGGTGTTCCGCCGAGCCAAGGAAACGGTTCTCAGCATTTATCAGGAAGCCGCTACCACGGAGGATGCTGATAGACGCAAGGCCCTGGCTGACTGGGCCAGGCGCAGCGAGAGCGAAGCCCGCATCCGGGCCATGGTGAAGCTGGCCGAGAGCGAGCCCGGCATTCCGGTCCGCCTGTCAGACCTGGACAGGGACCCGTGGCTTCTAAGCGTGCTAAACGGCACCCTGGACCTGCGAACCGGCGAACTGAGGCCCCACAACAGGGCGGACCTCATCACGAAAATGGTGCCGGTCGAATACGACCCGGCGGCCGAAGCCCCAACCTGGCATCGGTTTCTTGATCGCATCATGGGTGGCAACCAATCACTCGTCGAATTCCTGCAGCGGGCGGTTGGCTACTCCCTCACGGGGGACGTTAGCGAGCAATGCCTTTTCCTTTGCTATGGCACGGGCGCCAACGGTAAGACGGTCTTCCTCCGCACGCTATTGGCCCTTCTTGGCCCGTACGGAAAACCTGTGGAACCGGATCTGCTACTTATCCGGCACGGCGAAGCACACCCAACAGGGCTTGCCGACCTATTCGGCGCCCGGCTAGCCGTGGCCTTGGAAACCGGCGCAGGGCGGCGGCTTAATGAACCGCTTGTGAAGTGGCTGACGGGCGGCGACAAGCTGAAGGCCCGGTTCATGCGGCAGGACTTCTTCGAGTTCGAACCGATGCACAAACTCTGGCTCGCCACGAACCACAAGCCCGTAATCCGCGGCACGGATTATGCTATCTGGCGCCGGATCAAGATGATCCCCTTCACGGTGACCATACCCGAGGACGAACAGGACCCGCGGCTGGTGGATAAGTTGCGCGCCGAACTGCCTGGCATTCTCGCCTGGGCCGTCGAGGGCTGCCTGGAGTGGCAACGGAAAGGGCTCGGTGTGCCGGACGAGGTGCGCCGGGCGACGGAGGCCTACCGGGAGGAGCAGGACGCGCTGGCAGCATTTCTGGCGGAGTGCTGTGTGGTGTCCCCTACGGCCAAGGCGGCGGCCAAGGACCTGTACCAAGCCTACGTTGCCTGGTGCGAGCAGAACGGCGAGCGGCCCGAACCACAGCGCGCCTTGGGCATGCGGCTGACGGAGCGGGGGTTTGAAAGGTACAAGAGCCACGGCACCATCTGGTGGCGGGGTCTTGGGTTGAGGGACGAGGGGACGATGGGGACGAATGGGGACCAATTTTCCCCATTAGCAGCAGCGTCGCGAATTCCATATAGGGAAATGGGGGAAAAAGGTCCCCATGGTCCCCAAGGTCCCCATCCTTCCGTGGACGAGGTCGCGGCGACAGACGAGGAGGCCGACGTCCTATGACGGCGGCGGAGCTGGTGCGGGCGGTGGAGGAGCGCGGCGGGACTGTAACGGTGGCCGGCGCTGCGCTGATCATTCGCCCCAAGCGGGTGCTGACGGACGACCTGCGGGCGGCGCTCGTAGCCCGCAAATCTGAGGTCATCCGTCACCTGGCCATTGCTGCTTCGCAAAGCGAACACCAAGAGGAAATGCAGCGGGCGTACGCGGCGTGGGGACGCCACGTGGCGAACTCCCCCGAGTGCCGCCCGGCCGCCCTCGTCCGTTGTCCCGAAGGGCAGGCCCTGGCGGACGCCTACTACCGGGCGTGGCGCCGGCGGCAGGGGGACACCGGGCTGCTTCCCCGGAAGGGGAACACCGGGAGGCGCTCGTCACAGGACGATCTCGGACGGTCTTCGGACGATCCTCGAGGCTGCTTCGCGGTCAGCCCCGTAGGGGCTATGTTCCAGCAAACACCCTGGTCACGCGCAAGCGTACCTTGAGGGAGTCGAGGAGGGTGTCGTTGCTTCGCATGCAGGAGGTCAACGCGAACAAAAAGAGAATGGAGAGGAGCCAACGCATCCTCTCCATCCTAACAACCGTTCTGCAACTCATGGACAAATGTCCCATGACACCTGTCCCGGTTGCTTCCTGCTTCATCGACTCCATCTCGGAGTCTCCACGTGCTTTCGCGGAGCGAAACACCATATGGCGTGACTTCCCGCGGAACTCGCGGTAGGGCCGCTTTAACCCCAGGGTGGGACTAAGGAGATTCTTCCCGGTGTTCGCTTCGCGAAGCAGCCCGGTGGTGAACGTAGCCGGACGGCTGACCGCTTCGCGAAGCAACGCCGCGTTCATGTCCCGATCATTGGGATAACCGATTTGCCTATTTTTGTCCACAGTTTAGCGAGCAGTTCTCAACCCCGGGTTAGAAGTACAGGCGCGGCCCCAGGCTGATGCCGAGCACGAAATTCGAGGTGTTGCCCACGAAGATGAAGCCCGGCACCAGCTCGGTGAGCAGGCTGAACTTCCCGGCCACGGGGAACTCGAGGCCCAGGATGCCGCGAACCTGGAACTTCGTGTCGAGGCCGGTAGCAACCTCCAGGCCACCGCCCAGACCAACGTAGGGCCTAGGGCCCTGCAGCGTGAAAGGCAGCAGCACGTCAGTGGTAAGGTCAAACAGGGTAGCGGTGGTCCTACCCACATCCGCCACCCCAACAGTGGCACCGCCCCGCAGGGTCAGGGGCCCCAGGAGGTTTTCCATACCGGCTCGAAGCCCCAGGATCATGCTGAAGTTGGGTGTGACGGAGATCTTACCGAAAACCGCCTCGCCGAATACCCGCCCCTGAGCAAAGGCACCGGTGAGCACAAAAACAACCATCAGGACGAGGAGTTTCTTCATATTCGTTCCTCCTTCCTCCGGTCCATAGTATAACATTGTAGTCGGTCAAGACATGGCACCTGACCTCCCCCCTCAAGTTCCTACAATAGCTCCCTGAAAGGGAAAAAGCCTTCAAGGCACGCTGACGCGTGACCGATGCCACTCATCCAGCGCCATCCGCAAGGCCTCGGACAGGACAGGGGGGTGTCCGGGCTGTCCGGATGGTGAAAGCCGGGGTATATTGGCGAAGGATTTCCTTCGCAAAAAAGGTCACCGTTTTTCCCCCACCGCCCCCTGGCTTCATTCCCTCCTGGGGGCGGGCGGGGCCCCGTCAAGGCCGGCCCTTTTGGGCCGCTCGCCTTGGCCTTGACGGGGTGCCCCCCCAGAGACTCTTCTTTTTGGGGCGGTGGGGTTAAAAGAAGGGCCACCTCCGCTTTGGCTTTTCCTGTTCGGACTGGCCCAAATACTTCCCTATCCGCCGAACCCAGCTTTCCAGGGCGGCCAGGCGGTCCTCGAGGGCGCGGCGGTCACGCATGAGCGCACCTTGGATGAGGCGTTCGGCCTCCTCGATTCGGGCCTCCACCTCCAGGAGGACCTTTCCCATGAGCTCGGACAGGGCCGCCTGGTCACCCGGGTGCGTATTTCGCTCCTTGAGGGCGCTCCGAACGAGCTCGTGCAGGTTGAGCGCCCTCGAGTTCGCCGCGTTCGCCAGGGCGTGCGTCCGCTCCACCATCCGCTCCAGGGCCTCCACCTGGGCCTCGAGTCGGCCCAGGCGCAGGAGGGCCGCCCCTAGGGGGACGCCGGTCACGTCCGGGGAGGTGTCCCCTGACGGAAACACGGGGGCTCCCCCTTTGCGCAGCAACCGCTCCTCCACCTCCCGGACCATGGCCAGGGCCTGCCTCCGTCCGATCCGCCGTTCGGGGTCATAGAGGAGGCCCGCCGCCTCGAGGCGTCGCCCGGCCTCTTCCGTGTTCGGCTCCTCCCCGAACACCTCCACGTACGCCTGCACCCACCTGTCGTACGCCGCCCCCGAACGTTCGCCCATGCCCTCGTTCACGTAGCCGTCCGGCTGTTCGCCCGGGTCTTGGTGGTGAACGTAGCCGCTTTGCGGCTGACCGCTTCGCGAAGCAACCCCCTTCACCAAACGGAAGGCCTCGAGTCGGGACACTTTTGGCCGGTTGCGGACGATCTCGAGGGCCCGTTTCAGCCTGGCTTCAAAGGTTTCACCCTCCGGATCCTCCCTGAAAACCTCCCGGTAGGCCTGCTTCCAGCGCCAGAGGGTGGCCTTGGTGGTACCTCTACCCTCCCCCTCCTTCCCGGTTTCACCCTCATGGAATTCCACATCCAGACGGTCCTTTTCAGGCCCTTCCTCCCCTCGAGGGGAAGGGGGGGGAAGTGGGGACACTCTCCGCGCTTTCCGATCTTCGCTGTTGGCCATTTCAGGTCACCTCAGGGGTGAAAAGGGGTGAAAAAGTTTCAGGGGGGGGGGTGAAACAGGGTGAAAGGGGGGTGAAAAGATTTCAGGTGGGTGAAAAGGAAGACCAGGACTCCCGGCACGAAGCCCGGGCGTACCTTGCCCTGATGGCTGACCTCTCCTCGGTCACGCGT
>Ga0209989_100255_pt1 | contig 10081 bp, 7 predicted proteins | sample Antgeofumaro1A2B_FD_188083 | JGI IMG/M metagenome (GOLD analysis project Ga0209989, IMG submission 188083) | Geothermal fumarole subsurface microbial communities from Mt. Erebus, Antarctica - 1A2B (SPAdes) (version 2) | ecosystem: Environmental > Terrestrial > Volcanic > Fumaroles | place: Mt....
GCAATTCCACAGAGAGTGTCATCGCCATCGTTCCTTCGCCTCCTTGCTTTGTTCACTCGTTGTCACTCCAGAACAGGCACATTGCCAGTTACTCAATCACCTGTCGCTCCACAGGGTTGACTTCCACACCGACTTGGCGGAGCCAAGCGAGAGCGCGGTCCATTTCGTCCTCCTCACCTTCCAGCTCCAAGTCAATCCAGCCGCACTCGGCATCCACATTGGCGCGGCGGATGTTGGTGATGACTTTGAACTGCTGTGCCAATTGCCACAGGATGGGCTTGTCCACCAAGTGCTTCGGATAAACCAATTGCACCCGGCGTTTGGTCGTTGCCATTTTGAGTCGCCTCCCTTGCTGTAGTGGCACCCCATTCATCGCCCGCCTGCAATGGCGGGGATAATGGACACCTCGTCCCCTTCCTTTAACTCCGTGTCCAGCCCTTGCAGGAATCGGATGTCCTCATCATTGACAAAGATGTTAACGAAGCGCCGAACCTCCCCGTTCTCATCGCACAGGCGGGCTTTCATCCCAGCGTATCGGCGCTCCAAGTCGTCAATGAGTTCCCGAACTGTCTTCCCCTCTGCCTCCACTTCAGCAGCACCTCCCGTTAGGCTTTGCAGTGGTGTCGGAATGCGCACTTTGATTGGCATACTCATCCCTCCTTGTCAGTATTTGCTTCCCACAGCAATTCCGCTGCCGTCCTGCCCCACCTTATCCCACCAAACTGGCGAACCTTGCTTGGAAGGCTTTCAGGCTCGGCTCAATGACGATGGGTTCGGCGAGATGTTCGGTCAGCACTTCTTGAGTCTTCAGCCCGCAGCCTGTGATGAGTGCCACGACCGTTTCGTCACTGCTGATAATGCCCTGCTCCACCAATTTTTTGAGCACAGCGACGGTGACGCCGCCCGCTGTTTCCGTGAAGATGCCTTCCGTCTCCGCCAGCAACTTGATGCCCTCAATGACTTCTTCGTCTGTAGCGGATTCGGCGACGCCACCGCTTTCTCGGATGGCTTGAAGGGCGTAGAGGCCGTCGGCAGGGTTGCCAATTGCCAACGACTTGACAATCGTGTTCGGTTTGACGGGTCGGACGAATTCGGTATTTTCCTTGAAGGCGCGTACGATGGGCGAGCAACCTTCCGGCTGCGCCCCGTGCACTTTCGTCGGCACTTCGTCAATTAAGCCTAATCGGTGCAACTCCTTTAGCGCTTTCCAAACCTTCGTCAGCAGCGAGCCCGACGCCATCGGGACGATGATATGGTCAGGGGCGCGCCATCCCAGTTGCTCCACCACCTCAAAGCCCAGCGTTTTGGAGCCTTCCGAGTAGTAAGGGCGCAAGTTAATGTTGACGAAGCCCCAACGCAGGGTGGAAGCGATTTCCGCACACAAGCGGTTCACTTCGTCGTAATTGCCCTTGACAGCAACCAAAGTTGGGTTGTAGATGAGCGACCCGACGATTTTGCCCAACTCCAAATCGGCAGGGATGAAGATGAAGCACCGCAAGCCTGTGCGAGCGGCATGAGCAGCCACAGAGTTGCCCAAGTTGCCCGTTGATGCGCATGCCACCGTGTCAAACCCAAACTCCAATGCCTTCGTGATGGCAGCGGAAACCACGCGGTCTTTGAAGGACCAAGTGGGATTGGCGGTGTCGTTCTTGATGTAAAGGTGGCGCAAACTTAATTGCTCTCCCAACCGCTCCGCCTTCAGCAAGGGCGTAAAACCTGCCCCTGACTCCACCACTTCCTCGCTCGTGATGGGCAAAAGGTCGCGATAGCGCCAAAGGGTTGGCGGACCGCTTTCAATGCGCTCGCGGGAGACAATGGTGCGGAGGTAGTCGTAGTCGTAATCCACTTCAAGGGGACCAAAGCAAAGGTCGCACACATGAAGCGGCTCTAAAGGGTAGTAGGTGCCGCACTCGCGGCATTTGAGCCCACGCATCTTTTTTTGACAATCGCCATTGATGCAACCCATCGTGACCCCTCCTTTGCATAGCGTCGGTGTGGCAGTGTAGAAGGAAATCACCGGTGCCCCGAACAAAACAGCCACCTCGCCTAGGTCCGATGGGTTGCATCATGGGCATCCCGCCCGTCCGTCTAAACCATACCCACCAACTATGCTCACGGCGAACGAAAGCACTCTCCTTTCCCATTGCCAGCACCTCAATCCTTCAACGGCTCACGAGAAGAGATGCGTCCATCGCTGTTTTGCGGATATTCTCCGCTGGTGATTTTCCGCCATTTCCACAAAATCGGTTCCACAAGCGACACTCCAACCGACGGTTGTCGGCTAAAGATTTTTAAGCAGCCGACCAAGCATGTCAATAGGCTCGCAACTTCGCTCGTTGACTGCTGTCAAACCCTATGACAAACTTTCGCTCGGAGGTGCCACCAGTGTCCTGCGATTGGGCACGCCGCTTAATGGTATTAGCCGATGCGTTGAGCGATAGCGAAAGGGTTGCGTTGGAAGAGCACATTGCCTCCTGCCCGGCATGCGCTCGCCAGTGGCGCCACTGGCAGCGATTGGGTGAACTTCTGGCTTCCCTCCCGTCGCTCCCGGTGAGTTCTGAAGAAACCCAACGGCTGCGGGCGCGATTGGCACAAGTAACCTTTGTTCCCCAATGGGACTGCTCAGCGGCGCGGCAGGCAGTATGGCGATGGGTTGACGGAGACCTTTCGCCGCAGGAGCGTTCCAGTTTCGTCGTCCACTTGGCGAATTGCGATAAGTGTCAAGCCCTCTTGTGGCAAGCGGAACAGACCATCGCTTTGCTCCGTTCCCTTCCTCGGGTAACGGCTTCGGAAGCCGAGAAGGCTGCTTTGAAGGCGAAATTACAGCGATTGCGAAAGCGACCGACTTTGGTGTCCTTCTTGTGGCGCGTGGCGATGCCAGTAGCAGCCGCTGCAACGGTCTTGCTTGCCGTTACCCAATGGTGGCAGTCCGTCCGCCAACCTCTTCCCCAACCTCCCACGACCGTTGCCCGTCGCCCTGCGCCCTTGCCTCTTGAAAAGCCGTCCGTCCGTCCTCAACAGCCCGAGAAACCCTCCGTTGTCTCCGCTCCGTCACCTCGCATAGCGCAAGGTTCGGGGAAACCATCGCACCCTGTTTTACAACCAAAGTCCCCGAGATTGACCCCACCTTCGCTGTCTTCTCGCCCGGCCCGCTTGGTGCGAGTTCCGCGCCCTCCCCTTCCCTCCCGTCCAACCCTCTCGCAACCGATGCTGCCCTTCCCTGAGCCCAAGCTGCAGCCGAGCCCTTCCGCCCTTGTTGCCCCGACCACTCCCTCTGTTGAAGCGCCGGCAGTTACTGCCCCTCAACCTGTCTTACTCCCGCCTGCGCCTTCTGAATCCCTTCCGACGCCTTCTCCGTCCACCTCTTCTCTGGCAAGTATCCCTCTGACAGAAGAGCCCAAAACGGCTGCCCTCTCGCCAGAGCCGCAAGAGTTGAAGCCGTTAGCACCTATCACGATAGAAGGGGACTTGTCCCTGCAACCGCCTCGGGTGCAGTTGACAGTTGTGCCGCCATCGCAACGGCTGTATCAACGCTCTGGGGTGGCGTTGGTGACCGTGCCGCCCGAAAAGCGCCCCATCCGCCCTGCCGAAGAGCAAGCCCTCTCCCCCGACCTCTCCATCCCACTAGCGGCGGAGCGCTACCGAAGCCACACCGCTGCTATTCCCTTCTTCCGCTTCGGCATTTCGTGGTGACTTGCGCTAAACTTTGGGGTGGCACAAGTGAGGTGACGCTGCCATGCGAACGAACAATCTGTTGGTGTGGACGCTCGGGCTGGTGGCAGTCGTCACCTCCTTTGCATGTGGACAAGGCGAGAGTTTTGCCCCGCGCGATTTAACGGCGAAACCGACCAACCCCGCCCTTAATTCGTTTTCCGTTGCCCTTCCCTTTTCCCGCTCGCTCTCTTTAAGCCTTTTCCGTGACTACACGCCTCCGCCTCGCCGCAGTTTCCAGCAACCTAAGTTCGTAGTTGGGCGAATGGTGGTGGGTGGCAGCACGCAATTGAGCCTCGGAGAATTCCAGTTCCGCTCAACGGTATTGCGGAGCGTCGCGGTTGTCCCCCGCTCCTTCCCCGACGACCCAAGTGACACTGCCAAAGCATTGACCTTCCTTGCACCGCCGTCGCCTGCGATGCGCTTCCGTGCCCCTTCGGCTTTTCGGGAGGAGGAACAGTCGGCGTTTGTGGTCTGGCAAGGCGAGTTCATGCACCAGAGCATTGGCTATCAAAGCCGTGACGGGCGCTTTAAAGGTGCCCTGCATTTTGCGGAAGCCGACGCCGACTTCCAACCCGCCACGGCTGATTTCGCCCAAAAGTTGGCGAGCGAAACAAGTTTGCAAATGCCTTTGAATGCGTTCGCTGGTGTGCAGGTGCGGCAAGGGGAAGTGGAATGGAAGCCCGATGGCAAAACCGCCGTTCAAGCCTTTGCGAACACGACTACCGGGCAGAAGGGTGGAGTGGCGGAAACACGCTCCATCCGTGTGGGCAACACGCACTTGACAATCCAGTGGGACAAAGTTCGGGCAGAAGATATGCACAAAATCCCTGCCCCTGCTGGTGCGGCGCAACAGCAAGTCCTCCAACGAGCCCTCTCGGCACCACAAAACAATCGTCAAGCCCCTATCCAAGTCGGCAACTGGCAACTGTGGCGCAACTTGAAACAGGAAGGCGTGCAGGCAAGTTACCAGAACAAGGGCGTCGTCCTCGGCTTTGAGCGGCGCGATATCTTCGGCACGGGCGGGGCAGTGGCAAGGAAGGACATCAACATCGTCCTCGGCAAAGAGCAGTTCGTCTGGCAAAGTCAGCGAGAAGATGTCGCAAAAGGCAGCAACCCTGAAGCCCTGAAGGCACTGGGGTTGGCGGCACTAATCCCGCGCATCGGTTGGCAAACAAGCCAAGAGAAATTAGCCCTCAAATTCAGCGCCAAAGACGGCTTTGTGCGCGAAGAATTCCGCCTCCGCAACGGGACAACGGAAATCACCCGCAACGCCACCCGCCTTTCGCTCCTTGACGGGAAACTCACCTTCAGCGAGCGCAGCGAAAATACTGCCCGCGTTGATCCCAGTTTCCTCAAAGCGGTTGGGTTGGAGAAGGACTTGCCGAAACTGGGTTGGGCATACCGCGACCGAGAATTGCGCTGGCAATGGAGTGCGAAAGATAGACTCGCTTTGACCCGCTACCGTTACGAGAGCGGCAAGACAGTATTGGAGCGAGCGAGCACGCAACTGACTTTGCTAAGCGGTCGTTTGCAATGGGAAGAGCAACGGGAGCAATTGTCTAGCAGCGTTGACAAGGAATTCCTGAAAGCCATCGGGTGGGAACAGGTCGCCCCACGCTTAGGCTGGTCTTCTTTGTGGCAGCAGTTCCGCTGGCAACTGACGCCCAAAGAGCGGATTACCTTTTCCCGCTCTCGCCACGAGAGCGGTGGCACCGCCATTGAACGCAAGACTTTCGCCCTCAGTCTCGCCGGCGGGCGGATGAGCCTTCAGCGCACAGAAGACGAAGCGACACCGACATTGAACGCCGAGCAGTTGAAAGCCCTCGGTTTGAACGACATGTTGAGCCGAATTGGTTGGCGAGAGCGGCAAGACCGCTTCGCATGGCAACTTGCTCCGAACATGAACCTCGTCCACACCCGCAGTAGCGCCGACGCCTTGCCCGATGCGCCTCAACCCTTCCGCGAAAAGCAAAGCCATGAAACAGTCTTGACCGTCAATGCCGACCCGAAGCGCAGGACGCCTCCTATGACCATTGCTTTCGGTGGCTGGACGCTACAACCCAAGGACGCTAACCAACCGCCAGTAACCGAACACCACTTGCGCTGGGATACGGCGCAGCAACTCCCCCTTTTGGGCGGTATCCAGTTAGTCATGCAACGCCACTTCACCGAGACGAAGCAAGGCGACAAAGAGCGCGATACCCGCTACTCTCGCACCGTCATCCAAACGCCCGACAAAAAGCCGGTAACTTTTCTCGTTGACCGCAGCGTTTACGCCGAAACAGGCAAAGAGCAGCGAGAAACTGTCAACGCCCGCATGAGCATGCGTTTATCTTCGGAATGGCGCTTAGTCACGCAGCTAAGCAAGCAACCGCAAGGCGACGGGAGCGTGGAAATGCGCCAACACACCCTCGCCTATCAACCTCGCCCCGATTTCGCTGTCACAACCCAGCTGACCCGCACGGAAGCCCCTAACGGCGAGCAGGAGCAAACGGACTTGACCGTTAAGTTGGGCGACGATAAGAAGGGCAAGCAGGAATGGCAACTTACCCGCTTCACTACCGACTCGCCCGCAAAAACAGATGTCAAGGGTTGGCGACTGGGTTGGAGTTTGATTGTGCAAGATCAGCTGAATTTGACGGTGCAATTGGGGCGCGTGAACCGCGAAGACGAACGGGACAGCAGTGAAGAGAAATTGGTCATCCAGTTGCTCAGCCGAAAGAAGGACGGGCTGTCGTGGCAGTTCGGTTTCTGGCGCATGAGTTTGCTGGACAACTTCCAGCAGCAACAGACTGCCAAGCAATTGGTGCAAGCCGCTTCTCAACCTCTCCCTCAAGCGGGCACGCCGCCGTTGACAATTGTCTCCCCGCAAGCGGACAGTTACCGCACAGTTTGGGTTATTGCCAGCAAGCCCGATTTGCACATCGGCGCTCAGTTGGCTCAGGCGGAAGGGGGTGAGAAGGAAGCCAGCGATCAGCGCTTCTACTTGGAGTTGCCCGCCACGAAGTCGCGCCCGTTGGCAGTGCGCTTCTCCTACTGGAAACTGGAGCGCTGGGATGGCAAGGAGCGAGAAGTTCCCGTCTGGCGGTTATCCCTCCCCATCGGCAAGGGCAAATTGGTCTGGGGCGCTGCCACTTTCTGTGACCAACACGGTGAGTTGCCGATGCGCGAGTTCGCGATGGTGTTGCCCCTTGACAAACATGGCTCGCAGCTTACCATCACCAACTTGACTAACATGCCGCAAGGGTGGGAAAAGCAATGGCAACAGCAGGACTGGATGAAGTTCACGGGCGGGTTTGCCTTGTCGCCTCAATTGTCCTTTGCCCGCCAGCAACTGGCGCTCTTTAAACTCCATCAAGCCAACTTGACCTTTCGGCTGGGCAAGGAGTGGAAGTTAGTGGGCGGTTGGGAAGAGCAAATTGGCGTGCCCAACATACCTATCACCCACGATTGGCGCTTGGGATTGGAGTGGGCGCCTTCCAAGACCGTTCAGTGGCGATTTGAGTGGGCGAAGTTAAAGAACGACACGCCCAAGCCCGTGCGCACTGACTTGTTCAGCGTCAGTTACAACTATCGCCTCAGCGATGCCCGCTTCCTCACCTTTAGCGTTCGCTGGTTGGAGAACCCCAACCTTACTCGCCCCAACTTTCGCAATGACCGATGGCTCGCCAGTTTCAGCCTGAGCCAGCAATGGTGATTCCCCTCCCCTCGCCCCGTTGCGACGCCACAATTGTGAGTGACAACACATTTTCAGAAGGGGGGGCGATTTGGATGGCTGAGCGGAAGGTGCGGGTTGGAGTTGTGAGTTTGGAGCATGTTCATGCGCCGGGGCTCATTCGGGCGTTTCAACAACATCCTCGCGCTGAAGTGGTTGCGATCGCCCACGAAAATTTGGACGAAGCCCAACGAACGGCGGAGCAGTTTCAAATCCCACGCGTTTACTTGAGCGCCGAAACGATGCTGGACAAAGAACCCCTTGACGCCATCCTCTGTTGCGCGGCTAACGCCAAACACGCTGATGTGGTGGAATTGGTGACCCGTAAAGGGTTGCCCGTGATGGTGGAGAAGCCAATGAGCGCTTCCGTTGCCGATGCCCGCCGCATGCTCCTTGCCGCTCAAAAAGCGGGCGTTACGCTCATGGTCAACTACCCCAGCACTTGGAACCCTGCCTTGCACAAAGTCAAGCAGTTGCTGGATGACGGCGCTATCGGTCAACCCGTTTACTTCCGCTGGCGGGCGGGACATCGCGGTCCCCTTTCGGGATTGCCTCCCGAACAGCAAGCCCGCTCGTGGTGGCATCAACGCCTGTTGGGCGGTGGGGCGCTCCTTGACTTTTGTTGCTACGGTGCGAACATCTCCCTTTGGTGGTTTGGGCAAATGCCGTTGAGCATTATCGGGGTTGCCGACCGCTTGGCAAAACCCTTCGGTGATGCCGAAGACAACGCTATCTTGGTCGCTCGCTATCCGAATGCTTTCGCGGTGTTGGAAGCCTCATGGAGTCAAGGCGGTGCCGTGCCCGGTGGTCCGCTGGTCATCGGGACGGAAGGGGCTATGAGCGTCGCCCAACGAGAAGGGCAGCAGGGCGTTTCGCTCATTCGTGATGGCAAGGAAGAGTTCATCGCTGCCGACCCGCTCCCGCTTCACTTCCAAAGTGGTGTGGCGCATTTCCTCTCCGCCCTCCTTGATGGAACACCGTTGCACGAAACGGTCTCGCCCGACTTTAATATCGGCGTGCAGGCAATTTTGGAAGCAGGCATGATTGCTGCCCGAACCGGAACCGCCGTTAACCCGCGAATGCTGTGACAACGAAATGGCGAAAGCCCGACCATGCCTTTTCAGCGCAATGTCGGCAAAATCCTATTGGCGGTTGTCAACCGTTCCTGATAGCGGATAGCCACTTTAACGAAGGGCGGTGAAGGACAAATGGTGCGGCAAGCCGCTGTGGCTGGCATGTTTTACCCTCGTGACCGGCAGGCTTTGTTGCGGCAATTGAAGGAGTGCTTCACCCATCGCTTGGGTCCGGGCACCATTCCGACACCCAATGAGCAAGGGGCGCGCCGCATTGTCGGGTTAGTAGCGCCCCACGCAGGCTACATTTACTCGGGCATGACCGCTGCACGGGCATATACCGCATTGGCGCAAGATGGCATCCCGCAAGTCGCCGTCATCTTATCCCCCGCCCACTATACGCCTGGCGCTCCATTGGCAGTTTGGACGAAAGGGCGATGGGAAACGCCCCTCGGCTCGCTCCCCGTTGACGAAGAGTTCGCCCAAGCCCTCGCCACCGCTGGCAATGGCTTTGCAGAGGATTTCTCGCCCCATATAGAGCGGGAACACGCCATTGAAGTCCAGTTGCCCTTCCTCCAGTTCGTGTTCGGGGACCGAGCCCCCGCCATCGTGCCCATCGCTGTCTCCAGCAGTCATCTGGGGCAATTGCGGCAAGCAGGCGAATTGATGGGCGAAGTAGTGAAGCGCTTAGGACGCGATGCTGTTATCATTGCCAGTTGCGACTTCACCCACTACGAGCCCCAGACCCTTGCGGAAGTGCACGACCGAGAGGCGATAAGGTGCATCCTTGACCTTGACAGCGAATTGTTGTGGCGAACCATCCAACGCTACCCCACCCAGTCTGATGTTTTGGTTGCCATTCCGATGATAGAAGCCTGCAAGCGCATGGGTGCTACGAAGGGGGAGTTCCTCGGCTACAGCACTTCTGGCAGCGTGACGGGGGATTTGCTGGAAGTGGTCGGCTACGCTGCCGCCGCCATCCTGCGAGAAGGAACCGACAGGAGGGATTGACAATGCGTTGGTGGATGGTTTGTGTGAGCGCAATGGTGACTGTCGCCCTTGCTGGGTGCGGGCGCGTCCAACGGGGGGAAGTCCAAGTGAGCCAAGTGCCGATGGCGCCTGTCAAGCGCGCAAAGCCACCGAAAGAAACAAAGACCGCCGAGACGAAAGAACCACCGAAATCCGAAACAGCAACACCAACCCCTAAGCAACCTGCTCCCGCCAAAGAAGCGCCACCCCCACCGAGAACACCGCTCGCTCCTGAAGGGGTGGCGACACCAACTCAGACCCCTCCTTTAGGTGCGACGCCGACCCTTGCCAAGCCCGAACCTGTCCCAACTCCGTCCGAAGCGGTGCCGCTAACTTTCGCCGACGAAGCGCGGGGCGTTCGCGCCAGTGCCGACACCCTCTACGGGCAGTTTGACAAGTTGCCCGTTAGCGAAATTCGCACCCGCTTGCTTCTGCTCAATCAAGCCCTCAGCGAGTTGGAAGTTCGTTCCCCTGCCCTCGTTTTGTGGCGAACTGCCTTGCGGCTGGAAGTGCTTAGCAAAGCCCCTTACCCCGATGTTGCTGTCGCCCG
>Ga0209989_100256_pt1 | contig 10055 bp, 7 predicted proteins | sample Antgeofumaro1A2B_FD_188083 | JGI IMG/M metagenome (GOLD analysis project Ga0209989, IMG submission 188083) | Geothermal fumarole subsurface microbial communities from Mt. Erebus, Antarctica - 1A2B (SPAdes) (version 2) | ecosystem: Environmental > Terrestrial > Volcanic > Fumaroles | place: Mt....
GAGAACTTACAGAGATTACTGCTTAAATCATAGCGTCTCCTGAACCGGGAGGTAATGGGCCAGGACGCGAGTTGCAGAGGCAGAGGTCAGGACATCCCGACGCGTCGGCAACGACCAAGACCGCGCAGGAGGTCAGCGTGACCTGGAGAGTGCGTAGCCCCGGGCAACGTTGCCGCCGACGGTGGCTAGGTTGCGGACGGCCGGGCCAGCGATCTGGGCGGCCGCCCGGGCTAGGATCGGGGCTCGCTCCCAGACCGGGGCCGAGGTGGCCAGCTCATTGTGGGTGGTAAGGGGCCCGATCTGAAGGCCATCAGAATCGGCCCGGATGAAGTGCAGCCCAGCCAGGTCGCCGATGTAGACGACGGAGCAGGTCGACGTTCGGGGCCGGGCCGAAAAAGGGCGGATAGACGGGACCCGAGGCCTGCAGGTCTGTCGCCCAAGCTGACATCAGACCACCTCCTCGTCAAAATAGGACAACCGTTTGTCTGTATTTTAAGCACCATCTGCACTTGCAAGACTAAAGTCTCGCCGCCGCAGAAGCTTTACAAGACAAAGCCATCCCTGGACGGTTTTCTGGTGCGAGACTATAATTAACTCAATACCTGCGGAAAGGGGAAGTCCTCATGCGGATTCTGGTCGAGAAGGACGTGGCGGTGCCCATGCGGGACGGGGTCACCCTGGCCACCGACATCTACCGGCCCGATGCCGACGGTCGCTTCCCGACAATCCTGGTCCGGACGCCCTACAACAAGGCCGACCCTTTGCTCACCAACGTGATAATGTTCGACCCGGTCCGGGCGGCCGCCGCCGGCTACGTGGTTTGTGTCCAGGACGTCCGGGGCCGCTACGCCTCCGAAGGCAAATTTAGGCCCATTCACCAGGAGGTGGACGACGGCTACGACGCCGTCGAGTGGTGTGCCGCCCAGCCCTGGTCGGACGGTCGGGTGGGGATGGCTGGGGCGTCCTACGTGGGGGCGACCCAGTGGCTTGCCGCCATCGCCTCGCCACCCCACCTGCTGGCCATCGCCCCGAACATCACGGCCTCAAATTACCACGAGGGCTGGTTTTACCAGGGCGGGGCCTTCGAGTGGGGCTTTATCGTCTCGTGGGCAGTAAATTTCCTGGCTCTGGACACTCTTCTTAAAGAGCGGCCGGGGGACGAGGCGGCCGTGGGCCGGCTTATCCGGGCGATGGACGAGCTGGACCGGTGGTTTCGGCACCTGCCCCTTAAGGATTTCCCGCCCCTGGCCGGGGTAGACTACTTTCAGGAGTGGCTAGCGCATCCCCTTTACGACGACTACTGGCGGCGGGTAAACATTGAGGCCCACTACGACCGGGTAAAAGCTGTGGCCTTAAACATCGGGGGCTGGTACGACATCTTTCTTTACGGGACGGTCAGAAACTTTTTGGGCCTGAGGTCCCGGGGTGGCTCGGAGGCGGCCCGCAAAAGCCGGCTTATCGTGGGGCCCTGGGCCCATGTGACCCGGTCCCTGCTCTGGATGGGGAACCTGGTGGGGGAGGTCAACTTCGGGGTTCAGGCGGCCTCGCAGGTTGTCGACCTGATGGGGCTTCAGCTGCGCTGGTTTGACCGCTGGCTCAAAGGTGTGGACAACGGGGTGGACCGGGAGCCACCGGTAAGGCTTTTCATCATGGGTAGAAACCTGTGGGAAGACTTTGAGGATTTTCCGCCGCCGGGGGCAGAAGAGTTAAAACTTTATCTGCACTCTGGGGGCCGGGCCAACGGGCTTTGGGGCGACGGGGTGCTTTCGGCCGAGGCGCCCGGTGAGGAGCCCCCGGACCGGTTCGTTTACGACCCGGAAAATCCGGTTCCGACCCGGGGCGGGGGATTGTGCTGCAGTGACGTTTACCTTCCGGGTGGGGCCTATGATCAGCGGGAGGTGGAGGCCCGGCCAGACGTTCTAGTCTACACGAGCGGTCCGCTGCAGAAAGAGCTTAAGGTTTTGGGGCCGGTCAAGGTTAGGCTCTATGTGACCAGCAGTGCGCCGGACACGGATTTTACGGCCAAGCTGGTGGACGTTTACCCCGATGGACGGGCTATCAACATTAGCGACGGTATCCTGCGGCTGCGTCACCGCAACGGGACCGACCGGGAGGAGTTGCTGGAGCCCGGGCGGGTCTATGGGATAGAGGTGGACCTCTGGTATACGGCTCATGTTTTCCGGGTGGGCCATCGGGTAAGGCTGGAGGTCTCCTCCAGCAATTTTCCCAGGTTTGACCGGAACCTGAATAGGGGCGGGCCCTTCGGGCTCGAGGCCGAGGCTCAGGTGGCCGTCCAGCAGGTCTTCCATGACCCGTCCAGACCCTCTGCCCTCATCCTAACGGTCGCCCCGTAATCAAAAGGCAGGGCTCAAAACGCCTTAAAAAGTCGCAGGACGTTGCCCCCGAGGATTAGGTCCAGCTCCGACGGGGTCAAAAAGTCCAGGTTTAACGTCAGGTATTCAAGCGACTGGCGGTAGGTACAGTTGCGCTCCACGTTCCAACGGTTGAGCCGCTCGACCTCCTTTAGGAGGTTTTCCTGGGTGGGCTCGGGGATGGCCTGGATCTCCCAAAAGACGGGGATTCCCAGGCGGCGAACTTCGGTCCAGAAGCCGTCAAAGGTCGGGTCATCAAAACCCCGCCGGTAGCGCTCAAGAAAGAGGCCCCGGTTGGCGTAGTAAAGGCCCCGCAGGCCCAGTTCCCGCACCGAACGGCGCAGGCGGCTGACCTCCAACCCGGTATCGGCCCTGGACTCGTCAACACTGGCCAACCCGATGAATTTATCAGGGTAGCGCCTTACGGCCTCGGCGAAATACTCATCCAGTCGGCCGTAGAGGTGCGCGTTCTGGAGGACGACCCGGTCGACCCCGGCGTGGGCCATTGCCTGAAGAATAAACTCCGGGGGGCTTTCCGGCCGCTGGAGGGAAGGCGGAAAGAACTGCAGGTAATAGTCCTGCCCGTCCAGGGTCCATTCCAGGCGGCCGAAGGGCCCGGCCCTGAAATTGGCAGGCAGCAGGCTTTCGGGTGAGTTGGGCGGGCCGGCCAGGGGTCGGCCATGGTCGGCCGGGGCGTGGTCCCGGAGGCGGCGAACCGGACTGGGGTGGGTGGCAGCGTAAAGCTGCAAATATGAGAAGGTTTTGAGCGCAGCCGACTCATCCAGCAGTCGAGGCTGTGACGGGGAACCGCAAGCTAAGAAACGTCCCGATCCGGAAAGCCTGCTCCTGCCCGAACGCTCAAGCTACGCCCTGGATTCTGAGGCTGGGCCGGACAACTACCCCAAACAAAGGTCCCGGCCGAAACAATGTTACGGGGTAGGGGTGGGCTGGCCCGGCAGGTGGAGGGGTGGCAAAAGGGCCTCCAGCTCGGCCCGTCGGGATTCCAGCCAGGGCGGCAACCGCAGGCCGGCCCCCAGGGCCTCGGCCGGCTCGTCCACCGTGAAGCCCGGCGGGTCGGTGGCGACCTCAAAGAGGACCCCGCCCGGCTCAAAGAAATAGATGGAGCGGAAGTAAAGCCGGTCCCGCACCGGGGTAACCTGGTACCCGGCGGCCAGCAGCCGGCTCCGCCAGGCCAGCTGCGTCTCGTCGTTCTCCGTCCGGAAGGCCACGTGGTGCACCGTCCCGGCCGCGACCCGCCCCCGGAAAAGGTCTCGGCGGACCTCCACGTCCACGATGGCCCCCGGACCGCCCGCCCCGGCGGTATACCGGTACCGGCCGGCTGCGGCACCCTGGAACTTAAACCCCATAATCTGGGTAAGCAGCCCGGCCGTCGGGTCGGCGGTCGCCTCCGTCAGGGTCACCCCGTAGACCCCCCGGATGGCATGCTCGGCAGGCACCGGCCCCCCGGACCAGGGCTCCCGGTCGTCCGGTTCGGGTCCGGCCACCAGCTCCAGCTGCAGGCCGTCAGGGTCGTAGAAAACCAGGACTCTCTCGTCAAAACGCTCGGTCGGGGGCTCGAGCCGGACGCCGTGGGCCTCAAGCCGGCCCTGCCAGTAATCAAAACTTGCGGCCGGAACGGAAAGGGCGACGGCCGTGACCTGGCCAACCCCCCGACGGCCCGGAAAGGCGCGGGGCCAGACGAAGAAAGTTAGGACCGTCCCCGGGCGGCCCAGTTCGTCGCCGAAGTAGAAATGATAGGCCGAGGGGTCATCAAAATTGACGGTTATTTTCACCAATCGCAGTCCGAGAACCCGGGTGTAAAAATCAATGGTGATGTTGGGGTCGCTGGCGACGGCGGTAACGTGGTGAACCCCCGGGATCTGGTCGACCATTTACAAAGCCTCCCGACCCGAATTAAAGTTTACTTTAAAAATTATAGAGCGTCCGGAAGCTCCTGGTCCAGGGGTGCCAGGACCAGTCCGGAGAGGGGCTTCGGGTAAAAATAGGTTGATTTTGGGGGCATTTCCACCCCGGCCCGGGCCAGGCTCACCACCTCCTCTGCCCGGGGCGGCCGCAGAATCACCGCCCAGCCGTAGCGACCGGCGTCCACTTGCCCCACGGCCTCGGCCAGCTCCCGGGTGTAGCCCAGCCGGCCGGGGTCATCGACCCCAAAGGCCCCCTCGATGATGAGGACCTGGGCCAGGCCCACATCCACCTGCCGCCAGGCCTCCGGCCGGTCCGCCGGCCAGCCGGACCCCAGCTCAGGCCGGCGCCGGAGAATCAGTAGGTAAAGGCCCCCCGGGCCGTAGAGGCCGAAGGCCGGGCGGTCCCAAGCTTCCAGCTCCGATGCCAGCTCTTGGGCCGACCCCCCAAAGGGCCGCACCTCAAAGTGGGGTTCGAGGCGGCCGAGAACTTGGTCGGGACCGGGACCGTCGGGAATTAGCCGGTGGGTGGGCAGGATAATGAGGCTGGGGTCAACCGCCGGGTAGAGAACCATCAGCACATAGTTCCAGGCGGCCCGGGGCTGCTCCCCTAGATGCCGGCGGTTCTCATCCCGGAAGAGCTGGGCCGCCCGGAAACGGTGATGGCCGTCGGCCACCACCACCTGGGCCCCCATCAGCAGCCACCCAAGCCTACGAAGGGCGGCCGGCTCCGCTAGGTAAGCGAGCCGGTGGTGCTCGGTCCCGTCGGCCACCTCGGCCACTGGCTCAAGGGTGGCGCTTAGGCGGGAAAGCTCCGCCCCGAGGGCGGCGCCATCGTCCAGGACCAGGCCGAAGAGGGGGCTGGTGTTGGTACGAGTGGTCCGGAGAAGCTCCAGGCGGTCGGCCACGGTGGCCGGGACCGTCCGCTCGTGGGCCAGGACGGAGCCGTCCGGCCGGTCGGGAATACGGACCATCCCCACCAAACCCACCCGGGTGAAGGGGCGGCCTCCCCACTCGAAGGCCAGGGTGTAAACGTAAAAACCCGGGGCCGGGTTGCGCCGTAGAATTCCCTCGGCCTGCCAGCGGCCCAACTCGGCGGCGGCCAGCCGGTAGGGCTCCGGGGCTTCGGGCCAGGTCAGCCGGGGAAGCTCGACCCGGGCGATGTTATAGGGGCTCCGGTGGAGGTACCTCGGGGCCTCCTCGGGTGGGATGACGTCGTAGGGGGGTGCCACGACGTTACCAAGCCCACCGACCCGGGCCGGGTCGTACCTAAGGCCGACGAAGGGGAGGACCTGACCCACGGGCTAGTGGCCAAAGGCGGCATTAAACTTGGCCATAAGCCGCGACTTGAGGCGGGCGGCCTTGTTGGGATGGAAAACCCCCCGCTCGGCGGTCCGGTCGATGATACTCACCGCCTCCCGGACGGCGGCTTCGGCCGCATCCCGGGGACCGGCCTGGATGGCGGCCAGGGCCTTTTTAATGAAGGTTTTGACCCGGGACTTGTACGCCTGGTTGCGCAGCCGCCGCTTTTCACTTTTGCGAAGTTGCTTTAAGGCCGACTTGGTTCGGGGCATCTGCCTTACACTCCCTGAAAGTTGGTTCCGTCCGGAAGGTAGTATACCCGATCCGGCCCCGGACCACCGCTGTTATTTTACATAAAATTCAATGAAAACAAAAGCTTTCCGGGTCAGCCTTGACATCGGGCTGTTCGGGGTGTGCGGATAGAGGCGGCCAAACCTGGGGTCCAAGGAATCGACCGGCGCAAGGTTCGGCGGCTTCCTGAGCGACGGCACCGCAGAGCGGGTGAAGGGATTGCCGGCGTTGGCCTTGAAGTTTTGGCCGGCTTCGGGAGCCGTGGCGGGGCTGGGTGCGGGTCACTTAGGGTTTGTGGAAAAGGGGGTGGGCCGGGGACCGGGTCGGTTATATGATTAATTACGGCTAATGCTGATTATACGCAGTTTTAAGGAGGACCGACCGTGGACCCCGCCCAGACCCTGCCCGACCTGGAAAACTTCCTCCTTCACCTCCGGGCCAACGGCTACTCCCCCCGCACCGTCTACAACTACCGCCGGGATCTCCTCCTCTTCGCCCGCTTCCTGGCCCAAAGCGGCCTCCCCTTCCACCGGGTCGATAAGCTCACCCTAACCCGCTTTAAAGCAGCACTGGCCGACCCCGACCACGTCCGCCTTCTGGAGGACCGCCCCCAGAAGGACCGCCTTAAGGCCCGCTCCGTCAACCGCACCCTCTCGGCCCTCCGAAGCTACCTCCGCTTCCTGGTCGAAATCGACCGACCAGTCCCCATCCCCCCCGACGCCGTCAAGCTCGCCCGGGCCGAGCGGCCTCACCCCAGGGTCCCAGACCTGGCCGACCTGCTCCGGGTCATCGAAGCCCCCTCCTACCTGGAGGCCGACCCGAAGGTGGCCTTAAGAAACCGGGCCATCTTCGAGGTCCTCTTTGCCACCGGCCTGCGCATCTCGGAGCTCTGCGGCCTCAACCGCCACCAGCTCGGGCCCGACGGCGAGGTCTTCGTTCGGGGCAAGGGCAAGAAAGAGCGGTTTGTCTACCTCACACCCCGGGCCCGCCACCACCTGGACCGGTACCTGGCCACCCGAACCGACCCTTTCCCGGCCCTCTTTATTCCCTACCGGGGCCGCCGCCTCGAAACCCGGGACCCCCGCATCTCCCCCAACTACGTTGAGGCCCGCCTGCGGTACTACCTAGCCCGCCTCAAAATCAACGTGCCCATCACCCCCCACACCTTCCGCCACGCCTTCGCCACCTATCTGGCCGAGGAAGGGGCAAACCCCGCCGCAATCCAGGTCCTCCTGGGCCACGAGTCCTTACAAACCACTAATCGTTATGTCAATTTGCATGACCGGGCGGCCCGGGAGGCCCACCGGCACTTTCATCCCCTGCCCGACCCCGACCTTTAACGAAGGGGCGTTTGCGGCCGGGTTTCGGCCCCAACTAAAATTGAATACTGGGTTAAACTGCGGGGGAGTACCTGGCGATGAAAGCCTATCGCACCGACCAGATCCGTAATATCGGCCTCTTCGGTCACGGGGGCTCGGGAAAGACCTCCCTCGCCGAGGCGGTCCTTTACACCGCCGGCGTCATCAGCCGCCTCGGCCGGGTCGAGGAAGGCACCACCACCTCAGACTACGACCCCGACGAAATCCGCCGCCGCATCTCCGTCAACCTCGCCCTCCTCCCCTTCGAGTGGCAGGGCCTTAAGGTCAACCTGATCGATACCCCGGGCTATTTCGACTTTATCGGCGAGGCCATCAGCGCCGTGCGGGTAGTAGACGGGGCCGTCATCGTTGTCGACGCGGTGGCCGGGGTCGAGGTGGGCACCGAGACCGTCTGGAAGATGGCCGATGAGCGGGGCCTGCCCCGGGTCGTCTTCGTCAACAAAATGGACCGAGAGAACGCCGACTTCTGGCGGACCCTCGACTCCCTCACCGCCAAGTTCGGCCGTCGCTGTATCCCCGTCCAGCTCCCCATCGGCAGCCAGGCCGCCTTTAAGGGCGTGGTGGACCTGGTCAGCCTCCGGGCCTACGACGGCGAAAACCCCGCCGGCGGGGCGGTTCCCCCCGACCTGGCCGCGCAGGTCGAGGAGTACCGGGAGAAGCTGGTGGAGGCGGTGGTGGAGGCCGACGACGAGCTTTTGAATAAGTACTTGGAGGGTCAGGAGCTCGGCCCCGAGGAGCTGGAACGGGCCCTCATGGCGGCGGTCCGGTCCGGCCAGGTCGTGCCCATTCTGGTCGGCAGCGCCCTCCTGAACCGGGCCGTTGGGCCCCTCCTCGACTTCCTGGTCAAGGTGATGCCCTCGCCTGTAGACCTGGGGCCGGTCACAGCCCGAAGCCTGGCCACCGACCAGGATGAGAAGCTCGACCCGTTGCCCACCTCCCCCCTGACGGCCTTGGTCTTCAAGACAACGGCCGACCCCTATGTGGGTCGCCTCAACTACTTCCGGGTCTACACCGGGGTTCTGCGGTCCGACTCCCACGTCTGGAACGCCACCAAGGGCCGGGAGGAGCGCATCGGGCAGCTCTTCTTCCTCCGGGGCAAGCACCAGGAGCCCACAACCGAGGTGGTGGCGGGGGACATTGCCGCCGTGGCTAAACTCGCCGAAACCTCTACCGGGGACACCCTCTGCACCAAGGACCGTCCGTACGTTCTGCCGGGGATCAACTTCCCCGAGCCCTCCTACTACGCGGCCGTCCACCCCAAGACCCAGGCCGACCTGGACAAGCTCGGACCGAGCCTGGCCCGGCTGGTGGAAGAGGACCCAACCCTCCGCATCCGGCGGGAGCCCGACACCAACGAGGTTCTGCTGGGCGGCATGGGCGAGTCCCACATCGATGTCGCAGTGGACAAGCTCAAGCGCAAGTTCGGGGTCGAGGTCCGCACCGAGCTACCCAAGGTCCCATATAAGGAGACCATTACCCGGCCGGTGAAGGCCGAGCATAAGCACAAGAAGCAGACGGGCGGCCGCGGTCAGTACGGCCACGTCTTCCTGGAGCTGGAGCCCCTGCCCCGGGGCGCCGGCTTCGAGTTCCACGAGCGCATCTTCGGCGGGGCCGTGCCCAAGGAGTACATCCCGGCGGTGGAGAAGGGGGTGAGGGCCGCCCTCCAGGAAGGAGTCCTGGCCCGGTTCCCCGTTGTCGACGTCAAGGTGACCCTCTACGACGGGTCCTACCACCCGGTGGACTCCTCCGATATCTCCTTCCAGATCGCCGGCCGGGAGGCCTTTAAAAAGGGCATGGCCCAGGCCAGCCCCGTCCTTTTGGAACCTATCATGCGGGTCCGGGTTACCGTCCCCGACGACTACACCGGGGACGTGATGGGCGACCTCAACACCCGCCGGGGCCGGGTGCTGGGGATGACCTCGGCCGACGGCAAGACTACCATCGAGGCCCTGGTGCCGTATGCCGAGATGCGCCGGTACGCCACCGAGCTCCGGTCCATGACCCAGGCCCGGGGCACCTTCGAGATGGAGTTCAGTCACTACGAGGAGGTTCCACCCCACCTGGCCCAGCAGATCATCGCCGAGGCGGCCAAGGCCCGGGCCGAGAAAGAAGCCGAGGGCTGAAGGCCCCAAAAAACGCCGGCCGGCGGGCGATCCCGCCGGCCGGGAACTACGGACAAAACCCCGACCCTACGGCCGGTAGGCCAGTTCCCCGTGCTGGCTTACGTCCAGGCCCACTTCCTCTTCCTGCTCCTCAACCCGGATGCCGACCACCAGGTCGAGCCCTTTAAGGATTACCCAGGTCATGGCGGCGGCATAAACAAAGGTGGAACCGGCGGCGATGGCCTGGTAGAGGAGCTGTGCCGGGTTGCCGAAGAAGAGGCCGTTGGCCCCGGCCGCATTTACCGCCGTGGTGGCGAAGAGGCCCGTGGCCAGGGCGCCCCAAAGGCCCCCAATTCCGTGGACCCCGAAGACGTCCAGAGCGTCATCCACCCGGAACCGGCTCTTCATAAAGTAAACCGCCCAGTAGCAAACGAACCCGGCCACCAGGCCGATGACGATGGCCGACCCCGGCTCCACGTAGCCGCTGGCCGGGGTGATAGCCACCAGGCCGGCGATGGCCCCGGCGCACAGGCCCGCCAGGCTGGGCCGCCCCTGGTGGAGCCAGCCGGTGAACATCCAGGTCAGGGCCGCCACCGCCGCGGCCGTGTTGGTCACGACGAAGGCCGAGGTCGCCAGGGGCCCCGCCCCCAGGGCGCTGCCGGCGTTAAACCCGAACCAGCCGAACCA
>Ga0209989_100257_pt1 | contig 10052 bp, 5 predicted proteins | sample Antgeofumaro1A2B_FD_188083 | JGI IMG/M metagenome (GOLD analysis project Ga0209989, IMG submission 188083) | Geothermal fumarole subsurface microbial communities from Mt. Erebus, Antarctica - 1A2B (SPAdes) (version 2) | ecosystem: Environmental > Terrestrial > Volcanic > Fumaroles | place: Mt....
TGGGGCGTGCGCACGCTATATTGCCCGCTGAGCTGGCGTGCCAGCAGTTGGCTGTCGGTGTAGACCTCCACGCTGTCCCAGCCTTCCGCGCAGGCTTCCTCCAGCCCGCGTATCAGCGCGCGGTACTCGGCAACGTTGTTGGAGGCGATGCCGATCGGCTCGCTGATCTGTTTCACCGGCTCACCCGTTTCGTTGCACAGCACCACACCGATGCCTGCACTGCCCGGGTTGCCGCGCGATGCGCCGTCAATGTACAGCTTCATAGTCCTAGCTCGTCGGCGATGGCTGACATGGCGCGAATCACGTTCTGCACGTGCTCGTCGAAGGGCACTCCCAGAGCTTCTGCGCCCTTCAGCAGTTCCTCACGGTTGACCGCCCGCGCGAAGGCTTTGTCCTTCATCTTTTTGCGCACCGATGCCACGTCCACCTCTGCCAGCTTTTTGTTCGGGCGCACCAGTGCCACCGCCACCACGAACCCTGTCAGCTCGTCGCAGGCGTAGAGCGTGTGCTCCATGCGGGTTTGGCGGGGGATTCCTGTGTGATCCACGTGCGAACCCACCGCCCGAACGACCTCCTCTGGGTAGCCTTTCTGCCGGAGGATTTCCATCCCTACGAAGGGATGCTCCTGCAGGGAGGGATGCTGTTCGTAGTCGATATCGTGTAGGAGCCCCACGATGCCCCATAGGTTCTCGTCCTCGCCCCACAGGCGGGCATAGTAGCGCATACAGGCTTCCACCGCCAGCATGTGCTTGCGCAGGTTCTCAGATTGCACATACTCGCACAACAGATTCCACGCGGACTCACGCGAAAGAGACATTAGACACCTCCTACCAACGCCTAGAATAACCGGGATTGTAAAACCGGTTCACAAGAGCGATAAGTAGCCCACACCCTCTCAGCATGCACTGGCCAGATGGCGTCCAGCTCAGGCGTGAATCGATAATAGTGCCTCCAGCGGGCGATAGAGTCTGTCTCACGCTGGGCTTCGAGACGCCAGCGGATTAACTCGACGTTGGCAGGAGCGTTCTCTATCAGCACGCAACTGCGGGATAACTGCTTCGCGACCACACCTGTCGTCCCCGTGCCTGCGAAGGGATCCAGTATCCAATCCCCTGGGTTCGTAGAAGCCAGCAGAATGCGCAAAAGAAGTGCAATCGGCGATTGTTGCTTGTGGAGCCGTTCTCCTGCGGGGGTTCGCAGTGCCGCATCCCCCGCAAAATAGCCCGAAGTGAGCTCGCGAATATCGTCCCATACATCCGTGATGAACACTCCGCTGTCCCGAGCATAACGGTATTCGGGGCATAAGGGCGCGTCGACACGCAATCGATGAAAGACACGAGGCTTGGCGCCTTTTGTGGCGAACGCGATAATCTGATAGGCTTTGCCATAACGCCCCGCGTTCGGTACGGCGGAAGTGCGCTTCAACCAGATGATGAGGTTCTGCAAGGTCCAGCCCGTTTCGCGCAGACAGCGTAGGACATGTTCCGCGTTTTTCTCGTGTTGCATAAAATAGATGGCGCCCCCCGCTTCGGTACACTCGTAAACGTGCTGACAGACGTCCCGCATCCAGCTCCAGTAGACCGCATCGGGCAGGTCATCGCCAAACAGCGCATAGTCCTTGCCCTGATTGAAGGGCGGGGCGAGAAAAGTCAGGTGAAACCACCGCCCGGACTCCTTCAGAATCCGTAGTTGCTGGATGCAATCCCCCTCCCGTACCTCTACCATCTGCACGCTCCTTTACACGAATCGGTGTACACTCCCCGCTGGTCATTTACGTGCGAAAAGGGTCATCTCCTGCGTGCTTACTCCAATCGCATCTCTCCCCAGCACGCCCAATCCCAGCCGTAGTCGCCCAGCGAGTCGGTGATTAGGCGCAGGAGCACGGTCTGCCCCCGCCACGCCGAGAGCGGCACTTCCAGCGGTTGCCAGCTCTCTCCGGGCAACACGGTCTGCTCCCACTGCGGCACGCCGTCCACCTCCACGCTGAAGCGCACGCCGTTGGATTTGCCCTCTGCGCCGTCGCGGATGCCCGCGAATCCCCTCAACCGCGCCCCTTCCGGGGGCAGTTTCAATGGAAAGGCAAGCACTGTCTTGCCCGAAGGGGGCGGATGTGCGCTGAAGCCGTTTCGGGTTTCGCCTTTCACTGTGCTCCGCTCGACCGTTCCACGTAGGTAATCCACCGGCGGTGAAGCAGAGCCGTCTATCTCCAGTCCGGTGCTAAAAGGCACACCTGTCAGGTCGCAGGGCAGAGAGATGGCATGTCCCTCCCGGTAGAACAGCGCGATCGCGCCCGAACCGCCGTCCAGCGTGAAGCGATAGCGATGAGTGCCCCCAGAGCGCCAACCGGAGGAGGGCGAGCCGTTTACCGCTGTGCCCACAAGCGTTTGGGGGCAGACGATCTCGACATCGCCGGGGCGTTCCGTTCGGAAAACCAGGCGTGGGCGGCTCCAGTAGCCCCAGTCGAACTCGGGCGAGGCTTCTGGTCCGGGGTCTACCTCCAACCGAATCCGCACCCTCTGCCCCCGATACGCGCGGAGGTTCATCGTGACCTCTTCGGGCGTGGCAGTGCGCACGTGCCGAGAAAGGCGGATGGGCTCACCTTCGCCGAAGAGGGTGACAGTGAAGGTGATTCCGTCGCTTCGCGCCGCGGCGCTTGGGTCGTTGAAGCCTACCTGAGCGCGGAACTCACTGGGCGTATCTGCTGGCAGTTGCAGGGTGTATTCTAACCACACGCGCCCGCCTGCCAGAGCGCGCCAAGGCGGATGCATAAAGATGCCCTCGCCCATGGGGACGGCGGTACTGCCTGTCTCGTGTTCGGGTAGGTAGCCCGGCTGGGGAGCGCCTCTGCCCTGGCGGTCGGTCACGCAAACGCGTATGTTACTGCGCTGGCGCCAAAGGGGAAGACTTTGTTCGCGAGGCGCAAAGCGAAACAGAGCCCATTCGCCCGGCTGTACCCACGCGCTGTCTAAAACTGCTGAATCCGGCAGGGCGTGTACGTGGGTCGCCTGCAGGTCGGGCGGACGGGGGTGCCAATGGTAACTGCGCTCGGGGTTCAGACCCAGCACTGCCTGCCCGTCATAAGCCAGCCACCCGGGAATGGAGCCTGGTGTGCGCGCCCGAGGGACGCCCTCGATCCGTTGGTAGACGGTCACTCGGCGGTTGGTGGCTTCGAGCGCCACGCCGGCAGGGTGCTTGCGATAGCGTGCCACCTGTCCGCTGGGGGTGCGATAGGCGAACAGGGTGTCTGCATCCCACGAACCGGGCGCGAAATCGGGCGAAGGGCGGTTGCGTTGGAACCATTGTGCCTCCTGCCACAGGGTCTGCATCACGGCATCGGGTTGAGTGACCTGTTCTGCGCTCAGCCAGGCCAGAGTGGGCAGAACGCCGAACCGCTCGTAAGCGACCCGCCATGCCGTGTAATACTGCCAGTTGCGCGGGTTGGTCATCCCCAGATAGCCGTAGAGTCGGGTATGTGGGGTGAGCAGGGCGGAGCTGACCGGATGCGCCTGGCGAAGCCTCTCTATGTCCCACCGGGCATTGGCGTGATCGATGCCGAACACGTGCCTCTGCGCGAAGCTCTCGTAGCGGAAAGAGATTTCGTTCAAACCCTCGCCCGACAGGGCGACGTGGGGCAGTGTCTGACGCAGCTCGCGGTGCAGAGCGATATTGCCTTGCATGGCGTTCATGCCGTCGATGATTCCATTGGCGTCATTGTAGATGCACAGGGTCTGGTCAAGGTGCAGGGCATCGGGCTGTAGGAGTCGGCACAGCTCCACCATCCTCTGTACGAACAGCGTGCGCCATGCCTTCGCCGCCGGGTTGATGTAGGCGAACTTGATGGGCGGGTCGGCTCTCTGCCAGTCCCAATAAAGCGGCTGTCCGGTGAACGGGTCACGGAAATGATAGGGCTTGAGCCTTTCGTAGGCGGGGTTTTCGGGCGTACAGCCGAAGTAGTTGACATGAAGCATGACGCGAAAGCCCAGTCGCTTCGCCTCCGCCATGCGTTTGGGGAAGTCAGAGCGGGGCGTGTAGTCGGGGTAATTACGGTCATAGCCGTCCTTGCGCCAGTCGGGCACGTAGAGGAGCGTCTGGCGGGGGTTCAGGCGCGTCGCCAGCGCACGCAGTTTGGCGATGTCGTCCAGATTGTCGATGATGACCGTCTGGATGTCCTTGACCCATGCGGGCTGGGTTTTGCGCAGTGCCGTCAGCCCGAAGCGAACCTCCGCCCACGTCCGGTAAAGTCCCGCTCCTACCAGCCAGTTGCCCCGGTAGGCACGGATGCGCCAGGGCACCGACTCCGCCTGTTGGACCCGCTCGAAGGGTGCGGTGCACCAGGTCTCAAAGCCGACCCAGAACTGCCCATTCCGCCTCTGGATGTGCAACCGCTTGAAAAACTGCGCGTTGTCGTCGGCGTGTATCAAGATCCCGCCCCGCCTGCCCTGTATCAGCACAAACTGCGCCTCCCACTCCATCGGATAGTTCAGCGTCATCGCATCGAAACCGCTCTCCACGCTGAGGCGCAGACCGCTGTGACCGGGCACCAGCAGTTCACAGCCTTCGGGGATAGCGATGCCCCACTGCAAGCCGGACAGCCCCGGGCGCGCGCACTGCGCCCGCTGGGTGACCGTGATCTCGCCAGAGGGCAGGGCGCGGAATCGGGTGAGCAGGCTGTTGATGCCGTCAGGCTCACGCCAGCGCAGAGTCTGTGCCACATCCTGCGGGGTGTGGTGTTGTTCCTCCTGGGCGCGGTCGCCCCAGCGGTCGCCCATCTTGGTGTGGCGGAGCCCGGTCAGGTTCGGCGCAGATTGGACGGCAAACGTCTCACCAGTCAGACGGTTAGTGAACCGCACGACGACACCATGCTGTATCTGTATCTCTATCTGCCCCGTGCGCAGGGGCGCAGACGACGCAAACGGCGCCATCACCAACAGAAACCTCATCAGCCAGCGAGATTTCACGCGGTGTCCCTCTCTGTTTCGTTCTTTTCCCTCCCTCGCGAGGGAGCAGGCTCTTTATTTATTCTATCATCACCGTGCGGTTCTTGGGTAGTACGCCAATGAGTACGGGTGTACGGTGGAGGGCGAGGCTCCCGCCGAGCCGAATGCCCCCTCTTCGCCTGCAGGGTGAAGGCTCCCCACGCCATGCTGAACGCCGCCCATCTTGTCATGCTGAACGCAGTGAAGCATCTCGTTATTCAACGATTGGGCTTCTTCGCTCCGCTCAGAATGACAAGAGAGAGGCGCAGAAGGACGTCTTTATTGTCATGCTGATCGTCAGCGAAGCATCTCGTTTTTGAGACCCTTCGCGTGTGCTCAGGGGAACGGTAAAAGGTTGGAGAGGGGGTGGGGCTGAGAGCAAAGAGGTCTCCACCGAAAGGACAGGAAATACCCCAGCAGACACGAAATAGAGTGTAGGCGTACATCGCCCCAACAGTATCGAAGGAGCACAAGCGATGAACTGGCAGGCAAAATGGATATGGCACCCGGGCGAATCCGCCCCACGCAACTTCTTCTGGGCGGTACGCAAAGCCTTCACACTTCCCAATACCTTCACAAACGTTATCCTGCACCTTACCGCCGACTCACGCTACTCGGTGTGGGTGAACGGTCAGTATGTGGGGCATGGCCCCGTGCGCGCCTTTACGCACCGCTGGCGCTACGATACCTACGACATCAGCTCCTACGTCTGCGGTGGCGAAAACGTGGTGGCGGTGCTGGTGCACCACTTTGGGCACTCCACTTTCCAGTATCTGCAGGCGCGCGGGGGACTGCTAGCGCAGGTCGAGTGCGATGAACGGGTTGTTATCGCAACCGACGAAACCTGGAAAGGCACCGAACATCCCGCCTATGAGCGACGGATGCCGCGTATGGCGTGTCAGCAGGCGTGGGCAGAGGCGTTTGATGCCCGGCGCGACCTGGCGCACTGGCAACTGCCGGGCTACGACGACAGTGCCTGGCAGAACGCCGTGGTGGTAGGCGAGGCGGGCTGTGAACCGTGGAAGGAACTGCGGGCACGCGATATTCCCTTCCTCACCCAGGAGCCAGTTCAGCCCGTGCGTCTCCTGCGCGTGCAAGCGGTGCGCCCGCCCAAACAGGTGTGGACGTTTGACCTCAAGCCGAACCTCCTGCCCGGCGACCTCACCGCCAACCCGCGCGGACTGGTAGGGCTGGCAGTGACGGTGGTGGAATGCTCGCAACCGACGACGTTCACCATCTACCCTGCTTACCAGAGCGGGCGCGCCCTGCGCATCGACGGACAGGACATCACGTGGCAGGAGGCACATGAGGGCGTTCCCCTCACTGCCGGCGAGCACCTGCTGGTGCTGAACGTCACCCAGCCTTTCTACCATGACTGGTTCATCGGGCTGGTGTTTGACGATGAAGCGGGCGACATGCGGTTCCGCTCGCCGTTGGGGGATGGATACCCCTGGGTGACGGTCGGTCCGTTCACCTCGGAGGAGGAGCCCGCGTTCCAGTCCGCATGGCAGGCGAGTTCCCCAGCCCAGATCGCTAGCCATCCCGCGGTCAAGCCCATCCAGCCTGCGCACACCGCCAGCGTGAACGTCTTCGGCGAGACCGTCTACGCCAAGCCGATGCCCGCGGAGGTGCACGTGGAAAACCCCGGCGCCCTGCTCGCGGCAAGCCTGGACGACACCGCCATCCATCCCCCGAAACAGGGCGACGTTGAACTGCTGATCGACTTCGGCAAGGAGCTGGTCGGCTTCTTGGAGATAGAGCTATGCGCTCCCGAAGGCACGGTGATAGACCTCAACGCCTTCGAATACATGGAAGGCGGGCGCATCCAGTGGACATACGGACTGCACAACACCTTCCGCTACATTGCACGGGAAGGCTGGCAGAGTTGGCGTTCGGTGGTACGGCGGGGCTTTCGCTACGCCACGCTGACCGTCCGCTTCCCGCAGGGCACTTCTGCGCCGGTACGCCTGCGCGCATTGCGCTGTTACCTGAACACCTATCCGTACGCCTATCAGGCGCAGTTCCAGTGCAGTGATGCGCTCCTGAACGACATCTGGGAGATCTCGCGCCATACCGTACGGTTGTGCAGTGAGGATACCTTCGTGGACTGTCCCGCCTACGAGCAGACCTTCTGGGTAGGTGACGCCCGCAACGAGAGCCTGTTCAGCTACACCGCCTTCGGCGATGCTCGGCTGGCGCGTCGCTGTCTGCTTTTGGCGGGCGAGTCGCTGTGGCGTTCGCCGCTGGTGGAGAGTCAGGTGCCCAGTGGTTGGGAGAACATTCTGACCGCCTGGAGCCTATTGTGGACGATAGCCTGCGAGGAGTACTATCGCTTCACGGGCGACGTGGCGTTCCTTCAGGAGGTCTACCCCTCGGTGCGCCAGCAGAACCAGAACATCCACGAGCGATTCATCAACGGGCAGGGACTGCTGGAGATCGAGGCGTGGAACATGCTGGACTGGGCGCCGATGGACACTCCGCGCACAGGCGTAGTAACCCATCAGAATATGTGGCTGGTGGAGGCATGGCGCCGCAGTGCGAAGATGGCACAGGTGCTGGGCAGAGATGCCGAGGCACAGATGTATCTGCAGTGGGCGGAGGAGCTGAAAGCCTCCATCAATCAACACCTGTGGGACGAGGAGCGACAGGCATATATCGACTGCATCCACGCCGATGGTCGGCGCAGTGCGGTTATCAGCCAACAGACGCAGACGGTCGCCTACCTGTGCGACATCGTGCCTGAAGACAAGCGCGCGCTGTTCGAGCGCTACCTGACCGACGTGCCCGAGGGCTGGGTGCGCGTGGGCAGTCCGTTCATGATGGCATTTACCATCGAGGCGTTAGAGAAGGCTGGCGACATCGGGCGGATTCTGCAGTTGATCCGGCGGTGGTGGGGCATGATGGTAGATGCAGGGGCGACCTCCTGCTGGGAGACGTTCCCCGGTTATCTGAGCCAGGAATGGCCCACCCGCAGTCACTGTCATGCCTGGAGCGCGGCACCGGCTTTCGCTCTGCCCTCGTATGTGCTGGGCGTGCGCCCGCTAGAGCCCGGGTTCACCCGTTTCGAGGTGCTTCCGTTCCTCGGCGACCTGGAATGGGCAAGGGGTGTGGTTCCTACACCGGCGGGCGAGGTCAAGGTCTCTCTGAAGCGTGAGGGCGAGCAGATGATGCTGGATTTGACCGTGCCTCCGCGCACCACTGCTGTGGTAGGTGGCAGGGAATACGGCGCAGGCATGCACCGAATTATTCTTTCCTGACCCGCCGAAGCGGGACGAGGTGTAGAGGTCCGTTGCCCGGCGAAACAGGGGCAACACGTGTTGCCTTTGCACCTCGTCCCCGATCAGCGACAGGGAAACGCGGAAGAAGCCATGTAGCACTTGTGTTAATCGGTCAATCGGAGCATTTTCTGGAATGCGTTCCACGCCTTACGATGTGCTCGTCGGCGTAGATAAGCGAACACCATGACTGAATATGCCTGCTTCAAGGACCACACATCTCGTGTTTTGCCTGCAATCATTGCTGCCACCTCAGCTTCGGTAAGAGCATTCTGATAGTCCCTCAAGTGCAGGTCACAATAGGCAAGCCCTACCAACCCTCGCACACGTATCAGGTCCAAAGAGGAGCGGGATAGGTGCTCGTACAGGATACGAGCCTCCTGCCACTGCTGCGTGCGGGAATATGACCATGCAAGCCTCTCTAAGCACAACGCAGACTGGGGAGGCAAGTAGGGTAACCCGGCGGATGCGATACGGGAAAGCATCTGTTTTGCCTCTCTCCAGCGACGGCGTTTGATCAGATGCAATACATACTCCTGGGCGAATTCTAGACCTTCCGGCGTGTCTATCTGTACCCGTTCCATAACCGCTTGTGCCTGGGCGTACCGTCTCAAGTGCACAAGCGACCACAATAGACCCCTTAAAGCCTGCTGGTTCGTGGGGTCCATTTTTAACATCGCCTCATAGCGGCCCTTGGCATCTGCAGACTTGCCCAATGCGAGACGAGAATCCGCAACCATCTGCATGTCCCACAGGTCGCCTAGCACCTTTTCCATCAAGTAGTTTGCCCAACGCTCCACTTCCCCATATTCGGCTAATCGGTATAGTGCCCAGATATAGTGGCGTATTGCCGTGACGTTTCCCGGATCCATAGATAGCAACCGTTCCCAGTAGTATCTCGCTTCCGACCAACGTTCTACCTGGGCACAAATCTGTGCGATGATTTGCAACAGCCACGCATTCGCAGGTTCTTCCTCAAGCAGTCGGTTTGCTGTCGCCATCGCCTCATCGTACCGCTGTAGATGGAACAATGCCCACAATTTACCCTTCAGCGATGAGCGCGACTGGGGGTCTGCATGAAGAGCACGCTCATAGTATTGCAGGGCTTTGAGGGGTTCACCGAGTTGCGCGTAAGCCTGTCCAACGGCATGAAGAACCAGTGCGTCATTTGGTTGGATGTTGAGCACCTGCTCTCCGATTTTGATGACGTCATCGTATCTTTCGTGATACCATGCCGTAGCCAACCGTTCCCAAAGGGCTTCAGAAGGTGCACACATATATCTACCTCCCTGCGAAGGGCTCGCCTCCCGATAGGAGCGACTATGGCGATCTCGGAGTCGGCTTTACTCTATCCAATCACCCTCTGGATCGTAGTAACTTGCTACCTTTTTACGATACGGAACTATTACCTTCAATCCCTCTGCGAGTACGTCTAGACCAGCTATGATGGTGCCTATGGCTCCTAGTCCTCCGCCGCTGCCTCTCGGAGGCTCAATCCCGGGCGGTGGTTCCGGGGGATACCCAGGTGGAGGCGAACCAGAGATTGGCGGCGGTGGAGGCAGAGGTGTCGGCCCGTATATGTAGTTGAACACTAGTTCGAGAGCGGCAACCAAAACCCTTATCGGTTTGGGAACGTGCCCACTCGGATCCACCGCGTTAACCGGCTCGTGCCCGCAATACAGATACGGATGCTCACTCAGCGCCGCGTCCCGGCTGATGAAACGCCCCACCTGCGGGTCGTAATACCGCGCACCAACGTGCAGTAACCCCGCATCGCCATCATCTCGGTAGCCCCACCCCC
>Ga0209989_100258_pt1 | contig 10029 bp, 5 predicted proteins | sample Antgeofumaro1A2B_FD_188083 | JGI IMG/M metagenome (GOLD analysis project Ga0209989, IMG submission 188083) | Geothermal fumarole subsurface microbial communities from Mt. Erebus, Antarctica - 1A2B (SPAdes) (version 2) | ecosystem: Environmental > Terrestrial > Volcanic > Fumaroles | place: Mt....
CGTTCTTCTCGTGTAGTGGTCCCCACGCGTTTTGCAGGGAGGAGACAACCTCGATGTCCAGCCGATTGCTCCCCGGCTGAACCAGCGGCGTCAGCTCCAACACGTACGGTCGCCACAGGATTTTGCCGGCGTCCCGGTCGTTCAGGCGCACCTTGAACAGTGTGCCGGACGGTCGCATCAGCCGTAGGAACACCCTCTTACCCGCCGGCGAGGGGAAAGCGGCGTGATACACCATCCTGCCAGTGTAGAAGGGATAGCCCTGCGTGCTCCACGAGCCAACGCGCAGGGTCTTTGGCTCCTCAACCAGCTTGCCCCGGAAGGGGTCGGCCATCGCCACGCCGAAGTCGCCCACTACGTAGGCGGTCTCGATCTCGGTGAGAAAGTCGTAGTGCACCGCGAAGTCCACGATGTTCTCGCCCTTGCGCACAAGGTCGGTCACTTCTACCATCTGGAAGCCTTTGTCCCAGTACCAGCCGAGGTCTTCGGGGCGGTTCCACGAGATGGGTGCGCCGTTGACCCGGACTTTGCCCTTGTAGAGGTCTTCGATCACCACGTAGCTCTTCGGTCGCTCGAGGTCGCTGAGGAAGCGGTAGCGCAGGATGATGTCACCGCCCCTGCCCTCAAAGAGCCTCTTGCGGATAGCCACCCACGGCTGCCACTGCAGGGTCTCCTCCGTGCCGAACCGCTTTGCCAGAGCCTTGCGCACGCGCCATTCGTAGTCCTCGGGCTCGAAGGTGTTGCCCCCATCAAACGAGACGCTGATTCGGTCCATGACCAGCACGTTCGGGTCGGTGCGGGTAAAGGCGAACTCGTCGGGCAGGGGGACAATCTCGCCCTGTCGCAGGTCAGGCGGTCGCTCTTCCACCTGAGCAGTAGGCACATCTGCCCCGACCGTCAGCAGAAGCGAGCCACATGGAGGCAGGCTGAACTCGTAGCGCAGGTTGCGTCCTATCTGGCGGGGCACTACCCGCTCGCAGGTTCCATCCACCGGGTTCCACTTCAGCACCGGTTTGCCCACGGCGTTTTTGAGCGTGAGCACGTAGTCCCTGCCCGCGTTGCGGTCGGAGTTGACGATGAAGAAGAGATGCTCCTCGCCATCGATGCAGTGCTGGAGGTAAGTCATCGGCACCGCTTTGCCGTCCGCGCCCTTCAACGTGAAGTCGCCGGGGGCGATTTGGTCGATGGCGTTCTGGATGGCTTCCACCGCGCAGGGCAGGGAGCGCACATTGGGATGGGATGCCAGTTGCACCCACTTCTCGCGGGCGGGCTCGCAATCCAACTCTGTGGGCAGTTCGCCCAGCAAGATGACCTTCCCGCCGTGATGCGCGAACTGTTTAAGCAGTTCGTAGGTTCTAGGACGCCACGTGGTGGCAGGCGGAACTACGACTACTTGGTAGCGCATCTCTCCAATGCGGAAGCGGTCGCCCTCCACACCGCCCATATCCTCGATATAGCCCTCATCGCCCAGGTCGCAGTCGTATCCGGCGTTGAGGATGGCGTCCAGCGTCTTGCGCATGAGGTTGTCCAGCTCATCGGCGGCGCGCAGGTCGGGTGTGGGCACGTCCAGTGGGGTTCGGCGGGCGTTATCCTGCACCTGCGCTTGTACATCCACCCCAAAGCGTCGGGCGGCGGTTGCGCTATCTATCGAGTGCAATAGCAGGATGTCCACCGATGCCTTGCCGCGCGTAAGGGCATAGGCGACGCGTGTGAAATAGTCGTTGAGCGGGTTCAGCTCCTTCCAGTAGGTTTGCTGGTAGTTCCAGTTGGGGGGATAGTCGCGCTTGCGTCGCCCCTTGCCCGAGTACCAGGTCAGGTGGGGGCAGAAGAAGTTCGCTCCCAGCACCAGGTCATAGTCGCCTAGCCATTTGAAGTCCTCGAAGGTATTGGTGTGGCGGCTGACACCGAAGATCTCGGTGAGCACGCGCTTCCTGCCGAGCTGCCGCGCCGCCGAGGAGACCTGCTTTACCGTGAACAGGTGGTTGTGCGCTACCCGGCAGAGGTGGTCGATGCCTGGCGCCTGTTGGTAGCGATAGTGCGCCATGATGCCGCCGTAGTGGCATACGATTTGCCCGTGGAAGGTGTCTTCGGCATTGTAGTGCCCCGTGTGTTCCAGCCCGTGCGCTTCGCACCACTCGTAGATGGGTTTGCTGTAGGCTTCCAGAAACTGGCGCAGGATGGTGCGATGCAGAAGCAGGCGGATTTTGCGGGCGGGTGCGCCGTCAAAAAACAGATAGGGCAGGTCCTGCCAGAAGTCGCGCCCTGTCCACGCGCGGTAGCGATCGGGCAGTCCCTCATACCAGGCGAAACCGTTGGGAGCGGAGGGCACCTGGGGCTCGTCGGTGAAGATACCCGGGATGCGCTTACCGAACTCCTCACCCAGCTCTTTGGCGTAGCGCTCATGGGTGAGGCGGATGAACTCGCGCATCGCCTCGGGATGGAGCAGATTGGCGTAGGACTCGCCACCCCACCATCCGGTTTTGGGTTGATAGGTGCGCACTAGGAAGAGCCGTTCCAACCCTCGTGCCGATTCCAGCTTGTCTAGTGGCACCTGTTCGTACTCCAGCAGGTTCAGGCGGTCGCGCTTCATGATGGCATAGCAGGCGCGCAGTGCCTGCTCCTGGTTCAGGGTAGGCTCCGGTTCGCCGGGCGCGACGAGCATCGCGTTCAGCGTGGCGGCACGGTACTCATCCTCCATCCCCGCGACCTGTCCGCCCGCGTTGCCGCTGGGCCAGAGGTCCTCGTCGTACAGCCACAGATAGCCATCGTGTTCTTTGGCGGACTGTAGCGCCGCGCGCATACATTCGAACCACTCGTCGCCCAGGTAGTCGGTGATGAGACCGTGTCGCGAATGGAAGAACCCGCCCGACAGGCCGACGCTGATCATGTCTGCCATCTGCCGAGCGACCTCGGCAGGGTTGAGTTTGTCGTTGATCGCCCAAAAGGGGGCTGGGCGTAGGATGCTATCGGGTTTTCGGAACACTTCCGGGTTCATTGTTCCCTCCTGTGTCTGAGCGTTGAAGTGTCACGTCTTTGTTCGCGGTGCGGAGGGTTTTTCCCCTTTGCACAGGGAGCGGTTTGTGGGTCTGTATCATGGCAGGCTCAGCCCAATACCAAGACCTAGGGAGGAAAAACGGTCGGTCAATTGCTGAGACTCTCTGGAGAGCCGGAGTATCTCTTGGTCACAGGTTCCCTCCCCCTGCTGAGCGACACCTTGTGCCTGGTATGCCAGCAGAAGCACCAAAAGCAAAGTGGGTTGTCTACGGTGCATTCCCTCGCCTCCTCCACGTCACCGCATAGCGGTTTACCTTGTTGCCTGCACTCTTGCTGACGGGAACCGCTAGGTTGCTACCGAACAGGTATCCGAGTGCTTCCATTTTGATTTCCAAACGATGAAGCTCTCACCGTCATACGCCCCTACTGCTATCACTTTTACCTCGCCTGCCTCTACGAGAATGTCAAACACTTTATGCGCACTGTATTGACTACACTCTATGGGGTTTTTCATCACTAGGACTAACGCTGGAGGATACGCTAGATCAACCCAGCTTATCAGATCAGCGATTTCACCAGGGCAAGCGATGTCTTTGAGCCAATGGTAGACCGTTCCATCTCGTATAAGTGTGGAGGTTGGGCGCGACTCAATGAGAAACGGGTCATTGGGTTTGTCCGTAAGGTTCTCTGCCAGTACTACCGCCGGGCGCTGCCGGCGTAGCTGCTGGGCTATATACTTGCCCAGCATTTGGCGCGGTACGTCACTTAAAACAAGAGTACCATCTTGCTGTAACTGACCAGATACTATCCCCCCCAAGGCTGGTTGACGCAAACGACCGTGAGGAACGTTGACAGGCACGTATGTGAATAAGTAGCCCTGTTCTAGGTCACATCGTGCAGTAAGTAGCCTGGTATCTTCAGCCGCCAGATCAAGTCGCTTCTTAACCCACCCCACCGCCCAGCTGCCTACACGCAGTGCGCGCCACCTACTAGCTGTTCCGCCATCCACTACCCGATTCATGTGTATCTTTACCTCGGAAATTTTTCATCGCTCCGTCTACACGTCGTTGTATAACAGTAGCCGAAAACTACTCCTCAACAGGTTTAGGTATTCGGATTTTCGGTTCCTCTCGTCCAGGACGATAGTCCACATGTGGACCTGGGGGGTATGGATGCTCTAGATCTGGATGAACGGACTCCCCTGTCCTAGGATTATGCCAACTACCCTCCCTGCTACCTCCTGGACCGTTTCCTCGCCATTCCCAGCCATCCCCTTTAGGCCTGCCGGTAGTCCAGTCAATGTCCCTTGCAGTGATCCACTTGTAAAGCCATACCAGACCAGCCCCAATTGCAATACCAACCTCCACCCCGATGGCAGCCTGACCTATTACCTGAGTAGTTCCGCGACCCCGAACACAATCCACAGGATGCCAATCGCCATGTAACCTATCCCTAATAACGTACTCCCCTTTGCGAGGAGACCAGTATTTCATACCAGCGCACTTGGATCTGCCTCAGCACCTGTCTCATCCTGTACCACACCAAGAGACATCCCAGGACAACCAACAGCCACATTGCCCGCGCCGAGCACACGGAAGAGAGAAGGACATAGATAGATGGTGCGGCAATCAAAAAGAGTAGTAGGCTTATCGCATCTTGCATCACTTCGGAGTCGCACCACCGTTCCCACACTTTGACCTGTAAGCTGCGAAACGAAGTGTAGAACCAGCTGTTCTCCTCCCTCAGAACGATTTCAGCACCAACCGTCAGAAAGAATATCCCCAGCAGGATAACGACCATTGCGTGCCCTCCGGAAGAATGCGCTATGCTGGTCTGGCTGATGATCGTGTGTGATACCCCTAGAACACCCACCCTCCACCAACTGACAAGCTTGGTAATCCTATGCCGATTTCCTTAAACCATCCCCCGGTGACCAGCCCACCTGCCCGCCTGCTGGCACAGGCAGAGGAAGATAGCCTCCGCCTGCTATGAATGGTCCAGGAGTGATGTCCTCCCATGAGCTGGAGAAACTGCCGCCTATAGGAAGTGGGCCGCATCCGACTCCACCGCTAAAGTAGAAGTGCCAACTAGGTGGTTCGCCAGGGCCAGTGGTACCCCACTGGAAACCGACTCCCACTTGGATAACACCGAAGTTAACACTTATAGCGATGTCGATGTAGAACCGCCCACTCGGGTCCACCGAGTTGACCGGCTCGTGTTCGCAATACAGATACCGACACGATGCGGCTTATTACCCTTGCTTTGCAGGGAACGCCGCCTGCATATAGCGATACAATTCCGTTTTGCGAGGATAGTCCACATCAAACTGGTCAATCCGCCTCCATAACTCCCAAGCCAATGGTTCCCAGTGCAGCCGTGTTGCGGCAAGACATAGCAGATGCAGATAAGGCAGAAACATCCACTCGCCTGAGGAGCTGAGCCAGCGTTCGAGACGCCCCCGCGCCGCCGCCCGACCTATCCCAACAGACGCCGCAAGCAAGGTATAAAACATCCGCTCCTCATCCGGTGTGCTCATGGACAGCAACGCCCGCCAGATGACACCACTCGTGCGCCGACCTTCCACCAGGTCTTGAGCCCACTTTGTTAGTAGAAGCAGGGTGTTATAACCACCCCATGGTGGCAATGGCATCCCGCCGAACCAGTTCGCAACCTGTATCCACGCCGGATATAGGTTTTGGATGACAGGTTGTTGTGCCACCATCTCAAATAACCCAAGTCCCAGCATCGACCAACCTGCCCAACGACTAACACATTCGGGAACGCTGGCATACCCCGACAGTCTGTGCCACAAAAGAGACAATGCGTGCCGTGCCTCCTCTGCCCTTCCCGTCCACCAGAGCCACATGACGAACTGCTGGACATCGAGTAACTCTTTGCCTTGCCTCCCAGTGAGCACGAAGTAAGCCGAACAGGGCTGCTCTTCCCGTAACGGCTCAGGAAGCGCATCCAAAAGGTAGTTGAAACGATACCAGGCACGCTGTCGCTCCACATTATCACCGAAGGAATAGAGGATGTGCGTTAGGCTACATCCCAAAGCGGTGTCCCAGACCTCCCTGTCCGCCTCAAACAAACGAACACCGCGCCACAGGATGGTTTCCGCCAGGTCGTATTCTGCCCATCCCTGCAAGGCGTTGGCAACGGTGAGCAAGGCTTCCCGTTTGTGCACGATGATATCTACGCCCCACTGCACCAGCCAAACCCCAAGGGATGGCGAAACCGCTTGCACAAACGAGGCAAGCTCCTCAGCGGCTATCTCGGTCGGTAACAACCGGAACAGCCGCAACACCCTACTCTTCAAACGGGACAGATTGTCTGCCTGGATGCATCGTCCCCTCAGCACATACGGTAGGAGGGTGATCAATATGCGCCAGCCCACGACTGTGTGGTATATCCCTCGCCACATGCGTCTAACTTAGGAACAGCGATGAGCACCTTCGGTTGAAATATGTTCTCGAACAGCTCTGCCAGCACTTTCGCCACGAGGGCAATCCAATCCTTAGGTCCTTTGGGATCTGGCGGTTCGTGCCGTGGGTCGAAAGGTGGTGGCAGAGGCTGTTGCGTGCCGTATCGCCAGTGTTTCTTCTGTTCCTTATGTTCCCTCCGAAGCTCGTCCCAGGACTTGTCGAACTGTTCAGCGAGCCAGATGACAGCTATCGTTGCCCCCACTGCGATTACGCCTACTGCGATAGCCTGCCCAATACCCGGGACAAGCACGACAGCCCCTGCGGCTACTGCAATATCCCCACTCGGGTCCACCGAGTGAACCGGCTCGTGTTCGCAATACAGATACGGATGCTCACTCAGCGCCGCGTCCCGGCTGATGAACCGACCTACCTGCGGGTCGTCATATCGGGCACCAACGTGCAGTAACCCCGCATCGCCATCGTCTCGGTAGCCCCAACCCCCCGCAACGCAAAACGATACGGGTTGCCACTACTGCCCCACTGCGACACCACATTCCCAAAACCGTCGGTTGTGAAGGTGCTCGTGACCGCTTGCCCCAAGTATAAATCGTTCTCCGCAAAAATGCAAGGGTTTTGGGGAGAGATTCTTCGCTTCGCTCAGAATGACAAGAGAGGGGCTCAGAAGAACGTCTTTATTGTCATGCTGAGCACCAGCCCTGCATCTCGTTGCCATCCATCCAACGGGAACGCATTCACCGCCCCGGTCTATTGGACGGGTAGGACGTTCGCCCTCGCCCTTAGCCCACCACTACGTTCACCAGCTTGCCGGGCACGACGATAATCTTTTTCACCGTCTTACCGTTGGTGAACTGTTGCACCTTCGGGCTTGCCAGCGCGAGCCGTTCCAGCTCCTCCTGTGGGGTATCTGCCAGCACCACCAGCACATCGCGCAGTTTGCCGTTCACCTGCACCACGATGTTCAGCTCCTCGGCGGCGGCGACGTCGGCATCGTACTCCGGGAACGGCTCGTTATAGGTGAAGCCTTGGTAGCCCAAACGCTCCCACAGCTCATCGGCGATGTGCGGGGTGAAGGGCGCCAGCACCAGTATCAACGTATGTATCGCTTCGCTGAAGGCAGGTGAGGTGATCAGGGTGTCCTTCAGGTCGCTCATCAGGTTGACCCACTCCATCATCGCCGCAACCGCCGTGTTGAAGCGAAAGTCCTCGATGTCCTCGCCCACTTTGCGGATGGTCTGGTGTGTCTTGCGGCGCAGTTTGCGCTCGTCGGCATTCAGTTCGGCACCCTGCAGTTTCTGCTTCCAGTCGCGCTGATAGTGCGGGATGGCATCCAGCACCAGTCTCCACACCCGATGCAGGAAGCGGTTGGCTCCGCTGACCCCCTCCTCACGCCACTCGATCGCCTGGTCGAAGGGTGCAACGAACAGCTCGTACAGGCGCAAGGTGTCTGCCCCGTGCTTCTGCACCACCGAATCGGGCGTGACCACATTGCCCTTTGACTTGGACATCTTCACCATCACGTCGGGGTTGTCGGGTTCGGGCGCTAGCACCATGCCCTGGTTGCGCAGGGTGAGGAACGGCTCCACAAAGGGTACCAGCCCTGCATCGTACATCACCTTCACCCAGAACCGAGCGTACAGCAGATGCATGACCGCGTGCTCTGCCCCGCCAACGTACACGTCCACCGGTAGCCAGTAGCGCACCGCATCGGGATTGAAGGGGCGGTCGGTCTCGTGTGGGCTGGCGAAGCGCAGGAAGTACCACGACGAGCAGGCGAACCCGCCCATCGTGTCGGTCTCGCGCTCAGCGGGTGCACCGCACTGTGGGCAGGTTGTGTGGACGAACTCGGGGATATTCGCCAGCGGCGATTTGCCGGTGCCTGTGGGCTCGTAGTGCTCCACGTCAGGCAGAAGCACGGGCAGTTGCTCTTCGGGAACGGGCACGATACCGCAGTGCGGACAGTGGATAATCGGGATGGGCGCGCCCCAGTAGCGCTGTCGGCTGATCAGCCAGTCGCGCAGGCGATAGTTGACGCGCCTCCTGCCGATACCGCGCGCTTCCATCCACTCGGCGATGCGCTGTTTGCCCTCCTCGCTGGGCAGTCCGCTGAACTCTCCACTGTTGACCATTGTGCCTTCGCCCGTGTACGCCTGTTGCAGAGGCTCGCCGTTCCAGCCGGGCGGGGCAATGACCACCGGGATGGGCAAGCCGTAGCGTTTGGCGAAGTCAAAGTCGCGCTCGTCATGGGCGGGCACTGCCATGATCGCGCCTGTGCCGTAGCCCATCAGCACGTAGTCGGCGATGAAGATGGGCACTTTCTGCCAGTTCACAGGGTTAATGGCGTACGCTCCGGTAAACACCCCGTCGCGCACGCGCTCGGTGGACATGCGCTCGATCTCGGTTTCACGCTGGCTTCGCGCGATGTATGCTTCCACCTCCTCCCGACGGTCGGGAGTGGTGATCTCGCGTACCAGCGGATGCTCGGGTGCAAGCACCGCAAACGACATGCCGAAGGTGGTGTCCACGCGTGTGGTGAACACCCAGAACGCCTTGTCCGTGGGGTTGCCTTCCGCATCGGCGACCTGCATCTGGAACTCCACCCCCTCACTGCGCCCGATCCAGTTTCTCTGCATCATCTTGATGCCTTCGGGCCAGTTGATCAGGTCCAGGTCGTTCAGCAGTCGCTCGGCATAGTCGGTGATTTTGAAGAACCACTGGGGCAGGTCGCGCTTTTCGACGGGGCTACCGCACCGCCAGCACGCACCGCCCTCTACCTCCTCGTTCGCCAGCACGGTTTTGCAGGAGGGGCACCAGTTGGCGGGGGCGGTGGAGCGATATGCCAGCCCGCGCTTGTACAGCAGGAGGAAGAACCACTGCGTCCACTTATAATAATCCGGGGAGCTGGAGTTGATCTCGCGGCTCCAGTCGTAGGAGATGCCGATCATATTCATCTGCCGCTTGTAGTTGGCGATGTAGCGCGGCACCGTCTTGCTGGGGTGCGAGCGACGGCGGATGGCTTCGTTCTCGGCGGGCAGACCGAAAGCGTCCCAACCCATCGGGTGCAGGACATTAAAGCCCTTCATGTGCTTGTAGCGACAGAAGGTATCGGTGGGGATATAGTTTCGGCAGTGTCCCACCGACAGCCCATCGCCCGACGGATAGGGGAAGAAGTCCAGGGCATAGAGCTTGGGCTTGGGGCTGAAGTCCTCCGCGCGAAACAGCTGCGCTTCCTGCCACCGTTGTTGCCATTTTTGTTCTATCTGCTGTGGTTGGTACCTCTCCTCCATGCGTACAACCCCTCCCGGACTGTGATAACAGTAGTACTCAGTATAACGTGAGAGCAGAGGGTTTTGCAAGAGCAGGCGTGACAGGCTGGAGTGCTCCGATATGGCTTAGCCCAGAGAGAGCCCATCTGGCGTTTTTATGCTGAACGACAATCCTACTGTCATGCTGAGCGCCAGCAAAGCATCTCGTTGCCGTTGTTGTCATGCTGAACGAAGTGAAGCATCTCTGAGCCCCTTCGCGTGCGCTTAGGGTGACGAAAAGTGGAGGGCGAGGCTCCTGCCGAGCCGAAACCCCATCCCCGCCCGCGGGG
>Ga0209989_100261_pt1 | contig 9956 bp, 11 predicted proteins | sample Antgeofumaro1A2B_FD_188083 | JGI IMG/M metagenome (GOLD analysis project Ga0209989, IMG submission 188083) | Geothermal fumarole subsurface microbial communities from Mt. Erebus, Antarctica - 1A2B (SPAdes) (version 2) | ecosystem: Environmental > Terrestrial > Volcanic > Fumaroles | place: Mt....
CGACCTGGCGGAGCACCGCAGGCGGACCGTGACACAACGGAGATGAACGTTGGTGCGAAATGCGAGCATCGGCGCTTCTCGCGCCACTTTTTGGCCATTTCGCACCGGAAACTAATACTAGTACTAGAGCGCTTCGTCTACCCCGATTTCACATTTGAGGCGCCCGTCGGCGAGGAGGATTTCCGGCAAGCGCTGGTGGAGCATTTTCCTGAGGAGCGGACCGCCATCGCCCGGTACTTCGCCGACGTCCGCCGGGCAGTTCGCTGGTTCCGGGCTTACGTGGTCGCCCAGACCCTTCCCGGCCGGCTGAGCGGTATCGTGCGCAGGATCTTGGCCCCATTAGAACGTCTGGCCCTTTCGACCACCGGCACCTATCTCGCCCGGCGCTTCCGAGACCCCCGACTCCGGGCGCTCCTGGCCTCCCAATGGGGGGACTACGGTCTTCCGCCCGGCGAAAGCGCCTTTGGGATTCACGCTCTCATCGTGGCGCACTACCTCGATGGCGGCTATTATCCCGCCGGCGGGGCGGAGGTCATTGCCCAAAGCGTCCGCTCCATCGTAGAAGCCTACGGAGGCGAATGCCGGTTGAATCACAGAGTCACGGAAATTTTGGTGGAGGACGGGCGGGCCATCGGCGTGAAGGCTATCGCGAAACATGGGAGGAGTTCGGCCGAGGTGGAATTCCGAGCTCCCGTGATCGTCTCCGATGCAGGAGCGTACACGACCTTTTGCCGGCTTCTCCCCGAAACGACTCGGGTTCCCTTCCGGCCTTGGATGGAGGAAATGCTGCCGGATGCCAGTTTCGTCACGCTCTACCTCGGCCTTAAGGAAAGTCCCGCCCGGCTGGGCTTCCGGGGGGAGAATCACTGGCTCTTTACCGGCTCCGACCACGACGAACTGTTCCGGAGGCGAAATGAGATTCTGCAGGGTCGGCCGGCTTTCTGTTACCTGTCCTTCCCCTCATTGAAGGACCCGGCCGCCACTTACCACACGGCCGAGGCCATTGCCCCGATGGACTATGCTGCCGTGCGAGCGTGGGCGGGCCGGCCCTGGCGACGGCGTGGGCCGGACTACGAGGCGCTGAAGGCCCGCATTGCTGAGGGGCTTTTGGACCTCATTGAAGCCCATATCCAGGCTTTCGAGAGCTGGTGGATTACTGGGAAGTCGCCACTCCGCTCACGATCGAGACGTTTACGGGTCATCCCAACGGTGTACCCTACGGCCTGCCGGTCACGCCCGAGCGTTACCGCCAGCCCTGGCTCCGACCGCGGACACCCGTGCGGGGGCTGTATCTCACGGGAGCCGACGTAGCCGCTCCTGGCATCGTCGGGGCCATGATGGGCGGGGTCGCCGCGGCCGCCTGTCTGCTGGGACCTTTGGGGTTCTTCCGAATCTTGGCCGCCTCCTCCGTCTCCCGGCGTAGGCCTCCTGCACGATGGTAGCCGAAGCGTTCTATGGTACGATGGAGTTGAGGGGGAAATGCAATGGACGCGTGTTTGCTGTATATCGGTACGGAAGACGGCCTCTTCGTATACCGCTGGCACGGTGACCAGGTGGAACCGGTGGGCCGCGGCCTGCAGGGCAACGCCGTGCGGGGAATCGCCGTCCATCCGCACGATCCGCAGGTGGCGTACGTCGCATGCGGCTTGCGCGGCTGGGGATTGCACCGGACGCGAGACGCAGGGCGCAGTTTTGAGGCACTCGGGTTTGGCGACCAGTGGGTGTGGGACGTTGCCTTCCATCCGGCCGATCCCCGGACGCTCTGGATCGGAACCGAGCCGCCGATGGTCTACGTCACCCGGGACGAGGGGCGCACGTTTGAGCTCCATGCCGAGATTGAGAAGCTTCCTGACCGCAGAAACTGGACGTTTTTCTACCCGCCTTTTCATGCCGGGCACATTCACGGCTTTGCAATGCACCCCGCGCGTCCCGAGCGCATCATTGCCGGCGTTGAACAGGGCGGGCTCATTTACTCGCGCGACGGCGGCGCCACCTGGTCCGAGGCGCTGGTCGGAGGCGACCTGCACCGCATCGCCGTCGATCCCGGCAATCCCGACCGGGTACTGGCGGGAGCAGGAGAAGGCCTGTTCCTGAGCGAGGATGGGGGTGAGACGTGGGCTGCTGTACGACCACTGATGGGCAAGTACATTCACGCCGTCGTTTTTGATCCCGCTGAGCCATCCCGCGTCTACGTCTACGCCGACGACCACCGCTCGCCGCTCTACAAGAGCGAGGATGGCGGCTCCACCTGGAGCGCGATCGGCAGCGGTCTGCCAACCGCGCAGCCGGCTGACAACGTGAGCTTGCATCCCCGGCAACCGGGCGTGCTGTTTTACGCCGGCGACATCCGCCGTGGAGTGAGTCGGCTGTTCGTGAGCCACGATGCGGGTGCGAGCTGGCGGCCGCTGCCCCTTGAGCTGCCCAAGGTCTGGCGGCTGCGCACGGCCCCTGGGACATGAACCAGTGGGGGGAGTGTCGCTCGTGAAACGTACTACTGTGGAGGGCACCGGAACTGGGCAGGAAGAGTTCGGGTTCTCCCCCGACGTGTTGGACCTGTTGCAGAGTCCACACACCGGAGCGCCCCTGGCCTACGACCCCGGAGGAGGGCCCGAAGGGGCACTGGTGGATACCCGGGCGGGGCGCCGCTACCCCATCCGCAACGGCATCCCGGTCTTTGTGGACGACGCCGACGTGACGGGCTCCAACCGCACGTACCAGCGCCTGTACGATGTTTTTGCGCCCTTTTACGACATGGCCCAGAAGCTGTACTACCTGACCCTGGGGGGCGAGGCCCGGGCCCGGGCGGCCTACCTGGCTCCGCTGGAGATCCGCGAAGGCCACTGGGTGCTGGAGGTATCCGTGGGCACCGGGGCCAACCTGCGCTTTCTGCCGCGGGGGGCCCGTTACTTCGGGCTAGACCTGTCCTGGAGGCAATTGCAGCGATGTCGGCAGAACCTGCGCCGCTATGGCATCGAGGCACACCTGTTTCAGGGCAGCGCCGAGGCACTGCCCTTCCGGGACGAGAGCTTTGACGTGGTGTTCCACGTGGGCGGCATCAACTTTTTTAACGACAAGGGGCGGGCCATTCGCGAGATGGTGCGGGTGGCCCGCCCGGGGACCCGGATCGTCATCGCCGACGAGACAGAGAAGCACGCGCGCCGGTTGGAACGCGTGCCATTCGCCCGGCGCTTCTTCAAGGACCGGCCGGGACCCATCGTGCCCCCCGTGGATTTGATACCTCCAGGAATGGAAGAGGTACGCCTGGAGGAGGTGCGGGGCGGGGCCCTGTACGTACTGCAGTTCCGCAAGCCCCGCTGAGGGCGAGGGTCGCAGCCCAGCAGTCACCGGCCATGCGGCGTGGAAGAGACATCGGCTCCACCGCCGCGCCGGCCGGCACTTTCCGCCCGTCCTCCGAGACCGGTAGGGGGCAAGCAGTTCCCCCACGGCGGCGCGTCTTTTCAAACGGTGAGAGGAGGAACCTGGTATGCGCTGGCGGTGGAGCGTTTGGGATACCCTTGTCCAACTCGCCCAGCTCAGGGCTGTGCTGGGGCGCAGGCAGGGGTAGGCCTTCCTTCTCCGCCGCCTCCAGGTAGCCAAGGATGGCCTCCCGGGTCCGTTCCAGAACTTCTTCCCTGGTGTCGCCGTGGGTGGACAGCCAGTCTCCAGGGCCGGAACGTATGTCACCCACCTCCGGCCTTCCGGGTCCCATTCGACCAGCACCTTGAAGCGCCCTGGGCTCATGCCTCAACAGCCCCCTGGCGCTTCCGCCCGTCCGGTACCTGCGCCAGGGCGGCCAAAAGCTCCTCCAGCGGGATCCGGTTGAGGTCTACGCCCGCGCCTTTGGGCGCCAGCGCCGGCACGTCGAACGGCTGCCGCAGCCACGCCTCCGCTCCCCGGAACAGCGGCCGCACCCACACCTGTTTGGGCTCCCCGTGCCGCTCGTACCGCATGCAGTGCTTGCTGTAGCCCTGCGTGTTGCCCAGGTAGAGCCAGCCCGCTGCCCGGTAACACGTGCCCAGGAAGCGCCGCGGGCCCACAAACGTCTCCGCCAGCACCACCGGATATCCGTGCACCGCCTGCCAGTCCGCCGCCAGCCGCCGAACGCTCAGCGCTAGCACCCGCGAGGCCAGGTTGGGCACCGCCTGCCGGTCCAAAAGCAGCACAAAGCGCGCGTTCTGCACCAGGAACTTCAGGCGCCGCTGCCGTTGCCGGGGCGTCCAGCCCAACCAGCGATCCCGTGCCCCCACTTCAGCGCCGCCGAGCTCCAGCCCAGCAGCGCCACCCAGTGCCCGTCCACCTCCGCCACGTGGAGCAGGGTCTGGCTCACCAGACGAACCAACTCCCTCCACCGTGAGACCTCGTCCGGAGTAGCCGGCCGGACGACCACCCGACGCAGGATGTCCTTCGCACGGTAAGGCTTGCCGTCCAGCAGCACGATGCGGTCCATGCTCCCTGCGTAGCACAGACCGCACGAAAAAGCCAGACCCTCCTCTAACCCGCGTCACACGGGCGGTCCGGGTGAACTTGACGCAGCCCTGGGGCAACCGGCCCAGCCCGGTTCGAGGGGCCAACTTGGAGAGGGCCTCTGGGATGCCGGAAGGGAGTCGAAGGAGCAGGGACACGCTGTTCACGGGCATCACCTTCGGGCGGTTGTTGATCGGCCAACGACTACCCCAGTTCGAGGTGCCAATTCCTGTCAAGGCCCAGGCGGTGGCAGAGGAACTCGGGCTGGATGGGCCGTCGTGCCGCGCTCCCTGCCTCCCGAACCGCCCACCGGAGAGCCATCACGAAAGCTGGCGGGAGCGCGCCGCTGGGGGCTTGCGCCCGACCACGATGCGCACCGGAGGGAACATGACAAAGTGCGGACCGATGACGTGCACGTCCACGGCGCCGAGCTGGCGAAGCGCCTTTGCGTACTCCTTCACGTGCAGGAAATCCAGGATGGCGAAACGACCGCCGGGTTTCAGGACCCGCATGATTTCGCCCAGTGCGCGCCGGCGTTCTCCCTGGTTGCTCAGGTTGTGCAGAACCAGGCTGGAGACAACGGCATCGAACTCGCCATCTGGAAACGGAAGGTGGCGAACGTCGCCGGTTACCAGTTGGACCCGATCTGCTACTCCTTCCGCCTTGGCGTTGGCCCATGCGGCTTCCGGGCTATTGCCCGACTGATCGGCAGCGTTCCAGATATCGACGCCGATGGCCTTCCCCGTAGTGAGCCGCCTTGCCGCAGCCGTCAGTAGCAACCCTCGGCCACATCCCACATCGAGCACCTTTTCGTACCCGTGAAGTTCGATAAGGTCTAGCAGCCTTTCCCGTTCGATCAACTTGCCAACCTTACTGCTCCACACCATGTAGGCACCTTCAACGACACCGATGGCGCAGACTGCGAGCAACGTCCTTCCCACGACTTGTCCAACCTGGTGTAGGGGACCCTGCAGGGATAGAGCAGCGAGAGCGAGGACGAACAAAACCACTCCCGTCACCGTCAAGTTCCGCACCACGTAAGGGGCATCAATGCCGTAGTTCGCTCTCCCAGAGGTTTGCGCGTTCATGGCCTTCATCCCCCTCCCCAGTTCTGTCATGCTTAAAGTACCCGGCGCGCTGGATAAGGGTCAAGGGCAAGGTAGCCAGGTGCCTGTCAAGCTATTTCCGGCCTGAGGGTCGAACAGTTTCCGGCCAGGCAGGAAAAGACGGCGGGTCCATGGCATGCTCCCTTTTGGAAACAAACCCCAAAGCTTACCAGGAGGGAGCCGCCATGGACCCAATCCCAGTGTACTCCATCCTCGCCAAGCTGACCGAGGGCTTCCGCCGCTCCCTGCGGAAGACCATCGCCTAGGCTGTCAGCGGCCTGCTGACGCATCCCTCCATCTCCCTGCCTCAACTGGCCCTGCGCTTGGCAGCCCAAACCGGGATTCAGGCCGGCAGCGCGCTGACCCGCCTGTACCGCCTCCTCCACAACCCCCGCTTCCAGGAGGACCGGCTGACCGCCCGGCTCCTGCAGTTCCTCGGCCGGCGCCTAAAGCTCCTGCTGCTGGCCGTGGACTGGACCGAGTGGCCCCGCCACCGCCGCTGCCTGGTCGCGGCGGCGGCAGTGGATCGCCGCGCCCTCCCGGTAGCCGTGACCGTGGCCCCGGCCTGCCATCCGCTCCCCTCCCAAAACCGCATCGAGGAGGTTTTCCTGGAGTGGCTGATGGCATCCCTGCGGGCGTACGGCCTCAAGGCCGTGCTGGTCTTTGACCGCGGCTTTGCCCGCCCCGGCTTGATGAGGTTCCTGCAGGAGCACGCCGTTACCTCCCTGGACTGGGTGATCCGGCTGCCCCGCTCCCTAGGTGTAGTCCGGGAGCCGGGCGCGCCGCCGGTTCCTTTGGCCCGCTGGCCTTTGCGGCCAGGACAGGCGATAGACCTGGGCTGGGTGCTGGGCTCCCGGCCGGCGGTGCGCGTGCGGGTGGTGGGGCTTTGGGCGCGCGGGCGGCAAGAACCGTGGTGGCTGACGACTAACCTGTCCTGGCCGGTGGCCAAGGTAGCTGCCGTATACGACCGGCGCAGGGCCATCGAGCAGATGCTGCGGGACGTGAAGGGCGGCCGGTTCGGGGTGGGGCTGAAGTGGGTACAGGTGCGGCGACCGGATGCGCGGCAGCGGCTATGGCTGCTGGTAGGGCTGGCGCTGTGGGTGTGGCTGGCCAGGGGGGCGGCTGCGGCGCGGCAGCGGTGGCTGCGCTGGCGGGTGCGCTTCAGCCTGGTCCGAGTAGGAAGGCTCACGGTACACCGAGAGCAAGTCCAGCCGCCGGGACTCCTGGATCTGCCACCCCCGCGGCGACGCCGGCACGCCTTCGCCTGGACCGGCGCGGGGGAAAAGTGTTCGACCTCAGTTTACACACTCTTGACGGAACCTCGTCCGGCCGCTATTATATAGCGTGTGCCTGGCGACCGATGAGCACTCGATCCTCACGGTTTTTGACACTGTTTCTCCGGGCCCTCCGGCGGCGGTGTCCAGCCTGCGGGGGAGGACCGCTCTTTCTCTCGTGGTTTCAGATCCGGCCGCGCTGTCCCGGCTGTGGTCTCTGGCTGGAGCGCGAGGAGGGCTACTACACGGGCGCCATGGCGCTCAACCTGATTGTGGCCGAGGGCCTCTTTCTCCTGGGCCTGGCGCTGACGCTCGTCCTGACCTGGCCGGCCCCACCATGGAATCTGCTGCAGTCCGGATCGGTGGTGGGGATGGTGGTGGCCCCGCTTCTCTTCTACCCCTACTCGAAGACCCTCTGGCTGGCCTTCGATCTCTTCTTCCGGCCGGTCGAGCCGGGCGACCGCGCCGACGATCCGTCCGCCGAGCATCCGCCATCGTCACTCCAGCGGTAACCTGTCCCGGCCCGACGCCGGCACAGCCTGTGCTCCAGGCCCCGGTGATGGACCTGGTCGGCGAACTGGAGCAGCTCCGCTGGGCACGCCACCGCCTCACGGCCCAGGAGTACCGTCGGGTGGTGCGCTTCTACGCCGGGACCCCGCTGCCGCCCGGCGAGTACCTCGACGCCGATACCGGCGAACTGATCGTCGCCCCCGAGCAGGCCCAGACGGTTCCTCCGGGCAAGGTCTACCTGGCCGTGGACAGCCTGCGCGGGATCTACGACCTGTAGCCGGTGCTCCGCCTGCCCGGTCTCTTGCTGCCGCTCCTCCGGGTGGGGTATAATGCGCCTGGGAAGGGATAATGGCACCCAAAATTCTCATCGTCGACGACGACCGGGAGTTCCTCCGGATGATGGAGGTGGTCCTGGGCGACGCCGGCTTCCAGGTCGTGACCACCAGCAGCGGACAGGCGGCCCTGGAGATCCTGCGGCGCGACCGACCGGATGTGCTGATTCTGGACCTCCGGATGCCTGATCCCTCGGGCTGGGAGATCTACGAACAGGTCCGGCGCGCGGCCGACCCGGCCCTGGCCCGGCTGCCGATCATCATCACCTCGGCCGCCGGGCCGGAGCTGGCCGAACTCCACGAGCGTGTCGGCGGCGCACCCAACACCTACGTCCTGGCCAAACCCTTCGAAATAGACGAACTGATGGCCCGTCTGGCCGAGGCGGTGGACGCCAGCCAGCGTCTGCGCGGCCAGTGACCGGGCTCCACCCGGTGAGGGGAACCGATGACCGCGTTCGGCGAGAGGCTCCAGGCGGCGCTGGCGGCCGCCGAGAGCCCGCTCTGCATCGGTCTGGACATCGTCGAGGAGCGCCTGCCAGCGGTCGTCCGGCGCGAACCGGAGCCGGTCCTGGCCTTCGCCCGGGCGATCATCGAGGCCACCGCCGACCTGGTCTGCGCTTACAAGCCCAACCTGGCCTTCTATGAGCGCCTGGGCAGTCGGGGCTTTGATCTCCTGCGCCAGATCCTGGCCAGCATCCCTCGCCCGATCCTCACCATCGCCGACGCCAAACGCGGCGACATCGCCAGCAGCGCCGCCGCCTACGCCCAGGCCCTCTTCGAGCACTTCGGGTTCGACGCCTGCACCGTCAACCCCTACCTGGGGGGCGAGGCGCTGCAGCCGTTCCTGGACCGACCGGACCGTGGGGTGTTTGTCCTCTGCCGGACCTCCAACCCCGGCGCCGGCGAGTTCCAGGACCTCCAGGTCGACGGGCGCCCGCTCTACCTGGTGGTGGCCGAGCGGGCCCGGCTCTGGAACCGCCACGGCAATGTCGGCCTGGTGGTCGGCGCCACCTATCCCCAGGACCTGCGGGCCGTCCGGGCGGTCGCCCCCGACCTGCCGTTCCTGGTCCCGGGGGTGGGCACCCAGGGCGGCGACCTCACCACCGCCCTGGTCGAGGGCTCCCGCGGACGAGCGCCGGTCATTATCAGCGTCGCCCGACAGGTTCTCTACGCCTCGGCCGGCGAGGACTTCGCCCTGGCCGCACGCACGGTCGCCCTGCAGCTGCGCGAGACGATGCGGACGACGCTGGCCCGGGTCCGGGCGTCCTGAGTGCGAAAGGGGGGCGCGGCAGATGGTCGTCGAGTTCCGGCTGGACGATATCGTGCGGCTGCGTAAACCCCATCCCTGCGGCGGAACCGACTGGCGGATCGTTCGCCTGGGCGCGGACATCGGCCTGAAGTGCCTGCGCTGTGGCGCCCGCATTCTTCTCCCCCGGAGCGTGCTCGAACGCCGGATGAAGATGTTCGTCGCCCGCGGGATCCGTCCAGCCCCGCCGCTGGTCCCCCGTGAGGAGACCCCCTGAAGGGAGAGCGATGGCCGACCTTCGCCTGATTCTGGACACCGATATCGGCACCGATGTGGACGATGCCCTGGCGCTGGCGCTCGCCCTCCTCTCGCCCGAGGTCCGGCTGGAGGCCGTGACCGTGGTCTACGGCGATGTCGACCTGCGGGCCCGCATGGTGCTGAAACTGCTGCGCCTGGCCGGGCGCAGCGACATCCCGGTGGCCCGGGGCATCGGCCAGCCGCTCCTGCGCAACCGCCCGGTCTACTGGGCCGGTCACGAAGGGCAGGGCCTCCTGACCGGCGAGGACTACGACCTGCCGCTCCCCGAAGGGCACGCAGTGGATCTCATTATCGAGCGAGTGATGGCCGATCCCGGCGAGATCACCCTGGTGCCCATCGGCCCCCTCACCAACATCGCCGCCGCCATCATCCGCGAGCCGCGGATCGTCTCGCGCCTCCGCCGGGTTGTGCTGATGGGCGGGGTACTCCGGACCGGCCCACGCTTCGACCTGCCGCTGGCCGAGCACAACATCCGTTCCGACCCCGAGGCGGCCAGCGTCGTCTTCTCGGCCGGCCTGCCCCTGACGATGGTCGGGCTCGATGTCACCACCCAGGTCCGCATCACCCGCAGCGACTGCGCCCGGATCAACGCGGTTGGGACCCCCTTCCACCAGGCCATCGCCGACCAGGTCCTGCGCTATCTCCATCTCCGCCGCCGCGACTGGACCTACCTCCACGACCCGCTGGCCCTGGCCACCGCCATTGA
>Ga0209989_100262_pt1 | contig 9896 bp, 9 predicted proteins | sample Antgeofumaro1A2B_FD_188083 | JGI IMG/M metagenome (GOLD analysis project Ga0209989, IMG submission 188083) | Geothermal fumarole subsurface microbial communities from Mt. Erebus, Antarctica - 1A2B (SPAdes) (version 2) | ecosystem: Environmental > Terrestrial > Volcanic > Fumaroles | place: Mt....
CGGGCAGTGGTGGTGCCTGCGGCAGATGGGCCGCAGTGGATTTCTCCGGTTTTTTGACCTAAGTGTTGGACATACAATGAAATCGTGCGCTCGGCCGAGTGCCCTGACCGAGGACAGCTTGTCGTGACCCGTTGGTCGCCCCCCAGGTTACTGTGCCCCAGCTATCCGGGAGGGGAGAAAAACGTATGAACCCATTTTTGTCGCTGTGTGACGATTTCAGCTTGTGTGCGTACATCAACACCGAACTCCCCCTGCCCACGAACCGCGAAACCGTGCTGCTTTTTTTCGAAAGCCTGCAGAAAGGCTTCCCCACCATGGCGCATCTGTACACCCGCGAGAGCGGCGAGATCGTCATGGAAGAAGACAAAGAGCAAGGATCGTATCGCTGGGTGACCTTGGAGTCGCGACGGGTATGCACGGGCTACGTCAACCCGCCGGACTTGGACCTGGCCGACCGGCAGCACGAACGCGTCTTCGAGCTGGCGCCGTACCACCTCAATCTCAGCGGTTTGGACTGTGAAGCGATAGACGTGCTGTACATTTTCGACTTTGTCTACCACGGCAATCACGACGAAGTCGTCGCCGAGGCCCTCGGGGCGGGCACGCCTCTAGAATCGTTCCTCAACATGCGCGGTGCCCGCATCCTCAACTACGAGCCAGCCATCATGCTGGCCCTCGACGAGAGTATGAAGCTGCAGTGTCGGCTCGCCATCGAAACGCGCACCAACGCGTACCAAATCCGCACCGGGCAGTTTTCGGACGAGCCCATCAGCGTGTATTTTACGGTGCGTCAATACTGGAGCGGCGGTTCCGCACAAAACTTCGTGGAATCGTACCGACGGCAACGGACGGTGATCCAAGAATTGGTGGAGCAGCACATTGTCCCCGAAGTGTTGCGCCCCTTGGCGCAAACGATCGCCGCCAAGCAATGACTTAGCGACCGCACCGACAGCCGGCGGTTCGTGCCGGCGCCGATCCCTGGAGGGATCTTGCGATGTCGAGCCTGCTGCGTGCGTGAGTTGACGAACTCGATGCAGGCGCTGTCAGTCGTGCGCCGTTAGCAATCCGTGGGATGGGCAGCCGGAGGTGCCTGCTTTGATGCCGGAACTGAGTCACTTTGCGCGCCACCTGCAAGTCGAAACAGCTTTCGATGTGCTGGCTGTAGCCCAACGACTCAAGGCGCGCGGCAAAGATGTGATCGAATTGCACATCGGGGACAGTCCGTTTCCGAGCACCGCGCACGCCAAGCAGGCAGCCATCCGCGCCATCGAAGACAACCAAACCCATTATTGTCCGAGCGGCGGCTTGCCTGCGGTGCGCGAAGCCATTGCCCGTCAGTATCAATGTGAGTTCGGCGTGGCCATCGCGCCGGACAACGTGGTCGTGGGTCCCGGCGCCAAGGTGTTCGAGCAGTTTTTCTGCGAGGCCTTCCTGGATCCGAACGACGAAGTGCTCGTTTTCAGCCCGCATTTTCCTACCTATGGACCCAACATCGCGCGGCGCGGGGCGCGGGCCATGTACGCGCCGTTACGGGCAGCGCGTGCCTTTCGCCCCGATCCCAACGATGTGGAGCAGTTCCTGCGCACGGCAGCGCGTCCCAAGGCCATTTTTCTCAATTCCCCCCACAATCCCACGGGCGGCGTCATGACCGCTGAGGATGTGAGTGCCATCGTCGAGCTCGTGCGCGGTCGAGGTATTGCACTGTTCAGCGACGAACCATACTGCCACATGGTGTGGCAGGGACGGCACTGGTCGCCTGTGCAGTGGGAAGGTATGCTCGAGCAAACTGTCGCCGCTTATACCTTGAGCAAGTCGTACAGCATGAGCGGCTGGCGTATCGGCTATGCCGTGACCGGGGCGGCCATCGCCGAGGCGCTGGTCAAGATGATCAATACTTCGCTCTCGTGCACGCCACCTTTCGTGCAATTGGCGGCCCAAGCAGCGCTGGAGAAAGACGCAGCCGAACGAGACCGACACATGGAACACTTCCGCCGCAAGGTGCACCTACTCGTTGCGGCGCTGGAGCAACTCGCCGACGTGCAGGTAGTGCCGCCTGCCGGAACGTTTTACGTATTTCCCGATGTATCCGTCATATGCCGAAGACTGGGCATTACTTCGCACGGACTGGCGATGTACTTGCTGGAAGCTGCCGACGAGCGCCGCGGGGTTGCGTGTCTAGGCGGCGAGTGCTTCGGCCCGGCAGGGAGCGGCTATCTGCGTCTCAGCTGCGCTGAACCGGACGAGCGGCTCGTAGAAGCAGTCCACTTCCTTGCCGAAGCGGTTACGCGGACTGACCGCGTCCGCCGCTATCTCGACGAACATCCGCGCTATCGGCTGACCGTACGCGACTGAAACCTCGACGCCGGCACCTATAAGGCAATAGCTGCAACGCCCACAAGTCGCGACTAAGGTTGGCCCTACAGACGAATCACATTATTCACCAAGTCAGGCATAGCCACCGGTGCCGCGGCGGGAATTAGACAAGCGCACCCACGCTCGTCCCGAGCGTCCAATATCAAGTGCCGATCGCTGCCTAGCGCGTATCCGTCCTCGCAAGGGAAATGCCCCGTGATCAAAACATCGGCATCGGCTTGCGCGAGCAGCCAGTCTACCTGTTCGGCTGATGGGTCGCGGCCCCAGACGATTGCATAGAGCACTCCCCCGGGCCGCAGGTCTTCCGGCTGCCAGTATTCGCGATACAAATCGGTCCAGCGGAACTTGTCGCGATACCTCGGCGCGGGCAAACTGTGGCATATGAGCACCCGGCTTGCCGTGCGAATCGCTGCCGGACAAACATCGAAGAAGGCCCCATAGGCTTTTTCCAGAGCTTCGGCATGAGCGCCGTAGGATCGCTTCAACCCCTCGCGAAATAGCCCGTTGAGCTCCAAATCGTCCTTTACGATCGCCCGACCCGTCCATTGGGCCAGTTCGTGATTGCCCAGCAAGAAGTGAACGCGCTCGGGAAATTCGACCTTCAAGGCGGCGACCAGATCGAGCAGCCGATGGGACCGATCTCCTTCCAGGGCCAGCCTGTCCATGGGACCGTGGAGGACTTCCTGCAGAACCAAATGACGTTTGCGATGCGTCTTCAAATCGGCATGGGCCAAGGCCTGTTGCAGATTGCGAAGATTGCCGTGCAGATCGCCGACCACGAAAACTTCCGACGGGATGTCCACGACGTGCCCGCGGCGGCCAGGAGTAGCCAGTGTCGCAGCTCTGGCACGTTCCAAGGTTCGCAACATGCGCACTGGGTCGGGCATATTCAGGCCTCGCTCAGGTCAATCTCCTCGGGCTCGAACAGCACCCGACCTTCCATGCCTCCCGCGACGGTCAGGATTTGGCCCGTGATGTGGCCACTGAGCTTGGGCGAGGCCAAGAACACGACGGCAGCCGCCACGTCGCTGGGACGTGCCACCTTGCGCAAGGGCATGGTTTGCAGGACCCGCCGGAAACGTTCGGGGTGAGCCGCGTAGTCTCGTACCATCGGCGTCAGGGTCCAGCCAGGACAGACCACATTGACACGCCCGTGTCGAGCCAGTCGGACGATCTCGTTTTTGGCACTGCGGGCGAGCCCGAACGCCAGCGCCGCTTTGGCCGAGGCGTAGTCGGCATGGCCGGCTTCTCCGAAGAGACCGGCAGTAGAGCCGATCAGTACCGCGCTCGGCTGCTCCAGCCGATGCCGCCGGATGCCCGCGATGAACTCGCGCAGACATAAAAAAGTGCCCGTGAGATTGACGGCTATAGTGCGCTGCCATTGCTCCAACGTCATATCCACGAGTGCCACGTCTTGCGGCGGCCAGTAGCCGGCATTGGCGACCAGGATCTCCACAGGACCGATGAGCCGGTGGGCATCTTCGAAAAGCTGCCGCACCTGGTTTTCTTGGGTAAGATCGGCTTGCAGCGCTACCCACTGACCGGCACACCTTTCGAGCTGCCGTACCACACGGTCCTGGCCTGTGTGGTAGTGGGCGATCACACGGGCGCCCTCGCGCAAAAAGGCGCGTGCGACCTCACCGCCTATGCCTCCCGAAGTCCCCGTGACCAGTACGTTTTTTTGCGCAAGTCCCGTATCCATGGCGCTATCGCCTTTTTTACGTTTCCCGGACCTTTCGAGCAAACCGCCAAAGCCCCTCCAGCCTGCTCGAACTCCCGTGCCGCTAGCCCAGGACGGGGCCGGCAGACTTCCTTTACGGGGCTGATTCAATATATGATTTATAAGGGGTGGCGGCAGTGCCGATCACCGGTAGAGAACCATCACGAGCTGCGCATCCTGCAGGGGTGCGCGATGCCGTGTGAGGCGCGCTCGTGTTTGCCAAAGCCGCGCGGCGCGGCAGCGACTCATGAACTTGACCAGAAATCTGCGCATCGAGAGTATCGCACGGCTGCAACCGCCGGCGCCTCTCGTGGCCAGTCCACAGCAATCGGTCCGTCAGGCAGTGCAGCTCATGCAAGAGCACCGCATGGGATGCGTGTGCGTTTGCGACAACGAGCGATTGCTGGGCATCTTCACCGAACGCGATTTGCTCAAGCGCGTGCTCGGTCCCGGACGACCGTTGTCGCTTACGCTGAGAGAATGCATGACGCCTGATCCGGTGACGGTCAAAGCTTCAGAGCCGGTGGCGGCGGCCTTGCGCCTTATGCAACTAGGCGGCTACCGCCATCTGCCTGTGATCAACGAAAACGGCAGGCCGATAGGCATCCTTTCCGTCAAGCGCATCGTACGGTATTTGGTGGAACATTTTCCCTCTACCGTATACAACCTGCCTCCGGATCCCGAAGGGATCCAGCGCGAGCGCGAAGGGGCCTGACCGATTCCTAACATAGGAGCACGAAAAAAATCATGGCGAGCACGGCACCTTCTATCCAGGAAAAGGCACAAAAACACAACGGCAAGCCAGTGCAAGAACTGGACGCGGTAGTAGTGCGCTTTGCCGGCGACTCCGGCGACGGGATGCAACTGGCCGGGGCACAATTCACCAACGCTTCGGCCATTTTCGGCAACGATATCAGCACGCTGCCCGACTTCCCTGCAGAAATCCGTGCCCCCGCCGGCACGCTCGCCGGGGTCAGCGGCTTCCAGATCAACTTCAGCAGCTACGACATTTACACCCCCGGCGACCAAGTCAACACACTGGTGGCCATGAATCCTGCCGCCCTCAAAACCAACATCGCCGACCTGGAACCTGGGGGCCTGCTCATCGTCAACTCCGACGCTTTTACTCCCCAGGATCTGCACAAAGCCGGCTACGAATCCAATCCGCTCGAGGACGGCAGTCTCAAGGCCTATCGGGTGATCAAGGTGCCTATTACCACGCTCAATCGCGAAGCAGTCAAAGAATTGCGACTCACTCCGCGCGAGGCCGATCGCTGCAAGAACTTTTTCGCCTTGGGCCTGCTCTACTGGCTCTACGAACGTCCCATGGAGCCGACGCTGCGCTGGATCCGCGAAAAGTTCGCTAAAAATCCAGCCGTCATGGAAGCCAACACGCGCAGCCTGAAGGCAGGCTATCATTACGGGGAAACGACCGAAGAGCTGCCCGTGCATTATCGTGTGCAACGGGCCCCCATTCCGCCAGGTACCTATCGCAAAGTCACGGGCAACGAGGCCACCGCTCTCGGTTTGGTGGCGGCGTCCCTTCTGCTCGACAAACCCTTGGTGTACGCCAGTTATCCCATCACCCCGGCCAGCGATATCCTGCACCAACTGGCAGAATTGAAACGCTACGGCGTGCGTACCGTCCAGGCGGAAGACGAGATTTCCGCTGTGGGCATGGCCATCGGGGCCAGTTTCGGGGGCGCCATCGGTGCCACCGCCACCAGTGGGCCCGGAATCTGCCTGAAATTGGAAGGCATCAACCTGGCGGTCATGACCGAGCTGCCCTTGGTGGTCATTGATGTGCAGCGTGCCGGTCCGAGCACGGGCATGCCGACCAAAACCGAACAGGCCGACCTGCTGCAGGCGCTCTTCGGCCGCAACGGCGAAAGCCCCGTGGTCGTGGTGGCACCGACCTCGCCTGCCGATTGCTTCACCATGATCATCGAAGCCGTGCGGCTAGCCGTGCGCTACATGACGCCGGTCTTCTTTTTGTCGGATGGTTTTTTAGCCAACAGCGCCGAACCCTGGCGCATCCCGAACCTGAGCGACCTGCCCAAACTCAGTGTGACCCATCCGGATCGCCCCAACCGAGACGGCCGCTTTATGCCATACCTCCGGGACGAACGGCTAGTGCGACAATGGGCTGTCCCCGGCACCCCCGGCTTGGAACATCGCATCGGCGGCCTGGAAAAAGAAGACATCACAGGCAATGTCAGCTACGACCCGCTCAACCATGAGCGGATGGTCCATCTGCGCGCTCAAAAAGTGGCCAACATCGTCCACGATATCCCCCCTGTGCGTGTCGAAGGTCCCGAAGAAGGCGATGTCTTGGTTGTCGGCTGGGGCGGTACCTACGGCACGATCGCTACTGCTGTGCAGCGCGCTCGCCGGCTCGGCCTGTCCGTGGCCCATGCCCATCTGCGCTATTTGAATCCCATGCCCGGCAACACCGGCGCGATCCTGCGCCGCTTCCGCAAGATCCTCGTACCAGAACTCAACCGCGGACATTTGCGCCTGCTGCTACGAGCCGAGTTCCTCGTGGATGCAGTCGGCCTCAGCAAAGTCCAGGGCCGGCCTTTCCTGGTCACGGAAATCTTGAACAAGATCCAGGAGTTGGCCAAAAAATGATGGCACCTAAAGCAAGGTACTGACCATGGCAACTATGACGACTACGCTGCCCACGTTGACCCCCAAAGAATTCGCCAGCGACCAAGAGGTGCGCTGGTGCCCCGGGTGCGGGGATTACTCGATCCTGGCCCAGATGAAAAAAGTCTTGGCCAGCCTGGGGATCCCCAGGGAAAAACTCGTTTTCATTTCCGGTATCGGCTGCTCTTCGCGTTTCCCCTATTACCTCAACACGTACGGCTTCCATACCATCCACGGACGAGCACCGACCATCGCTACCGGGCTCAAATTGGCTCGTCCCGACTTGTCGGTCTGGGTTATCACCGGCGACGGCGACGGATTGTCTATCGGCGGCAATCACCTCATCCACGCCTTGCGTCGCAACGTGGACATCAAGATCCTCCTATTCAACAACGAGATTTACGGTCTGACCAAGGGGCAATACTCGCCTACATCCCGTATCGGCACGCGGACCAAATCGAGCCCTTTGGGTTCCATAGACAACCCGGTCAAACCGCTCTCGATTGCCCTGGCGGCCGAGGCAACTTTCGTAGCACGCACGGTGGACGTGGACATCAACCACCTGACCGAAGTGTTGCACCGGGCGGCTGTGCACCGCGGCGCCGCTTTCGTCGAAATCTACCAAAACTGCAAGATCTTCAACGACGGCGTCTTCGAATACGCCAGCGACAAATCCATCAAAGCCGACAACGTCCTCTACCTCGAGCACGGCAAGCCGCTTATCTTCGGCAAAGACCGCAACAAAGGGATCCGCCTCAACGGCACGCACCTGGAAGTGGTCACCTTGGGCAGCGGCATCACCGCCGACGACTTGCTCATACACGACGAGAAATCGGAAGACCCATCCCTGGCCTTCATGCTCAGTCGCATGGTGCATCCGGAGTTCCCGGAGGTGCTGGGCGTGCTGCGCGCCGTGCAGCGTTCCACCTACGAAGAACTCGTGCTCAAACAGATCGAGGACGTCATCAAGGTCAAAGGGCGCGGTACTCTTCAGGACCTGTTCCGCAGCGAAGATACTTGGGTGGTGGAAGGGCCGCGTTCGCAGATGCAGGATGCCTCCACATGATTTGTCCGCACTGCGGGTTCAACAACATCCCGGGCTCCGAAGAGTGCGCCCAATGCCTCCAAGACCTGACACACCTCGATCGTCCGGCGCCCCAGGACCACATCGAACGCTGTTTGATGGAAGAAGCCGTCGAAGTGCTACAACCGACGCGACCTGTGACGCTCTGGCCCAGTGCCAGCTTGCGCCAAGCGATCCAAACGATGGTCGCCCACAATGTCGGCGCCTTGCTGATCGTTGACGAAGACGGACACTTGGCAGGCATCCTGACCGAGCGCGATTTGCTCATGCGTGTGGTCGGCCTGCACGAGCGCTTCGAGGACCTCCCAGTCAGCATGTTCATGACCTGCGAGCCGGAAACCATATCTTTGCGCGACAAACTCGTTTTTGCCCTCCACAAGATGGACTGCGGCGATTATCGGCACTTGCCGGTCGTGGACACGGAACGACGCGCCGTCGGCGTCATTTCCGTCCGCGATATGCTTCGCTACCTGGCGGCCTTGTGCAAAAACCACGAGTGATCCACGCACCTTATGCCACCCACGGACGATGTTCAAACCCGATTGATCTGGTATCCCCAGGATTCCCCCTCCTGCCCCGATGCCATCGAGGCGATCGTGCCGCCTTATCGCTTGCTCTACGCCTGCCGCGATCCTTCCGCAGTTCTGGGCATACAGCATCTGATCTGCGATGGAATACCCTCCCTAATAAGCATCGAGGCTTTGGGTAGGCCTGCCGGGGCCTCGCCTTATGTGCTGGGGGCGTGCGCCTTGACGCTGGGTCCTGCCTATAAGGAAGCGGACGGCTGTTGGTTCACTGTAGCAGCCCTGACACCCGACTGGGGCACCTGGTCATGCCGCATCCTGACGGATACCGGCACTTCCTTGGCCTGGGAAACCGAGTTCCACATAGGAGGCGGCCCGATCATCCGCGAACACTTTGTGCTGGCCCCCTCAGGTTTGCAGTACACAACGAGCCTCCTGTGGACGGTGGACGGTTTTCGGCTTCAATTGCCCATCCCAGCCCGCGCGCCGGGCGCGGACCTGCTGCTGAGCCTAGACGGCCCGCTACTGACAGTCAAAACAGCGCAGCACTGCCTGCGAATACGCGAGCTGACAGGCACCCACCGCTGGTTTGTCGAACCACTGCCCTGGAACCGTCCCCACGCAGTGCTTTGGCAGCAAGCCTGCTTGCACTCCCGCCAGGCTGTCGAGTATCGAGTGCACATCGCGATGGAATCGCTTTGCGCCAGCTCGTGACCGACCGGCAAGTGGCTGGTAAGAGTCAGCCGGTCCGGTCTATTTGGTCGGCGTATCCTTCGCGGCTTTCCAAAACGCGGCAAGCTCGGAGCACTGAGGCACAGAACATGCGACCGAGCTTCGCAATGAACCCAAGGGTAAAGGAAAGATGGCGAAACTTTACAGGTTCCCCTCGCTTTACCGACTTATCCGCACGCAACAGTTCTGCATTGGCTAATCAGGCCACATCGTTATGCCGATTCTTGCAAAATAACAGGTCTATGCCAATGGTGGCCTAGGGTGCCGAACAAAGTGCGTCAAGGGAAAGTTCGGCGCCCCAAACAAGGAGGTACCAGTATGTCGGTCAATCGAATCAAAGCACTCGTAGCCGCGGTAGCGCTGGGCGCGTCAGGTGGCCTGCTCTGGGCTGCTGATCCACTCGACCCGCCGATGGCAGCGCCTAAACCCCTGCCTAGTGCCCAGAGCCAAGCCCCCACCGTCCAGCAAACCTTGGTGGACAATCACGCCTGCCCCGATCATGGTTGCACGCGCTTGTATGGCAGTGCCGAAGTACTGTGGCTGCGACGAACCGATTCTAGGCGGGAAAACCTGACTTTTAACGACACTCCAGCCTTCCTGCTCAGCTCGGACCAGGGTGAGTTCGATTGGGAGATCGGCGGGCGCTTCCTTGTAGGCATGTTCCTCGACAACAACAACTCTCTGGAAGCCATGTACTTCGGATTACAGACTTGGGGCAAAAGCGCTTTTGTGACCAACATTAACGAAACACTGCAACCTTACTGGGGCCAGTTCGGTGTCCGAGGCGGCCTCGACGATTCCGCCTTCACAGATG
>Ga0209989_100263_pt1 | contig 9878 bp, 10 predicted proteins | sample Antgeofumaro1A2B_FD_188083 | JGI IMG/M metagenome (GOLD analysis project Ga0209989, IMG submission 188083) | Geothermal fumarole subsurface microbial communities from Mt. Erebus, Antarctica - 1A2B (SPAdes) (version 2) | ecosystem: Environmental > Terrestrial > Volcanic > Fumaroles | place: Mt....
ACGGTGTTGGAAAGTTGCTCCAGTGCCAAAATGAGGGCGTGAGTTCCTTTCTTGCCGTGACCGTTGGCTTTCAAAGCGACATAAAGTTGGTGCACCAACGCCAGAGCGGGCAGGCATAAATTCATCGCAGCGGCTTCCTTCAGGGCAATCTCCATGTCCTTGACAAAATGCTCCACGAAGAAGCCGGGGTCAAAGTTGCGTTGCAGGATGCGGGGAGCAAGGTTATCCAGCGTCCAACAAGCAGCCGCACCTTTGCTGATAGACTGGAGCATGGTCTCCAAGTTGAGCCCTGCCTTGTAGCCGTAAAGGAGGGCTTCGCAAACACCGATCATCGTGCCTGCGATGACGATTTGGTTGCACATTTTTGTGTGTTGCCCAGAGCCAGGACTGCCTTGATAGACGATGTTTTTGCCCATCGCTTCAAAGAGCGGGAGCACAGCGTCAAAGGCTTCTTTTTCGCCGCCGACCATGATGGACAGGCGGGCTTCCTTAGCTCCCACATCCCCGCCAGAAACAGGCGCATCCAACGCTGTCGCTCCCTTCGCTTTAGCGGCTTCGTAAATTTCCTTCGCCAGCGAAGGTTGTGTTGTCGTCATGTCCACCAAAATCATGCCTGCTCGCGTGCCCGCCAAAATCCCCTTCTCGCCGAAATAGACTTCCCTCACGTCGGAGGGGAATCCGACGATGGTGAAAACCACATCGGATTGCTCCGCCACTTCCTTCGGGGAGTCTGCCCACTTTGCCCCTTTGTAAAGCAGCGGTTGGGCTTTCCCTTTCGTGCGGTTGTAGACGGTGACTTGGTAGCCTTTGTTGAGCACATGCTCGCACATCCATCGCCCCATGACGCCCGTGCCAATCCAACCGACCCGCGTTTTCCCCGGCTCCACGACCATCACGGGAAACCACCTCCTTTCGGCTTCGCTCATTGTCTTGCCCGCGCTGAGCCAGGAACGGCAAGAACAGGCGCGCCTAACTTCCGCAGTAGCCCATACTCAAGGCTGTCCAGTAGGGCAATCAGGCTGGCTTCAAGGATGTTGGGTGAAACGCCGATGGTCGTCCAAACCCCAGCCTCATCCCGTGACTCAATTAGCACCCGAACCTTTGCGCCGGTGGCGGCTTCACTGTTGACCACCCGCACTTTGTAGTCGGTCAAGCGAACGCTTTTGAGTTCGGGGTAGAAGTTCTCCAAGGCTTTGCGAAGGGCAATATCCAAAGCGTGGACAGGACCGTCGCCTTCCGCTGCTGTGACCAACTCCTCATCGCCGACTCGCACTTTGACTTTCGCCTCCGCTGTGATGTCCCCATTGCGGTGCGTGACGACAACGGTGAAGTTGACCAACTCAAAGAAGCGACGGGTCAATCCCAGATGGCGACGGATGAGCAATTCCAATGACGCATCGGCACTCTCATACTCGTAGCCTTCGTGCTCGCGCCGTTTGATTTCGGTGATGATGCGGGCGACTTCTGGGGAGCGTTTGTCAAGGTGGATGCCGAACTCGGCGGCTTTTGCCACGATGGCGGCGCGCCCTGCCAATTCGGAAACCAAGATGCGCCTTTTGTTGCCCACTGCTTCGGGCGGGATGTGCTCATAAGTTTCGGGGCGTTTCATGACGGCATCGCTGTGCATGCCGCCTTTGTGAGCAAACACGCTCTTCCCCACGAAGGGTTGTTTGTCGTTGGGAACTAAGTTGGCGACCTCACTGACGAAGTAACTGAGTTCCGCCAATTTGCGCAGCCGCTCCTTTCCAACACAATGGATGCCCAACTTCAGTTCCAAGTTGGCGATGACGGAAATCAGGTTGCAATTGCCAGCCCGCTCGCCGATGCCGTTAATGGTGCCTTGCACTTGAGTAGCCCCACACAGCACGGCAACCAGTGCATTAGCGACCGCGGTGTCGCTGTCGTTATGGGTGTGGATGCCAAAGGGCACTTTCAGGTGGGGCTTGATTTCCTCCAAGATGCGCTCTATCTCATGGGGCAAGGTGCCGCCGTTGGTGTCACAGGGGACAATCCAGTCAGCGCCTGCCTCTTGAGCAGCCAGGATGGTTTCCAGAGCGTAATGGGGATTGCGCTTGTAGCCGTCAAAGAAATGCTCGGCATCGTAGACCACTTCCTTGCCCTCCCGCTTGGCGAGCCGGATGGTGTCCTCAATCATGCGCAGGTTTTCCTCCAGCGTCGTCCCCAACGCTTCCGTCACATGGAAGTCCCATGTCTTGCCCACAATGGTGACCACCGGCGCCCCGCAGGAGAGCAAAGTCACGATGTTTTTGTCGTCTTCGGCTCGGATGCCCTTTCGGCGCGTCATGGAAAACGCCGCCAACTTGGCATTGCGCCATTCTAAATCGCGAGCGATGCGAAAGAACTCATTGTCCTTTGGGTTACTGCCCGGCCAACCGGCTTCAATGTAGTGGATGCCGAACTCGTCCAACTTTTGAGCGATGCGGATTTTTTCTTCCAATGAAAAACTGACGCCCTCGGCTTGAGCGCCATCTCGCAAAGTAGTGTCGTAAAGGAAAACCCGTTCGGGACGCGACAAGGGACATCGCCTCCTTTGTGGATTCGCGAAATTTCGTTGGCAAATTATAACGCCGATGGGCGAGAAGGGGCAAAATGGCTAACGGGGTAGCAACGAAGTAGTGGCTTTCCGCAGAAGTTCTTGCAGTTCATAGCGGGTGAGCGGTTTGGGCAAAAAGTAATCCACCCACCTGCTCCACTCTTCGCCTTGTCGGGCATCCCACCCTGAAAACACCGCCACGAAGGTAGTGGGGGCAAGGGACTTGACCATCTGGACGACTTGCCGCCCATCTCCTTGTGGCATCCCCAAGTCGGTGATGACAAGGTCAAAAGCCTTGCCTTCTCGCAGGGCTTGCTGGAAAGCGGCGATGGCTTCCCGCCCACTCCCCACAGTAACGACGGAGTGTCCCTCCCGTTCTAACATCCGCCGCAACAACTCCCGAGCAGAGGTCTCGTCGTCAGCGATAAGAATTCGCAAACGCTTCATTTTCGTTCCGCTCGCTTTCCTGATGACACAAAAAGGCAATAGGTGGGCGACCAACCTGTGGCGCCCACCTCGCGGCATGGCGTCGCTGAGCCTGACCCTTTCTGCTTACTCCGCCGCGCCATTTCCCTTATCGGCAGGGGAACGGAAAAGTTTAGGGAAACCGTTAAGGGAGCACGACTTCGTAAAGGTGCAAGTGGGTGTCAACAGTGGGCGTGCCACCGCGCTCATGGGCTTGCCGAAATTGCTCGCTTTCTGTCCACGCCACGAAGTCCTCATAGCGCTCCCATCGGGTCACTACGAGGAACTTGTTGGGCTGGTCGCGATGCCGCAGAAGTTCAAAACCCCGAAAGCCCGGCATCGTATCCACCAGTTTGGCGCGGTGGCGGAAGCCTTCTATGAACTGCTCCTGGTGTTCTTCAGCGACCTCTACATAGAACATGGCGACCACCATGCTTCTCACCTCCCTTCCGTGCCCCAGAAGGCAAGGATGCCTTCTTGCACCAATTTGGCGGCGGTGACGGCAGTAATTTCGGCGGGGTCGTAAGGCGGGTGAACCTCCACGACATCCATGCCAATAACGGGGAACGAGCGAAGGGCTTGAAAAAGCGCTATCACCTGCCCGTAACTCAACCCGCCTGGTTCGGGATTTCCGACGCCGGGGCAAAGGCTTGGGTCAAGGGCGTCTATGTCAATGCTCAGGTAGGTCGGTCGGTTCGGGTCTAACATTTGGGGCAGTTCTTCAAGGGGCACATAGCGGCTCCCTTCTTCGTTCCCGACAAAGGAACGAGCGCCAGCAACCCAAACACGCCCTTCCACCAACTCCCAAAGGCGCCGCACCGTGCAAGCGTGGGAATAGCGGTTCCCTTCGTAACTGTCGCGCCAGTCGGAATGGGCATCCAGCACCGCCACTTGTAAAGTCGGGAACACTCGCCGTGCCCCCGCTACGACCCCGATGGTGACGCTGTGGTCACCGCCCAAAACGACGAGCCGTCGCCCCGCTCGCAAATGTTTCTCTGCCGCCTCAGCGATTTGGCTAAGGGCTTCCTCCCCCCGCTCGCTCAAGACCAAATCGCCCCGCATCACCCAGAGAAATATCGCGCAGGTCAGCACGAAAGATAGCGCTATAACTCTCAATGCTTTGGGACGCTCGGCGGATAGCAGCCGGGGCTAAAGCGCTGCCTTTTCGGTAACTGGACGCCCCTTCAAAGGGAGCGCCCAAAATCACCACCTTTGCGCCCTCCGCCAAACCCGCTTCCAGAAAACGCATTGTCCCTCCACCTCTATCTTGACACTTTTCACGCTGCCACTTTCCGAGCCTTGCGAACTTTTTGTTCCCCCATAATGGTTGCCACTTGTGCCTTGATGGCTTCCCGCATCCGTCGCAGCCCTGCCAACAACGAGCCAAGCAACACTAATGCTGCTCCTATCCAAACCAAGTTGACAGCCGGTTTGCGCTGGACATTGACGACGAGGAAGCCAGCATGCCCGTGTAAGCCTTCCAAACCGTCAATGCGCAAGGTGATGGAGCGGGCTTCCGCATTCATACCTTCCAGCGAAACGGTGATATTGGTGTTGGGCACTTTAATGGGATGGCGCGTTTCCTTCTCCAAGTCCCAGTAGGGCGTGATGGTGTGAGTTTGCTTGCCGTCGTCCAATGCCAGAACCGCACCCACTTTGCTTGGCATTCCGCCCATGATGGGCTTGCCCGCCAGATAGAAGCGCACGAACTTGATGTGCCAATTGCCCACTTGCCGCTCCTCGCCGCGAGCCAAAGTCAGGGTGCCCGGCTCTTGAGCGCCTTGCAGGTCAATGGGCTCAATGTAGATGTCGTGGGTCAGGTAGCGCTTGATGTAAGGGGTGCGCACCAAGCCGAAATTGGTGTCCCAGAAAATCGGTGTTGCGACGAATTCTGGCTTTAAGGCTACCCTACCGTCCATTCGGTAAGCCTCTAATCGCACTTCCAACTTCCCATCGGGTCGTTCTTGGATGCCTGAGTAGGTGAAGAGGAAGCCGTGAGCGGTGCGGTGTCCGCCGGCGGGGATGACCAATTGGCGAGCACTATCGTGCAATTCTGAGCCCACCACCCCCAACATGAAAAGGGCTAACCCAATGTGCGCCACATAGGCGCCAATTGTCAAGGGGCTTTGGCGGGCACGCAGGGAAAGGGCGTAGAAGTTGCCCACCAAACAAGCCGCTGCCGCCCCGATGAGCAACAGAGAGACAGGTTGGCGGATGCCGAACAAGAACGCCAGCAAGGCGGTCGCCAAAGCAATGTTGACCACCAACCACGGAACCCCTCTCCGCCACTCTCGCCGTGCCTCCTCCTCCTTCGGTCCTGCCAAAACCATCAGAGGAAAGAGAGCCAACAGCAAGCCCATGACCAACCCGAAGGGGAAACTGGCGCGGTCGTAGAAAGCTCGGTCAACCGCCACTTCCCCAATTTTCGTCAACCCCAGCCCCTTGCCTGCCAAAGTCAGCCACGGCAATGACAACCCCGCAAACACCAGCGCTCCAAATAGGAAGAGCACCACTGCCGCCGCGTAAAGGTAGGTGTTCAGATTGCCCCAACCGTAGAAGATAGGCGTTCCCTCCACAGGGGGCACTTGCCGCAACCGAAGGAAAAAGAGCCCGAAAGCCACTGCTGCTAATCCCAGCATGATGCCCAAAATCCACCAAGTGATGGTGGAAGTACCGAAACTATGCACCGATTGAATAAAGCCGCTGCGGGTCACGAAAGTGGCGTAGTAGGCTGTCAAGAAGGTCAACAGCGCCAAAAAGGTGACGGAGCGGGCAGCGCTCTTTGCTGTCCGCTGGACAAGCAAAAGGTGCATCAAACTGGTACAGCCCAGCCAAGGGATGAAGGAAGCGTTCTCAACGGGGTCCCATGCCCAATAACCGCCCCAGCCGAGCACTTCGTAAGACCAAACGCCCCCGAGGGTGATACCTAATCCCAGTGCGGCGACCCCGAAGGCAGCAGCCGGCAAACCGTAACGGGTCCACCCATGCCAATCCTTTCGCCATAACCCCGCTAATGCCAACGCAAAGGGCAATCCCATAGAGGCATAGCCCAAAAACATGCTGGGCGGATGAATGGCCATCCAGAAGTTGTGGAGGAGCGGGTTCAGCCCGCGCCCATCTGTTGCGCCAGGGTAAGCGATGCGGAAGGGGTCTTCAATGGCAGCCGGGAGCAGCAGCAAGAAAATCAGGCCGCTCAGGATGGCTAAAGTTGGGGCTTCGTAAGGGCGGGCAACCTTCCACATCAACACACCCCAAAGGAGGGTGAAAAACGCCCACAGCATCCAAGTGCCTGCTTGACCACCCCAGAAGGCAGCGAAACGGTAGAGGGAGGGCAACGCACGGTTCGTGTAGTCGTGCACATACGCCACTTCGTAGCGTTGGGTCATGAGGAGCCACCAAAGGTAGGCCATGCTTGCCATGAGCAAGCCACCCGTTAGCAGAAACAGAAGGTGCGCCCGCCGCCGCATTTCCCCTTCGGCTCCGTCGCGCTTTCCTTGTCCTTGACTTTCGTGTCGCTCTAACTGCCAATAGGCGAAGGCTGCCCCCAAGGCAGCCGCCATTGCTGTCCAAAGCAGCAATCGCCCCAAGCCACATTGCTCCGTCACCTCTGAAAAAGTTTCAATCCCGCTATGGTGCGATTGCTACTGCCCCTCATACTTGGATGGGCACTTTAGGAACATGCGGTCGGCTTCAAAAACACTGTTCCGATATCGTCCGATGACCACTGCCATCGGCGTTTGCTCAAACCCGGCAGGCGGCACGAAATGGGGATTGAGCCGAACCTTGCAAACCGTTCCTTTTGTGTCACGCGCCATGAATTCCATCGCACCTGTCTTGTGGTCGTAGGTTCGGGTTTTGTGGTCAAGGAAGACAGCGACCCGCACTGTCGCTGTCATCCTTTTTGCTTCCGCAAAACTTACATACGGCTGGACAAGATTGCCGGACGAGAAAAGGGCGTAGCCCGCGTAAGCGACCAAGCCCATCAACCCGACAACTGCCCACCATTTCCAGTGCCGCTCCATCGGCTCTCACCTCCTTGCGGCTGTCACGAAGGCGATGATTCTTTGCGCTCTATTGCTCGCAATTTGGCTTCCAACCGCCAAAGGTAAGCCATCAATGCCAGCCATGTGACCAACCAGGTCAGGAAGAAAGGCAAAGCCTCGCCCATCGGTTCACGCCTCCCCTCGGTATAGTGCTGCCATCTGCTGCCGCCATTTAAGCAGAGTGATAGCGGCACGCAGGCGAACCAGTTGAATGCACACAAGCAAAAACCCCAGCAAGGAAAGCCGCAATACGGTTCGGTAGGCAAAGTCAAGCCCGCCTTTAGCGATGATGCCTGATGGGTGTGCGCTGGCTTGCATGACCGTAGGCAAGTAAGGCACGACCCAGTAAAGGAACACGGAGGCAATGGCACCCAAGACAGCATAAACGGCACTAACCGCCGCCCGTCGGTCAGAGTCGTCAATAGCCTCCCGCACCAAAAGGTAAGCTGTGTAGGTCAGCAGCACCAAAAACATGGTTGTTTGGCGCGGGTCCCAACTCCACCATTCCCCCATGCCAATCGGGAAAAGTAAGCCCCCGTTGCTGTTGCCAGCACAGCGTAAAGCCAACCGACCTCCACGGTCGCTTGCCCCAATGCATCCCATCGTCGGTCGCGAGTGAGCAGATAGGCAACCCCGAAACCTGCCGCAGTAGTGAAGGCGACGAAGGAGACGATGGCAAGGGGAACATGAACGAAGATGAGTTTGGCGATGTGCCCATTTCCGTAGCGCTCCGCAAATTCTTTGGCGGGCGGCACCCAATAGAACGCCAACCCAAAAGCGAGAACCATCAGAAAGCTCGCTGTTATGAGCAGCAATGTGCCGGTGTGCTGACGCATTTGCCCTTGCCTCCTTGCCGATGCCTTTCAAAGTTTGGCATCGGCTTTCACCGAATATGTCAGGGTTTTTCTGACATCGCCCGCGTTAAGCCGCTCAAGGTGCGCAGATGCTCCAACTCGCTCCAGACCGCTTTGGGGGCGGGGTAGCGGATGGGTTTGCCCAATCGCTCCGACAGTGCCATAAGCACTCGGGCTAAGGGGCAGGCGCCCGAGGGCGGCTTTCCGGCGCGGCGCACTGTTTGCACTGTCCCCGCCCAGTTGGTATAACTGCCGTTTTTCTCCACAAAAGTCAAATCGGGCAAAACCAGCCACGCCTTTCCCGCCAATGGGGTTCGTACGGAAGCGCTGACCACCAAATGCGGCACTTGCCCGAGAGCCTCCACAAATTCCTTCGGCAATTCGTGGACAGGTGATGGGTCAACGACCCATGCAACAAGCAATTTGCCTTCTTTCGCCCTCTCAGCAACCTCCCGAGCGCTTAAGCCTCTTTTCGGTGGCGTCCCATCACCCCAAAGGCGTTGCAGCACCATGTGCATGGCGTCATCGTGAACGGGTCGCAATCCGGGCAAATACTCTGGCGTCAATCCCGCCTCCATGCACCCGCGCGCATTGGCGTGATGAAGGGCATAAGCGACAGCATCCCAATCAGGCTTGACGAGGAGTTGCCTCAATTGAGCCACCGTTTCGGGGGCAACGGGCTGTGGGTCATCGCTGGACGCACAAATCACCACTGGTCGTTCCGCCTTCGCCAACGCTTCCGCAATCGCTTGCAGCGTTTCCAAACTAACGATGCCCGCTAACTCGTCGGAAATCCACACCCGCTCGCCCGCTCGCACTTTTCTAACCGCTTCCGCCAACATCTTTGCAAACTTGTCCAGCGCTCCTTCCCCCCTCCTCAGCCCCTCAACCCACTGCCATGCCCACCGCTTCATGCGGGGCTTCTCTTCCGTCACGCCGACGACGACTAACTTGGCACCCTGTTTCTTTACGGCTTGCAAAATCCAAAGCCACGCGATAGGCAAGTGGCGGTAGAGGTTGCAGCCCAAGATGACAGCGCAATCGGTCTTTTGGAGTGCGTAGATATCCACGCCCAACCCGACCTTCCCGCCGTGCCGCACCAACTCGCCGATTAGCCCATCGCGCTCTGCAAAATCCACATTGCCTGACCCGACGACACTGCGGGCGAAGCGTTGGAACAAGTAGGCTTCCTCGTTGGTCATGGCGGCAGTGCCAATAAAGGCGAGAGCGTCGCCTGTGTGTTGTTGAAGGACCGCCGCCAAAGCGTCCAACGCCCGCTCCCAACCAACTTCCTGCAACTCACCGTTCACCCGCATGAATGGCGTAATGATGCGGTGCTCCCAATAGGGATAGCGCTGCTCAAAGCGACCGATGTCACACATCCAAAGGTCGTTGACGCGCAAGTTTTCGCCCGCTGGCACGAAGCGGACAGGATAGTTGAAACGGCAATCGGCGAAAACGGAGCAATGGATAGGGCATTTGGGACAGACTGTTTCCGTGCGCTTCAACTCCCACGGGCGAGCAACAAAGCGGTAGTGCAAGTTGGTCAAAGCGCCAACGGGACAAATGTCAACGACATTGCCAGAAAAGATGGTGTCCAATTCCTCGCCCTCCGCAACGGCGATGTAACTCCACCAACCGCGCTCTACTTGCTCTAATTGCTTTTCACCAGCAATTTCATCGCAGAAGCGGATGCACCGCTTGCACATGATACAGCGTTCTCGGTCAAGGGCGATATGGGGGCTAATAGCGATGGGCTTGACGAAAGTTCGTTTTTGTTCGGTGAAGCGGGAGTAGGGACGCCCTTGCACGAAGGCGGCATTCTGAAGGGGGCATTCACCTCCCCGGTCACAAACGGGGCAATCCAGCGGATGGTTGATGAGCAGGAACTCCATGACGGCTCGGCGAGCTGCTTCCGCCGCCTCGCTCTTGACCTTCACTGCCATCCCATCGCTGACCGTC
>Ga0209989_100264_pt1 | contig 9868 bp, 7 predicted proteins | sample Antgeofumaro1A2B_FD_188083 | JGI IMG/M metagenome (GOLD analysis project Ga0209989, IMG submission 188083) | Geothermal fumarole subsurface microbial communities from Mt. Erebus, Antarctica - 1A2B (SPAdes) (version 2) | ecosystem: Environmental > Terrestrial > Volcanic > Fumaroles | place: Mt....
ACGCTGCCGCCTTTGCCGCAGCCGAAACAGTAGAAGATGTTCTTCGCCGGACTCACGGAAAAAGAGGGCGTCTTCTCTTGATGAAACGGGCAACAGGCCATCCAGTTCGCACCGCGCTTTTTGAGCCGCACGTAGTCCGAGATGATGCGTACGATGTCGGCCCGCTCGCGCAAGTCGTCGATGAAGCTTTGTGGGATCACGGAGGCCACGCGGCGCGCCTTTCGACTGGGGTTCGCGCCTGACCGCTGGGATGGGCTGGTCGCCCACCTGAAAAGTCGTGGAGCGACTTCAGAAGAGCTTGAGCGAAGCGGGTTGGCAGTCAAACGCGAAACGGGCGGGATCTACGACCGATTTCGCGGGCGGCTGATCTTTCCGGTGCTCGACTTGCGCGGCCAGCCCGTGGCGTTTGGCGGACGCGCCATTGCGCCGGATGTCGAGCCGAAGTATTTGAATTCGCCCGAAACGCCTCTTTACATCAAGGGGCGTCACCTCTTCGGCCTAAACCTGACGCGCGAAGCGATTCGGCAGCGCGGTTTCGCGATTCTGGTGGAAGGCTATCTGGACTTAATCGCGCTCTACCAAGCGGGCGTGCAGAACGCGGCGGCCAGCCTCGGAACGGCGTTGACCAGCGAACAAGCGAAACTCTTGGGGCGCTTTGCGCGTAAGTGTGTGATAAATTATGATGGCGATAGGGCAGGACGCGAGGCAGCCCGGAGAGCCATCGAAATCCTTTTGGCAGAAGGGTTTGAGGTGAAAGTGCTGCTGCTGCCGGACAACGCCGATCCGGACGAATTCATCAAAAGTTTCGGCGTTGAGGAGTATAACCGGCGGCGAGGAGCGGCGCTTTCCCACTTACAATTCGTTTTGGAAGAAGCGACCAGAGGGCGCGACCTGAACCGCGCGGAAGACAAAGCGGCGGCGGTCGAAGAAACGCTCGCGTCGCTTCGCACCGTTCGCAACAGTCTGCTGCGGCGTGAATATTTCGATCAGGCAATGGATGGCCTGCGAGTCGAAGATACGCTGCGCAAAGAGCTGTGGCGCGCCATGAGCAGCGGAGCGCGCCTTGAACGCGAGGCCGTTCGTCGGCAACTAGAGAGCGCGCGCAGGCCCCCCGCAACGCTGGCCGAACGTCGCTTGATCGAACTGCTGCTGGGCGACGAAGAGGTGCGAAAAGCGGTGTTGCCGCGGATCGAGCCGGAAGATTACCAAGGGTTACCGACGGCGGGCGTGTTGCGTGCGCTTTGTGCGCTCTTTGAGCAAGGGCTTCCCATTGACGCGCTGACGCTTGCCGACCGGACGGCAGACGATGAAGTGGCCGCCGAGATCGTGCCGCTGGCGGCGATGGGTGCTGGCGAACGCGCTCCCGATGAAGCCGCGGACGCGCTCATCGCCGAGGCCGAAGGGTGCCTCATCGCCTTGCGCCGCATGAACTTGGAGCGGCGCATCAAAGATTTGAAGGGCGAAATCGCTCGCGCCGAGCGGGCTGGCAGGCACGAGGATGTTTCGCGCCTGACCGAAGAGTACGTGGCGCTTCAGCGTCGGCTCAACCGACTTTGCGTTGCCGCAGCGCGCGATTTCGCCGAGTGACGAGCATAGTTTCGTATGCGGTTGCTCATAAATTCTCAATCCAGATCGAATAACATTTGAGGCAGCCGACGCGGGAGGTAAACGAAATTGGCCATTCATGAGAAAGACCAAGATGATGTGATGCAGCGCTTGCTCGAATTGGGCGGCGAGAAGAAGTATTTGACCTTTGACGACTTGAATCGCGAACTCCCCGATAGCATCGTCTCGCCGGACGACATCGAAGACGTGCTGCAAAAGCTCGAGGGGTCGAACATCGCTGTCTCGGACGATGAGCGTCTGCTCGAACAAGCGGCAACCATCGCTACGGTGGACGATGCCGAAGAGCCGCTTGAAGACGATCTTGAACTCGACCTTTCAGCAGGTGCGCTCGACAAGACCAACGACCCCGTGCGCCTCTACCTACGCGAGATGGGCGTCGTCCCGTTGTTGACGCGCGAGGGGGAAGTGGCCATCGCCAAGCGGATCGAGCGCGGACAGATCAAGACGCAAAAAGCGATCGCGCGCTCGCCCATCGCCGTCAAGGAGCTGCTCAAGATCGGCGAGGAACTTCAGGCGGGCACGCTTCACATCCGCGACGTCGTGAACTTCGCCGAACAGGCCGAGTTCACCGGGCAGGAGATCGACAAGGCAGATGAATACCTGCAGTGGACGCTCGAAGGGATTGAAAACATTCGCAAGCTCTTCAAGCAAGGCTTGAAGGAATGGGAGAAGCTGCGCGCCGAGCAAAAGGTCTCGCGCGGCAAGAAGACCAAGAAGCTTCTCCGCTTACGGCGCAAAGTCGCGCGCATCCGCTTGGAAATCGCGCAAGAGATCAAGCAATTGAACTTGACCGAAAAGGCCAAGCAGCGCTTGATCGAAGCGATCCGTCGCGTCAACGACGAAGTGCGCGCGGCTGAGCGGGAGATCGAAACCTACACCGAGAAGCTCAACAAGAAGAGGCTCAAGCCCGAAGAGGAGAAGGAGTACAAGCGACACATCAGCGCGGCCAAGCGGCGACTTCAGCAGATCGAGGCCGATCACTACGTTTCGCCCGTCGAGATCAAACGCTCTTACCAAGCGATCATCACGGGCGAACAGGAGACGGCGCAGGCCAAAAGGAGTTGATCGAAGCCAACCTGCGGCTGGTCGTCTCCATCGCCAAGAAGTACACGAATCGCGGCCTGCAGTTTCTCGACCTGATTCAGGAGGGGAACATCGGGTTGATGAAGGCCGTCGACAAGTTCGAGTGGCGGCGCGGTTACAAGTTCTCGACTTACGCGACGTGGTGGATCCGGCAGGCGATCACGCGCGCCATCGCCGATCAAGCGCGCACGATCCGCATTCCGGTCCACATGATTGAGACGATCAACAAGCTGATCCGCACGAGCCGCGCGCTGGTCCAAGAGCTGGGTCGCGAGCCGACCTCCGAGGAGATCGCCAAGAAGATGGACATCCCGGTCTCCAAGGTGCGCAAGGTCCTTAAGATCGCCCAAGAGCCGATTTCGCTCGAAACGCCCATCGGCGAAGAGGAAGATTCGCACCTCGGCGATTTCATCGAGGACAAGTCCATTCAGAATCCGGCGGATGCCGTGGTGGCGGCCAATTTGCGCGAGATCACCGACGAGGTCTTGAAAACCTTGACGCCACGCGAAGAGAAGGTCATCAAGATGCGTTTCGGTCTTGGGCCAAACGGATCGGAGCATACGCTCGAAGAGGTGGGCCAGCATTTCGCCGTCACGCGCGAGCGCATCCGGCAGATCGAAGCCAAGGCGCTGCGCAAGCTGCGTCATCCGTCGCGCTCGCGCAAACTCAAAGCCTTCCTCGAAGGTTCGCGCCAGTAAAGAGTCTCTCTCGCTCTCCAAGGGGGCTCCGGGACAGGTTCTGGGGCCCTCGATTTTTTTGAGGCGTTACAAGGAGCGACGAAAGCCTTGGCGAATCGGCTCGGTGGCGGAGCCTCATTTCTCGGCAGGTTGGGATGCTGTTCATGTTCCGCCTCTCGGCGGAAAGATCGGTTCGGCTACAGAGCCTCATTTCTTGGTCAGGAGCGTTGCGCACCGAGGCGGTAGGCTCTGCAGCGGTCACGTTTTTTGCGCGCACAGGCACCGACGTGCGGCCAGCACATCGTTTCTGGCCGTCTCGACATCTGCGGCGAGCGCCGTTAAGTGGCCCATTTTGCGCCCACGCCGCGCTTCGAGTTTGCCGTAGAGATGTAGTTTGACGTTCGGGAAAGCACAGGCGGCGGCCCAAAGTGGTTCGCCGTTCTCCCACAAATCGCCCAAGATATTGGCCATCGCCGCTGGTCGCAGCTGCTCGGTCGAACCAAGCGGTAAGCCACAGACGGCACGTAATTGCTGTTCGAACTGACTCGTCAAGCATGCATCGAAGGTGAAGTGGCCGGAGTTATGCGGGCGCGGCGCAAGCTCGTTGACCAGCAAGCGCATGTCGCGCGCGAGAAAGAACTCAACGCACATCACGCCGACCACCTTCAACTCTTCGAGCACGGCCCGCGAGATCTCAACCGCCTCGCGCGCGACCTTCGCCTCGATGCGCGCTGGGGCGATGGAAAGGTCGAGGATGTGATGGCGATGTTCGTTCTCGATCGCGCCGTAATGGGCGAAACTGCCATCGAGGCCGCGCGCAGCGACCACCGAAACCTCGCGCTCGAAATCAACGAAAGCTTCGAGAATCGCTTCCTGACCGCCGAGCGCTCGCCAAGCGCGATCGATATCGGCTGGCGAACTGATTTTGGTCTGCCCCTTGCCATCGTAGCCGTAACCGGCCGTTTTCAGCACCGCCGGAAGGCCGACCTCACGCAGTCCCGAGAGCAGTTCATCGCGCGACCGAACGTGGCGAAACTCTGTGACGGGAAAGCCGTGCGCGCGCAAAAAACATTTCTCGCGCAGGCGATGCTGCGTCGTGTGGAGCACGTCGCCGCTCGGGCGCACCGGAACGATTTGCGCAGCCGCTTCCACCGTCGCCGCCGGCACGTTCTCGAACTCAAAGGTGATGACATCAACGCGACGCGCGAACTCGCGCACGGCATCGAGGTCGTCATACGAAGCCTCGACTTCGTGATCCGCGACCTGTCCCGTAGGCGTGTCGGCATCGGGCGAGAGCGTATGCACGCGGTAGCCCATGCGACGCGCGGCAATAGCGAACATGCGCCCTAACTGGCCGCTACCGAGCACGCCGATGGTCGCTCCTGGCAAGATCGGCCCTTTTTCTCGTGCGCTGACCATCAGACCGTTTGATGGAGAGTCTGCCGACCAACTGAACGACGTCAACAGCAGATGCGGTGATCAGCTCTGGCACCGCCCGTTCGATCGAGAGTTCGATGAACAGCCGAACGCGATCATCAACAAAGATCACCCGAAGCTTGAAGCGATCAACCTGTCGGTTCAACCGTCGGTTGCAATGCGTCGGCGGCACTGCCTGCGAGCATCATCCTTTGAGAGCATCTCTTTGACTTGCACAGCAAGCGCTAGTACCCGCTACGTGCGTGCCCAGTTCGTTCTATTCGAGCTTCATCGCACGCACCTTCTCCTCCTGCTCTTCGCGAAAGCGATGGAGTTTTTCGCGCAATTCAGGTCGCTTGTTGGCGAGAATGGCGATGGCCAAAAGCGCGGCGTTAGTCGCCCCCGCCTCGCCAATGGCGAGCGTGCCGACGGGAACCCCTGCTGGCATTTGCACAATCGACAGGAGCGAATCCATGCCCCTTAGCGCGCGGCTTTGGACTGGCACGCCGAGCACCGGCAAAACGGTGTGCGCAGCGACCATGCCCGGCAGATGCGCCGCGCCGCCAGCTCCGGCGATGATCACTTCGATGCCGCGCCGCTCGGCCTCGGTCGCATAATCGGCCATCAAGCGCGGCGTCCTGTGAGCCGAGACGATGCGACACTCGTGCGGGACGTTGAAGCGGCTGAGCATTTGAGCCGCATGGCGCATCGTCTCCCAATCGGAAGCGCTCCCCATGATAACCGCCACGAGCGGCGCTGCATCTTGCATAGGTCCACATTTCCGGGAGCGAAAAGCAAGGCGCTTCCCGCTCCCGTTCGTCAGCGATTATTCTCCCTGACCGAGCGAGTAACCGCGCTCGCCGTCGAAGGCGTAAAGGTTTTCGGTCTTGATGAAATCGAAACCGGCCGCGCGCGCTCTCTCAAGGAGCGCGATGATCTGCGCGTGCGTGATCGTTCCGCCGCTCTCCGAGATAAAACGGCATCGCCAGTGGTCTGTGCAGAAGGTTTCGGGCAAGCCTTCGGGCCAAACCTTGACGCCGCGGTTGGTGATCATCTTGAGCTTCAATCCGTCGCCGTTGATCCGTTGCAACCTTTCGCCCAACTGGTCCGCCTTCCCTTCACGCCAGTCGAGAAACATGTCCACGCCGACCAGCTCTTTCTTGGCGGGCGGAAGCTCGCGCACGAGCGGAGCCGTTGTGAAAGCTTCGCCGCTTCCCTTCTTGTAGCTAACGGGTTTGAGCTGCTCGGGCTTTTGGCCCAGTCTTTGAATGACCGCCGCGGCGAACTCGCGCGTTCCGACCTTCTGGCGGCTCGTTCCTTCACGATAGATGTCGTAGGTATGAATCCCCTCTTCGAGCGTCCGCAGCCACGCGTTGTGGACGCGCTCGGCTACCTCCGGTTGCCCGATGTGGACCAGCATCATGACGGCGCCGAGCAGCAAGCCCGATGGGTTGGCGACGTTCTGTCCGGCTCGGCGCGGGGCCGATCCGTGAATCGCCTCGAACATGGCGCACTCGGTGCCGATGTTGGCCGAACCGGCCAATCCAACGGAACCCGTCATCTGCGCGGCGACGTCCGACAAGATGTCGCCGTAGAGGTTCGGCAAAACGACGACATCGAAATTTTTCGGTTCGGTGGCGAGCTTCGCGGCACCGATATCAACGATCCAATGCTCGTTTTCGATGTCTGGGTACTCGGCAGCGATCTCGTCGAAGACCTTGTGGAAGAGGCCATCGGTCATCTTCATGATGTTGTCTTTGGTAAAGCAGGTGACCCTCTTCCGGTTGTTGCGCCGCGCATACTCGAAAGCGTAACGAACGATCTTTTCGCAACCGGGACGTGAGATCAGCTTCAAGCACTGGACCACTTGATCGGTCTGTCGGTGCTCGATGCCGGCGTAAAGGTCCTCTTCGTTTTCACGCACGATCACCACATCCATTCCGGGGAATTTCGTCTCGACAAATGGGTGGTACGAAACGCACGGACGAACGTTGGCATATAGCCCGAGCGCTTTGCGCACCGTGACGTTCAAGCTCTTGTAGCCGCCGCCTTGTGGAGTGGTGATCGGCGCTTTCAAGAAGACTTTGGTACGGCGCAAGCTCTCCCACGCGCTTTGATCTATTCCAGCCGTGTTGCCGCGCAAGTAGACCTTCTCGCCGATCTCGATGGTCTCGATCTCGAGTTGCGCGCCCGCTTCCTCGAGGATGCGTAGCGTCGCCTCCATGATCTCGGGACCGATACCATCGCCATACGCGACGGTGATCGGAGTTTTCTGCGTCATCTTTTAGTTCATGCCTTTCTATGACCTAGAGAGATTTCAATCGTGTCGCTCATCCACACGAAAGCGAAAGATATATCATCGAAGCGGGGAAAAAGAAAAGCCCGCTTTCGCTTGTCGTTCAGAGCCGATCTATTTTGGCTGCGAGGATGAAATCGCTTTCGCTGAGCCCATCTATCGCATGGGTCCAAATCTTGATCTCGGCGTATCCCCAACCGAAGCAGATATCGGGATGATGCCCTTCGGCCTCGGCCAGTTCGCCGACGCGATTGACAAACGCAAGGGCTTCGGCGAAATTCTCGAACTTGTAGCTTTTCTTTAAATGGTGCTCATCGACGACTTCCCACTCGCGCAGTTCGCGCTGGTAGGTCTTAATCTGCTCACCGCGCAACCGCGGCACGCCGCCGCTGCATGGGACGCACTTGCGATCGGCCAATGCGCTCATCTTTGCGTTCCTCCTTTTTCCATTTGTGAACGCTCAATTTTAGCCTTTTCCGCGCCCAAAAGACACCCGACGAGCGCCGGTTCGCCGAGCGCTTGGTCTTTACCGCTGGCGCCCGTTTTCGTTAGACTGGCGGACTGTTCCGCTTCTGATCGTCCAGTTGGAGCGACCAAAGATGAACTTTCGACCCTCGGCGCACGTTGCGCCTGTTCGAAGCGTCGGCACACGGCACGCCATCGCCTTTCGTTCCGGCGTGCACGTTGCGCTTTTTTGCCTGCTCTGCCTTTGCGCGGCGCGCGCGCAAAGCTCAACGGCCGTCGCACGTTCGGTTCCCGCGCCAGAAGAGGTGCTCGGTTTTCATCCCGGAGAGGATCGCAAGCTGGCGAGTTGGAACCAAGTGATCGAATATTTTCGCCGTCTAGCAGCGACCAGCGCCCGCGTTCGTTTCGAAGAACTCGGCAAATCGACGATGGGTCAGCCCTTCGTGATGGCAATCATCAGCGCGCCGGAGAACTTGGCTCGGCTCGATGAATTCCGTCGGATCCAACAGCAGCTAGCCGATCCGCGCCTTCTCGGGCGCGACGACCAGACGCGCGACCGCGCCGCCGAAGAGCTGATCAAGCGCGGGCGAGCTGTCGTGCTCATCACCTGTGCCATTCACTCGACGGAGGTCGGTTCCTATCTTTCGAGCATGTTGATTGCGCATCGCCTTGCGGCTTCGAACGAGCCGGAGGTCCTCGAAACGCTGCGTAATACGATCATCCTGCTCGTGCCTTCGCTCAATCCCGACGGCGTTGACATCGTGAAGGACTGGTACGATCGCACGCTCGGCACGCCATACGAAGGGAGCAACCCGCCCATCCTTTACCACAAATATGCCGGACACGATAACAACCGCGACTGGTATGCTTTCACGCAGATCGAAACGCGCTTGACCGTCGATAAGATACACAACGTTTGGCACCCGCAGATCGTTCACGACATACATCAACAAGGTCCATACGGCTCGCGATTGTTTCTCCCGCCGTACATGGCGCCGGTCGAACCCAACGTCCCGCGACAGATCGTCGAAGGCTACACCGAGTTGGGGCTTTTCGTCGCTCGACGAATGCTCGAGGCAGGTTTTCGCGGCATCACGTGGAATTCGAGTTACGATGCGTGGACGCCGGCGCGCGCCTACTCGCACTACCACGGCGGAGTTCGCATCCTGTCGGAAACGGCCTCGGCCCGTCTCGCTTCACCGCTCACAGTTAAGTTCGAAGAGTTGCGCTCGCGCGACGGCTACGATCCGCAAAAACCATCGGATAATTTCCCCGTCGTTTGGCCCGGTGGCGAGTGGCGCCTGCGTGACATCACGAACTACATGACGACCGCCGCCTTCGAACTCCTTCACCACGCCGCACTTAATCGTGAAGGCTGGCTCCGACGCTTCTACGAGATCGGCAAAGAGGCGATCCGCGAACGCAAAGCGGGCGAACTCTTCGCCTTCGTCATCCCCCCGGCGCCGGAACGTTCTGCGCAAGCGCATCGAACTGAGGTCCTGCTCGACACGCTCCGTCGCGGCGGCGTCGAGATCGAGCGCGCGTCTTCCTTTGTCGCCGACGGCACGCGCTACCCAAACGGCACGATGGTGATACGCTTGGCGCAACCATACGGCAGCTTCGCCAAGGCCCTGCTCGAAAGACAAAAGTACCCCGATCTGCGCGACGCCGCTGGACGACCGATGCAGCCCTACGACGTGACGGCACACACGTTGTCGCTTCTGATGGGCGTCGAGGTGCGTCCTGTTTTCCATCCTTTCCAGTATTTCGCGCGCAAGGAGTCACAGCGCGCGCCAACGTCGATCAAGGTGAATACGCGCGCACGTGTGGCGCTTTACCGCTCGCACGTACCCTCCATGGATGAGGGCTGGACACGTTGGGTACTCGAACAACATGGCGTCTCTTACGCCTCTTTGGTGGATCAAGGGGTTCGCGCTGGCTCTCTTCGCGCCAAGTTCGACGCCATCATCATTCCGGACCATTCGCCGCGCGCGATTTTCGAGGGGCATCGTCCGGGAACGATGCCGCCCGAATACGTCGGCGGTTTGGGTGAAGAAGGGGTGCGTCAACTGCGTGAGTTCGTCATGCAAGGGGGCACGCTGATCTGTTTGAATCGCGCCTCCGATTTCGCCATCGAAAAGCTCGGCCTTCCCGTGCGAGACGTTACCGAAGGGATGAAACGCGAGGAGTTCTACGTTCCCGGCTCGATCCTCCGCGTGACGCTTGACACAACCCACCCGCTCGCTCGTGAGCTGGGACGTGAAACGATCGTTTGGGCCGAAGATTCACCCGCGTTCGAGGTCTT
>Ga0209989_100265_pt1 | contig 9793 bp, 7 predicted proteins | sample Antgeofumaro1A2B_FD_188083 | JGI IMG/M metagenome (GOLD analysis project Ga0209989, IMG submission 188083) | Geothermal fumarole subsurface microbial communities from Mt. Erebus, Antarctica - 1A2B (SPAdes) (version 2) | ecosystem: Environmental > Terrestrial > Volcanic > Fumaroles | place: Mt....
TTGTCCCTTGTCTTGTTAAGTTCAACAGGTTGCCAAACCTGGATCGGGGGTATGACTTTGCCCTCTGCCCATTATCTCAAAGACAATGTTGACTACATCGCCCCTTCGCCTTCGTTCCCTCTGCCTAACGAGTTGCGTGCCCTACAGGGTGGCGCACCCGCTGCCCTTCCCCCGGCGGGAGTACAGCAGCCAGCAGCCAAGTAGGACAAGCCGGTTATCTGCTCATCCCGGCGGTCTAATACAGGGCTACCCGGTTCGATCAGTACTCCGGAAGCTCTATGCCTAGCCACGCTTTCCTAGGAGTTGCCTAGTCCCTTCCTTTGTTTCTTGAAAAGCGCGCAGCGGGCGATTTCCTACCGTTTCTCGGTGGTGACTCGATAACAGGCACAATCGCTGCGCGCAGCTGACTCATCTTTTGAAGACATTCATTACTGATTAGCATGCGCCTCATGCACCTCGGCTCATGCCCTCCTTCTTCCACCGTAAGCTCGGCAATCGAAGATTATCGGATAAACTGAGTTTGCTGGCCTGCAGCGAAGGCCTAAGCTAAGCCCAGCATCAGTGGCCATTCATCAGTTGCGTAGAAAGCTTACGCTTCTGCTGGGCAGCTACTAGCCTCCCAGGCGTCCAGGTACTTTGGCCGAACAAAGAGGAACACAAGACGAGGCGCAATATGGATTATGTTCAGCCGGCGGTTTTGATCGCAGGGGGATTAGGCCTTCTAGCTATCGGAGGCGATACGCTTTTGAAGGGCGCAGTGGGTCTGGCCAGGCGGCTCCATCTGACGCCGGCTATTATCGGCTTGACGGTAGTAGCCGCTGGTACATCCTTGCCAGAGCTGGCCGTGAGCCTGCTCGCCGCCGCTCAGGGTAGTCCAGATCTGTGCGTCGGCAATGTGTCTGTGCGTCGGCAATGTGGTCGGGTCGAACATCTTCAATCTCACGTTCATCCTAGGCCTGACAGCCCTAATTCGACCGCCTGTGATCCAAGGTAACACCGCCCGACTGGAATACCCCGTGTTGACTTTGGCCACGCTGATGTTTCTAGCAGTCAGTCAGGACTTATCAGTGAATTGGCTGGACGGTCCGCTATTTGTAGCTTTCTTTATCGGCTTTATGACCTATGCAGTGTCGCTTGTCCGTCGTCAAATGGGTTTCGAAGAATTGGCTGAATTCGAAGCCGAGCTGGAGGAATTAGGCGCCGGCGATGGTCCCGGTTGGCTTAGGATTACCCTCTGCACGGTGGTCGGGCTTCTCTTGCTAGCCGGCGGCGCGAATCTGACCGTACAAGGTGCAACAGACCTGGCGCGTGTGTTCGGCCTGTCGGAACTCATCATCGGGCTGACAATTGTCGCAGGCGGCACCAGTTTGCCGGAAGTGGCTGCCTCACTAGTGGCAGTCCTACGCGGCCGCGATGATGTAGCGGTAAGCAACATTGTCGGCAGCAATTTGTTCAACCTTTTAGGCATCCTCGGTTTGAGCTCGCTGCTCGATGCGCTACCTATCGCGGAGAGCCTTTTTTACAGTGATTCCCTCTGGATGATGGGGGTCACCGTGGCTCTGCTACCAGTCATCTTTTTGCAGAGACGTCTGTACCGCTGGGAAGGTGCTGCGTTACTGGCTGCGTACCTAGCCTACATCTACTTTCTCGTGTCGCAAGCCCTCCGCTGACGCCGACACGAGGCTTAGCCAGCACGAAAACCGAAACCCCAAGCGGTTTATCGGTGTTATCTTGCAATGTAGGGGACGGTGTGGGTTTTTCATGCGCACGGGCGAGGCAGGTCCACCGCAGCGTGTCGAGGGTTTAAAAATCGTTAAGATGAGCGGAGCGTAGCGATGAAAGCTCAGCCGAGCGGCATATGGAAATGGCTCAATGCGCTTGCGTTTTTGCTGGCTGCCTGGTGTATCCTCTTGGCATCGGTTGCTTTTGCCCAACAGCCCCAGCGCAGACAAAATGTGTCGCAACCATATCGGCAACTGCTCAAGAAGCTTCTGCAGAAACAGTCTCAGGCGACTGCCGCGAACAAAGCGACACCTCGGACAAATAACGACAAGGCGAAACAAGACGAACAAAAAGCCGGTGCTCAGGGTGCGGCCGATCGCAATAAGCAACCGGCCTATGCAGGTGCTAATAAAAAAGGTTCTTTGGTCCCAGCGGAGTGGGCCAAGGCTCCGAACCGTCAAATCACATCGGCGGAAATAGACCAGCTTATCGCCGAAAAGTTCAAAGCCGACGAGACAGAGCCCGCGCCTTTGGCTTCCGACGAGCAATTCCTGCGACGTGCCATGTTGGATGTGACCGGCAAGTTGCCGTCGCCGGCGGAAATCGAAGAGTTCGTTCAGGATCGCTCGCCGGACAAGCGCGCGCGCTTGATCGAGCGACTGCTCCAGTCCGAAGATTTCGGCAGGCACTGGGCCAGGTACTGGCGTGACGTTTTGGCAGCCCGGGCCACTGAGATGCGTTTCACGCGCGCCAGCCGGCCGTTCGAAGTCTGGTTAGCCCGGGCGCTCAACGAAAATCGTCCGTGGTCGGACATCGTGCGCGAGATGATCACTGCTCAGGGAGACTATCGCTTTCTGGATGCCGAGGGCAAAAACGGCGCTGCTTATTTTCTGCTGTGCCACTCGGGAAACGAGGCAGCCAACGAGCGGGCTGCCGAGACGGCACGTGTGTTCATGGGCATCCAAATACAATGTGCCCAGTGCCATGACCACCCATCGGATTTGTGGAAGCGACAGCAATTCCACGAATTGGCTGCCTTCTATGCCCGCCTGCGCGAGCGGCCTCTACGTGAAGACAACCGCTTGGTGGGCGTGTCGCTGATCAGTCTACCACGCCCGGAGCACCAGATGCCAGACAAAGACGACCCCAAAAAGTCAACCATTGTCCATCCGCGTTTCTTGCTGGGCCAGGCAGTAGCGCACGGATTGCCCGACCGAGAAAGACGGCAAATCTTGGCCGATTTGGTCACCGCGCGGGACAACTACTGGTTCGCCGCCGCCTTCGTCAATCGCATCTGGGGCGAACTCATGGGCCAGGCATTCTACATGCCTGTAGACCAGATGGGGCCACTACAAGAAGCTACCTATCCGGATGTCCTGATACGTCTAGCTGCATCTTTTCGCGCGTCGAAGTACGATATCAAGGGGCTCTTCCGGGTGTTGCTGAACACGGCGACGTACCAGCGGGAGATTCGTATCGGCGACTCGCCCGAGCGACACCTCCTGTTCAGTGCTGCGTATCCGACGCGCTTGAAAGCGGACAGCTTGTGGGAGGCTCTGGAAAAAGCACTGGGCCCCTTGGGCGGACCGTTGCCCATGGGACGCCGTCCCCTCGCAGCGCGGCTCACCCGCCAAGGGTTGCAAGCTATGTTCATGGAGGCATTCGCTTTCGACCCATCCGTGCGCCCCGATGAAATCGAAAGTAGCATTCAACAAGCCCTATTGCTCATGAACAATCCGGCTATCGCAGGACGTATCAGCGCCCGTGGCAATACCCTGCTGGGCAATATCCTGCGCGAGTATCCCGACAATGCCGATGCTTTGCGGCAGGTGTATCTGCGCGTTTTGGCGCGCAAGCCCACGGGCCGAGAATTGGAAGTCTGTCAGGAATACATCGCTACGGTCGGAAATCGCCAGGAAGCGTTCGAGGATATCTTGTGGAGCCTGATCAATTCCACCGAATTCCAAAGCAAACGCTGAGCGCCGGCCGTAAGTCGGCTGAGTGGCAAAAGGTGGAGGACGATGACAGCCTAGCGCGGGTGTCGGCGACGATCACACCCTAGGCACGGTCAGGAGTGCAAGCCATGTGGAGCTACGACGTGTTCGTGAAAATGTCGCGGGAAGGCGTCATGACTCGCCGCTCCTTTTTGCACTGCATCGGACTGGGTGCTGGCGCTTTAGGTACGCTGCATTGGATGGATGCGGTCCGGCTGCATGCCGCCGATCTGCGTAAACGGGGCATGGCTTGCATCTTGTTGTTCATGCGCGGTGGTCCCAGTCAATTGGAAACTTTCGACCCCAAGCCAGGAACAGAGACCGGGGGGCCTACCAAAAGCATTCCCACCGTCGTACCTGGCATCCATATCGCCGAGGGGTGGGATAAAGTGGCGGCGCAGATGAAAAATATCGCCTTGGTTCGCAGTGTCACCAACCGCGAAGGAAACCACCAACGAGCGGTCTATCAGTTGCACACGGGCTATGTGCCCACGGGCAGTCTCAAGCATCCCAGTCTCGGCTCGATCGTCGCCTGTGAGCTGGGCGACCCGGATTTCGATTTACCCCATTTCGTCAGTATAGGCGCTCGCGAAGTGATCGGGCCAGGGTTTCTGGGTATCCGCTACGCACCTTTCCTGGTTACCAATCCCAACGAACTGCCTGCCAACATCGCCCTACCGCCTGGTGTGGCTGCCGATCGCTTGCGCCGCCGACTGTCACTGCTCGACAAGCTGGAAGAAGATTTCGCCAAGTCCGGCGGTGGAACGCGCGTCGAGGAACACAAAGGGCTTTACGGATCGGCATCACAAATGGTTCTCAGCCCGCGACTCAAAGCATTCGACCTTTCCCAGGAAAAGGACACCGTCCGCGACAGATATGGGCGCACTACCTTTGGCCAAGGATGTTTGCTGGCTCGCCGGTTGATCGAGGCGGGTGTCACCTTCGTCGAGGTGGTCAGCGACGGATGGGATACCCACGCCGACAATTTCTCGCGCGTCAAGAACCTAGCTTCCCAGGTAGATCCCGCCTTTGCCGCTTTGGTCGAGGACCTCAAACAGCGCGGGATGCTCGACAGAACGCTGGTCATTTGGATGGGCGAATTCGGGCGCACGCCGAACATCAACGGCCGAACAGGTCGCGACCATTATCCTCGTGCCTTCAGCGTGGCTTTGGCTGGCGCCGGTATCAAAGGAGGACAGGTTGTCGGCCAGACCGATGCCAGTGGACGCACGATTCAATCGCGCCCGGTAACCGTACAGGACCTGTTCTGCACTTTTTGCAAAGCCTTGGGGATCAACCCGCGCAAAGAGAACATGAGCTCTGTCGGGCGTCCTATCAAAATCGTGGACGGCGGGCAGCCCATCCAGGAGCTGTTCGCCTAATCCGATTCGTTCGGCAGGCTTCTAGCGATTGCACATAGGCGCATCTGGTTCGTCGGTAGGCATTGGCTGTATATCGGCATATGCCGCGCCAGTTATATTGTTTTACCGCGGTTTTCTGCCTAGGCTCCCATCAGCTCGAAAGGCACGCCTGCAACTTATGCCACGCGCCGCGTAGCCAGAAGGAACTGTTGCCGTGGCGAAGGTTTCTACAGTGGGCCGCATCGTGGCGGATGAAAATCTCGTGAATTTTCGCAACTGGCTTCTTGACGCTAAGGTTTTTGTGCTTACAATCGGAGCCAGCCGACACGAAGCGCACCACCGTTGCGCGCACTGGGTGGTGTAGCATAACAAAATGTGGGCCCGAGCTGAGTAGGTAACTCGTCACTGGTGGAGGATCATGGCGATGGCAGACCAGCAACGCACTGGAGACCTAGGCGCCGGGATATCGCGGCGCGAGTTTTTAAAAGGCTCCGGCATATCGGCAGCTGCCACGGCGTTGGCCCGAGCGCCTGTGGAAGCTCTCACCCAAGAGCAGACCGAGAAAGCCGTGGCCGGTTTTGGTCCGGGCCCTGTGACCTGCCGGCTGACGGTCAACGGAACGGTCTATACCACGCACATCGAGCCACGAGTCACTTTGCTCGACGCCTTGCGCAATTACTTGGACATCACCGGCCCCAAACGCGTATGCGACCGAGGGACATGCGGCGCCTGTACGGTGTTGCTAAACGGCAAGCCCATTTATTCGTGTACCATGTTCGCTCTCGAGGCGCAGGGACAGCCTATCGAGACCCCGGAAAACTTGTACCGTGAGGGCCAGTTGCATCCGGTCCCGGCCGCTTTTGTGCAATTCGACGCTCAGCAATGCGGCTACTGTACCCCCGGCTTTGTCATGGCCATGAAGGCGGCTTTCGATCGGGATCCGCGGCCCAGTCCCGGGCAAGTCGAGGCCGCCTTGGCCGGCAACATTTGCCGCTGCGGTACGTATCAGCAAATGCGCGATGCCCTGCGGGCGCTTTGCCAGGCTTATCAAAACAAGCCGAAAGGAGGTTAACCCATGCCGGAATCCAAATGGCCAGAGAAACGGCGCATCATCGGCACCAAGGTTCCGCGCGTGGACGGACCTGCCAAGGCCACCGGAACCGCCAAATACGGCTCGGATATCAATCGGCAGGGTATGCTCCATGCGATGATTCTGCGCAGTCCGTACGCTCATGCCCGCATACGCAAGATAGACACGTCCGGCGTCTCGAAAGTGCCCGGCGTCCAAGCGATCTTCGACATCCGCAAAGAGGGGGACGAGGTTTTTTATGCCGGTGACGAAATCCTGGGCGTCGCCGCCGACACCGAGGAACACGCCCGCGATGCCTTGCGCGCGATCCGCATCGAATACGAAGTGCTCGACTTTATAGTCAAAGAAGAAGACGCCCTGGCAAACCCCGCCAAAGGCACCGTTCCCGCCAGCAAAGAAGGCAACGTGCGCCCGGGCGGCGAGCGCACCGAAGGGGACGTTGCCCAGGCCTTTCGCGAAGCCGATGCCGTGGTCGAGGGCACCTACGGCGTCCCAGTGCAAACTCACGTCTGCCTCGAAAGCCACGGACTAGTTGCCGAATGGGACAAGAACGGCGGACTGACCGTCTGGTGCTCCACCCAGGCTACGGACGGCACGGCCGGAGGATTGGCTCAATACTTCCGCATCCCCGCTGCCCGGGTCAATTGCATTACTCACTACATGGGCGGCGGTTATGGAAGCAAGTTCGGCGCCGACGTCCAAGGTAATGTTGCTGCCGAGTTGGCACGTAAAACGCAAAAACCTGTCAAGCTGTTCCTCGATCGCGACGAAGAGCATCTGGCCGTGGGCAACCGTCCTTCGGCTCATGCCCGTGTGAAAATCGCCGGCACTAAGGATGGCAAGATCACTGCATTCGAAGCGGACATCTATGGCACCCCCGGCATAGGCAACGCGGCAGGCGTCAATTTGCTGGTCCTCCCCTACGTGTACGGTGTCCCCAACGTGAAGCTCAACAACCGCATCGTGCGGCTCAACGCCGGCGCTGCCCGTGCTATGCGTGCCCCAGGTCACCCGCAGAACTGCTTCATCACCGAGTCCGCTGTGGATGACCTGTGCAACAAGCTGGGGCTCGATCCGCTCAAGGTGCGTTTGCAGAACTTGCCCAACAATTTCCTGAAACCGATTTACGAGCGAGAAATCGAGATAGCCGCTGAGCTGTCGGAATGGTCCAAAAAATGGCATTCTCCAGGCAAAGGGCCGGCCCGAGGCGTGCTCAAGCACGGCATCGGCATGGCGTTGCACACCTGGGGAGGCGCCGGCCACGGACCCAACGACGTGCGTATAACCATCAACGCCGATGGCTCTGTACTGGCCCAATGTTCGACTCAAGACCTGGGGACCGGCGAACGCACGGTGCTACCCATCGTCGTCGCCGAGGTTTTGGGCCTCGACGTGCGCGACATCACCGTGCAGATCGGCGAAAGCCGATTCGGCCGCTCCACAGGCTCGGGCGGTAGCACTACCTGTCCAAGCACTGCCCCAGCCGCTCTCAACGCCGCCGCAGCTGCTCGCGACGAACTGTTCAAAAAGATTGCCCCGCGACTCGATACCACACCCGACAAACTGGCCATCGAGCCTGGCAAAATCGTAGACCGGAGCAGTGGCAAAAGCTGGACCTGGAAGCAGGCGTGTGCCCGTTTGGGCATGGACTCGGTTCAGGCAAGCGGCAACTGGTCTCCTGGCCTCTCGAGTCAGGGCGTGGGCGGTGTCCAGGTCGCCGAAGTACTGGTTGACACCGAGACCGGCTTCGTCCGCTGCACGCGCATCGTCGCGGTCCAGGATTGCGGTATGATCATCAACAAGCTAGCCTGCGAGTCGCAAGTTGCCGGCGGAGTGATCATGGGCATCAATTACGCTCTTTTCGAAGAGCGCATCCTCGATCGCCATACAGGACGCATGGTCAACCCAGACCTCGAGTTCTACAAGTTGGGCGGTATCCTCGACATGCCCGAGATCGTCGTCCACATGGTGGATATGCCAGAGCGCGGCGTGATCGGCATCGGCGAACCGCCCACTATCAGCACCGCCGCGGCTATCGGCAACGCCGTATGCAATGCCATCGGAGTACGGGTCAGCACGACACCGTTTACACCCGATAAAGTGCTCGCCGCGCTTGCCCAGCGCTCTGCTTGAACAGCGAGGACCACCGAACTGTTTCCGAAGCGAGAACTTTTTACCAGCTGGCGTCAGTAACCAGGAGTTCGACCATGAAAAACTTCACATACTATAGGCCCAGCACTTTGCAGCAGGCCTTGCAATTGCTCGAAAACCGTTGGGGCAACACCGAGCTGTTGGCAGGCGGCACGGATTTGCTCGATCTGCAAAAAGAGTACGTCGCCCAACCCAGTAGGGTGGTCAGTCTCAACGGCATCGGCGGCTTGGCGGACATCGTGGAGATGGAAAGCCATCCGCCTCAATTTCGTATCGGTGCCGCGGCCAAATTGGCAGCCATCGCCGAGCATCCGAGTCTGCAGAAGTGGGCTCCCGCTCTGACCGAAGCTGCCCGGCAAGTGGGCGGCCCCCAAATCCGCAATATGGGCACGCTCGGCGGCAACCTCTGTCAGCGCAATCGCTGCTGGTATTTCCGCGACGAACATGTACCTTGCTTGCTCAAAGGAGGTGACCGCTGCTTCGCTCTCGATGGCGAAAATCAATATCACGCGGTATTTACCCAGGGGCATAAGTGCGTGATCGTCAATCCCTCTACTTTGGCTCCTGCACTGATCGCGCTGGAAGCCAAAGCCGAGATCGTAGGCCCGAACGGGACCAGATCTCTCGATCTGAAAAACTTTTTCCAAGCTCCTGCGGGACCAGAGCAACGCGAACACGTGCTGGCGCCCAATGAAATTCTGACCGCAGTCAGGTTCTCGACTTCTGCCAAAAACGCCAGCTATGAAGTGCGGCACAAGCAATCCTACGACTGGCCCTTGGTGCAGGCGGCGGTAGCCTTCCAGCTCAGCAACGGTAAAGCGACCAACGTGCGCATCGTCTTGGGACACGTGGCACCAACGCCCCTGCTGTCCCATGCCGCTGCTGAGGTGCTGGAGGGGAAAGAAGTCAACGAGGAGACGGCCGCAGCCGCCGGCCGTGCCGCCACAGAGGGCACCAAGCCTTTGAGCAAAAATGGGTACAAAATCCGGCTTATCGAGGTGGCAGTCAAACGCGCCATCTTGCTCGCTGCCGGGGTCAAACCATACTGGCTGACCTAGTAGTTGCTGTGGGCCCCCTGCCAGGGAGGAGTGCACATGTCACACCAGGAAAAGCCTTACCGCCTGCGCTGCATCTATCTGCGTTGCAAGTCTATGCTGGTCTATGGCGAGGACTTCGAGCAAGATCCCGAGTATCAAGCTGGCAACGTAGACTTTTGGTGTACATTGACCGCGCGCAATATCGGGCCTGACGGGGAGGAAGTATCCTTGCCGGCGTGTTGCAATCCTGAAAGACCCTGTTTTCGAGAGTTTTGATCTGCGCCTCCAGGAGCACGTCAGCGGACATCGCACGCGCCTTTTTACTCTACGACTTCGCTTACCGGGTAGGATCCCAATACCACGACCTTTTCGCAATGCCTGCCTAAGGCTTCGAGGGCCTTTTTGACTTTCGGTTCTTCGGCATGGCCTTCGAAGTCC
>Ga0209989_100268_pt1 | contig 9769 bp, 7 predicted proteins | sample Antgeofumaro1A2B_FD_188083 | JGI IMG/M metagenome (GOLD analysis project Ga0209989, IMG submission 188083) | Geothermal fumarole subsurface microbial communities from Mt. Erebus, Antarctica - 1A2B (SPAdes) (version 2) | ecosystem: Environmental > Terrestrial > Volcanic > Fumaroles | place: Mt....
CAGTGGCATCCTCATCACTGAGGGCGTCCGGGGCGAGGGCGGCTACCTCATAAACGCCCTCGGCGAGCGGTTCATGGCCCGCTACGCCCCGAAGATGATGGAACTGGCCAGCCGGGATGTCGTCTCCCGGGCGGAGCAGACCGAGATCGACGAGGGGCGAGGGGTCAACGGTTGCGTCCTGCTGGACCTGCGCCACCTGGGCGAGGAGAAGATATTGTCCCGCTTGCCCCAGACCCGGGAGCTGAGCATCACCTTTGCCGGGGTAGACCCCGTCTACGAGCCCATACCGGTCCGGCCCGGGGTACACTACTTCATGGGCGGAATCCACACCGACCTGGCCGGCCGGACCACCATCCCCGGCCTCTACGCCGTGGGCGAATGCGCCTGCGTCTCGGTCCACGGAGCTAACCGCCTCGGGGGGAACGCACTGTTGGAGCTGCTGGTGTTCGGACGCCGGGCTGGGGGGGATGCGGCCGAATTTGCCAGGAGCCAGGGCAGCCTTGAGGTTTCGGAGGCCCGGGTGAGGGACGTGGAGCGGGAGCTGAGCCGGATACTTTCCCGGACCAACGGCGAGCGGTGGGCAACCCTCCGGGATATTCTGGCCGAGACGATGAACCGGGAGATGGGCATCTTCCGAACGGAAGAGCAGATGCGCCACTGCCTGGCAGTGGTTAAGGAGCTCCAGGAACGGTACAAGCGCCTCCGGCTGGACGATAAGGGCCGGGTCTACAACTACGACCTGGTGAGCACCATCGAGCTGGGGTTTCTGTTGGATGTGGCCGAGGCGGTAATCGTTTCGGGTCTGACCCGACGAGAGAGCCGGGGGGCCCATTACCGGCGGGACTACCCGGCCCGGGACGACGAAAACTGGCTTAAACATACCGTCGTCCGCCGGGACCCGGAAGGGGAACTGCATATCGACTACCTGCCGGTAAAAATCACCCGCTGGCCGCCAGCGGCCCGGGTATACTGAGGGCTAAGAGGGGGCGACGATGCAGGTTACTCTGCGGGTGCGCCGGTTCAACCCCGAGGCGGACGTCGAGCCCCGCTTCCAGGATTACACCCTGGAGGTCCCCGACCATTTTACTGTACTGGACGCCCTCATCATCATTCGGGAGCGCATCGACGGCACCCTGGCCCTCCGCTACTCCTGCCGGATGGCCATCTGCGGCTCCTGTGGGATGCGGATAAACGGCCTGGCTGGCCTGGCCTGCAAGACGGCCCTCCGCAAGGTGGTGAGGGATGGGCTGGTTACCGTTGAGCCTATGGGAAACATGCCCGTCGTAAAGGACCTGGTGGTGAACATGGAGCCCTTCTGGCACCACCTGCGGGCCGTGACCCCCTACATCGAGCCCGCCCCCAACCGGTTGGAGCCCCGCCAGGAGTACCGGATCCCCCCCGAACGGGTTGAGGAACTTTGGGAGGCGGTCCGGTGCATCATGTGCGGGGCCTGCTTCTCCGATTGCACCGTGGACGAAATTGATATAAACTTTCTGGGGCCGGCGGCCCTGGCCCGGGCCAGCTGGATGGTTCGGGACCCCCGCGACGGCCGCACGGTCGAGCGGTTGCGGGAGCTCAGCAGGCCCCACGGGATCTGGGACTGTACCCACTGCTTTTACTGCGTGCAGGTCTGTCCAAAGGATGTTAAACCGATGGAACAAATTCTGCGCCTGCGCCGGCTTGCGATGGAGGCAGGGGTCACGAATAACAACGGTTCCCGTCACAGCCAGGCGTTTGCCGAATCGGTGATGGAGACCGGCTGGCTCGACGAGTTTACCCTTCTGCCGAAATCGTACGGTTGGAATCCCATCGCCCTCCTGCCGGAGCTTCCCACGGCCGTTCGGATGATGACTCGGAAGGGGGCGCCCTCTCCAATCCACCCCCGGCGGCCCAAGGCGGAGGAAGTTCGCCGGATTTTTGTGAAAATCGAGCAAAAAGAAGCGGCCCGCCGGGATGCGTGACCCCCTCGAAGCCGCCAAGCGCCACGCCGGGTACGAGGCAGCCGAGTACGTCGAAGACGGCATGGTTATCGGTCTGGGCAGCGGGTCTACCGTTTACCATGCCCTGGCGGCCATCTCGGCCAAGGTGAAGCAGGGGCTGAATATAAAGGGGGTGCCGTCCTCAAAACAGACCGAACGGTGGGCCCGGCGGCTGGGAATCCCGCTGGTCACCCTCGAAGACTACCCCGAGCTTGACCTTACCATCGACGGTGCCGACGAGGTGGACCCAAACCTGAATCTCATCAAGGGGCGTGGTGGGGCGCTGGTGCGGGAGAAGATTTTGGCCTACGCCTCCCGCCGCGTCATCATCGTCGTCGACTCGACTAAGCTAGTCCCGGTCCTGGGTTCCCGGGCCGACCTGCCCGTCGAGGTGATACCCTTTGGCTGGAAGCAGGTGGAGCGAGCCCTAGTCCAGCTCGGCTGCCAGCCCCGCCTGCGAATGCGGGGCAACCGCCCTTACCGGTCAGACAACGGCAACTATATCATCGACTGCCGGTTTACCGAAATCCGGGAACCTTACGCCCTGGAAAGCGAGGTTAAACGGCTCCCGGGCGTGGTGGACTGTGGCCTCTTCCTGGGCTTGGCAAGCGTAGTTATCGTGGGCGATCCCGCGGGGTTTTACGTGGTCACCACGTAGCCGGTGGGTGCGGCGACTACGGCGTCTCCCGCGGCGGTCGCGAGCCGGGTCGGCTTTCCGGTCGCGGCCCGCCGGGCCGCCGTTCCTGGGGCCGCTGGCCGGACCGCTCGCCTACGGCCGCCGGGCCCCGCCGTTCACCGCCCGATCGACGGGGCCCACCCCGCTCGCGGATGCCTGGCCCGACCCTGGGAGCCGAACCGGTGGGGCGGGGTCGTGGGAGCTCGCCCGTTAAGACCGCCCGGCGGGAGAGGTTGATCCGGCCTAGCCGGTCGATCTCTGTGACCATTACCGTCACCTCGTCCCCCACCTTCACCACGTCCTCCACCCGGCTTACCCGCTCCGGGGCAAGCTCGCTTATGTGGACGAGCCCTTCCTTACCGGGCAGGATCTCCACAAAGGCCCCGAACGGCAGGATCCGGGTGACCCGGCCGGTGTAGGTGGCGCCCACCTCGACATCCCGGGTCAGGGCCTCGATCATCTGGATGGCCCGCTGGGCATTGTCGGCGTTGGTGGCCCCGATGATTACGGTGCCGTCATCGTGGATATCGATGGTGGTCTTGGTCTTGTCAATGATACCCCGAATGGTCTTGCCGCCCGGACCGATTACGTTGCGGATTTTGTCGGGGTCGATCTGAATCTTGTACATCCGGGGCGCGTACTTGCTCAGCTCGGGCCGCACCTCCGAGATGGTCTCCTGCATGCGGGAGAGCACGTAAAGCCGGGCCTCCCGGGCCTGTTCCAATGCCTCCTTGAGGACCTCGTAGGTCAGGCCGGCCAGCTTGATGTCCATCTGGAGGGCGGTGACCCCCTGCGCGGTGCCGGCCACCTTGAAATCCATGTCTCCCAGGGCATCCTCGATCCCCTGGATGTCCGTCAGGATGGAGTAGCGGCCGTCTTCACCCATCACCAACCCCATCGCGATGCCGGCCACCGGCGCCTTGATGGGTACCCCGGCATCCATCAGGGCCAGGGTCGACCCACAAACGCTGGCCATGGAGGTGCTCCCGTTGGAGCTGAGCACCTCCGAGACGACCCGGATTGTGTAGGGAAATTCGTCCTCGGTCGGAATCACCGCCTGGAGGGCCCGCTCCACCAGGGCGCCGTGGCCGATCTCCCGTCGGCTCGGTGCGCCGATTCGCCGAACTTCCCCGGTGCTGTAGGGCGGGAAGTTGTAGTGGTGCATGAACCGCTTGAATTCCTCGGGCCCGATCCAGTCCAGCTCCCGCATCTCGCTCAGAGAACCGAGGGTTACCGTGCTGAGGACCTGCGTCTGGCCACGGGTGAAGAGGCCGGAGCCGTGGGTTCGGGGCAGGACGCTTACCTCTGCCGAGATGGGCCGGATATCTTTGGGGCCCCGGCCGTCGGGGCGAATATTTTCCTCGAGGATCCGCCGCCGCACTACCTCCCTAAGGCGGGTGTCGAACGCCAGCTTAAGATACAGGGGGTCGTAGATACCCGTAAAGTGCTCCTCGAGCTGGCGCTTGAGCTCCTCAAGGGCCTTTTCCCGGGCGCCCTTGTCGGCCACGTAGGCGGCCTCGATGAGCCGGTCTCCCAGGAACTCGCTTACGGCCGCCAGAATCTCATCGGGGACCAGCAGAAGTTCAGTGGTTAGCTTCGGCTTGCCGACGGCCCGAATTATCTCCTCCTGCAGGTCGATGAGGGGCTGGAGGGCCTGATGGCCGAACCTAATGCCCTCGATAATGACCTCTTCGGGCACCTCCCGGGCCCCGGCCTCCACCATGACGACCGCATCCCGGGTCCCGGCCACCACCAGGTCCAGGGAGCTGTAGGCCTGCTCCGAGGTCGTGGGGTTAATCACGAACTGGCCGTTGATATACCCGACCCGCACGGCCCCCACGGGCCGGTCGAAGGGGATATCGGAGATGCAGAGGGCGGCCGACGCCCCAATGATCGAAAGAATATCGGGTAAGTTCTCCATATCCACCGAGAGGGTGGTGGTGACCACCTGGACGTCGTTTCGGAAGCCCTTGGGGAAGAGGGGTCGGATGGGGCGGTCAGTCAGCCGGGCCCAGAGGATGGCTTCGGGAGTTGGTCGGCCTTCCCGCCGCCAGAAACTGCCGGGGATCTTTCCCGCCGCGTAGAGCCGTTCCTCGAAGTCAACCGTGAGCGGGAAGAAATCGACCCCCTCCCGGGGTGTCGGGCTCATACAGGCGGTCACCAGGACTACCGTCTCGCCGTACTGGACCAGGACCGACCCGTTGGCCTGATAGGCCAGCTTGCCGGTTTCGATTCGCAGGGGACGGTCTGCAACCAGAACCTCAAACTGTTTGGGTGTGACCATTACCATCGGCTACGTACCTCCCAACCGGTGACCGTTAGAGGGGCTTTGGATGCTCGCCAGGGTGACCCGGATGCGGGACATCTGTTAAAGGCGGCGATGGGGCATCGCCGGTCACTGCCGCAGACCGAGCCGCGCCACCAGAGCCTGGTAGCGAGTGGGATCCTCCTGGCGAAGGTACCGCAGGAGCCTGCGCCGCTGACCCACCATCATCATCAGGCCCCGTCGGGAGTGGAAGTCCTTCCGGTGGGTTCTTAGGTGCTCGGCAACCTGCTTGATCCGCTCGGTCAGGAGGGCAATCTGCACCTCCGGCGACCCAGTGTCGCCCGGGTGTAGCTTGAACTGCTCGATGATCTCCTGCTTGCGCGCTTTGGTTAGCATCGGTATATTGGCTCCTTGCCGGAGGTTTTTGCGAATACCCCTCTTGTGTCACCTTTTTCTTCGTCAGAAGAATTATACCACATCCCCACGACGTCCGTTGACCTGAGCTGGGGGACAGTCGACCCACCGTCCCCGGCCGGAATACGGCTCTGGCATTAAGCCAGCCTGGAGCCACTTGTAGCCCAGGTAAACCCTTACCGGCAGCCAAAGCCAGCCAAAACCGGGCGTGCCAAAAAGCCTCTGGGCCAGCGGCGGGTCCCGAAACTCAACCTGCGGTATTATACCTCGCTGACCTACTGGTCCTAGGCCAGGAGGTAGGCGGAGCGCTTTGTGCGCCGGTTGCATCCCTTGACATCCTCGGGTATAATAGGGGCCGGTTACGTTGAACTGCCACTCACCCGCCCGGCCGGGTGGGGGGCTGCCAGTGGTGGCGTGGTTGGGGGTGGAGCCATGGTTGCGGTCCTAAGACGCAGTCAGGGGTCTGTCCTGCTTGGACGAGTACCGTACTATTACAACGCACCTAGCACCACCCCTGGCATCGGCTGCCGATCGGCTTGGGGGGTTGAACTTACCCTCGCTGGCCTCGGTCTGGCCGAGGATCGCCAGGTATCTGGCGTATCTTGTGCTCGGCCTGGTTTGCGTCGGGCTTGCCAGGCTGGTTCCCATTGAGCGGCAGTTTTTAGCTCCTTCCCCGATTACCGGCCTTTATCCCGAAGTGGTTGATCTGGTGAACCCCGAACCCAAGGTCCCGGAAGGGTTTCTGGTGGTAATGGCCCTTCCCGAGAGCTTTCAGCCGACCACGGCAACCGGCGGGGCGTCCCAGCCGGCCCAGGCGGTCCTCGAGTACACGGTGAACCCCGGGGATACCCTCTACACCATTGCCGAGCGGCTGGGGGTGACCGTGGAGAGCATCGTCTGGGCCAACAACCTGACGAACCAGAATTACCTCCGGCCGGGCCAGGTGCTTCAGGTTCCGGCCGTTTCAGGGGTAATTCACACGGTTCAGCCGGGGGAGACCCTAGAAGGAATTGCCCGGCACTACGGGGTAGACCAGGCGAACATTCTGGCCTTTGCGCCCAACGGGCTTTCGGACCCGAACCAATTGCAGGTGGGGCAGAAGCTGGTGATCCCCGGCGGGCGGGTACCCGAGCCGCCACGGCTGGCCGCGGCCCGGACGGAGCCCCGGCCGGCCCCGGCTCAGCCTCCGCCCGCCCAGGCGGCCCCGGCGGCTGCAAATCCGCCCGCTCCGCCGCCTCCACCGCCCCCGGCCCGGGCCGCTACTGGGTTCGTCTGGCCCACAGTGGGGCTCATCACCCAGTACTTCTCGGCCTACCACCGGGGAGTAGATATTGCACCCCCGTACGGCACCCCCGTGCGGGCGGCGGCCAGTGGGGTCGTGGTTCAGGCCAGCGGCGGTTGGAACGGCGGCTACGGGACGATGGTGGTTATTGACCACGGTAACGGTTTTCGAACCCTTTATGCCCACCTCAGCCGCCTCGATGTCTCCGTCGGGGAAACGGTGGAGCAGGGGCAGGTTATCGGTGCCGTTGGAAGGACGGGCATCGCCACCGGTCCCCACCTCCACTTCGAGGTTTACCGCGGCGGGGTACCCATCAATCCGCTGAGCGTTCTCCCCTAACAGCCGGTCTTCGGAGACTGCAGCCTGCTATACTTTAGGCCCGGATGAGGCCGAAGCGGGTCGCCATCGTCCACGACTGGCTAAACCAGCACGGGGGGGCCGAACGGGTCCTTGAGGTGCTCCACGACCTGTTCCCCGATGCCCCTATATACACCTCCATCTTTGACCCGAAAGCCATGCCCCCAGAATACCGGCGGTGGAAGGTTGTCACGTCTTTTATGCAGGCCCTCCCCGGGGTGGCCCGTCACCACCAGTGGTATCTGCCCCTCTATCCCCTCGCCTTTGACAGTTTCGACCTCGCCGAATTTGACCTGGTCATCTCCAACAGCAGCGGCTTCTGCCACGGGGTTCTGGTCCGGGCCGATGCCTGTCACGTAAATTACTGCCTTACGCCCCCACGGTTTCTCTGGAACTTCGAGGCCTACGTGGAGCGTGAGGCCATCGGCCCGGTCCTTCGGGCCCTCCTGCGGCCCCTAATAAGCCTCCTTCGGCTCTGGGACGCGGCCGCGGCCCAGCGGGTCGACTTCTTCATTGGCATCTCCCGGGCCGTTGTAGCCCGCATCCGCCGGGTCTACCGGCGGGACGCCTGGCTCCTTCATCCCCCAGTGGAGACGGACCGGTTCAGGCCCGCTGACCGGTTTGAGGACTATTTTCTGGTGGTTTCCCGGCTCGTCCCCTACAAGCGGGTGGACCTGGCGGTGGAGGCTGCCAACCGACTACGGGTGCCCCTGCTTGTGGTGGGGGATGGGCGGGATCGGCCCCGGCTAGAGCGGATGGCTGGTCCGACGGTGAAGTTCCTGGGCCGGCTGCGAACGGAGCAGGTGGCCGAGCTGATGTCCCGGAGCCGGGCCCTCATCTTCCCGGGCGAGGAGGACTTCGGGATCGTCCCGGTGGAGGCGATGGCGAGCGGACGGCCGGTTATCGCTTACGCCGCCGGCGGCGCCCTAGATACGGTCATCGAAGGCCGGACTGGGGTCCTTTTCCGGGAGCAGACGGCGGACACCCTGGCGGAGGTGCTGGCTGCCTTCCGACCCGAGGAGTTCGACCCGGCCGCCCTCCGGGCCTTCGCCCGGCAGTTCGATACGGCTGAGTTTAAGCGCAAGTTCCTGGCCCTGGTGGAGCGGGCGATGGCCAGTGGCGGCCCGACCGCGCCGGGGGTGGAGGCGGAGCTTCCCGGCTAAATTACCCGCATCGGGTAATTGGGGGCCTCTTGGGTAACTAGAACCCCGTGGGGGTGGCTTTCGGCCGTGGCTGCCGGGGTCGTCCGGATAAAGCGGGCCTTGGCCTTAAGCTCTTCGATGGTGGCGGCCCCCACGTAGCCCATGGCTGCCTTGAGGCCGCCGACGAGCTGGTAGATGACGGTGGAAAGGGGGCCCTTATAGGGCACTCGGGCCTCGACCCCTTCGGGAACCAGCTTGGCCTCGGAGTCCACGTCCCCCTGACCGTAACGGTCCCGGGCAAACCGCTGTTTCATCGCCCCAAGGGAGCCCATTCCCCGATACTCTTTAAAGCGCTCGCCCTGGTAGACGATGATCTCCCCGGGGCTCTCATCCACCCCGGCCAGGAGGGACCCAAGCATCACCGAGTCGGCCCCGGCCCCGATGGCCTTGGCGATGTCGCCGGAGTAGCGGATACCCCCGTCGGCGATGACAGGAACCCCATAGCGGGCGGCCATCGAGGCGCACAGGTAGATGGCCGTAACCTGGGGCATTCCGACGCCGGTCACCACCCGGGTGGTGCAGATGGCCCCCGGCCCCATCCCCACCTTGATGGCGTCGGCCCCGTTGGCGATAAGCTCTTCGGCCGCCTCGGCGGTGGCGATGTTGCCGGCGATGACATCCACGGGGAAGCGGCGCTTAAGCTCCCGGAGAGTCTGGATGACGGCGGCCGAATGGCCGTGGGCGGTGTCGATGACTAGCACGTCCACCCCGGCGGCCACCAGGGCCTCGGCCCGCTCGATGGCCTCTGGCCCCACCCCAACGGCCGCCCCCACCCGGAGCCGGCCCCGCTCGTCCTTGGTGGCATTGGGGTAAAGAATTCGCTTACGAATATCTTTAACGGTTATAAGGCCTTTAAGGTTGAAATTTTCGTCCACAATGGGAAGTTTTTCGATTTTGTGACGGCTTAAAATCTCCTGGGCCTCTTCAAGGCTGGTGCCCACGGGGGCGGTGATGAGGTTCTCTTTGGTCATCACCTCTTTTATGGGCCGGTCCAGGTTCGTTTCGAAGCGGACGTCCCGGTTGGTGATGATGCCCACGAGGCGGCCCTTATCGGTGATGGGGATCCCCGAGATGTGGTAGCGGGCCATCAGGGTTAGGGCATCCCGGACCCGGTCCTCGGGCCCGAGGGTGATGGGGTCCGTTATCATCCCAGATTCCGACCGCTTGACCTTGTCGACTTCAGCCGCCTGCTCCTCGATGGATAGGTTCCGGTGGATTATCCCGATGCCCCCCTCCCGGGCGATGGCGATGGCCATGGCGGCCTCGGTGACGGTATCCATGGCCGCCGAGACGATGGGAATCTGGAGTCGAATATTGCGGGTAAGCCAGGTGGCCGTGGAGACGTCTCGGGGTAGCACTTCTGAGCGGGCCGGGACAAGCAAAACGTCGTCAAAGGTTAGCCCTTCACCGATGAACTTCTCCTCCAAGGGCATGGTTTCACTCCTTTCAGACGGGGATTGGGGGTAACTCGGGGCGGCTTAAAATTCACCGCTGTTTTTTTAATAGCATTATACCACTTCCCCGCTGACCTCTCTAAGGAGCCGGCGGCCCAGCTCCAGCAGCCGGCTGCGCCGCTCGGACGGAACGTTTTGC